>Ga0306920_100011263_pt1 | contig 12060 bp, 9 predicted proteins | sample flu12Cox44000170_FD_204666 | JGI IMG/M metagenome (GOLD analysis project Ga0306920, IMG submission 204666) | Lab enrichment of tropical soil microbial communities from Luquillo Experimental Forest, Puerto Rico - flux4day.12C.oxic.44.000.170 (v2)... | ecosystem: Environmental > Terrestrial >...
GCTCGCTGCGTGAAGGTTTGCCTCGGCGGCGCGCACGTCGGGCCGTTGTTGCACCAGCTTCGACGGCAGGCTGACGGGCAGGTCGCGCGGCAAATGCAGCGTGGCGAGTTCGAACTGCTGAGGCAGTCGATCGCTGGGAAAGCCGCCACTCAGGGCGACCAGCAGGTCGCGTTGCTGCGCCAACTGCTTGCGCAGTGGAGGCAACGTCTGCTCCACCGCCGCCAATGCCGCTTCCTGCGCGACCACATCCGCCTCGGCGACCTGCCCGAGCTCATACTGGCGGCGCAGCAACGTGAGGACGTCGGTCTCGATCTTGATAATGCGCAGCGTGGCGGCGATTTGGCCGCGTAACGACGCCTCCTGCACGGCCGCGCCCGCGACATTGGAGGTCAACGTCAAATAAGTTGCTTCAAGCTGGAAGCGCTGGGATTCCGACTGGGCCACAAGTGCTTCGATCGAGCGCCGAGTGCCGCCGAACACGTCCGGCACGTAGGATATGTTCAACTGACCGGTGAACAGATTGAACGTCGGCGCTTGCTCGGTCGGCTCTGGCGGACCCCCAATCGGGGACTGCTCACGAATCGCATTGAAATTCGCGTCGACCGCGGGAAAAAGCGCACCCTCCTGCGCATGAACGTTATGCCGCGCGACACGCAATGCGGCCTGCGCGGCCTGCAGATCGGGATTGGCCGCCAACGCCTTCTCGATCAGGCTGTTGAGCCCCTTGGAATGAAACAGCGTCCACCATTGCCCGGGCAGATCAAGATTGCGCACGAAGTGCTGCGCCTGGCCGCCCGGCGTCGGGGCGGAGGCTGTCCCCGATCCAAGCGGCTCGGGCGTATAGCCCTTCACCTTCGGCGCGGCGGGCGGTGTGAAATCGGGGCCGACCGCGCAACCAGCCAGTAGCCCCGCGATAATGACGGCGAGGCAGCGGCTGGTGCAAGAAGCGTGCATGTGCCACGTCGCCGTGGAGCCCGCGATCGGCGCTCTGGTCCGATGCGTTCCCCCCACGGCCATGCTTACGTCGCCCCCAGAGAGGAGGTCGCCGCCGACAGCCGCCGCGCTGCCCAGCGTTCGAGTGCAAAATAAATCGTTGGGATGATGAACAGAGTCAGCATCGTGGCCGGAACGAGACCGCCCGCAACGACGGTGGCGAGACTGCGCTGCACGTCGCTGCCGACGCCACTCGCGAGTGCCGCCGGCAGCATGCCGACGGTCGCCACCGACGCGGTCATTAGCACGGGCCGTAGTCGCTCGGCCGCACCTGCGACCACTGCCTCGAGCAGCGAGGCGCTCGTCTCGCGAACACGATTGAGATTGGCCACCATGATGACGCCGTTCATCACCGCGACCCCAAACAGCGCAATGAAGCCGACGCCGGAAGCAACGTTGAGCGTGGTCCCGGTGGCGTGCAGCGCGATCAACCCGCCAAGCGTCGCCAACGGCACGACGCCGAGAACCAGCAAAACCTGCCGGAGGACGCCGAACTCCGCGTAGAGCAGCACCATCATCGTCGCCAGGACCATCCCTAGGATCAGCTTGAGGCGCGCCTCCGCCCGTTGCTGGCCTTCGAGCTGCCCGCCCCATGCGAGGCGATAATTGCGTTTATCGAACGTCACCTTTTGCGCGATGGCTTTCGACACCTGCGCTACTACCGAGAGCGGATCGCGGTTTTGATAATTGAGCTTCACCAGGAGATAGCGATGATTCATCTCGCGATTGATCATGCTTTCGCCTGTGCGAACTTTGATCTCGGCAACCTGTGAGAGGGGAATAAGCGCTCCGTCGCTCGACGTGAGCACGAGATCCTTGATCGCCCCGGGGCTGTTGCGCGCCTCGGCCGGAAAGCGAACCGTGATGTCGTAACGGCGATCGCCGATAAACACTTGGCTCACGGCGCCGCCGCCGACCCCGGCGCTGATCAGGTTCGCTACGTCGCCGACGTTGATGCCGTAGCGTGCGGTGGCCGCGCGATCGACCTTGATTGAGATCTGCGCCAGCGGCGTGTACTGGTCGATCGCCGCATCGGTGACGCCAGGGATAGTATTGAGGACGCCGATGATGTCCTTGCCGATGCGGCGCAACTCGTTGAAATCGTCGCCGAAGACTTTGACGGCGAGTGCACTGTGCGGATCGAACACCTTGTCAAGGACGCTGTCGATGATCGGCTGGCTGAAGGCGATCTCGAAGCCTGGCAACTGATCGAGTCGCCCCGACATCCGCTTGATCAGATCCTGCTTGGTCTCGCCCGCCGGCCAGGTGTGGTAGGGCGTAAGGCCGACGGCGGCTTCCATGTGCGACGGTGTCCAGGGGTCGGTGCCATCGTCGTTGCGGCCGATATGGCTCACGACGTAGGACACTTCCGGGAAGTCGCGCAGCACAGTACGCAGATCGGCGACCATGTCGGTCGCCTTCTGCAGCGAGATTCCTGGCGGCAGTTCGGCGTGAAGCCACACCGAGCCTTCGTCCAAATCGGGCAAAAATTCGCGCCATACCGTGGCGCTGAGCCCCACCACCGCGATTGCTCCGCCGACTCCGAGCAGATATGCGATACTCGGCCGCCGCAATGAACGCGACAGGGCTCGCCGATAACGCGCCTCGAGCCAATGAAGGAATACATTGTGGAAAACGTAGCCCGGTCGGCGAAATGCCAGGTAGGCCAAGCCCGGAACGACCAGAAGAGCGAATGCCAGCGCGCCCAATTGCGCGTAGCCGACCGCATAGGCCATCGGATAAAAAAGCTTTGCTTCGATGCGATGGAAGGCAAACAGCGGCAAATAGGTCGTGATGATGATGGCGGTTGCAAAGAAGATGGGCCGAGCGACCTGGTGCGCCGCCTCGCGGGCATCTGCTTCGGTAAGCGGTTCGTCCGGCCGGGCTTCGCGGCGGCGCAAGATCGCTTCCGTCATCACGATGGCGCCGTCGACGATGATGCCGAAATCGATTGCGCCGAGCGAGAGCAGGTTCGCGGAAACTCCGGTGTGGTACATTAGGATGAACGCGACCATCATCGAAAACGGAATGGTGACGCCGACGATCAACGCGGAGCGCGGGCTGCCGAGAAAGAGGATCAACACGATCAGCACCAGGCCGATGCCGGCGAACACAGTGTGGCCGACTTTGTCGATGGTCGCATCGACCAAAGTGGTACGGTCCAGATAAGCCACGACCTGGACATTATCTGGCTTCAGTCGCTCATTGAGCTCGGCGATCTTGGCATGCACGCCATCGAGAACGCGCGACGGATTCTCATGACGCAACAGCAGCACAGTGCCCTCGACGACGTCGTTCAGGTCGTCCTGTCCGACGATGCCGTGACGCTCCAGGTTGCCGAATTTTAGTTTGCCGAGATCGCTTACCAGAATGGGCGTCCCGTTGTGCTGGGTGACGACGATGTTGCCAAGATCATCGAGTGTCTGCACCAAGCCGATGCCGCGGATCACGTAACCGAGCTCGCCGCGATTGAGCACGCTGCCGCCGGCGTTGGCGTTGTTGGCGCTGATCGCATCGGTGATATTCTTGAGAGACAGATTGAAGCGCATCAACTGTTGCGGATCGAGCTCAAGCTGAAATTGGGTCGTGAGGCCGCCGAAGTTGGAAACATCAGCAACTCCGGGCACCTGTTTTAAAGCGGGGATCACTGTCCACTGCTGGATTTCCGACAGCTGGCGTAGGTTCTTGGTGTCCGATTGCAGCGTGTAATAAAGAATCTGTCCGGTCGGCGACGACAGCGGGTCGAGGCTGGACGTAAGACCGGGAGGCAACGTGACGTTGGCGATCCGCTCCGTGATGCGCTGACGCGACCAGTAGTCCTCGATTCCATCGCGGAAAACGAGAGTGATCAGCGATAATCCAAAGGTGCTGCGCGAGCGCATCATTGCCAAACCCGGCGTGCCGTTAAGCTCACGCTCGAGCGGAATGGTGACTTGCTGCTCGACCTCTTCCGCCGCGAGCCCCGGCGCCTGCGTGACCACCTGCGAGGCGGTATCCGCCACGTCCGGATAGGCTTCGATCGCGAGCTGAGTCCAAGAATAGTAACCGTAGGCCGCGGCAAAGACGCAGATCATCGCCACGACCAGGCGTTTGCGGAGCGCGAAGCCGACGATCCAATCAATCACCGAGCAGCACTCCGCCTTTGACCACGATGCGTTCGCCGGCTTTGGCCCCACCGGCAAGAACGACCTGGTCGCCTTGCTGGAAACCGATGTCCACGGTCCGTGCCTCGAACGTCCACGGCACGGTCTCGACGAATATTTGCGTGGCGTCGTCTTTGAGCACCAACGCGCTCGCCGGCACTACGGGCGCTCTTTGCGACGGCGCGTGAAAGGTGACGTTGGCGAACATTCCCGGCCGCAATCGCGTCCCAGGATTGTCGAAGGCGATGCGCACCCGGGTGCGGCGCGTATCGGCATCGAGCACGTCACTCACAAACAGGACGCGCCCCTTGAATACCTCGCCAGGATAGGCGGGGAAGATGACGTCGGCCGATTGCCCCTTCGAGACGAGAGCGGTGTCCTTTTCAGGGACGCTCGCTGTGACCCAGACGGTGGCTAGGTCGGCGACTGTCATCAGCGCCGCCGTGGGATCGTTCCAGTATGCGCCGGGTGCCACCCCGAGGTCGATCACGCTCCCGGCCATCGGCGCGGCCACAGTCACTGTGCGCGACTTTTCAGTCGTCTCAGCGTCCACGCCGATCTGCTTCAATCTTGCTTCGGCCCGCCGAAACTCGGCCTCAGCGGTTACATAGTCGGTTTCCGCCTGCTGCAGATCCTTCTCTGCCGAGCCCCCGATCTTCGCCAGGCCGCGTTGCCGATCGCGGCTTTTGAGCGCGAGCGCCAAGATCACCTTGCCGCGATCGTAGTCGGCGTACGCGGCCGCGAGGTCCGGCGAGTCGATCACAACGAGCGGCCGGCCCGCCGTCACTCGTTCGCCTAGCTGCACCTCGAGTTTGATCACCCGACCAGCGAGCGGCGGCAGGACCTTCACCAAGTGGGCGGGATCGGCCTCCACGACAGCCGGAAGAATCAGACTGCGCTCGACCTCTTTTTCCGCAACTGGCTCGATTGCGAGCTTGGTTCGCAGGGGCGAACGCTCGGGCACAGTCACCTGACGCCCTGAACGGATGAGTGGCCGAACCTTTTCGGTAACCGCAAGCGTGGGCTGCGGATAGCCGAAGGAGGCGCCGAGCAGACGATAAATGCCAATGCCCAACGCGCCGGCGACAACAACGAACCACAGCAATCGCCCCTGCGGCGGCTTGCTGTTACCTCGACGACCCGGCACATCGGTTTTTTCGATCTCCGAATTGGGATCGACGGGCATCTGATGAGCTTCTCGTGTGATGAGTGATCATGCGAGCGGGGCGCGCGAACGAAGATCGTCCGACGCACGTCGCCGTTTCAGCCTGGAAGCCGCATCAAGCGGTACGCAGACCGCCGGCGAATATTTCAGATGAAGGGTGGCGCGCGAGCCTGGAAAAAATAATGCGGTGATGGTGCCGATGCCAATTCGTTAGTCGGCTGCAGCTCGACTGGCGCAAAGCGCGCAGGCAGCGACAAAGCGGGCGGCAGCGCCGGCAGTGCACTGGCGGCCAAATGGATCAGCGCGCAGACCGGGCAATAATGGCCAAGCGCTCCGTCAGATTTGTCGACCGGAGCAACAGGGAGGGCGTTGCCGGGGTCCACAACACCCGCTGCCGCCGGATTGGCCGCCGCAATCCCGTCGAGATGAACGTGCCCGAACGACAATACAATTTGGATGGCCAGCGCGAACAGCGCCAGGCGCGACCCCAAGCGTATCCTCGAGCGGAACCAGCGCATCGTCCCCTGCCCTCGGCTTCATGGCAGCTTAGCACGGCCTGCCGGCCAAGTCCTCCCCTTGGCCGCGCGCTCAGGGCAACCGCAATTTCAGCTCGCCGTCATGCCGCGTTTGACCGCATCCCACCACGGGCAGACGCCGCTCATGCGCTCGTAATTGCCCTCGATCACCTGCAAAGGCGCATAATTCGGCTCCGGTGCCGGCATCGGCGGCGGCGCATCCTGCGGCGCGTCGCCCAGCGATTCGAACAGGCCTTGATGCCCCCAGAAGCTGGCGACGGATTTTAGCTCGACGGGCTGCCACGCGGGGCCGACTTCGCGGCCGCCCCATCCATGCTCGATCAGAAAGTCCGAGGGCGTGCGCATATAGAATGACGTCATGAAATCGTTCGGGTGGCGGCCGAACTTCACCGCGACCCGGTCGTCCTGCTGGGCGAGATCGTAACTCTGGCCCACGTCGTCGAGCGAATAAAACTCCATCATCAGGTGGTGCATGGCGCTGTGCGGCCCTTGCGCAATGGCGAGGCTGTGATGGCGGGAGTTCACGTGCATGAAATAGAGCGACACCGGCGGGCCCATGAAGTCGGTGATCTGAAAACCGAGCAGGTCGCGATAGAATCGCAGCGCAGCGTCGATGTCGGGCATCACCAACACGGCATGTCCCAACCCTTGGGTCCCGGTGCGAAAACCGCCCGTGTGCCGTGTCGGGCGGAACGGTTCATCGGCAATCTGGCCGCCGTGGAACGCTTCCACGCGGTTGCCGGCCGGATCGCGGAACGAAATCACCTCCGCGACGCAACGCTGGTCGGAAACGGCAGTGGGTTCACGCCGGACCGCGACGCCGGCCTTCTCCAGCCGTGCCGCCAGCGCATCGAGGGTCGCCGCGTCCGCGACCTCCCATCCGAAAAACCGCTCGCCATCGGCGAAATCACCATCGACGATCAGGCGCTGCTTACGATCGTCCATGCGGAAGGCACGCATGGCACCGCCGCGATCGACCGCCTCGAGCCCAAGCTGGCCGACCGCAAAACTCGACCAATCGTCGAGCTTCGAAGTGCCGACCCAGAAATAGCCCATCGCCTGAACGGTCATGGCAGCTCTCCTTATATACAGTTGACGTGTTTACCCCGCTCTGATCCCGGCGGTTCGGATCACCTTACCCCATCTCTCGGTTTCCTCGGCAATGAACTTGCCGAAGTCGGCGGGGGAGCCCGGCATCGCGGTGGAGCTCAACTCGGCGAACCGCGTCCGCATCCTGGCATCGGCGAGGCCCGCATTGATCTCCTTGTTGAGCGTGTCGACGATCTCGGCCGGCGTGTCTTTCAGCGCACAGACGCCTGTCCAAAAACTCGCCTCGTAGCCGGGCACGAAGTCGGCCACCGTCGGGAGATCCGGCAGCACCGCGGAACGCGTCGCGGTGGTCACCGCGAGCGCGCGAAGCTTGCCGGCCCTGACGTGCTCGATCGAGGAGGATATGACGGCGAACATCACCTGCACCTGCCCGCCCATCAGATCGACCAGCGCCGGAGCCGCGCCCCGATAGGGCACATGCGTGAACCTGACGCCGGTCAGCATGGTGAACAATTCGCCGCAGACATGATTCCCCGAGCCGACGCCTCCCGACCCCATGTTCATGCCGGGATTGGCCTTGGCATAGGCGATGAACTCGGGAACCGTATCAACCGGTACCGACGGATTGACCTCGATCACGTGCGGCTCGCGATTGACGCCCGCGACCGGCGCGATGTCGCGGAGGAAATTGAACGGCAGATCGGGGTAGAGCGTCGCATTGAAGGCGTTCGACGACGTAGCCAAAAGGAGCGTGTGTCCGTCCGGCGCCGCATTGATGACCGTCTCGGTCGCGATGTTGGTGCCGGCGCCCGACCGATTCTCGACGACGAACGATCCGCCCAGCCTCTCCGAGAGAAATTGTCCCATCAGGCGGGCCATAATGTCGGCGCCGCCGCCCGCCGCGAATCCGACGATCAGCCGCACCGGCCGTGTCGGGTAGGCCCGCGCCCTTGCAATGCGCGGCGCGGCTGGCAACACGGCGGCGCCTGCGGCGTGCTGCAGAAATGCCCGGCGCGGAAGTTTCATCGCATGGTCTCCGAATAGCGCCGCAGCCGCCGATGCGCCGGCGAAGCTTACATTGATTCCGGATATCGTCGAACCAGACTAGTCACGTGAATCTAAAGTTCGCCACATAAAGTCTGCTGGGCTTTGTGGCAGAAGCGTTTGACGGAGGCCAAAATCTGGTCGGCGGACTTGGTCCATTTGAAGGGCCTCGGGTTTGTGTTGTGCAGGTCGATAAAGGTGCGGATGTCGACCTCGAGCTGCCTGACGGAGGTGTGAACACCCCGCTGGATCTGCTTTCTGGTGAGTTCGGCGAACCAGCGCTCAACCTGATTGATCCATGAAGCGGAAGTCGGCGTGAAATGGACATGATAGTGCGGCCGGCGAGCGAGCCACGCTTTGATCTTAGGTGTCTTGTGGGTGGCGTAGTTGTCCATGACGATATGGACATCGAGCCCTTCAGGGATTTGAGTGTCGATCTCTTTGAGAAACCTCAAGAACTCGACCGCCCGATGGCGCTTGTAGCACTTGCCAATGATAAACCCCGAGGCGACATCAAGTGCCGCGAACAACGTGGTCGTACCATGCCGCACGTAGCCGTGCGTGCGACGTTCTGGCACGCCAAGCATCATTGGCAGGACCGGTTGCTCGCGATCGAGTGCCTGTATCTGACTCTTCTCATCGACGCTGAGAACAACGGCTCGGTTCGGTGGCGATAGGTAAAGACCGACAATATCGCGCACCTTATCGACGAACAGAGGATCGCTCGACAGTTTGAATGTCTGGCTGCGGTGCGGCTGCAATCCGAACGCCGTCCACATTCGGCGGATCGTGGTGTGAGAAAAGCCAGTCTCCGCAGCCATCGAGCGGATCGACCAGTGCGTCGCGTCGGGTGGCGTCGTACGCAATGTCCGCTCGATTACCTCAGCGACTTGATCATCGTTGATGGTTCGAGGGCGGCCAGGGCGGGCTTCGTCAAGCAGGCCGTCACAGCGATCCTTCAGGAATCGGCGGCGCCACTTGCCAACGGTGTGTTCATGAATGCCGAGTTCGGCAGCCACAGACTTGCTTGGCAAGCCATCTGCACACCGCAGGATCGCGCGGCACCGCTCAGATAGCGACCGGGCAACACGATGACGACGAACTTGCCTCTCTAAATATGCTCGCTCTCGCGGACTCAGCACCAACGGCTCGATTGGCCGGCCTCTAACACCTGCATTCGCCACAAGCGCTCTCCTCTAAAGAGATTCGAGCCATAGTATAATGTGACGAACTTGCGTTCCAGATGACTAGGGCGTGGACTCATTAATGCGTAGCCACAACCGTATTGATGCGAGCCGGACGAAGGCCGGGTAGTTGGCCGCGAGCTTATCGTAGCGCGTCGCCACCCGCCGACATTGTTGCATCTTATTGAAGACCGTTCGACTAGGTTGCGCGCTCGGTAGAGATGCGGGCTGAAGCAAGAATCACGGGCTTGCGGCCCACCTCAACGCGCCTTCTGCCTGTCCAGCCCCAGGTCCGCTTCCAGTGCTAAGGAACCAGCAGCCCGTTCGTGGTCATCCGCCGGACGGTTGCGGCTTTCAGGATGGGGACCCGTCGAGTTCGCCGCCGAATGCTCGCTTTCCGTTATTCGATCAGATCGTGCGAGACGTCCTTAACCGATTGTAGCCTTCGGACGAGGTGAACGAGCGGCTCACCCATGCGCGCTTTGTCGCAAGCTGCGCGCAAAACTGCGCACAGGCGGCGGGGTTATTTACGGATTTCTTCAAAAAGCGGCTCACCGCAGAAGAGCTGCGCGAGCTGGTCGGCCTCGTGGAGGAGGTCGCGCGGATCGACGGACCGTCCACGATCCAGACCGCGGAGATCGACGCCCTCGAGCGGCGGGTCGTCCTCGCTGCCGCCGCGTGACCCGGCGCGCCGCCGTTCAACTCGCCTTCAACCCGATTTTCCTCGCCAGCTCTGCGTTAGATGTAAATTCCTGCGCGAGCATCGCGGCGAATTCGGACGGCGACATGATCATCGGTTCTGCGGCGATATCGGCGAATCTTTCTTGCATGTGCGGAACGCCGAGCGCTTTGGCCGTCTCGTCGTTGAGCTTCTGAGTGATCTCGTCCGGTGTTTTCGCCGGCACGAACAGGCCGACCCAAAATCTGGTATCTGAATTGGCATAGCCGAGTTCCAACGTCGTCGGAACGTCCGGAAGGCTGGCCGTGCGTTTCACGCTCGTGACCCCGAGCGCGCGCAATTTTTCCGTTTGGATCAACGGGAGATAGGGCCCGAGCGGCACGATGGCGAAATCGATCCGTTCGGCCAAAACATCGGCAACGAACCCGGCGCCGCGGTACGGAACGTGCATCGCCTCAAACCCCGCGCTCAAGCCCAATCGCTCGACGGCGAGATGGTTCGTGGTGCCGATTCCTCCCGACGCATAGGTGAGCACGCCAGGCTTAGCTTTGGCGGCCGAGATCAAGTCGCCGAGCGTCTTGAAGCCCTTGGCGGATGCGCAAACCAGGACGAACGGCATGGTGCCGAGCGGAATCACCGGCGCGAAGGCGGTCACCGGATCGTACGGAAGGCCGGTGAACAGGGCCGGGACGATGGTGTGGGATGAACTGTCGGTGAGCAGCGTGTAACCGTCCGGCTCCGCTTTCGCGACGGTTGCCCCGCCGACCGTGCCGCTCGCCCCCGGCCGGTTCTCGACCACGATCGGTTGGCCAAGCCGAACTGACAACCCGTTGAGGACCAGCCGCGACAGCGCGTCGACCCCGGTGCCCGCCAAGATCGGAACAATTGCGCGGATCGGTCGTGCCGGCCACGTCTCCGCCCGGGACCGGCGCGACATCGCCGGCAGTACGAGCGTCGGCCCAGCGAGCCGTAGAAACGCGCGACGGGCGATGCGCATGATCTTCTCCCTGATGTCGCGTTCGCTATCGCTTTTGGCGATGGGAACGTACTACGATCCCGCCTCTGGCCCAACAATCGGAGGCGCCTCATGCCCGGCAAGAGCATCAAGATCACCTCGCGCGCAGGCGGCGCGTTCGACTGCTATCTCAGCCTGCCGGCAGGCGGCGGGCAGGTGCCGGCGGTCGTGCTTGCCGCGGCCGTGCACGGCGTCGACAAGGATATCCGCGATCTTGCCGACGAGTTCGCGTCGCACGGCTACCTCGCGGCCGCGCCCGACCTGTTCTGGCGCACGGTGCCGGGGCCGCTCTCGCGCGAGGACGCGCGCTCACGCGAACGCTCGCAGCCGCGGCTCGAGAAGATCAAGACCGGCGAGGCCGATCTTACCGACACGCTCGCCGAACTCCGCAAGCTTGCGCAATTCAACGGCCGCGCCGCAGTCATCGGCTTCTGCTACGGCGGCCCCTACGCGATCCTCGGGCCGAAGCGGCTCGGTTACGACGCCGGCATCTCCTGCCACGGCACGCAAATGCTCGATTTCATCCACGAGCTCGACGGCGTGACGGCGCCGGTCTCTATCATCTGGGGCGATCAGGACCACGCCGCGCCTGCCAACGTGCTCGAGGCCTACCGCGCGGTGCCCGCGCGCATGAAGAATGTCGACGTGCACGTTTTCCCGGGCGTGCTGCATGGCTACATGATGCCCGGCAACCCGCAGGCGTTTTCGGCACCGACGCGGAAATTCTCCCTCGGCCGCGCGCTCGCGATCCTTGGCGGATTGCGCGAGCAACCGGTGCGAAAGGCCTCGTGATCGCCGGCACGGCGCAGCCCCTATCCGCGGCGCGGGTCTTTCGAGATCGCGCGCTAGAGACTCGGCAGCACCTTCTGGAACTCCGGCCTGATCCCGGGCGGCGGCGAGAAACCGAAATCGCCGCGGGCGATGACCGCTGCGCGTCCGCCATGCCTGGCGAGAACCTCCAACTGACGCCGCCGCGCCCGCGCGTCGACGGCGATCGGATCGCACACGCCGGCAAGCGCCGCGTGGCAGCGGGCAAGGAGGCCTTCGTGCCCGGCGCGCTGCGCGAGATCGTCGACTTCCTCGGGGTCGGTGTCGAGGTCGAAAAGCTCGGGCGAGAATTTCGTGTAGTAGACGTACTTATGCCGGCCCTTGCGGACCATGAAGACGCCGGATGTCGACCCCATGCCGTGATATTCGGAAAAAATCAGGCGGCCGGGCGCGGCGGCAATGTCGAACAACGACCGGCCGGGA
>Ga0306920_100011266_pt1 | contig 12060 bp, 5 predicted proteins | sample flu12Cox44000170_FD_204666 | JGI IMG/M metagenome (GOLD analysis project Ga0306920, IMG submission 204666) | Lab enrichment of tropical soil microbial communities from Luquillo Experimental Forest, Puerto Rico - flux4day.12C.oxic.44.000.170 (v2)... | ecosystem: Environmental > Terrestrial >...
AGGCCGCCTGAACAACGAGTCGCCGTCAGAATTAGCATAAGCAGATCGCCGGTACGGGAACCAGCGGTGACGACCGCAACAACCGCTCCTGGCCCAAATCCGCGCCCAGGGGATCCGGGAACGGCGAACTTCCGGGAAGCGTCTCCACCGCCAGGCAGCTCAGAGGCGTATCGGGGTCCAGCGTCAAAGAGTTCAGCAAGAGTGTAATCTCGTCGTTCGACCAGGTCGCGTCGCCATATAAGGCATCGGGGAAGCCCCGGTTATCGAGCGGCTTCTGGCGGAATATCGCCGGCTTATGGCTCAGCAGAATGTTGCGGTGATCCGTGCCGTCGCATTGTACCACCTGCGCATAGATCATGACGAAGATTTCGGTCGCGGGCGGTACCGGCCTTACTGAGTGGCCGTTCACCACGGGGGTGGCGAATGGCGCGCTGGTCCGGATGCCAGCCTTGGTGCGCAAGACCATGCATGTCAGCAGAGGCGCGGGGTGTTGCACCCCCGTGACGCGGAGCGCCGCGCCGAACCGGCCTTGAGCGGTGCTCCATCCGGCATTGTGACCGACGCGAAATTCGTAAGTGTAAAACCCGAATAGTTCAGGCGCATTCTCGGGTATCCCAGGCGGGAGCGGAACCATAAAGTGCCGGGGCGAATCGGACGGGATCAATAGCTGCATCGCGGTGAGCCCGCTACGATCATCCGACTGGCCGGGAACGATCGTACGTATCGGTTCGGGGTCGACCGGCAGAGGCGGTTCCGCATTTTCATTCGGATCCGTAATCACGCGAAGCAGGACGGGATCCGGCGCATAGCTCAGTATGCGGCTGAAGTAAGAATCCCTCGGATTATCGGGTGGCCGGTCGAACTCGATCCATAGCACGCGGCGGCGCGCGGTAGTGCTCGAATAATCCGCGGCCCGCAGATAAGGAGATAGCGCGATGCCGGCGGATACCAAGCGCGGAATCTGCGCCGGCGGAGTCGTCATGGGAAGCAAGACGTGGACGGTAACGGGCGGGTCCGCTTGCGCGGGCGGCGATGCGAAGTGCGGTTCCAGGCTGTACTTCAGCGTCAATTCCGCCGGAAATTGTCCGGGCTCCGGCTTGGGGTCGACGGAATCGAAAAAGATTAGGTCCGTGCCGCCGCGTTGCGGGTGAATCAGCGGGTCGCTGTTGATGGTCCGCCGCAATTCGATGCGCCCGACTTCGCCAACGCTTTCGCGTACCACGGAGATTCCAGTGGGCGCAAGCCCGTCCCAGGTCCAGTCACGGTTGATGGTCACACGCAGAGCAACGATCCAATGTAGAGTCAGATCGTTGTTCGATACAAAAGTAATGCCAGAATTATCGGGAGCCAGCACATGCCGCAGACCGGCGGCGGCGCCGAACACCGAGCGGCGGCCGGAACGAGCGTGCAGGGTCATGTCGTTCACGGCAAGGTCCAATTCCGCGGCCAGCCGTCCAATTGCGTTTGCCGGCCCTGCCACCCCTAGTCCGGCGGCTTTTTGCGCGAACGCGACTGCGGCATCAACCAGATTGTCCGGTTGCAGGAACATAGCGTGCAACAGATCGGAGGGAGTCTCTGGCAAGAGCAGACCGCGCTCGTCTGAAGACTGTTTGCGCAAGAGTACGGAAACAGCCGGCCCAAAACGAACATCGTCCGCGCCGAAATACTTGAGCTGCGGATCGTCTTTGGCCTGGGCGGATAACACTAGGCGTACGTCGCGAGCTGTGGGCAGGGGAATGGGACCGGCTGCCGGAGCGGGCGCCAGGGAGTCTACGTTCTTAACGTCCTGCCAGTCGAAATCCAGTTCTAATGGCGTAAGGCGGTCGGCCGGAAAAGGACGCGAGATCTTGTAAACGATGTGATATCCCGAATCGTCGCCGCCTCCACCCGGTTTGTCGTCGAGCGCAAGCGCAAGCACCTCCACCGTGATCTGCAGAACGCTTACATCGGGATCGGGCAGCGCCACCTCGCGCTTCTCCGCCTTGGCCGCCGGGATGTCCGCTATCAAGTCGGTGGCTGCGTTTGGGACGCCGGTGAAGTCGTATTCGGGATGGCCAAGCAGGGGACGTCCGACGTGAATCTGGTTCGGAGCTTTAGCGGGATCTGGTACGTTCGGAAGCTTCTCGACAACCCGCACGGCGGTGGGACGAATCCAACGGCGGAATGGGATTGTGTAAACCACGCTAGGTCCTGGATCCTGAGGCGTCCCATCTAAGGCTGGGCCTCCACCGGTGTGGTCCATCAGGCGGACTCGAAAGTCGTAGGTCTTCCCGTATACAAGCGCAACGGTCGGATTCACGCCGTCCACGGGATTCGGTGCAGCGAAGTCAGGATCGCCAACCAGGCGGCGCGTCAGAACATCCACCGCCACCAGCGACGGCCCCGTCCAATGCGTGTAATAGCTCGGAAGCCAGTAGACGCCGGTCTTGTCACCGTCGGGCTGGACTGGGATGGTCTCGATTGCGAGTTCGCCGTCGAAGTTCCCCACCGTCTTCGTCCCTGCTTTGACCACTCCCTTGGCGCGGCACAAGGACGAAAAGTTGACCGACCCCTGTTCGCGGACGTCGATGCGATACCCGAAGACGCCCATGGGCGCGTCCAAGGTGGCTGCGGCGGGATCGATCTGGCGGTTCATCCAGATGGCGACCTGTTCATCATCCCAACCGAGCCGAATGCCTGTGTCCTTGGACGGACGCGTCCCGTCGTCGTCCTCGTTGAGCGGGTCGAGATGCTGTGGTTGCGCGGCGTGGACGGCTTTCGCGAAGCCATCGTCGTAGTTCTCAACCTCCTGGAAGAGGGCGTCGTACGGGCCGGGAGGGACAACGCTCGCCACCGGGAACAGCACTGGCGTGAACAGTGGACGTGACGCGGTTACCGCGGGGACGCGGGTGGCGTAGATCTTGAGACCGTCTGGAATCGTAGTGAGGCTGAACGCGTCGCTCGCGGGCGCAAGCGTCACGTATACCCAGCCGCCTTCCTTGAAGAAGTCAGCCGGCACAGCGATGTCCATGGGGCGGACCAATCCGAGCGCTTCGGCAAGTGCCGGCTGCCGCAACGCGATGGCTATCACTTTCCCCCAGGGGAATTTGGGAACGGGGGGCGGAATGATCTTCTTATAAGGTGGCTTGCCCGTCCCGGAGCGAAGCATGCAAAAGTAGCTGTTGTCCGTGACTGTAAACTGGCTACGCGCGACGGAAAAGCCGGTCACATCCCGATACGTCGGGGGAAGGTATTTCTTCACTTGAGTGCCAGCGGGCCGCGGATTGGCGGGCGGCGGCGCCGGGTCGATGTTGAATTGCATGGTGAGCTGGTTGAACAGGTCTTGCGCCTGGGCGGGTACGGGAGACGTTACGATCACGCTGCTGGAAGGCGTGCCCGTCGCGGGAATCTGATCGAGGCCCCTTACCAGCCGCACGTCGAACACGAATTTTGCGGCGGCGAAGGACGGGCTTGGCGGAGCGGCGACGAGCGGATCAAGCGGGCTGCCGCGTGGGATCGCGAGCAAGCGCATATGGATGCGAGTCCCATCCCAGTTCTGCAAATAAGGAAGAAGATTTAGCCGGGTTGCCGATGCCATGGTTTTCTCCGCTTACAACACATCAGGTAGCGGGCACGGCCCGCCGCTGAAGTTCTGATCCCACTCTGCCTGCACCTCGAAATCGATATCGATGATGAAAGCGATCGTGACTTCGATCGCAAATGTGACCTGCGCGGCACCCCAGACTGTCTCGCCGGGTGGGCAGGTGACTTTCAGAAGCGCCATTTTTGCTTCCAGGCTAACATCGACGCTGATGATCTTGAGGTCAATGCTGCCCTTCAATAGCGCGCCAACTCCCAGCCCGAAGACGATGTCGCCGATAATCAGAAACTCGGTTTCAACATAGTAGGCCGTAACTTTGAACGCGTCCGACAATTCGAACGAAACCCCGACGCCTGCGCCGATCGTGAAAATAAAAGTATTGCCCGACTCGGTGCTGATCTTGGCGTTGAACTTGAAAAGCCCGACGGCCTGTAACGGATCGAAGGGAGTTGGGATGAAGATCGTCGCCCCTAGTTCGAATTCAACCTCGCTGACGGGCGAGTCGACGGTGAAACCGACCGTAACGTCGGTGTCTTCGAAGTGCGGACCGCCCGGCGGCAGGAGCTTGTTTAACTCATCGTCCATCGGGATTTTGAGCGCGACCTTCAACTGGACCTTGTTGGTCATGGAGACGCTCATGGGCGTGGGGAATCCGAGTTGCTGCAGGAATTTCATAATGTCCTGCACGACCCCGAGTGCGCCGCCCATAACGACGTTGGAATTGGCCAGGTGAGCGGGCGTGTTGGCGTCGGCTTCGATGTCGCCGTTGACGCGCATCATCTCACCGAGCGTGCTGGAACTCATCGCGGTGGCCGCGTTTTTCAGCCGGAAGGACCACGGAATAGCCTGGGAAGTGTCGATCGCAATTTCGGCAGACGCCGCAGAATAGTCTGCATAGCTGCGATTCGTGCCGGCCTCCGCTAATGTCCGCTGTCCGACAGTGACCGGAAAGCTAGGGGAGGGAAGTTGGAGCTTATAGTTGCCGCCCGAGATCACCAGGGCGTAGTTGTTATTGGGAAATGGAATCGCCGAATCGGTCCTAGGGAAATAGCCGAGCGCCGTCGCGAGCGAATAGGGGTCGGCAAGAACGGGTGCCTGAGTGCTCGTGATGCGGTCCGGGGCGCTGGCTTCGATTTTCGGTCGCGGAAAGAAGACCCGTTGCGTGCCGGTCGCGTGGACAATGCCGTAATCGGATGCAGGCGTATCCGGGCGCGCAAGATCGGCCGGATCGGCGAAGCGGTAAGGCGACGAAAGCGGCGGAGGCGTGGGTGCCGGACCGCCGCGAATCAGAGGCACGCCAAGACCTTGATCCACCGTTCCCGGCGCGGTGCCTGCACCCGTTTGCAGGAGGAACGACCACTGACCGCCGGACGGAAACTGCGGGCTACCCCAGGAGGTCATCACAAATTCGGGGCCGCCCATTCCCTGCGTGACGCCAACGCCAACCCTGCCCACCTTCATGAGCTGGCCCGATCCTCCTATGTTAATCACGCAATCGATCGCGCCGCCAAGCGGACCTGCCTGGCTGATCAGGTCTTGATACTGCGTCGGTGTCAAGCTGCCGGAAGCTACCGGCGTCAGTTGCACGTAGCCGATTTGACCACGGACCGGCACGCCTGCTGGCGCGGCGCCCTTGACCGCCCTTTGCATTTGCAAGTCGCCGTCAAACCGGACGCCCGCTACCTGCACTCCGCCAGTATCGATGAGTTGACCTGTGTCTTGAATGTTCGTGACGTTGACGATTTTTTGCACGACACCTGGGTGCGTAACGAGACCAATACCGGGGAACAGATACTCGCCGTCGCTCACCGCTTGCCACCCGCTGTCTTTGCGCACGACCCCGCCGGTGTTCTTCCGGAAAATCGTAATCGTGCGGACCACGCGCACGGCATAAGGGTAAAGGACGCTGCGCACCTGAATGACTTCGTAGGAGGTTCTGCCGATCATCACGTCGAAGCGGGCCTGGCTAACGGCGACGGGATCGTCGGTCGGATTGAGCCAGTTGCTGAAGAGGCTCTCGCCGTATCCCGAGAGATCGATGCGCGTGACCGGCACTTGCGGACGCAGCCCGCCGCCGCTCAGATAACCGTTGAATATGGTGTCCACCTGGTCGTCGAGGACGCTCTTGTTGGCCGGCAGTCCGCCGAAAAGTCCGTTTCGCAATTGAAGCGTCTGTCCCTCGATGCTCGCCGTTCCGGCCACCGAGGGATCGATTGCCGTAATGCTTATCTGATAGCCGCCCTGCACGGACTCGGTCGGGAACTTCGGGCGGTTATAATCGAGCGCTGCGCCACGCGGGTTGGCCGGTGCCGGTTTGCGTAACGTTGGGAATGCGAGGATGCCGAACGGCAACGTCCATCGTCCAGCCGTCAACTGTGGAGTCGTACTGGTGGTGAAATTCGCGACCAGATTGTCCAGCGCCGGCGCCGGCGCGACCGGCACCAGTTGTACGCTCTGGACCGTCATAGTCGTCGGACCGCCGCTATTGGCAAACGTAAGTGGCGAAGGGAATGGCGGCCCCGAATCCGTCGACACCGGCTCCCATTGGACTGCGGGAAGCGTTAATACAGAAACCGAGTTGCTGGCGGTTTCGAGATAGAGCGCATTTACTGCCAGCGGACTGCCGGGAGCTGCACTCGTCCGATCCGTTTGCTGCGTCCGGAAGCCGACGCCGAACTGGTCTACGTTGGTCGACAGATCCAGCAAAACGATCCCGGCCGGCGGCTGCACGGCCGCGGCGGTAGTCGTAGCGGTTTGAGGGGCGGAGGAGACTGCGGGTGTTGTCAGCGACGTTGCATTCGCAGGAACGTCAATTCCAAGGACCGGAGGATTGGCGGGCGTCCAACTGGTGCGCACCAGAAGCGGACCGAGCGTGCCCACGTCGATCAGGCGGAGCACCGGAATACCGACATTGGCCGCGTATGGGTCGGGCAGCGAAGGCAGCAGAAACTGAAGCCCGAACCCAATTGCGACATTGCCCTGTTTCGAGCGCGTACCGTCGAAATCCCCCGTCAATGCCAGAGTCGATGCGGGCGTGGTGCGCAAGAGAGCGTTTTGGATTGCAAAGGCGAGTGGCCGCGTCGGGGATGGCGGCGATGGCGGCGGGTCGAGAGCGGCATCAACGAACACGCCATTAAAGGCCGGCGATTCGATGAATGCGATCCCCGCTAGCTTCGACTGAAGGTAGACGCGATTGCCGGCCACCGTTATGGGGCGATCGAGGTTGGCCGACATGGAACCGGTGAGAATGACCCCTTCCGCGCCTGAGGATGAGGAGATAAACCGGAGCTCAAACTGGGAAGGCCACGACAGATCGATCTGAGACGATGGTGGACCGCCCGGCTGTTTGGACCACAAGCCAATCGATTGCCTTGCGCCGAGTCCGCGGCTGGTCGTGGAGATCACTGTCAGGACGCCGGGATCAACCAGAAGAATGGTGGTGCCGGCCGGCACCTGTGTGCCTTGCCCTTTCCAGGTGGCGGACAGTCCGTCTCCGAGTATCAGAGCGAGTCCTCCGGCGCCGGAGGCATTTCCTAGTGAGCCTGGCGAAACGACGGCAACTGGCAGCGCCCACGCCGCCGCCGTAACGGGTGCGTTACCTGAAGGCAGGAACACGTCCGAGTGCACATCTGCAATTTTGAATTGCACAATGTTGGTTTTGGCTGGGACGAAAATGCGCCCGGCGACGGCTACATATGTGGGCAGCGTTGTCTGAGCGTCGATCTCCGCGGACGAGCCGTACGCCTGCAAATTTCCCTTGCCCACCGCGGTGATGCTTATCCCCGTGGCGGTGAATACTAATGTCACATTTTGCGGCGTATTGGCTTTTGAGAGGCGGCCGTCTTGTCCTGGTCCGGAGCCCGCAGCGGCGCTCCCGGAATCGAGTTGCAATACAAGGGTGCAAGTCACGGCGGGCGGAACGACGATTTCGTCGCCGCTGGATGTCAGCGGCTGAGAGAATGTCAGCGTCCCGCCCTTGATTTTCAGGCCAGTGTATCCGCCTGCGGGGGCGCCAGGCGCGAGCTGCTGTGAAATAAACCAGACACTTCCAGCCGGCAAGGTGAAATGATCGCCGCTCGCAATCAGTCCCTGGATCGGCACCGTCATGAACGGAGCGCCGCCGGGCGAACGAACAAGACGGAACTGGGAGGTGATCAGAAAAATATCCACCCATACCGGTTTGCCGAGTGAATCGCGAAAAGGGCCGAGTGTACGATCCACGGCGCGGCCATTTGAAAAGTCGGGCAGTGCGCTGGTAATCGGAGCGGCGGATACCGGAAACGTGCGGCGGTTTACCAGAAACTGCGGCGCGCCGGGTGGGTACGCGAGAGCGGATTTAACAACTGTTTGAACGCGAGCGTTCCCGTCCGCGAATTTGGCGCCGGTAGTGATGAGGTCGACCGGAATGGAAGGAAACGCCTGGGGCTCCGGTTGTCCCGCCGCGAGCGCAAGCGCAAGCGAGGCGCGCGCCTCATCCAGATCCTGTGGCCTTGTGCCGGGTAACGCTTCGAGGTCCGCCGTCAAAGATGCAACCTTGGCGGCAATTGCAGCGTTGTCTAAGGCCATCTGAACCACCTCTCGCCAAGTACGCCCTCCGGCTGCTCAATAGCTTCCAGCTCCGTGGCCGGCTTGAAGCCCAGCCGCTCCCTGACGGCGATCCGTTCGTTATCGATCATGAGTTCCATACTCATTATATCAATTGGACGATCTTGCGAAACTCGGTTGCTTTTTGCAAGATAAAAACCGCTTGAGGAATGCCTGACCCCTGAGCCCCTTCGCCCCATTCAGTTCAGCACTTGGATGTTGGCAGGCCCTTTGCGCCGCGCCGCTAGGCATGCTCCAGTTCCACGCGAAAATAGGGCTCCCTCAAGTCCTAGAAAAGCTAACAACAACAGCAGCGATGAATCACGCGAACCGTCTTTCGCTCGCTGCCGACAACCGGGAGCTTGGCGGTGGGCTACTTCAGTGGTGTGTTAGGTCCTCTATATTTTTAATTGAGTTTAGCTACAGTCGTTTCGACCGTAATGTCTGGGAAGGCGTTCCAAGGAGTACGGAAAATCAACGAGTTTTTGTCCACGAGTCTTGCTCGAACTTTTTCTAAGCTCCTCCGCATTTGCTCTTAAGGACTCAAGTTCTTCGGGACTCAAAAACCGGATTTCCGGCAGGATAATTTCTTTGGCTTTCGATGACTCTGTTGAAGCCATAAGATTAGTTCGCAAAGAACGTCGCAACAAGACTGCATTTCCTTTTCTGGCGTTTTTACATGCTGGCGTTAGCCAGCGTCGGCGTTTTTGTGGCTTCGGCGGGCTCCGCCGCCATCCGTGCTCGGCGGGCGAGCTCGGGATCTTTGAAATACAACGGCTGCAACCCCATGATTGCCGGGTAGCCGGCGACATAGACAATCATGCTGCCGGCTTCGATGATCATCCCTGGAGCGTTTTTTCGCGCGCCTTTCATCCGCATAGCTTCATCAGGGGTGAGCAGGGGACGCGACACCTCGTGTGTTGAACGGCTCACATTGGTTGACCAGCCTCGACCGCTGGTTGTGATCTGCTCTTTGACCACGGTCGTTTGTCCCGTCAGTTTACTCAGATGTTCAGCGGTCTCGATGCGATTTGGAGCAAACGCGCACTGCACGTGGCAAGTCGAGGTGATTGCTTCATCGCGCCCATAGTGAGCGTACAGTTGATTGATATCTTGTGCTATCAGGTACGCCTTGATCCCGTAACCAGGTAGAAAGGCGAGTGATTCCTGTAAGATATCGAGCTTGCCAAGCGCGGGAAACTCGTCGAGTAGCAGAAGCAAGCGATGCTTGTAAGAGGGTTTTGGTGTGCCGTTCTCAAACGCTAGGCTGCTGGCACTGATGCGGACAATCATGTTGACGAGCACGCGCACGAGCGGCTGCAAACGCGTTTTATCCACGGGTTCGGTCACGATGTAGAGGGTAACTGGTTGCTCACTGTGCATGAGATCCCGAATGCAAAAGTCGGAGCGAGACACATTATCCGCGACCACGGGATCGCGATAAATTGTTAGATAGGAGAGGGCAGTCGAAAGCACGCTGCCGGCTTCTTCTTCAGGCCGGTTCAGTTGGTCGCGCGCGGCGCTCGCAACCAACGGGTGCGTTTCGCCGCCCTCATGCAGATAACAGAGCATCTCGGTCCACACGTCGATCGCTTTCTTATCCGGATCACTGAGGAGCCGGTCAACGGCTGGCAGTGTAGCTGGTGTCTTTTCCCGCCTGGCGCGGTAGAGCACGTGTGCGATGCATCCAGTCAGCAGGGAGCAAGCGGTCTTTTGCCAATGTGTTTGAAGACCGCGGCCATCAGGGTCAACGATGAGATTGGCTAGATTCTGGATATCGCCAGTTTCGTGCTCCGTGCCGATCCGGATTTCGTCGAGCGGGTTAAAGCGGACGGATGCGCTCGAGCTGGCCGGTTCGAAGCGAAGGATACGATTTCCTCCTTCGGTGCCTCGCCATTTGGCGGTGAGTTCGTAGATCTCCCGTTTGAGGTCGGTAACGACCGCGCTATGCGGCCAGGTCAGCATGGTCGGTATAACCAGGCCAACACCTTTACCGGAGCGGGGTGGGGCGTAACAAAGGACATGCTCCGGCCCATTGTGACGGAGCGCGTAAATTTTGGAGCCATTCTTCCATTCGCCGACGTAAACTCCTTCGGCTTGCAGCAAGCCAGCTTTTTTGATGTCGGAGAGTTTCGCCCAGCGGGCGCTGCCGTGAATATCGCTGTACTGGCGCAACGCTTGTGCGCGGGTTACGACGTGAATTGAGTAGGCAATCAGAATTGCAGCAGCCAAGGCTCCACCCAGTTGCAACGATTGCGTAAACATCGCAGGCGATGTCGCATGCCACTTGAACCACCAATCAATAATTGCCCAGGGCGGATAGAGGTAGAAATAATGTTCACCAAGACTTCGCGAAAATCGCGTGGAGAGAGCGAACAGCTCGCTCGCTACAAAAGCGCCGGCCAAGAAGCTTGCGATGGCGCCACAAACAATTTTTACGCTAGTTGCCCTCGCTCATTCCGATTTCTTTGAGCCGCTTTCATATGCGCAAACTTGTCGCGTTGGTGGTGATCGCCGTAGTCGCTTCCTCGATCCTTTTCGGTCATCGATTGATCGTTAACCGGACGCACAGCTTACCCGTGGGGTTGTACTACTGGAGCGATGTGCCGATCAAGAAAGGATCAATCGTGTTATTCAAGCCAGACCAAAACATCAGCCCGGAGCAGCTAGGAATCGAGCGCGGCTACGAGGCTCGGGCTCTGCCGCTACTCAAGCGTGTAGTCGCTTTAGCAGGTGACTTGGTTTCAGTTTCTTCTTCTGGCGTATCCATCAACGAACAACTGCTGCCTATCAAAGCCTACGACATCCTGGTCAAGACCGCTGAAGATCGCAAAAAACTCGAAAGATCCGCGCCTCTGTTGGTCGCCGCTCGCGACGCTGCTGTCGTTGAGCTCAAACGCGAGAAAATTGCGAACGAACTGGCAAATCACAACCAGCGCCGGCCCACAATTCCACTATGGTTAAATTCCAACAAAGGTACGTAAAGTCCCACACAGTTTTCTACAAGTCACGGTGACTGAAGCAGATAACGCGGTTCGGCAGCCCCCAAAATTGGTGGACAAAACAAGCTCCAATTTCTGGAGCTGCACAATCGCCGAAAGTTCTTCAAGAGTAGAAGGTTGCGAAAAATCCTGTGAGAGTTTTGGTACCTTTGTTGGAATTTAACCAGGTACGGTCTGCAGCCTGACCCCCGAAAATCTCTCGCTCCCCTTTTTGCAGAACACGACGAACACAACTCCGGCAAGGGAATTAGAGAACGTCTTCTATGGAATCTGCGATTCAACGGATACCGAGACTGCGACTTAGTCGGTCGATGGGCAGATGTGCCACCATTTGGCAACAGCAATGATGGAACCATCACCGTTCGCGTGCAGGGCGGCCACAGATTGATTAAGCTGCGTGCGGCTGATTCCAAAGTCCCAACTCACCCGAAAGGTGTATGCGCATGGCATTGCAGTTGGCCAGTGCTTTGCTTATTCTTATGGAAGCATGCGTGATGCTCTCACAATTAGTGACGTCGTAGCGATAGCGGGCGCTGTCTGTGCGCTTTTGATGGTCGTGGGCTCGTTGCTTCTTCTGTGGAAAGGTGCTATCACTCTTAAAGAGGCCAATCCTGAGGAAGCCATTAAAGTCTCTTTCCAAAGGGCTTTGAGCATTCAGACGCGGTACCCAGCAATTGCTTTGTTTGTTGTGGGAATCGTTTTCCTCTTTGTGGCTTCATGGCTCTCGCGAGGAAATGGGCCGAAGCAGGTAATGCTAACCGGGACTGTTAATTTGACTACGTTACTTTAAATCGCCTCTCCGCGTTGCGCTTCGCGTGAGATTCAGTCGCTCGTCTTCGCATTTCATGGCGACGGCTCATGTGGCTAAGGACTTGTTCTGGGCTGGCGTTTCGT
>Ga0306920_100011267_pt1 | contig 12059 bp, 8 predicted proteins | sample flu12Cox44000170_FD_204666 | JGI IMG/M metagenome (GOLD analysis project Ga0306920, IMG submission 204666) | Lab enrichment of tropical soil microbial communities from Luquillo Experimental Forest, Puerto Rico - flux4day.12C.oxic.44.000.170 (v2)... | ecosystem: Environmental > Terrestrial >...
GGAGTTGGAAAACGCCTCCGGCGGCAGGTAGAAGGAGTCATCGTTTTTGGCGGCGTCGTACGCCTGTCCCAGGGCGGTCGCGTTTTGCAACGCTTGCGCGATCTGATCGTAGATCCCCGCGTTGGTGGCGTAGTTCGTCATGTTCAGGTCCCGATTGGTTTGCTGGACGTCGATCTGGGGCGGGATCAGCGCCAGCAGCTTCGGCTCGATCGCATTTATTTTGTCCAACGATGCCGTGATGTCGCCGAGCTGGTCGGTGAGCGCGTCGACGCCGTCGAGGGCATCGAACAGCGATCGCAGCGCCCAACACATCGGAATGTCGAAACAGTGCGGCTCCCAATAGAAGTAATTTCGCAGCGGCCTGAAGAAGTCGTCGAAATTGGCGATCTTGTCGCGCAGGTCCTGCACCGTGGAGACCGTTTCGTGAAACCTAGCGGTCTCGTCGGCAGTGGCGGCGTTGAATTCCTGCTGCGCGGAATACTGCTGGTGCAAAATGCCGATCGATTTTTCAATCTCGGCGACCTGTTTGAGCAAGTCGTTCGCGCGGTCTCGTTGGTAGTGCAGGTTCTCGATCTGGCCGAAGTTTCCGGCGCTGATCTGAAACGGTATCGAGGTGTGGTCGAGCGGTGTGCCCAACGGCCTGGTGATGGATTGCACCTGGGCGATACCGGGGGTGTGGAAGACGGCCTTGGCCACTCTCTCCAAGAGGATCATGTCGGCCGGATCCCGCAGATCATGATCGGCCTCGACCATCAGCAATTCGGGATTGAGCCGGGCCTGGGAGAAGTGGCGCTCGGCCGCCGCGTAACCGACATTGGCCGGGGCACTGGCTGGCATGTAGGGGCGGGCGTCGTAACTCGTCTTGTATCCCGCCAGGGCGAACAGACCGATGAGGGCCACCGCGATCGTCACCACCAGGATGGGTCCGGGCCAGCGCACGATGGCCGTGCCGATGCGCCGCCAGCTCCTGGTGCGCATCGCGCGGCCCGCGTCGAACAGACCGAAATGGCGGCCGATGGTCAGCACCGCCGGCGCCAGGGTCAGCGCGGCCACCAGCGCGACGAGGACACCAATTGCAGCGGGAACGCCCAGGCTCTGGAAATACGGGAGCCGGGTAAAGGTCAGACAGAACACCGCGCCGGCAATCGTCAGGCCCGAACCCAAGATAATGTGCGCGGTCCCCCGATACATCGTATGGAAGGCCGGCACGCGATCCTGGCCCGCGTGGCGCTCTTCGTGGTAACGGCCGAGGATAAAGATCGCGTAGTCTGTTCCGGCGGCGATGACCAGTAACGTCAGCAGATTAGTCGAGTAGGTTGACAGCCCGATGAGCCCGGCGTTCGCCAGAACGGCGACGACTCCGCGGGACGCGGTCAACTCAATCATCACCGTGAAAATCACGAGAATCACCGTGGTGACACGACGGTAGACGGAAAACAGCATTATTGCGATCACCCCGATGGTGATCAGGGTGACCTTCAGGGTGCCTTTGCGGCCCACCTCGAACTGATCGGTGACCAGCGGCGCGGCGCCGGTGACATAGGCCTTCACCCCCGGCGGTGGCGGCGTGTGCTCCACGATCTCGCGCACAGAGTCGACGGACTGATTGGATAACGTCTCGCCCTGGTTACCGGCGAGGTACACCTGCACCAACGCCGCTTTGCCGTCGGCGCTCTGCGAGCCGGCCGCCGTCAGCGGATCCCCCCAGAAATCCTGAATGTGCTCGACATGCTTCGTGTCCTGGGAGAGCTTTCGAATCAAGCCGTCGTAGTAGTGGTGCGCGTCGGCACCGAGCGGCTGATCACCCTCCAGGACGATCATCGCCGCACTGTCGGAATCGAACTCGTGAAACACCTTGCCGATGCGTTTACTGGCCTGCAGCGACGGCGCATCCTGGGGGCTCAGCGACACGTTATGCGCTTGGGCAACAGTCTCCAATTGCGGCACGAAAACATTCGTGACCACCGCCAGGGCCAGCCAGAACCACACGATCGGCGCTGAAAACCGCCGGATCATGTCCGGTAACGAAGGTCGCGAGATGTGGCGGCTGCTCATCCGGACTTGTCCAAGCAGAAGGTGTAGGCGTTCGCCGTCTTCACCGATCTCTGGTCTTTGACCGCACCGTCGATGATGATGCGGCAGCCGATGGAATCGCTATCGCCCTGGGCCACAATGTTGGCGAACACCGCGGGCTGGGTCGTCGTGACGTCGTGTGACCACGACAGGACCGTGTCATCAATGCGCTGCGGCTGAGCATTGGCATCCAGGTAGTTGATCGACGCCACGGTGCCCGGCGACCCGAAAACCTCAACGACCACATGCTTAGGGTTAAATGGCGCCGTCTCATTCGAAAACCCACCCGCAGTCGACGCCGTGTTGTGCGAGCCGAAGATGCCGTGCGGCCGATACACGCAAAACCCCGCGACCGCGACCACCACCACAACTACCAGCAGCATCCACCCCCGCTTGAGCAGGCGGCCAATCGAAATACTGCTCACCCGCAAGCCTTTCGCAAACCGAAAATGGTCCGTCTAGAGGGGTCGTCTTTGCTGCGCTTCGAGCGGGAACCGACCGCAACCCCGGGAACCGTACGGTACAGGACTGGACGGGACAAGAGGTATCGGATGGGTGGTCGGGTCCATTCGTGTTAATTGCGCGACGAGCTGGAGCCCCGACGACCAGGGATGGCTGTGAGACCCCGAAGAGGCGACCGTCCAGCGTTGTTCCAGGCGGGGTGAGTGTGAGGCGCCGTTTCGGTTACCGTTTATTCACCGCCAATGAGAGGGAAATGACCGGAATGGCTGCTGTGTGACGAGTGACGCTTGGTGGCGAAATTTCCTGGCGTACAAGGAACGAGGGGGATCTGCACGTTCGGTCCAGAAATGGCTATTAGTAATCCGTTGGTCGCGGGGCAGACACCGTGGCTTCGCTGAAGGTGAAACGCGATGGTCGCCGCGCCGGCCTCATGCCCCTCGCGCTGCAATACAAATGCTAAGCGCGCAGCAGATGTACGGAAATTGCCGCCCGAAATCGCGGTCGACCAACTCGTCGCGGTAGGCCGCGTCGATACCGGGGCCCACGCAGCCAAGCAGCTCAAGGATTTCGGCGCCCGTCAGTCGAAAACACCCTGCTGGCCTGCCCGCAGGTGGCAACGTAGGCGACCAGATCGAGCCGTCGGCGTTCACCGAGGACGCCGACATCCGGGTCATCAGCCCCACCCGCACAATCGACGACAGCTTCGTCAACGGCTACGGCAACAGCAAGTGGGCCGGCGAGGTGCTATTGCGCGAGGCCAATGACCTGTGCGGCCTGCCGGTCGCGGTGTTTCGTTGCGACATGATCCTGGCCGACACCACACATGCGGGTCAGCTCAACGTGTCGGACCCGTTCACCCGAATGGTGCTGAGCCTGTTGGCCACTGGCATCGCGCCCGCCTCGTTCTACCAGCTTGACGCCGACGGCAACCGGCAACGCGCGCACTTCGACGCGCTGCCCGTCGAATTCATCGCCGAAGCGGTCGCCACGCTGGGTGCCCACGTGGTCGACGGGTTTGAGGCCTATCACGTGATGAACCCGCACGACGACGGCATCGGGCTCGACGAGTACGTCGACTGGCTAATCGAGGCCGGTTACCCGATCCAGCGCATCGGTGACTTCGGGGAGTGGTTGCAGCGGTTTGAGACCGGCCTGCGTGCCCTGCCGGATCGACAGCGCCAGCGCACCGTGCTGCAGCTGTTGCCGTCGCGCAAATCCACGTATTTAGAGCCTGCAGAGCCGATCCGCGGGTCCTTCGCGCCGACCGACCGATTCCGTGCCGCGGTGCAAGAAGCGAAGATCGGCCCCGATCACGACATCCCACACGTCTCGGCGCCGATCATCATCAAATACGTCACCGACCTGCAACTGCTCGGGGTCTGGATCGGTTCCGCTGATGTGGATCGGCAGTTGGGCAGACATGCCAGCTCGTGCAAGAAATTCCCGTCATGAACCCTGGACACGCAGTCCGGAGCGCCTCCAGGAGCCCCCATTCCGAGCGTCTCAGGCCCATCGACGCGAGAGTCGATCGCCGCTACTCGGTCGGCTACACGGCGAGCCCATTCGCGTGTTCGGCCCCGCCCGCCCCAAACCAGGAAAACCCGGTCGTCGACTAATTAACCTGAACCGCTTGACGACAGTCACTCCTTCGGCGTCGGCATCTACAGCCCGAACTCCCCGCTGTCGTGCCTGGTCACGGCGCCTGCCCGCCCCTGGTCGTGTGGGGGTCAAGGGGTCGTTTCCATCTGCCCCTCGTCCGCCGTGCCGTTTGGATTGCGTGCTCTTGAGCATCAAGATTGGTCCAGTTCGTCCTGCTTGAACCAGCACGAACGTCTGGCTTCTGACCTCGCCTCAGCCTGAAAAGCGGAAGGTCGGCGGTTCGATCCCGCCCCTGGCCACCAGAATCAAGGCAGGTCATCGCGCAGGACGTACCACTTGGCACAGGCTCGGGCAGGATTCTCAGCGTTTCATGCGGCCAACACACGGTCAGGCGAGTATCCGCTGGCGGGCGATAAGTCGCCAGACCCTGAAAGCGAGGTATCGTCCGGCTTCACCGAATCTCGAGCACGTCTGAGACGTCACGCCGGAGCGTGGGAAGTGGTGGCCATTCGTGCTGCGGCGCCGCGCCGACGCGGATCAGCACCTGCGGTTCAGCGATGCGTCCGATGAGTCGCCGGACGGTTTCGCGGCTCGAGTGGATTTCGATCATGTGGGTTAACGTGCACGTTGCCAGTCCCGCGGCCGTGCATTCCAGCATCACGGTCGACAGTGCTTCGCCGCACCGCAGCACGTTGTCTCGGCTGTCGTCATAGGTCGACAGGACAAGGACGAGCGAATGATCGCGGTCGATGCCCGGGCGTCGGTGGCCCTGCACGCCACCCGGGAAGTGTCTCCCCACGTCGACACGGGCGTCTTCGGCATCGGACACCAACGACGTGGGCGGGATTCCCTCATGTGGGTCGGTATAGCCCGTCCACCAGAGCAGTTCGGCCTCGTACGAGGCGTCCTGCTGGCGCAGCTGTTCGGTCAGCCGCGACACGGTGGCGAGCGCGGGACGCCCGTCGTCGTCGATCACGTCGAGGTAAGCAGCGTGGTCGACGATGGCGCTGCGCAATAGGGTTTCGAATTCATCCCAGTTGGGGGGCGCTGCGAACGGCAGCCGGTCGGTCCGTCGGTGCTTGATCGCGTCTGCGAGCGCGCGCTCGTGGTCGCTGACGAAGTCGATGGGCCAAAACCTAATGGACGCCAAGTGGTTGCTGTCGTTGGAATTGGGGAACCTCTCGGTGGCGGTTTGCCACCCGGCGCCCGCCGCGGCCACCCGCAGGTGATCGAGGACCGCCCCGCAGCTGATGATCACCTCGCGTCCGGTGCTGTCGGTGTGGTGCCCGATTCGCGAGGGGTCGGCGTATAGGTGCAGTCCGCCGTCGTCGGCCACCCATCGCCATGGCTGGCTGTTGTGCAGCGACGGTGCACGACATGCCAGCTCCACTACGTTCCTGATGGTGACGTCCCTCAGCAAGGTGTCGGACATGTTCTTCTCCAATCCAATTCACGGGGCGAGCGCCCGGCATGATGCCGGGGCGCTAAATGAGAGATCATCTTCGTGGCCTGCTTGCAGTGGGTGAGGTTCGCGCCGCTGCGGCCGCGCGCCGACCGCGGGCCGAACGGACGCCGGCCTGTCTGTGCCGCGGCGCGATGGGCCTCGGCACGGGATCGAACGCGGCGGGGTCGTCCATGTATTCGCGGAAGACACGCCCCATGGTCGCGGCCTGGTAGCCGTCGACGAATCGGTGGTCCAGGCCGATGGTCAGCGGCAGCACCGGGCGGATGACAGCCTGCCCGTCGCGGGCCAACACCTTGTCGGTCACCGCACCCGTCACCACCGTGATGGGTACGTGGCAGAACGTCGGGACAGGAGCCGAGACGCTGTCGAGCCCGTAGGTGCCCACGTTGCTGACGAGTATGGACCCGTACGGGCGGGCTTCCACCCCCAGCAGCGGCAGCGGCAGCTGAAGAGTTTCGGTGATGAACCCCAGGCCGTCCATCACCGGGCGCAGCAGCAACGGCGGCAGGTTCTTGACCACGGCCTTTGCCAGCTTGAATTGCGGATCGTCGTCGTGACGGATCCGATCGGCACGTTCGGCCAACTCGTTGGCGATCTCCCAGGGCGGCTTCTTATCTACTTGGCGGACAACGGCTCCGGAGAGATCGGTGTGGCTGGCTTCGGCTCCGGATACCGGATCGATGCGCAGTGACACGACGAAAAAGCAGTCGATCGTGGGAGATGGCAGGAAGCTGCCGAACGCCACCCGGCCATTGAGTCCGGGCAATGCCTTGAAGACCTTCCCGGCGGCGCGACCGACCAGGTGCGCGGGGGTGAGGTGGCAGCCGGTGGCGGCGCGGACGTCCTCGATGTAATGCAGCAACCGGGTGGCGTCGACGTCCGCTGTCGCCCAGATCATCGGGTCTTTGCGGGGGCGCCACGTGGCCATCGCGATCTTGCGCCACGTGGAAAACGAGATAGGCGACTGGTTGCGGAACATCTCTCTATGTCCTCTCAACTGGGTGGCAGGCTCGGGCCCAGGGACCCAATTGGTCTGCGTCAGTGACAGATTCTTCGACCAGACCGCGGCGGCTTGCCAGGGGCCAAAGTCATATCGCCGGAGGCGAAGGTCATCGGGGATTATCTGGGCGCAGAGCGTGCCGTGGCAACCGACGGCGGCTGGGTCCCCGGACATTCGCGGCTCGACTCAGGATTTGGCAACCGGCGCTTAAGCATCGGGCAGCGGCGCGGTCCAGAGCACCTTGGTGCCGCCCTCGGGCGGTGTGGTGACCTGGCAGCTGCCGCCAACCTGTTCGGCGCGTCGGAGCATGTTCGCCAGGCCGCTGCGGCGCTTGTTGTCGGCCGGTATGCCGCGGCCGTTGTCGGTGATCTCGAGTGTGAATTGGTCGGCCACGGTTACCTCAACGGTCAGCAAGGTGGCCCCGGAGTGGCGGACGCTGTTGCTGACGGCTTCCGCCGTGACCGCTTCGGCGTGCTCGGCGATGTCGGCGCCCACGGTGCTCATCGGACCGGCCAGGTGCACGGTGGTGTCGATGCCGCGATCTTGGGTCAGGTTGGCCACCACGTCTTGGATCCTTCGCCGGAACTGGTCGTCGGGTCCCGGTGGGGACTGCAGCTGGAAGATGGTCTTGCGGATGTCGTCGATCGTGGTTTGCAGATCGTCGACGGTGCGGTTCAGGCGGGCGGCTACCTCTGGGGAGCGGGCGCGCGCGATGGTGCCTTGCAGGTCCATTCCCGCGGCGAACAGCCGTTGGATGACGTGGTCGTGCAGATCGTGGGCGATGCGCTCACGGTCGGCGAGGATGGTCAGCTCGCGGGCGCGTTCGCGGCTGGCCGCCAGTGTCAGCGCCAACGCGGCGTGGCTCGCGAAGTCGCTGACCAGTTCCACGTAGCTGGCGTCGAACGGCTGCTGCGCGACACTGCGGGCGACCGCGATCACCCCGACGACAGTGTCGCCGGCGCGCAGTGGCATCACGATCGCCGGCCGTTCGCCGACATCGGTGAACGCGTGGATGGGGCGGCGGAACGATTCGGTGATTAACGGTGTGCCGGAACGGAATACTGCGCCGGTGGTGGAGCCCTCTACCGTAACCCGTTGGCCGATAACCTCTTCGGCGTGTGCGCCCGCCGCGGTAGACACCACAAGCGTGTTGACCTGGTCGGGCGCCAGGTCGGGGTCGGCGGGGATGAGCACGATCGCCTGCTCAGCCTCGGTCAGGTCCCGTGCCCGCTCGGCGATCAGTTGCAGGGGCGGCTTGCCGGGGTCGGTGCCCGACAGCAGCGCGGTGGTGATCTCGCGGCTACTGCTCATCCATTTCGCCGATATGCGCATCCATTCGATTAATTGCGCGTTGTCGATGGAGACGGCGGCCGCCGACGCCAGCGCGCGGGCGACGATCTCATCGGATTGGCCGAACGACTGCCCGGGACGGTCGTCGGCAACGTACAGGCTGCCGAATACGTTGCCGCGGATGGTGATCGACACGCCGAGGAACGCGCGCATCGGCGGATGGTGCTCCGGGAACCCCACGGCGGCCGGGTGCACGGTGAGGTCATCGAGCCGCAGCGTCGCGTCCGGGTCGAGAATGATCCCCAGCACACCCTTACCGACCGGCAGATTGCCGATCTCGCGCACCGTGTCGGCGTCGATTCCGGCATACACGAACGACGTCAAGGTGCCGTTCGCGGCGCGCACCGCCAGCGCACCGTAGCGTGCGCCGGTCAGTTCCATGGCGGCGGTGATGATGCGGTGCAGCGTGGCGTTCAGATCCAGCTGCGACCCGATCTCGACGATCAACCGCAAAAGGTGCTCCATCTGGTCGCGCGCCACCAGCAGCTCGTCGAGCTGCTCGTGCATGCTGCTGACCAGGTCGCGCCGCCCCAACCCCGCAAACGCCGAGTCGCTCCGGTCGCGATCCATGACCTGAACACCTTCCGTTGCCGCCGACCAGCCGAAGCTTACGCCGCTCGCTCCGAACGCGAAGCGGCCACAAAATGAAGTGCCGCTGGCGGCTGGTTGGAGCCTGGGACAGGCTGGCTGATGGACTGATGGGTCGCCCTACAGACGGCGTTTGTATTGACAAAGGGCAGCGACGGCGGGCCTGCCTGCGCGCATGATGCCGGCGATGATCGTTGCACGAAAGACCTTGCACGCGGGGACCTTCGTCTCTAGTTGTGCGTCTTCGCGGTGCGTCATCGCGGAAACACGAGGGATGTCAATCAGAGAGTAGTACCACCACCAATGAACGCCCATTTTCCAGATCGCGAGACGATGCACGCGGTGATGTCGCTGGCGGCCCGCGCACCATCGGTGCACAACTCGCAGCCGTGGCGCTGGCGGGTCGGGACGCGCAGCCTGCATTTGTATGCCGACCCCGACCGGCATTTGACCGCTACCGATCCGGACGGCAGGGATTTGTTGTTGAGTTGTGGGGCAACTTTGCACCACGGTGTGGTCGCGCTGGCAGCGTTGGGATGGCAGGCGAAGGTGCATCGCTACCCCAATCCCGCAGACCCCCGGCACCTTGCCGCGGTCGAGGCGTACCGGTATGGCGCCAGTGATCTCGACATCGGGCTGGCTGCCGCGATTCCGCGGCGACGCACGGATCGCCGCCACTACAGTTCATGGCCGGTGCCCGCGGCCGATATCGCGGTGATGGGTGCACGCGCGGCTCGGGCCGGGGTGATGCTGCGTCGGGTCGAGTCGCTTCTGCAGTTGCGACGCATTGTGGCCGAAGCGGTTTGGCGGCACGCCACTGATGCCGACTACCTCACCGAGCTCACCACGTGGAGCGGACGCCACGCGTCGCTGTCCGGTGTGCCGGCGCGTAATACCCCGCAGTCGGATCCGACTGCACCGCTGCCGGCACGACTTTTCGCCGGTCCGGCGCTGGCACAGCCGAGCGGCATCGACCCGGGTGACGACGCCGCGGTGGTGTTGGCGCTGGGCACCAAAGACGATGGACCGCTGGCGCGCCTGCGGGCCGGGGAGGCGACCAGCCTGGTGCTGCTCACCGCGACGGCGCTCGGGCTGGCCAGTTGCCCTGTCACTGAGCCGCTGGAGATCGCCGAGACGCGAGATGCGGTGCAAACAGATGTGTTCGGTGGCAGTGGGTTTCCTCAGATGTTGCTGCGCATCGGGTGGGCGCCGGTGAATGCTGACCCATTGCCGTGCACTCCTCGCCGGCCAGTCGAGGACGTCGTCGAGTGGGATCCGCCGCAGATGCGAACCTGACGGTCCCGCCCGGGTTGGGCCGTTTAGTTGGCGGGCGGGTCGGTGCGCTCCAGCTTGGAGGCGAACACGGCCGCTTGGGTGCGGCGTTCCATCCCGAGCTTGGCCAGCAGCCGCGATACGTAGTTCTTCACGGTCTTCTCGGCCAAAAACATCCGCGCGGCAATCTGCCGGTTGGTCAGGCCTTCGGCAAGCAGACTGAGCAGGGTTCGTTCTTGGTCGGTCAGGCCCGACAACGGATCTCTGTGGTGTGCGGCGCCGCGGAGCTTGGCCATCAACGCGGCCGCAGCGCGGTTGTCCAGCAGCGACTTGCCCGCCCCCACGTCTTTGATGGCCTTCGCGAGTTCCATGCCCCTGATGTCCTTAACGACATACCCACTGGCTCCGGCCAGGATCGCGTCGAGCATCGCTTCATCGGACGTGAACGATGTCAACATCAGGCAGCGCAGGTCCGCCAAGTCCGACAGCAGGTCGCGGCACAGCTCGATGCCGCTGCCATCGGGGAGGCGCACATCCAGGACGGCCACGTCGGGTCGGAGCGCGGGAATCCTGGCCATCGCCTCGGAAACGGAGCCGGCTTCACCGACAACCTCGAGCTCGGGGTCCGATGCGAGCAACTCAGCTAGCCCGCGACGGACGACTTCGTGGTCATCGACGAGGAATACCGTCACCATGTCGAGTCCTTTCAGCCGACGCTTCTACCTAAAGAGCCGGCGTCGTGTGAGCCGAGATGCTCATCATGCACCCTTATCACAGGTGGTGGTGATCAACGATCAACACCGAGCAGGCGGCGTGGTGCAACACGGCAACCCGGCGGATCTGTGAGTTCGTGCACACGGCCACCGTCGCGGGCGCCGGCAACCACCAGCTGGACCGATGGGGCATTCTTGCCCAGATAATCCAGAATGCTGCCGTGGACTGGGACCTCCGCGCGCAGGTCGGGATAGCGTCGCCGCCATTGGGCAAGTCGGCGATCCAGGCCGGCCCGTACCCGCTGATCGCCGTCGCGTTGGCCGGCTTGTTGATCCCCTGAACTCGCAGTCCAACACGTGACGGCATGCAGCGACGCGTTCCGCAGGCGCGCCTCCAGCACCTTGGTCTCGAGCAGGACGCCGTTGTCGGGAGTTGCATCGGTTTCGACAACGACCCACCGTTGATGAGATTGCCCGGGACTGTCGTCGCCGCGGATGATGGCCACCGGGCAGTGCGCCTTGGCGGCCACCGCCGCGGCGGTGGAGCCGACCCGTCCAGGCTGGAAGTGGCGGCATCCGACCGCACCGACGCACACCATCGCGGCAGTTCTGGAAGCGCGGACCAGCGAGCTGACCGGGCTTCCCTGGGTGATCTCCACCTCGATCTTGACCGGTTTGTGGGTGGACTCGACGGCGGTGAATGCGTATCGCACCGCAATGTCGGCCGCCGCGAGCTTGCGGGCCGCTTCGCGGGGTTCCAGATGTTCCGCGTCGGCGTGGTCGACGGCATACAGAAGGCGCAGGGGGATGTCGCGACTGACCGCTTCGTCGACTGCCCACAGCGCGGCGCCGATCGCAGCCCTCGAGCCGTCGATGCCAACGACGATCGACTGGGGTGTACCCGAATCTTGCATTGGGGCTCCCGGTGTTCGCGTAGGCGCCGTTGCCGCGCCGACGTGGTGTAACGCTAGTGATTCAGCGACGCGGTGGTGAGGGCCATTCGTCCCTAGCTTGGTCGCCGTTGGTCCCGCGGGAGGTGCCTTCCGGCCGTGCGGTCTGGACGATCCGTGGTAAACGAGCAGCAGCCACCAGTCGCGAAATACGTTGGCACAAAGTCATGTTCGAACGACAGCCGCGGTCGGTAGTGACAGTGTCGAACGCCTCGGGGTTACACGGTGTGGCACCGCTCATCGGGCGCTCGCCGTCATTCTCGGGTGTGGCGAGATCGCCACGACCTGAGTGCGTAGGGGCGCTGCGCACGGTCGCGGATTCCGCGTAACATCTTGTGCTCCATCACGAAATGAGCAGCATCGAACCACGGGCGGCCGACCGCGCTGCCACTGCCACGGGCCAGTAACCGGGTTCTCTGGCCGTATCGTCGGAGGTGGAAACTCCATGCACCCGGTGCTTTTTCGCGATGCTGGACTCAGACCGACCGCCGCCATGACCGCGGACAACCACCTTTTGGGACGAAATCCGTTACTGCGTTGGACGGGGTCCGTTATGCCGAATGGGACCGTGCGATCGAATCCTTCGC
>Ga0306920_100011271_pt1 | contig 12058 bp, 12 predicted proteins | sample flu12Cox44000170_FD_204666 | JGI IMG/M metagenome (GOLD analysis project Ga0306920, IMG submission 204666) | Lab enrichment of tropical soil microbial communities from Luquillo Experimental Forest, Puerto Rico - flux4day.12C.oxic.44.000.170 (v2)... | ecosystem: Environmental > Terrestrial >...
AAGTTGACCATTTCCCTTGAGCGTATCGAGGCGCGCCGTGATTATGGTGAGCGGCGTTCGCAGTTCGTGCGCCGCATTGGCGGTAAACCGGCGCTGAATCACAAATCCCTGCTCCAACCGGTCGAGCGCGTGATTGACGGCGATGACCAGCGGGAGCGCTTCGGTTGGCACATCGGCCTCGGGTAGGCGCAGCGCGATCGATCCGGGCCCGATAGCGCTCGCCTGCGCCGATGCCTTTCGCAAGGGGCGCAGGCTCCTTCGGACGCTGAAGGCGGCGAGCAGCAAAGCGAGTGCTACGAACGGCGGCACATACCAGGCGATGTCGAAGACGAACTCGCGCAGGATCGAGTGGACCAGCTGGTTTCCTCCCGATGCCTCGGCGACCAGCACCGACAGCGGCCCGGCAGCGCTATCGAGCCTGATGTTGACCCCCGAATAGTCTTGCTCCATGGGGCCGAATTTACTGAGGCGAAAGTAGCTGGGTTCGGAATCCGCTTGCGGCCATCGGGCGATCAGCGCACCGATCTCGGCTGTTGAAGCTTCGATGAGGTGACCGTCCTTGTCCTGGATCGCGAACAGTGATTGCTGAGCCGCCGCGGAATAAGCCTGCTTTAGCGACGGCGGGAGCTCGAGCCGCGGCTTCCGGTTGTCGTCGAGTGAAATGTAGCGGATGAGGTCCTCGGCACGCAGCCCGAGCTCGCGATCAGCCAGGGAGCCGGCGGTTAGCGATGCGCTGTAAATGAGACCGCCCACGGCCAGACAGCTCGCAACAAAGAACAGAGCCGCGAGCTCGATCGTGAGCCGAAGCTGCAGCGATTTTCTCCGGCGGCTCATGCCTTAGTCTCGGCGAGGATGTAGCCGACCCCTCGGATGGTGTGGATCGCCAAGCTGGCGCCCGCAGCCTCCAACTGGCGCCGCAAATGGTGAACGTGGACGGGGATCGGGTTCGAATCCGGCTCCTCGTCAATTCCGTAAATTTTCTCCTCGAGCACGGCTTTAGGTACGATGCGCCCGAACCGTCGCATCATCTGCTCGAAGATCGCCAGCTCCCGGCGGGATAAACGAGCGGGGATCCCGCCGATCGTCAGCTCCCGTCCAACGGTGTCGAGACGGAGATTGCCGGCTTCGAGCGTCATTCCCAGCACCCCGCCAGGACGGCGCAGCAGCGCTTTGATCCGGGCAATCAGTTCGGCCATCGCGAAAGGTTTGGTCAGATAATCGTCGGCTCCGGTATTCAGGCCCGCCACTCTGTCCTCGACCGCGTCCCGCGCCGTCAGAATCAAAATCGGGAGATTCTTGCCCGACTTCCTTGCAGCGGTCAGAACGGCGAGCCCATCACCATCGGGCAAGCCAAGGTCGAGGATGGCGGCGTCATAATTGATAAGCTCGAGCGCGGCGTTGGCATCGGCGGCCGAGCCGGCAATGTCGACGCTAAAACCGATATCGCCGAGTTTCGACTTCAAGATGCCGGAAAGGCGGTCTTCATCCTCGATAACCAGAAGCCGCAACGACAGCTCTCCTGCCCTGAGATCGCCGAGCGCAAGTCTCTCCACACAGCACCCGAAGTTTAAGACTGTTTTAGCACGCCCCCGGGAAAACCCCCGGCAAAGCGTTAAAACTGCCTTAAAGGACCCCTACGAGGCTTTCGGGAGCCGTGTCCCCAGGGAGGAGCGAAGCCATGACATCAAGCGCGGTTCCATTCACGCTGCTGGTTGCGGTGATCGGCTTTATTGGTGCGACGAATGCGCCCAGTTGGGCCGAAGAGGGAAACCCAGCAACGTTGGCTGCTGCGATGAAGAACGCGACGGCGACCTTGCAGAGCGGGCTCAAAGCCAGCGAGGCGCAAGGAACTCCGATCTCGGCCAAATTCGAGATCGAGGACGGAAAATTGCAATTGTCGGTCTACACGATGAAGGGCAACGACTTCATGGAAGTCGTCGCTGATCCGAACACCGGGGTGATCGCGAAGGCCGAGAAGATCACGGATGCCGATGATCTCAAGGAAGCGACAGAGCAGAAGGCCGCCATGGCAAAAGCGAAGGTGCCCTTGCTGAACGCCACCGAGACGGCGGTGACCGCGAATGCCGGGTCCCGGGCGGTTAGCATTGTCCCCGAGCTGAAGAACGGACAGGCGACAGCCGAGGTAACTTTGCTACAGGGAACGACGCTCAAGAAGGTGACGGAAAAGCTCGACTGAAGGAGCGGCGGTCTCGGCTTACCCATTCGACAAACTGAAGGAGGATGACCATGAGGTTACATGTGCGAGAGTTAGCGCTGGCAGCTCTGCTAGCCGGAGCGCCGGGTCTTGCGGTTGCTGCCGATGACTGGCAAGCGCAGGTCGGCGCGGCTCTTGGGAAGACCGGCGCGACGGCGCCTGGTGGCATCTACCGCGTGGGCCTGCCGCGCACCGATCTCAAGGTCACTCTGGATGGCGTTGAGCTGAAGCCCGGCTTTGCGCTCGGCGGCTGGCTGGCCTTCGAGAAGATGGGCGACCAGGCCATGGTGATGGGTGATCTCGTGCTGTCAATGGACGAGGTCGCTCCGGTCATGACCAAGCTCGCCGCGGGCGGCATCGAAGTGACCGCATTGCATAATCACCTGCTGCGCAACCAGCCATTCACGATGTACATGCATGTGCAAGGAAATGGCGATCTGGTGAAGCTGGCGACCGTGCTTCACGCAGCGCTCGCGGAAACCAAGACGCCGCTTTCCGCTGCGCCGGCCGCGCCGGCGGCGGCGCCGCCGTCAATCGATCTCGACACGGCCGCGCTCGACCAGACGCTCGGCGCCAAAGGCACCAACAATGGCGGCATCTACCAGTTCAGCATCCCCCGCGCCGAACCGATCAAGGACGGCAATATGAATGTGCCGCCGCCAATGGGGTCGGCCAACGCGATCAATTTTCAGCCGACCGGCGGCGGCAAGGCGGCGATTACCGGCGATTTCGTGCTGATCGCCAAGGAGGTAAACCCGGTCCTGAAGGCACTGCGTGAGCACGGCATCGAGGTTACGGCCATTCACAATCACATGCTCGACGACCAGCCGCACCTCTATTTCATGCACTTCTGGGCCAATGACGACGCGAAAAAGCTCGCTGAGGGACTTAAGGCGGCGCTCGCACAAATCAATATCGTGAAGAGCTGAGCGTGTTGGGGCGGGCAATCTTTCTGGCGGCGAGCCTCGTCTGGCCTGCCGCGACATATGCGCAGACGGCGAGCCCACCTCTCATTCTGGACGGAAAGATACCGCTCGGGCAAGTGAGCGGTCGCATCGACCATCTCGGCATCGATGTCAAGCGCCAGCGGCTGCTCGTTGCCGAGCTCGGCAACGACAGCTTGGGCGTGGTAGATCTGGCAGCGGGCAGGGTGCTGCGTAGGATCACGGGTTTGAGCGAGCCGCAGGGCGTTGCGTATGTCCCGTTTGCCGACAGCGTATTTGTGGCGAATGCCGGCGATGGCTCGGTGCGCATCCTGCAGGGCGAGGATCTGACCCCGATCGTTCGCATCGAGCTCGGTAACGATGCCGACAATGTGCGTGTAGACGCCGCTCGCAAACGCGTGCTGGTGGGCTACGACAAGGGTGCGCTTGCGGTGATCGATCCCGCCAGCCTGTCGAAGATCGCGGATATCCGTCTGAAAGCGCATCCGGAGGGGTTTCAGATCGAGGAAACCGGGACCCGAGTCTTTGTGAATGTGCCCGACGCACGTGAGATCAGTGTGGTCGACCTTGCGACGGGGTCGACAGGATCACTGCCGACGCAAGGGGCGGGATCGAATTTTCCAATGGCGATCGATGGCGATGCGCGCCAGTTCCTCGTCGTTTTTCGCAGCCCGCCGACCCTGATGGCGCTCTCCAGCCAGGACGGGCATGTCGTGGCCAAGGCCGAGACCTGCGGCGATGCCGATGATGTATTCGTCGATCGCAAGCGCCGCCGTGTCTATGTGAGCTGTGGGCAGGGCGCCGTCGATGTGCTCGAGGTGAATGAGCAGGGCTATCGGCGGCTTGCGCGCGTGCCGACGTCACCCGGGGCGCGCACTGCCTTGTTCGTGCCTGAGCTCGACCGGTTGTTTGTGGCGGTTCGCGCAGCGTCCAACGAGCCGGCGGCGATCTGGGTGTTCCGGCCGGCCTGATGAGGGCGGCCGGAGGCGTAGCGGCGTTCGCTATCGCGGCGGTTCTTACCCTATGGTGTGGTGAGGTAGAGGCCTATCGACCATTCGACGGCACCGATGCGGCCGTGGCGGAAACGGGTGAGATGGAAATCGAGCTCGGCCCGGTCGAGTACCTTCGCGAGGCAGCCGAGCGCACGCTGCTCGCTCCCGATCTCAGGATCAATTACGGCTTCACTCCAGGCTGGGAAGCAGCGCTAGAGGGTAAGCTCACACATGGTCTGACGGCTGGTGTCCCCGGAACAAGCCTGGTCGAAAGCCAGGCTCTACTCAAAGGTGTGCTGCGCGAAGGCAGCCTGCAGGAGAAGCCGGGGCCCGGTATCGCGACCGAATTCGGCGCTTTATTGCCGGGGATCAAGGATCAACGTGGAACCGGAGCAGTCCTCAACGGCATCGTCTCGCAGCGCTGGGACTGGGGAACGGCCCATCTCAACGCGCAAATTGAGCTGACCCGCCAGCAGCATGCCGATTACTTTCTCGACAGCATCATCGAGGGTCCGCATGACTGGCCCGTGCGGCCGGTTGCCGAACTCTTTTATCAGAGCGACGTCAGCCTGTTTCGTACCGGCTCCGCCCTCGTCGGGGCGATCTGGCAGGTGCAAGATAATATCGCGGTTGACTTTGGCTTACGCGGAGCGCGCACCAACGGCCAAACCGCCGGCGAGATCCGCGCGGGCGTCACCTTCGCCTTTGGCGTAACGAGGGGGCCAGACATCCTGTCGGGTCTCGCCGCTTCGGCATTGCGGGGATTTCACTAGCCTATCCCTGTCCTGCCAATCGAGGGGTGATCTCAAAGCGCCACGAAAGATCTAGGCCCAGGCCATCGTCAACCATCCCTCAGCCGCTCGTCGGCCAAGTGCTCCCTTGCATTTTTACTGCCCGCTCACGCAACAGCACTAATCGTCGCCTATGGACTGATCATCCAGCGGATCTCTGTCTGGAAGCTGCGCCGGTCGATAAACCTTGCGAGGCTGCTGCTTTGATCGGCGTAGCGCTCGGGGTGCCGCAAGGGCACGCCAGAAGCGCTCATCCGATCTCGGCCGAGGCCTGCGGCGCATCAGGGATCCGCTCATCGCTATTGCCTATCGAGCGGCTGAGTTGTTATTTTTCGGGGTGCGGGGTCAGCAGCCACCCCGCGGTAAAGACCGTCATCCGTCCAAGCGCTGCCGGCACTTGTCGCGAGCGGCAAGAGGAGGTCCGGTGTGCGCTTTTGCATCCCCGTACAGATAAGCTCAGGGCTCGCCCGCGCCCCCGAACCGGACGGTTCTCCTTCGCCGTGCCGACATGCCAAACCGATGCATCAACTGGCTTACTGGCGAGAATTGCACTGAGGGGAGGACAATGTTCAATTCGATCGATGAGGCAAAGGACGAGGTCATCCGTTCCGTCGGCCGGCTCTGCGCCGCGGCGGCTGTAACGGCACCCAAGTCGGGCGGGCAGCTCTTTCTGCGGGGGAAACCCCTCTTCATTGAGACTGCCCTGGTTGATGATCACGAGACACTGCTGCTCCTCGCCGATTGGATGCGGCGGCGCGGTCGCGAGAGGCGCCAGGCGATCTGGTTGCGCGACGCCGCGCTCGCTGAACGGCTCGACGGCGTGCTGTTTATCGGGCTCAAAGATTGGTACCCGCCGATCTACGATTGCGGCGCATGCGGTTTTGCGACCTGCGCCGAGTTCACCGAAGCGACTCGACAGCGCCGCGCCGACAGCGAGGTTTTCGAGTTCAAGGGGCCGCAATGCAATCTGCGCGACATCGACTTGGGCATCGCGGTCGGTTCGGCTGCCAAGGCCGCAAGCCTTTACGGCGTCGATACGCGCTGTCAGACCCGAATAGCCGTCGCCGCGCGCAAGCTCGGTCTTATTCAGTCGGAAGTTGCGGTTGCATTGTCGATGACGGTGACGCACAAGAACCCCGGCTTCGATGCGCGAATGCCGGTCGCCGATTTTGATCTGCCGGAGGCAACATCGGCAGCGCCTACCGGAACCGCGCCATTCAAGACACCGGACGGGCGCTGGCATCATCGACCCGACCTCGAGCCCGAGGAATAGCGATGAACCCGTTTCTTGCCGTTTTGACGGCGAGCTGTCTTGCGCGCCTGTCTTACCAGATGGCACGTAGCCCGGTACTGCCGCGGTTCGCCGAAAGTCTCGGGGCCGCGCCGGAGTTGATCGGTATAATCGTCGCCGCTTCGACCGTAACTGGCGTGCTGTTCAAGCTCCCTGCCGGCGCGCTATCCGATCTTTTAGGGCGGCGACGCGTGATGCTGCTGGGCGCGGTCTTTTTTGCGATTCCGCCCTTCGTTTATCCATTCGTCACAGACGCCGGCGCCCTGCTCGCGTTGCGCTTTGTTCATGGTTTTGCGACCGCCATCTTTGCGCCGGTCGCATCGGCCTATGTGGCCGGCCTTGCCGAGGCGAGGCGAGGCGCCCGACTCGGCTGGTTCTCGTCGGCCAACGACCTCGGTGCGACGGCGGGGCCATTGATCGGCGGGCTGGTGCTTTACGCAACAACGAGTTTTGCAGCGAGCTATTTGCTTGTCGGTGTGCTTGGCGTGCTCGCGCTCGGGATGGCGATGCTTGTGCCCGAGGAGGCGAAGACCTCGCCCGCCGGAAGTTCTCTGAGAGCACGCGCGGCCGAGTTCCGCGATGGGCTGCGCGACGTGATTACAACGCCGGCGGTGCTAACCGCCGCCGCCGTTGAGGCCACCATGTATCTCGGCTTTGGGGCCTTTCTCGGCTTTCTGCCGCTTTATGCGCGGACCGTCGGTCTAAATGACGGAGCAATCGCGGTTGTCCTTGCTGTTCAGCTCACGATTGCTCTGCTCGCAAAGCCTTTGACCGGCAATCTGTCCGATCGGTTGGGGCGTAAGCCGGTGATCGTGCTTGGCCTGTTCGCGTCGGCAGCCGCGCTGCCTCTGATTTTTCGGATGACGAGCTTTGCCGGTCTCGTCGCGGTTGTACCGTTGCTTGGCCTTGGGGTTGCCGCGGTCACCCCGGCTACTAATGCGCTGATCGCCGATCTGGTCGCTGCCCGGCGCCTCGGGACCGGGATGGGGGTGTTTGGCACGATCTGGGACATCGGCGAAGCCGCCGGGCCGATTCTCGCGGGCATCCTGATTGGGCAGATCGATTATCAGCCGGCATTTGACGTGATTTCGGCGATCATCGCGGCAGTCGCGGTGGCGTTTGCCGTTCGGATCCGGATTGCGCCGGTGCCGGTCGGCGGTTCCGAACGACAGTGACAGCGGCACCGGACGCAGAGGAGTGCACGCTGTGGACGGACCGAAAAACCCTTCCAATCTTCTCGTGGTATTTGGTTGCGGCATCTATTGCCGCCAAAACGGCTTGCCTGCCTCGCGAAATGCCTCTTCCCGCGACACTCCGATGTCCTTGAGGAGGTGATGGTCATCGCGTTCGGCGATCTCGTAGAGCGCGCGACGTTGGCGGGAGCGCTTCATCCACCGGCCGACGGCCGCACAGATCAAGACAATCAGACCTTTGATCTGCGCTCGCCGATCACGTGCGGCCCGGATCAGCTGAACTGTTGGGCTGGTGGGCGGTCTGGGGCGCAGTATGGATAAGGTCAGTAGGGACATCATGGACATGGTAGGGGCTCCAAATTGTATCACGGACCCGACCGCGGGCTGTCCGGACGGAGCCAGATCAATAGAACCGGAAGTCCTCCACGCCCAAAGCATCGTTTTTCAGGCTTGACCGAATTTTGTTCATGAGTGAGTGGTGATCGTGCGCCGTCCCCTTCCGCCGCTGAACGCGCTCCGATCGTTTGACGCAGCGGCCCGGCATCAAAGCTTCACCCGCGCCGCGCACGAGTTGTGTGTCACCCAGGGAGCGGTCAGCCATCAGGTGAAAGCGCTGGAGGCTGAGCTTGGCGTCAAACTGTTCAACCGCGAGCGCCACGGCCTCGTCATTACCAGCGCCGGCCGCGACTATCTTGCGGTGGTACGCGATGCCTTCGACAGGATCGCACTTGGAACCGAGCAACTGACTCGGCGTCAGCGTACGGGCCCGCTCGCCGTCAGCACCTCGCCCGACTTCGCCGCCAAGTGGCTGGTTCACCGTCTCGGACGGTTTGCCGCGGCACACCCCGAAATAGAGCTGAAACTCTCGGCAACGATGCACCACGTCGACTTTGTGAGTGAGGAGATCGATCTCGCGATCCGTCATGGTGCTGGATACTGGCCGGGCCTCGACGCGGTCAATCTCTGCCCGGAGGAACTCTTTCCCGTCTTCAGCCCGGCTCTCGTTCGCTGCCGGGGCGGTATCCGCCGTCCGGCAGACGTCTTGCAGTTTCCTCTGCTGCATCTAAACGATCGGCGGGATTGGCCGAAGTGGTTGGAGGCGGCAGGAATATCAGGCGCGAGACCTACGCCCGGTCCCATTTTCAATCACGCCAGTATGCTCATCGACGCGGCGATCGAGGGTCAGGGAGTTGCGCTCGCTCGCACGACTCTTGCCGCCGCGGACCTGCTCAATAGTCGCTTGGTGAGGCCGTTCTCGGTTGCACTACCGCTGTCAAATACGTTTTGGATTATCTGCCCGAAAGCGACAAGAAATCTGCCCAAACTGATCGCGTTCCGAGAATGGCTGCTGGCGGAAGTGGCCACCGACGCACAGCTGTTGAAGGTCGTTTAGTGACCTCTGACACTCCGTAAAGGCGCTTTTTGGTTCGAAGGCGATCAGGCCAAGCAAATATCTTATCGGCCGAAACAAATGATTAAAACTGCCTTAAACAAGCGGCCGCAAAGGAGGCGGCGCACGATGCAAAGGAGGACAACATGAGCATACTCAGCTTGCGTAACGGTTTTGTTGTTGTGGCTCTCCTTGCGCTGAACGGCGCATTTTCGGGACCCGGTTACCACGGATGGTATAGCACGGGCGTCGCTTTGGCGGCATTGGCGCAGGAGAAGGCCCAGGCGCGCAACTCCCTCAATCAGGTAACGGCTGCGCTGCGCTCTGTTGACACCGCCTATGCTTCGGGCAATGCGGCTGAGGCTCAGAGCAAGTTCGCGGAAGCCAAATCCAACTGGGATAAGGTCTCTCCGGCGCGCGAGGCGCGCGAAGCTCAGCTGTTGTTCGATTCCCTCGGTAAGAAGCTGAAGGACGGCGCGCCGCCGGCGCAAATCAAGTCCACCGTCTCGGGTATGCTGGAGGAATTCAACGACGACATAGCGCGCGAGCTGCGCTAGCCGCGCCGTGAAACGCGGGCTTTTGTGGCTCGCTTTCGCCGACTTGAGCCAAGCCTGGGCGCGGTCAGGCTTGGCGGCGCTGGCGATCGCTGCGGCAATCCTCGCAGTCGCATTTTGCGCGGGCCAGATTCAATTTCGCCAGAGCGAAGTGCTGGCCGGCTATGAGGCTGCAGGTGCCGCAACTTTCGTCGTCCAGCTGACTGGGATTGCCAACGACGAGATCGATGCCTTGGCAGGCTCTGTCCGAAGGCTTGGTGACGTAAGGTCCGCGGAAGCGCCTGACAGCGGGATCAGCAGCAATATCGCCGCCGATACCTCCTTTCTGGTGTTTCGCAACGAGCAGCAGCAGGAGTACCTGGGAGGCCGCACCAGCGTGCTCGGTGTCGACCGAAATTTCGATCTCGCGCGCGATTATTACATCGATTTCCATGAGGTTAACCAGCAGGCGCCTCAAATCGTGCTGGGTATGCCGCTGCTGATTACAGCGGGGGAAGCGCGCCCGCCCGGCCCGCAAGACGTTCTTGTCCCCTCAGGTCTCGCCGATTATGTCGGCGTGCAGCCGGGTGCGGAGGCCATCGTTGAGTTCGTTTACAACGGCGCAGGGGAGCCGATCATAGAACGTTTTGACGGGCTCCGGCTGAGTGGCACGTTCGATATGGCCGGGCCCGATCAAGGCAGATTCGAGCCATTCTGGCGCTTCAATGCGAGAGGCCAGGATGTTCTCACGGTTCGGGCCGAGGCCGCCCGCATCGGCATCACTTCACTGCCGATCGTTGTCACCCAGGAGTTGTTCGGAAAATTCCTCTCGTCGGTAGAGGATGAGCTGGCGCGCCGCGGAGGCACTCCGACCGACTTGCCGGCGCGAAACCAGCTGGTCGTGCGGGCAAGTTCCATCGGCGAGGTGCCGGCCGCCGAGGCTGCTGTAGAGCGGCTGCTCCAAGACCGCGGTCTTAGCAGCGGATGCGATAACCAAATTCACCGATCGTTTTGCTTGAGACTTCCCGAGCGCAATAACTTCCAGTCGGCGCTTCAGGAGCAGGACAAGGTCGGCAGTGGCGGCGCCTTTTTTGTCGCCCTGCTGCTGATATTGCTCGCTGTCGGCACGTCTGGGCTTCAGGTCCAAACTGTCGTCAGTCGATGGCGGGATTACGGGATTTTACAGGCTGTCGGGTTTACACCCGGGCAGGTTCTGGTCTATTACGGATTGCAATTCGCTTTGGTCATGGCCAGTGGTATCGTGGTCGCCGCAATCGCCTCTCTCTTGCTGGCGACGATATCCGCAACTTCGCTGATCGGGGCCGCTGGCCTCGCGGCGCTTGCCGCCGGTCTCGCCTCGCTCGCCGTCCTTCTCTGGCCCCTTTGGCGGCCTCCCGCCGAGGTGTTGCGAAACGCTGCATGATTTGGGCGAGGTTGGTATTTGGGGGGTTCGGCAGACGGGGACTCGAAGCCGTCGTCGCTCTCGGGATAATCGCCATTGCGACCGCTATTATTGCCAGTGCGCTGATGGTCATCGAAGGGGCCAAGAATGCGATGACCGGTGCGGAGCGCGAAGATCGGCCGGATATCGTTCGGGTGAAAAGCCGCTTTAATCGTGCCGTGTTCGAGACCCCTCAAAGCGGCAATCTACCGCCGCTGACTCTGCCGGTCTACGAGCCTTTGATCGATCCCGCAAAGCTTAGTGCCGCAGGCGGCACCGTTCTCGCCCGACAGTCCTTGCTTCGCAACGTTGTGTCAGGCGAAAGCTTTCTCAACCTCTACATTTTCGGTATCGAGCCGGAACAAGAATCGCAAGTGAGTGTTTTCTCGGTCGGCCGCGGTCGCTTTCTTCGGAGCGATGATCGTGCCGCCGCGGTTCTCGACCAGGCGTCGGCCCGGGCGCTGGGGGTCGATCTCGGCGGCTCGTTCCCGGTCCGCAAGGCCGACGGGCAGGATCTTAGTCTGACGATAGTCGGAATCCTGGATCGATTGGAGCTGCGATACCCGCCGCCAAGCACTATCGATGCGCCCGCACTCGTATTGGATTCCACCTACGTGTCGAGCGGTGTGTTCGTCACCTTGCACACGAGCGAGGAGATTTTTGGGCGACCGACGTTGACCGATGCTCTCGTCGTCGCTCCGACAGCACAGGATGTTCCGTCGGTGGTGGACGGGTTACGGGAAGTCTTCCGCCTTGAGCCGGGAGTGTTCATGACGGAACGCTACGGCCAGTTTCGTCGGAAGGTGGGCGACTTTACGGAGACGCTCGCTCTATTCACTATAATCGGTGCGGTGACAGCAGCACTGGCAGGATCGCTTGCCGCCAATCTGTTGCACGACGTATACGCCGATAGACAGCGCCAGTACGCGATGCTGATCGCCCTCGGCTTCTCGCCAATGCAAACCACAATCGTGGGGATCGCCATCGGGGTCGCGGCAGCAGGCGCCGGGACGCTTATAGGCACCCTGGCAGCGGTAGCTTTCACGCCGGGCCATTTCGCCATGCCTTCCCTAATGGCCGATCTGGGCACCGTCGAGCCGCGCTTTAGCTTGCTTATCGCGACAGTGGTGATCGGAATCGCGGTGGTCGCCATAGCGCTTGGCGTGACCCCCACTTTATGGCGGCTGCGTAAGCGCTCTGTCGTGAGTACTCTCTCGCAGGAGGGACCGTGACAACCCGCTATATAGTCGTTCGATCGATAACGAAGA
>Ga0306920_100011272_pt1 | contig 12057 bp, 10 predicted proteins | sample flu12Cox44000170_FD_204666 | JGI IMG/M metagenome (GOLD analysis project Ga0306920, IMG submission 204666) | Lab enrichment of tropical soil microbial communities from Luquillo Experimental Forest, Puerto Rico - flux4day.12C.oxic.44.000.170 (v2)... | ecosystem: Environmental > Terrestrial >...
CTCAACCTAACTCCTCAGTGATTCCAAGATGAATCACGAGGAGAAATCTAGGGCCGGGCACTGCACAAGAATCGATTGCAACTGGCCGGCACCGTCCCGATCATCCCGGCTCGCAAAGTCAGTGGTCAGTCTTGGTTAGTAGGGATTGGTAACTTCTCGCAAGCGCCTAAGTCGATGAGTGCATTCGCGATTATGCGGTATCTGACGCGAAGGCACGCTTAATTCACACCGCGGAATCTGGCGCTCTCAAGGCGGCGAATTCAAATTCCGTCATAGCGTGATACACCGCTTTCCCCAGCTGAGGTGTGAGAACCTTCAACGAACTAAGATGGTCTGCGAGCCAAGCTTGATCACACACATCCCCACAGCTATACGGATACACATTGTTTCCCGTACATTCCTGGATGTTCAGGCATTCAAAGTTATTTGTGACCGCCGCCGAAGACCTGTCTTTCGGGGTTGTAAATTCGACAAAATGCTAGCGATTTTTGTTACTACTCTCCCGCCCCGAGATAAAAGCCAATGGCTTTCACTACACCTGAATGATGCGTTCTCGCCTTGGCTGGCGACGCAATCTCACAACTCGGTAGTGTCGAGGGGAGCGCGCAACGTGTTTACAGGCGATCGCCGCATATCAAAGAAACATCAGGCGAGGCTTTCACTGATCCCGAACCCGATTTCAGTCGGGAAGGATATCATCGAAGGTCTGAATTATGTTGTAGGCATTCTCCGGTTGCGGATGATTTCCAGGGCGATTGCATAACAGGACGTGAAGCCCGGCAGCCTGTGCCCCGTCCAATTCAGAGACAACATCCGAAATGAAAACGATCTCCGCCGGCGGGCACTCCAACTTTCTCGCAATCTGTCCATAGCTGCCGGGGTCGGTTTTTGTGCCAATTGTCGTATCGAAGTACCCCGACAGAAATTTGGTCAGATCGCCGGCCGTTGTATGGGCGAAGAGAAGTTGTTGAGCCAAAACACTCCCCGAAGAGAAAATGGCGAGTGTCCTGTTCTGTGCCCGCCAGCGCGTGAGCGCAGGCAGCACATCATCAAAGACCTGACTGCGTAGCTCGTCACTCGCGTAGCCCTCCGCCCAAATTTTGCCCTGGAGCGATTTCAGTGGAGTTGACTTGCGATCACACTCGATCAGCCAGTCGATGTAGGGAACGAATGATTTCGGTTCGTTTGGATTTTTCACCGCGGGTGGACTGAAGCCTTGACTAGTGTCTTGCAAGTGTTCGCGCCGGAGTCCACTTAAATCTTCGAGCACGCCCGGCGATGATCCGTGCCGCTCAAGAAACTGCGCAGCATGTGAACGTGCGTAAGGAAAGAGGACATTAAAGACGAAGTCGATCGGCGTGGTCGTTCCCTCGATATCCAGGAGAACCGCATGAACCCCATAGTCGAATGACGCAGTCACGGCCGGATCAAAGGCCGCGACGGAACATAAGACGGTCCCAAGCACACCGGCTGGTAGCCGCGATCAATTCCGCTGTCGGTGTAGTGGGGTGTCCAGCCCGCCTGCTCTTGAAACAAACGAATCGCCCGGATCGTCCGGTCTCCGCAAAGATCAAACCAATGCCAGGTTCCCAGGGGCACGCGAATTAAGTCTCCCGATTCTACCTCGATTGCGGTAAGCGGGCCTTGGCGCGGGTGAATGTGAAACAGTCCATGACCGCGGATGATGAAACGCACCTCGTCTTCATCGTGCCAATGTTCGCGGCTGAATTTCGCCAACATGGCTTCTAGGTTCGGCGTCGCGGGACTCACTTCAATCACGTCCGCAGTGACGTAACCTCCCCGTTGTTTTAGGTTTTCGATCTGCTCGCTGTAGATCGCCAGAATCTCTTCGAGTGACGCGTCGTCACCAACTGCGTTGGGTAGATCCCAGCGTTCGTAGTCGATGCCTATGCCGGCGAGATAGTCGGTTATTTCTTCTTTCTCTCGCAATGTGCGATCTTCATTGGGAACTCGGACAATTGCCATACAACCTTCTTCTTCCCCAGCACGAGCCAGGCCTAACGAGCACCAGTTTTTGGGATAGTCTGCGCTCTTCCCACCACCTCTAACAGGAACTCCAGTATCTCAAGATGACGCTTTGCCTGTTCGAGATTCTCACCCCAGGTGTAAAGCCCGTGGCGACGCAAGAGAAAACCGTGAACGGTCGGATATTGGGCCAGCGTCGCCTCAACTCCTCCGGCTAATCGGGTCATGTCCTGATCGTTCTCGATAATCGGCAGCCATTCGCGGTGGCAATGTGACTTGACTCCTTCAAGTCCCTTCAACATCTCGTAGCCTTCGATCCAAAGCCCACCCGTATCGCCGTGAAGATCTGAAACAATAGTGCTCCATACCGAATGCGTGTGCAATACGGCGCCAGCATGCCTCACATTTGCCAGAAGCAAGTGCAGTGCAGTTTCAGCAGAAGGACGGCACGCTCCCTCGACCTTCGCTCCGTTCGCATCAACGCGTACGAAACTCTCCGGTGACAACGCTCCTTTGTCTAATCCTGTTGCCGTTATCGTCAGAACGAGGGGCTCACGGCTCACTACGGCGCTGAAGTTGCCGCTCGTACCCTGTGCCCAACCGCGTTCATGGCATTCCCTCGCGACTCGGGCCAAGTATGTTTCCGCATCAGCCGGTTCAGGCCCCAAATCTCGCTGAGTCCTTTGTGCCATTCACAGATTCTACTAGTAAGGCTTGAAGAGAACTTCCATGCTGGAGATGGTCAACCTCCGGTTTCGGCAAACCTAAGGTTATTCGGTCCCCGCAGTTCACCGCACACTCGATTTCTCCATCGCTCACATCAGCCACGAGCAGAACCTCGAAACCAGCGAACTGGCCAACCGCGCCGCCGTCGGCCGTAAGACCGCCTGACTGACTCCAGCCGTCATCACAGGGAATTTTCTCCAACGAAAAGAGGCCCCATTCATGCCGACAAATTGCGGGCTCAAACGGGGCCAAGAAGTACGAGTGTGGCTTGTGTGGCTTAAGAACTCAGTTACCTTGGTCGTGCGGAACGGTAACTATCGTCGAACCCGATCCCAGATTGCCGGCGTAATCGCTGGCACTGACTGTGATCGTGTATTGCCTACCGTCCAGATCGTCTCCGTTGCGCGAGGCCTGCAACTGGATGCTGAACGAATAGTTGCCTCCAGTTCCCAAGGTCACCGGCCCATGCGGTTGGATCAACCCGTACTCATCCGTAACGACGAAAGCGGCAGTACTGGGGTTGACCCCGGACAACGCGTCAGTGATCGTTCCAGAGACGGTTACAGGCACCATCTGGCCGTTTGGTGGCCACAGTGACGAGGGATTGGCTGCGACGTTCGCTGTTGGCGGCGTCACGTCGATCCCAAACGACGAAGTCGCGAGTGCGCTGATGTTCCCGGCGTTGTCAATCGCACGGAGTCCCACACTGTAAGACCCCTCCGCCGTCAGTTGGGTTGAAGCCGAGCTGCCGGCGAACGCCGACACCGGCCCATTGTTGATCCAGTAGCGAAGTTGCGCGACTCCGCTGCCCGAATCCGTGCCGTTCAGGTTGACGGTCACAGGCAGAGAACTGATCCACCCATTCCCATTCGCCCCCGGAGTCGTCGAGATTAACGCAACCGGCGGAGTCAGATCAAGGTTGACGGGCGCCGGCAGCAACACAACGCCCGTAAGAGCCGGTAGCGTTAGCTGTACGTTCCCTCCTCCGACACTGTACGTAGCGCCGGAAATCGCATCCTGCAACTGCGTGCCGTCGTTAAACACGCCGCCCACGGGAATTGTCGCTGTGTTGCTCGCTGATCCGTTGTTCATAGCAACAACCGCCGACGCTTCATTCGCCATGACTCTGGCATAGGCGTAAGTGCTGAGTGCCGTACTCGCCTGCTGCGTGTCACCAGTAAGCAGCGTCATGAACGACCCATTGCGCAACACCGGATACTGCTTCCGCAAGTGAGCCAGCTTCGTGTAGTACGCCTCCACCGATGTGTCCGGCGGCCCGTATATCTTCGGATCACCCGCCTGGTCGAGCCATGGGTACGGTGCCCGCGTGTAGGGATCGCCAATCGGCCCGTTGGAGCTGCTGCTTTGCGACGGAGAGCGAATCGCAACCTCGTCGCCGTAATAGGTCATGGGGGCGCCGATGTACGTGAACTGGAACAGCGCTGCCAGCTCCAGCCGCTGTTTCGCGTGTGCCAACCCGGTGTCACCCAGCTCAGTCGTCATTACGAAAAGTGCGCGATTGGTGTCGTGCGAATCCAGCAGGTCGAGCATGGCCGCAGTGGCCATCGGCGGATAATCATCGCGCACCGCGCGTATCGCGTGATCGAACTGGCTCGGCGTAAGTCCGGGAATGTCGTTGGTGCCGTTGTTGTTATCGTCGTGCCATTCGGCGTTGCGCACGAAGCCCGTGATGTTCTTGCGGAAGCGGTAGTTCATCACCGAGTCCATCTGGTCGCCCGCCAGCCACTGGCTGGCGTTGGGCCAGATTTCGCCAATGAGCGGCCCGTTTGGGTCGTAGTTCTTGGCGTAAGTGCGGTAGTCGTTCCACCAGGCGTGCGGGAAGTTAGGATCGTCGGCGACATCGAATCGCCAGCCGTTCGCCCCCTGGCTGTACCAATATTGGGTGACGTTGCCGGCGCCTTTATAGAAAAAGTCCTGGACGGCGGGATTGGTGTGGTCGAAGGTGGGCAGGCTGCTGAATCCGTCCCAGCCGGGGTAGTCGTTGGTAGTGCAAGGCACGTTGTTGTCGCTGAAGTGGAACCAGCTGCGATACATGGAGGCCAGCGACAAACAGGCGCCGATGCTGGGAGGCGTCCCTCCGTAGCGATCGTAGAGATCGAAGTAGAGGCCGTCGGACGACGCGTGATTGAACACACCGTCGAGAATCACCGACATGCCGCGTCTGTTCAGTTCGGTCTCCAGCGCCGTAAACGCAGCATCGCCGCCCAACGCCGGGTCGATATGCAGATACTGGTCTGTGTCATACCGGTGGTACGAGCGCGCCATGAAGATGGGATTCATGTAGATGGTGTCGAAGCCGAGTGACTGAATGTAGTCGAGCTCGGCCAGCACGCCTGCCAGGTCGCCGTTGTAGAACTGGGTGAAGTTGTTGTAACAGGACGACGTGGGATTGCGCGGGTCGCACATCTGCGTGTTCCAAGTGTCATAGTGAATTACTGTGTTCGTAGGGCCGCCACCGTAGAACTTCGGGCAGCCGGTAGTGGAGCCAGCGCGGCAGTAGTCGTTGGTCTGGTCGCCGTTGCGGAAGCGGTCGGGCATGATGTGGTACACGTTGCCGTTCTGCAGCCACCCCGGCGTCTGGAAGTTCGGATCGTAGACCGTGATCTGGAACGAATTGAACGGCTCAAAGTTGCTCGCGATGCCGATTCCGTCCTTATGCACGTTGTCGTTATCGTCCAGATAATCGTCGCTATAGAAGCCGTTATACTGCGTGTTGCTGATCTTGAACTTGTAGTAGTAGACGCTGGTCGCCGATGGCATCGTCAGAGTTGTCTTCCAAACGTCGTATTTGGTTCCGTTTACAACAATGCTGGTGTCGGCTGCCATGACGGTTTCAATCGGACCTGTTGTATTGCCGCTGGCCGTATCGAAAATGTAGGCGCGAACGGTCACGTTCGATACAGCGGTTGCCGTCAGTGTCCGGAAGCGCAACGTCACGGGCGTATTCTCGGGCACCGCGCCTTCCTGGTCGCGATAAAACGGATCGAAGGTATCGTGCAGGAATCCCGCCTTGTCAGCTGGGGGGAACGCTCCAGGTGCTTCCTCGAGCGAGAATGGCGGAGTGCTGGTACCGTTACCGGTGTTTAAGACAGCATAGTAGGCCACTGCGGTTGCGTTAGTTCCTACAAACGCACCTGGATTGTCGGGCGGCGCCTGACCGTAAACGTACCCCCCGCTCGAAGTCAGAAACCCGAAGAATACAAAGGAAGATGGAATCCCGCCGCCTGTAATTGCAATCCACGGAATGGCCACCTCGCGCGTGTTGGTGTTGCTACTGTTGCTGGCGTAGAGGCCGTAAAACGAAGTTGCCCCAGTCCAGTTCCCGTTCCCATCCGAGTTGCGGTACTCGCGATAGCCATCCTTGAAGTAGGTCACGAACGCCGCGCGAAAGGGCAAGGTAGTAAATTGCTCGCCGTCGTAGTTGAAGCCCGACAGATTGCCATCCGTATTTGAGCAGCACGTCGGGGGATTCTGCGGATTCCCCTTGATGTAAATCACCGCGCCTTCTCTCAAGTTGGCGTTCACGATGCCCACATAAAGGTTGCTAGCGTCCCATGTTATGTACCAGGTCTGACCCGTGTTGCCGGCGTTGTTGAGCTGGTTATTGGTCCCATATTCACCGTTGGCGATGAAGCCATCGACTGTCGGCGTCGCCCACTGTGCCCACGCGGGCACGGCGATCGTAATGCAGATTGCGAACAGCACAAACGTCTTCAACGAAAATTGGCGATGCATAAAATCCTCGAAGTTCTCTGGCGAGCAGGGCCAGCGGGGAAAAGTGGGTGTGATCCTCGAAGCAGAAGGCGACAGCAAGTAGCACTTTTGTACCACATCGAAAGTGAGCTATTAGGGCCCAAAAAAACCGCCAATGACTGTACACCAAATTGCTAACCTGCGCAGTTCAAATTCTTCTGAACTTTGAAACTCGGGGCACTTCGCAAGTATGAATTCAGCGTTACAACCCAAAATTTTTTCCGTGCTCTCTGCACTCCCGTGGTGGGATTTGGCCTTTCGTATTTCTATCTCGGGAAATCCTGCAGGTTCGCTGTATTCCTCTGGGCCCTAACTTGGGCCGCGGTTCTCCGGGTGCATATAAGAACGACGCGACATCCCGAACAGGCCCAGCTGCCTTGCTGTCAGCGTCTCTTCGACATCTTGTGCTACTGTTCCTGGCTTCGCTTCTGCTTCGTGGTCTTCGCTATCTGCAACAAGGGGTTAGAGTCAGCGGCCCCTTGATCGCTGCTATCCATCGCCTCTTCTGTGGCCCAATCCAATCATGACCACATGGCGAGGATCTTCTTAAATCAGCTGCTGATCCGGACGGCCTTCACCGGACGCTCATGAGCGTATGCACTTTGGATTGTCGGTAACGCTCTGGTAACACGAATGCGAACAAAGGGATACAAGGTGACCTACGCCGAAATCAGGACGGAAGGCTCTGAACGCGCATAATACTTGCTAGAACTAAAAGCCGGCAAGCCGCTGCGAATTGAGCAAAAAATGCCTGATAAGCCCTTTCACGGCGATAACACGGGTTCAAATCCCGTCGGAGGACGCCAACACTTATCAACCACTTACGGTCGCTCCAATTTTCCGCGCTGCGGAAGTTCGGTGACGCGAGCCTCGAAGCTGGCGGGGCGGCCGGTCAACGGAATTGCATCCCGTCAGTACTGGAAAAAGGCGGCTGCGTACAATCGTTTGCATGGTATCCGCCAACGAAACCCTGGCTCAACTGGCCCTGCTCAAGCGAGTACAACTATTCTCCAGCCTCTCCGATGCAGAATTCGCTTTCCTCACGTCGCACGTTGTGCCCCGAACGTATGCGAGCGGCGAGATGGTATTCAGTGAAGGAGACCCGTGTGCGGGTTTGTATGTCGTGCACTCAGGCAACGTGCGAATTTTCAAGAGTTCGGCTAGCGGCCGCGAGCAGGTACTTTCCATCGATGGGCCTGGAAGCTCGATTGCGGAGCTTCCAGTGTTCGACGGTGGAAACTATCCTGCTTCGGCGCAGGCGCTGAACGACAGTACGTTATTGTTCTTCAGCCGACAGGATTTTCAGGCGCTGTGCCTGCAGCATCCGCAGGTTGCCTTGAAAGTGCTGAGCGTGATCGGCGGTCGTTTACGGCGTCTGGTTGGCATCATCGAAGAGCTGTCGTTCACCACCGTCAGGCACCGGTTGATCGCGTTACTCGTGCGGCTCGCCAAGGCAGCTTCAACCGGCAACGACGATTCCGTCACCTTCGTCATACCTGTAAACAACAGCGAGCTGGCCGCCCAGATCGGAACTGTGCGCGAATTAGTATCGCGCAATCTCAGCAGGTTGCAGTCGGAAGGACTGATATTGGTAAACAACCGCGAGATCACCGTTCCATCTCTGAAACAACTTCAAGCCGACTTGCAGGACACGGCGGACTAAACGCTGGTTGCATCTTCGATCACCTCGAACAAGTCCGGCCGCTTGATCGGACCTCCTCCGGTCAGTACGAACACAGGCTCTTCCTTGTGCGCATCGATCAACCGCAGACGAAAGCTCGAATGAATTGCGGTTCAACCGCGCTTGCGCGGCGATTGTGGTGATTTCAGCAGGTGCGGCTGCATCGCACAGTGACCAAAGTCTCACTGTGAGCAATTTCGTCGACGGTCGAGAAAGCGGGCCCGCCGTGACAGAAGTCATAGTCGCCGCCAAGGGGGCGCCAGTACGCTGCAACAGGAACGCGGACATGTTCCAACCGCTAGCAGGAGGCACAAGAAATGACGATTACAGCAACCAAGAGAGTCGGCGAGATCGTGGCGGAGACCCCGACCTGCGCCCGTGAATTCGAAGCAATGGGTATCGATTATTGTTGCGGCGGCAACCGAACCTTGAGCGAGGCCTGTACACAATTGAATGTCAGCGTTGATGAGACTCTGGCGCGGCTGCAGAAGAGCGTGGCGCAGGCGACGAGTGCAGAAGACAAGAACTGGCAGGCGCTGCCGCTAGCCGATCTCATTGCGCATATCAACAGCACGCACCACGTCTTTGTGCGCTCTGAGTGCCCCCGCATTCTTGCGCTGATAGCGAAAGTGGTTGGGGTCCACGGGAAGAACCATCCCGAACTGCTGGCGGTGCAGGCGATCTTCGCTGCGCTGAGCGAAGAGCTGCAGGTCCACCTCATGAAAGAGGAACATATCCTGTTCCCATATGTCTTACGAATGGAGGAGAGCGTTATAGCCAGCGAGATAGCGCCTCCAGCGATGTTTGGCACGGTGATGAATCCCATCCGCATGATGATGCAGGAGCATGACGGCGCGGGCGATGCCCTGCGATCCTTGCGTTCGGCGACTGGCGATTACAGCGTCCCGGAAGACGCCTGCATCAGCTATCAAACCCTTTACCGAGCCTTGCAGGATTTCGAAAGAGACTTGCACCAGCACATTCACCTGGAGAACAACATTCTGTTTCCACGCGTGAGTGCCATGGAGGCGGGCCGCTAAGGGGGCGGATCGATGGCTGCATCACCACAATCCAATCCGAACGGCAACGCGGCAGGCTCTCTTGCCCAGAGGCAACTTTTAGAGGCACTGTGACCAATGTCATAGGTCCTGGGGTATCCACGACCGTAAGCTCCAGATAGAGCGTGAACCATGTCAGCCTTAGCACAAGAACCATCACCAGCGACCGTCGTCGCGGTCGATCATCTCCCGCAGCCACGAGGGGGGCGTGACAACTCCGCGGAAGAAGCTTGTCCGCCGTACGGACCGCGATTATTCCCTAGGACTCCGCCGTTCGTTTCAGTTCGTATTCCTGGTCTTGAATGCGTGGATTGGTATCCAGTTCTATTTCTGGGTGCGCTGGGCAGAAACTGGGGGAGCCACCACTGAAGTCTCGCGCCCCGCAGGCGTGGAAGGCTGGCTACCAATCGAAGGGCTGATGCAAATGAAATATGTTCTGCTCACCCGGCAGCTTCCAACCGTGCATCCTGCAGGCTTCTTCCTGTTCACTGCATTTCTGGTGATGTCGCTCTTATTCCGCAAAGCGTTCTGTAGCTGGTTGTGCCCGGTCGGTACCTTTTCAGAATACCTGTGGCGCCTGGGCCGCCTCATCTTTCGGCGCAACTTCCATCTGCCTCAGTGCGCGGACGTTGCGCTGCGCTTACTGAAATACCTCCTGCTGGGATTCTTTGTTTATGCGATTACAAAGATGTCGGCTGTCGCGATCGCGCAATTCCTGCACAGCCCTTACGCGCTGGTTGTCGATGTGCGAATGCTCAACTTCTTCCGCTACCTGAGTGGCACGTCGGCTTATGTTGTGTTGGGCTTGGTTATAGCGTCCATGTTTGTGCAGAACTTCTGGTGCCGGTACCTGTGCCCCTACGGAGCATTTCTGGGGATCGCCTCGCTCCTAAGCCCATTGCGCATCACGCGCACCGAGAGTACGTGCATCGATTGCGCCAAGTGCGCCAAGGCCTGCCCATCGGCCTTACCAGTGGACAAGCTGGTGCAGATCCGCTCGGCCGAGTGCACCGGTTGTCTGGAGTGCGTGGCCGTCTGCCCGGCAAAAGACACACTGATGACTGCTGCGCCCTATGCATTCAAGACAAGACGCACGGTCCCCGCGTGGGCAATTGCGGCGATGGTCTCGGTCATTTTTTTCACCTCGATGGGGTATGCAAAGCTGTCGGGTCACTGGGACACGAAACTGCCCAAGCAGGTATTCCTGCAGCTGGTGCCAGTCGCATCCGAACAGCGCCACCCGATGCCGTCAGGGTTGAAATAGGCCAGAATTAAACGCGGAATTCAAAGCGAAACCAAAGCGGTGGACTTTCGCTGTTCCTGTCGGTGCTATCACTGATCGCGTTTCGCTCTTCTGTGTGCTAAACATTGGTTGCTACGTGGCGCATGATTACAGCTTGCAGCGGACCAGATGACTTCTCGCCCCCCACGGCCAGTACGGGCATGGTCAACTTCACCTGCTCGAAGATTTTGTTGTCCTTCGCGTCCTGAGAAAAGGCGGTGAACCGGGCAAAGCCAGCCCGCATGCCGCCCGGCTGCGCGTACGTGGCCGCAAAAAAGCTTCTGGTGGCCTCATCGGGCTTGGAAGGATCGGCGGTAAAGTCGTTCCATATGCGGTCAAAGTAGATACGCTCGCGGCCGGCTACAAGCCGTTCGGCATCTGGTCCATGAAAATTGAAGTGCCATACCGCAGGATTAAGGAGAATCTCATTTCAAGGGTCGATGCCCGGAATCGGTACATCCATTACCACCAGCCGCTCAACCTTGTCTGGGTACATTGCGGCGTAAGCATAGGCCACCATGTTGCCGATGTCGTGTGCGACTACAAACGTCTTGTCATATCCCATTTCGGTCACGACGGCACGAATGCCTTGCGCCTGCGTCTTCTTGTCGTACCCGCCTTCCGGCTTCGATGACTTCCGATTCCACGAAGGTCCGGCACCACCACGGCGTGATCCTTCATCAGATCTGAGGCCAGAGGGGCCCACGAGTCGCTGTTCTCCGCATATCCATGAATGAGTACAACCGCAGACCCCTTTCCTCCCCAACGTACGAAGATGTCCGCTCCGTCCGGCTGTGAATAGTCTTTGCCTGAAAGGTGGATGGCAAAGCCGGTCCCCCGTGACTGGCCGTCGCGCCGATCGCAGGTAAATCAACGGACGGAAAACGTTGAATCATGATTTCCTCCGCAAGCAAACTCTTAGTTTGTAGCGCGAATTCGGATTGCGCTCCGCCGCATCGAGCAGCGCAAGACTAATGACATCGGAGAACCTCGAAGCCTGCTACGTGGTACGTCTCAAAGAAGGGAGAGAGAAGCCGCCAGACCGCCGTGGTCTGGCGCTGGATCAGTCAGCCGAAGTTGAGGTCGACGGCTGCTGTTTCATCATCTCTTCCATCCCTTTCTTCATTTCTTTTGCCGAGGGTTCCGCTTTGTGGGTCGCGACCATCCAGCTGTAGCCATCGGGATCGACAACCGTACCGCAACGATCGCCCCAAAACATGTTCATTACCGGACCCTGAGGGGTAGCCCCCAGTTTCATCGCTTTCTCAACTACTTTGTCGACGTTCTCAACGTATAGATAAAGAGTGGCGGGAGAGGCGCCGACGCTCTTCGCACTTCGTCTTCCCATCGCAGCATTTTCTGGACCAAGCATCAGAGTTGTGCCCCGCAGTGTCAGTTCTGCGTGCATCGGCTTTCCGTCGGGACCGTTCATGATGCCGCGCTTCGTAAACCCAAATGCCTTCTGGTAAAAGCTGGCCGCAGCAGGAATGTCTGCAACTGTGACCGCTGCGGAGACTGCGCCATAGGCCTTCTTATTTAACGGATCAATC
>Ga0306920_100011273_pt1 | contig 12056 bp, 13 predicted proteins | sample flu12Cox44000170_FD_204666 | JGI IMG/M metagenome (GOLD analysis project Ga0306920, IMG submission 204666) | Lab enrichment of tropical soil microbial communities from Luquillo Experimental Forest, Puerto Rico - flux4day.12C.oxic.44.000.170 (v2)... | ecosystem: Environmental > Terrestrial >...
TCTCGGCGGCCTGCGGGTCACTGAGGCGGAGGCGTTCCTCGGCCTCGACCTGTCCCAGCACTCGGAGACCGCCTACGTCTTTAGCTCGCCGCGAGGCCGCGAGCCTCCAGCCGAGCCACGGCTAGCGCTTGCGAGCCGGGACCCCAGGCCGAGGCCCACGCCGCCCACTATGGCCCCAGCCCGAGGCCGCGCCTACCGACATCACCCGTGGCCGCTCCCGCACGCCGGACAGACCGGCGAACCTGGCGCCGCGGTTACGAGGCCGCAGACGTCGCAGGCCACGACCACCGTGACCAAAGAATCCGACCCGACCGCGCCAGTCGGGTTCACGCCATCGGCGACGGGCAGATCGACCGGCGCCGGCTGACGCGCGTCGGCGTCGGCGGACCCCCGACGCGGAACCGGAGCAACGCGCTCGACGGTCCCCCTGATGCAGGCGGACGGTGGCGCCGGGGCCATGAGCCTAGGCGACCTCCCCGAGCCGGCGAGCCTCGTCGCCGTCAGGATCGGCAGTAACCTCGCGCACCCGCAGCCAGAGGGCGGACAGGGCGGCCATCGCTCGCCGCCAGCGCGCCAAGGCGACATCAGCCTCCCGAAGCGCCTCGTAGAGCGACCCCACCTCGACCTCGGCCCGGTCCAGCGCCTGGCGCCACGCCGGATCCCTTGCCGAGAGCCGATCCACGCTCCCCGGGCGATACGCCGCGGCAATCGACCCGATGAGCTCCTCCAGCTCCGTCCGCGCCAACCCTTCCAGAATCCCGACCGGTCGTCCCATGGCGGATCCCTCCTTCGAGTCGGTCCCCTCATACTATGCATGTGTTGAGCAATCGGTCAAGGACCCCGCTGGCACCCTGAGCGAGCCCGGGGGAGGGGCCGATGGTAGCGGCCGTGTCCACGTACAGAGCCGGGGCGTGACCCTGGCCACCAACGCTGTCCGGACCTTCGGCTACGGCTTCCTCGGCGTCCCGGCCGGCCGAGCGATTCGGAGGCAAGGCCGTGTCCTCGTGAGCCTCTCCGCCCTCATCGTCGTCTCCGGCGTGCTCTTCGGGCGAGACGGGACCCTCCCTGGCCGGTTGAGCAGGTCCTCGTCGCCCGGGCCTCCCGGGGTCCGCCCTGATCCTGACGATGAGCGTCTACACGCTGGTCGGGTACCTCGCCGCCGTGCTTGGGCGCCTTCGCCGTGAGCCTGCTCGACCGTCGGGGAGCGCGGCGTCGTCGGTCACGCCCCTCCCAACCCTGGCGTGGCTGTTCGCCGCGGCCGGCTTAGTCCCGAGGGATCGCATAGACGCGCCTTGATCCGGGCCCAAGAGAGCGGACGGCCGGCCTCACCTCAAAAACTGCGGCCGATGGAGTTAGCTGCGGTCCCAGCTCTCGCACCGGACCGCTGGTTCGGCGCCTGGCCGCCCTGTTCGCCCTCGATGCCCTGGCGGGTAGCTTCGCCCTCCAGAACCTCGTGGCCTACTGGCCCCACGTCCACTTCGCGCTGTCCCTGGCCGCAATCGGCCACGTGTTCCCTCGCCTCTCAGGCCCTCACCGCAGGCTCTCTTCTCCTCGCCGCGTGGGCCGCGTCAACACCATGGTCTTCTCCCACCTGGCCTCGAATGTCCTCCTGATCGCCATGGCCCTCGCGCCGGGGGTCGGCCTCGCCGTGAGTCTGCTCCGGGGGAGGTCGCTGCTCTCCCAGATCGACGTGCCCACGCGGCTTCCTGGTGGCGGTCGTACCGGATGCCGATCCGGAGGCGGCGCCGACGCTGACGAACGCGAGCCGGACCGTGGCGCAGGCGCTGAGCCCGAACCTCAGCGGCTACGTCATGGAGGCGGCCGGGCTGTCGGCGCCGTTCGTCCTCGGCGGCGCGCTGAAGATCGCTCACGACCTGATGCTCTACGGGACCTGCCGGCGCACGGCGCCGCGCGACGGCGGTTGAGGTCTGCGCGACGGCGGCGGGGCTCGAAGTCAGCGAGCGAGCGGGGAGAGGCGCATCAGGAGCCGGTCGACCAGCCCGGGCGCGAACACGTTGGCCAGGAAGAGGGCGCGGGCGGGCGCGTAGGGATAAGCCTCCGGACAGGGGCGGCGGAGAGCGCGGACGATGGTCCGAGCCACCCGCTCCGCACTCTGCTGGGGGCCACCGCGGCCCGACACGCCGAGCCGGTTCTCCTCGACGTCGTGGAACTCGCTGACCGTGCCGACGGGGCAGACGCAGGTCACCGCGATACCCTCGGAGCGAAGCTCCATCCGAAGAACCTCGGACAGGCCCACCACAGCGAACTTCGAGGCGCAATAGGCAGCGCGGAAGGGAGTCCCCCGCTTGCCGATCACCGAGGCCACCGTGACCAGATGTCCGGTGCCCTGGGCCCGCATGGTGGGGAGCGTCGCGAGGATCGCGTGGACCACGCCCAGGAAGTTCACCCGCATGATCCGTTCGAACTCCGCCGCCGTCGTCTCGGCGGCCCGGGCCAGGAGCCCGACTCCCGCGTTCGCCACGAGCGCGTCGATTCGGCCCCAGGCCCGGACCGTGCCGTCCACCAGGGCCCTCACCGCGGACTCGTCAGTCACGTCGGTTGGGACCACGCGCGCCTCCCCGCCGCCGGCGCCGACGGCCCCCGCGACCTCCTCGAGCCGGCCGGCCCGGCGCGCCGCGAGCGCCACCCGCATGCCGAGCGATCCACACGCCACCGCGGTGGCGGCGCCGATGCCGCTGGAGGCACCGGTGATCACGACCACTCGATCGCGCTGGGCGTGCGGCATGGCGCATTATAGCGTCCACACCGTGCGCCAAGGTGGTGGGCCGACGCTTGACGCTCGGAGACGGATTGCCTATTCTCGGCGATGATTTCTACTGCCAAGAGGAGCCATGTCCGACTACGGCGCCTTTGCCAAGCTCTCCCCGCCTACGCTCGCCGACGCCTTGTCCCGCGACCGCGTAATGGACATCGGCATCCGTCCCCTCTGGCTTCCCATGTCGCGGGTGGCCGGGCCCGCCTATCCCGTGCGGTGTGCGCCCGGGGACAACCTGATGCTCCACGCTGCGATCTACCGGGCGGCCTCCGGGTCGGTTGTGGTCGTGGAGGGCGGGGACGTGGACTACGCAGTCTGCGGCGGCAACGTCTGCGCGGTAGCCCAGCGGCGCGGGATCGCGGCCTTCGTCGTGGACGGCGTCGTCCGCGACGTCGCGGAGACACGGGCGCGGGGCTTCCCCCTCTTCGCTCGCGGCGTCATCCCGATTCCGGGCGGGAAGGACAAGGTCGGAGTCCTGGGCGGGTCCGTCCGCTGCGGCGGGGTGGTGGTCGAGCCGGGCGACATCGTCGTCGCCGACGAGGAGGGCATCGTGGTGGTGCCGGCGGGGCGAGCCGAGGCCGTGCTGAAGAGCGCCCAGGCCCGCGCCGCCAAGGACGCGGCGCAGACGCTGGAGGCCTGGGAGGCGGCTCACCGCGCTCGCATCGACGCGATCCTCCGCGACAAGGGCGTGACGGCCTAGGTCAGGCTCTCGTGGACGAAGCGCTCGAGCGGCTGCTCGACGAGCTGGCTCGGTCCGGCGCCGAGAACGACGCTCGCGAGACCGAGCGCGCCCGCAAAATGCTGAACATCACCCCCGACACCGGGCGGCTGCTCTGGATCCTCGTCCACGCGGCCCGGGCGCGGTGGATCCTTGAGGTCGGCACCTCGAACGCGTACTCTACCATCTGGCTGGCCGACGCCGCCCGGACCACCGGGGGTCGGGTGGTCACCCTCGAGCGGAATCCGGAGAAGGTCCGGCTCGCCCGGGCCAACCTCGCCCGCGCCGGACTGGCCGACCTCGTGGACGTCCGCGAGGGATCGGCGACGGATACGCTGGCGGCTCTCCCCGGCCCTTTCGACCTGGTCTTCCTCGATGCCGACCGCCCGAGCTACCGGACGTATCTGGACCTGACGGTCCCCCGGCTCGTGCCGGGCGGACTGCTGGTGGCCGACAACGTGGTCTCCCACCGCGCCGAGCTCGAGGACTACCTCGCTCGGGTGAAGTCGCATCGCGAGCTGGTCTCCGTCACCGTTCCCATCGGCAAGGGTGAGGAGATCGGGGTCAAGGTCCGCGGAGGGCCGTGAGCGCATCCGGCGGCCCGACCGGAAGAGGGACTCCGGCCTCGACGCCGACACATCCGCACAAGGGCCGAAGGGGACTGGCCCGGCTGACCGCGGCCATCCGCCACTCGGCGCGAGGCCTGGCCGAGGCGTTCCGCCACGAGGACGCCTTCCGCCAGGAGCTGCTGCTGGCCCTGGTGCTCTTCCCCGCTGGCCTCTGGCTCGGGCGCGACGGCGTCCAGCGCGCCCTGCTCCTCGGCAGCGTCCTCCTGGTGCTGATCGTGGAGCTGCTCAACTCCGCGATCGAGGCGGTGGTCGACCGCATCTCCCTCGACGACCACACCCTAGCCCGGCGCGCCAAGGACCTGGGGAGCGCGGCGGTGATGCTCTCGCTGGCGACCCTGACGGTGATCTGGCTCGTCGTGCTACTCGGGTGAGCGTCGCAACGCCATGATCCGCGTGCCGGCCGCGCCCCGCCAGCGGGCCCCGGGGGGTTTCCTGATCCTGGACTGCCTGGCCGCGGGCGTCCACGCCCAGCGCTATCTCCGCGCCATCGCCGAGCTGACCCCGTGGCGCGGCTGGATCTTCGTGGAGGCGGGGCTCTTCGCCCGGGCGAGGCTGGTCATGCTGGGCATGCTGATCCTGCTCCAGTCCAGCTCGTCGCGCCGGTCGACCGCTTCGCCCTCCTCGCGCGGGCCCTGGGAGCGCTCGGCTTCGCCGTGCGGCCGAGATGGGTCCCCCTCGAGGCCGTGGTCCTGGGCCTCGTGCGTGTCGAGGACCGCCGACGTCTCCGTCCAGCCCCCGAGGAGTTCGTCGGGGCGGCGCCCGGTCTCTTCGTCGCCTTCCTCTTCCTCGACTCGCCGTACTTCCCGCCCGACTTCCCGCCGGAGTACGCGAAGTATCCGCCGGTCGACAGCAACTTGAGCCTCCTGCAGGTCGACTCCCGCGAGAACACTCGCCGCATGTTCAACCGGTCCCGGAACTCCGTGCTCTTGGTCGACTCGGTGGTCGGGCGGATCCGGGGCGCGCTGGAGCGAGCCGGGCTCGGCGACCGCACGATCGTCGCCATCACGGGGGACCATGGCCGGGAGTTCGGCGAGCACGGCTTCTTCGGACACGGCAGCGCCTTCACGTCCGAGCCGACGCAGGTCCCGTTCGTCCTCTACCCGCCCGGCCTGCCGTTCCGCGAGCACACGCACCGGACCAACCACCACGACCTCCCGGCGACGATGCTCATGTTGCTGGGCGTGGACGATCCGCCGGCCCGGTACAACCTGGGTCGAAACGCGCCGGAGGCCGTCGAACGCCCTTCCGCCGTGAGCAGCGGCTACCGTGCGTGCGCTCTGCGCGACGCCGACGGATGGCTCATCTTCGGGATCGAGGGCAAGACCGCCCACCGGTTCGAGGTCCGCGATCGAGAGCACCGGAAGCTGCGCGACGGGACCGACGCGGTGAGGCGCCAGGCTCACCAGCTCGCCGAGATCATGCGGGACATGCGACGGTTCTTTCGCTGAGACGGGCACCTGGAGGCCCGCACCGATGTGGACGTCGGCCATCGTCGCCGCCCTGCACTATTTGGCCCTGGCCATCGGGCTCCCAGCGGTCTTCCTGCGCGGACGGGCCCTCAAGCGACCGCTCGACGCGACGGGCCTGCGTCGCCTCTTTGCCGCGGACAGCGCGTGGGGGATCGCCGCGGCCCTCTGGCTCGTGACTGGCCTCCTCCGCGCTTTCGGTGGCCTGGAGAAGGGGTCGGCGTTCTACCTGGCGAGCCGGCTCTTCCAGCTGAAGGTGGGCCTCTTCGTGCTGGTCGTGGCCCTCGAGGTGCGGCCGATGGTCACGATCATCCGGTGGCGGCGGGCGGTGGCGGCGGGGCAGCCGATCGACACGGGGGTGGCACCCGCTCTCAACCGGCTGAACCACACCCAGCTGGCCATCGTCATCGTCATGGTTTTCGTAGCCAGCGCCATGGCTCGTGGGCTCGGCTGAGCCCGAGCAGTCCCGGCCCGCGAGCTGCCAGCACCGGGCCGGTCGCTGTCACTCCAGGCGAGGCCCGCCAGCCAGACATCGGCCGCCGGGGCCCCACCCCGAAACTTGGTCTTCCTGGATCGACTACGCGGGCACGACCGCCTTGATCGCGCCCCGCACCGCCTCCAGGATGCGGTCCACCTGCGCCTCTGTAATGACCAGCGGCGGGGCGAAGAAGATCTGCTCGGACACGCTGCCGTCGGCCAGCGGGTACGAGCGGATGCGCGTCACCAGGCCGCGCTTCTCCATCTCGCGGCGGACGCGCAGGCCCACCTTCTGGTCCGCCGGAAAGCCCGCCTTGGAGCCACGGTCTGAGACCAGCTCGGCGGCGCACAGGAGGCCCTTGCCGCCCCGGACGTCGCCGATCGCGGCCAGGTCCTTCTGCAGCCCCAGCAGCCCCTGGTGGAGCCGCGTCCCCATCTTGGCGGACCGCTCCCACAGCCGCTCGCGCTCCATGATCTCGAGGTTGGCCAGCCCGACCGCGCAGCACATCGGATGGCCGGAGTAAGTGTAGGCGTGCATCCACCGGTCGGCCGGCGGCACCGAGTTCATCATGTCGTGGATCTCCCGCGACACGACGATGCCCCCGAGCGGGGCGTAGCCGGACGTGACGGCCTTGGCGAACGACTGGATGTCGGGCTGGACGCCCCAGTGGGTGAGGGCGAACCACTGGCCCGTGCGGCAGAACCCGGTGATGACCTCGTCGCCGATGAACAGGACCTCGTGCTTCGTGCAGAGCTCGCGGATCTTCGGGAAGTAATCGTCGGGCGGGACGAGCACTCCGCCACCGCCGATGATGGGCTCGGCGATGAAGGCCGCCACCGTGTCCGCGCCCTCGCGCACGATCGCCTCTTCCAGCTCGCGGGCTGCGGCGTGCCCGACCGATTCTCCAGGCTTTGCCCCCTCGAATCGATAGGGGTACGGCGCCTGGATGTGGAGGTAGCCCGGCACCCGCGGTTCGAACATCTTCCAGTACGGCGCCATGCCGGTGGCGCTCATGGTTTGGAGGGTGACGCCGTGATAGGCGTTCTGGCGGGCGATGACCTTCGTCTTGTTGGGCTTGCCCTTGGCCTTCCAGTAGAAGCGCGCGGTCTTGAAGGCCGACTCGTTGGCCTCGGCGCCGCCGCAGGTGAAGTAGACCCCTGACAGGTTCGGGTACGTGAGGCCGATCAGCTTGGTGGCCAGCTCGACGGCGGGGATGTTGGACGAGCCCACGTAGTTGGAGAAGTAGGCCAGCTTCTTCATCTGATCGTGAGCCGCCCGGGCCAGCTCCTCGCGGCCGTGGCCGACCGAGACGTTCCACAGGCCCGAGAGCCCGTCGATGTACTCGTTGCCGTGGATGTCCTTGATCATCGCCCCGTGCCCCTCGACCACGACCAGGGGCTCGGCAGCCTCGGAGCCGTGGTGGAGCGGGTGGATCAGGTGCGCCTGGTCGTTCTTGATCAGCTCGGCGGGCTCGAGGGTCGTGGTGGCGGCCATTCGGGATCCTCCTGTCGAGGTCGACGATTGGGTGTCGCGGGTTCGAGGTGGTCGGCGCCTTTCAGCGGGGAACGGCGCGGCGCCCGGCCAGGTGCGCACGCCAGTCACCGGATTCGATCCAGGATCCACGCTCCGGAACGCCTCCGATCGCGGGGTTGTACACGTAGATCCAGGCGGCGCGCGCGTCACTGCCGAGCAGGACCCCGGTCTCTCGTCGGACGTAGAGGCTCTTCTCCGGGTCGGCGGGGTCGTACCACTCCACCGTGTCGAGTGCGGGGAGGCGCGCGGCCAGGTCGGGGACGCGATAGAGCTCGCCGCTCACCCACCCGCCGTCGTCCAGGATGATCCCGGGGTATTCGCCAAAATCGTAGAGGGAGCCACGGACCCGCGCCGCGCCCTCAAGGGCGGCCGCACCGAGGAGCGGGCGCCGCGAGAACCCGGTCATCAGAGTGCCGTAGGCGAAGAGACGATTGGGACCTGAGCCGGCTCCGCGATCGGTCGCTGTCACGACGAGCAGTCTAGCAGGGGCCTTCTGGCCTCACAACCGCCGGACCGGACGACGACGATCAGGAACGACGCGCGTCCACAGAAGCCCACTAGCCGCGCCCGTCGCCGAGATGTCCCGGTGCCGTCCCCCGGCGAGGTCCCGCGGGTAGAGGATGCCGTGGATCTGGCGCCCATCGTCGAGGCGCCCCCGGTAAGAGCCCCGGCGGCTCTCCCGCCTCGACCGTCAGCCATCACGATGGGTGAGCTGGATGGCCGGTGTCCGCCTCCCCGGCAACCTGCCGGGCGGGCTCCTCGCCGTCATCATCGGCACCGCGGTGGGCTGGATCACCTCGGCCCTCTGCGGGAGCGGGGTCATGGAACCGACGACCGTTGGCCGGGGCCATCGCCCAGACCGGGCTGCGCCGCCCATCCCGTCGGGCGACGTGTTCGCCGGCCTCCGCGACATCGGCCCCCGCCTCGTGACGGCCATCCCGCTGTCGGCATCGACAACTTCACCGAGGGGATGAACAACGTGGAGAGCGCCGCGGCCGGCGACAGCTACAACCTCCGCCACATCTTCCTGGCCGACAGCTGGCGGACGCCCCGGTTCTTCAGGATGGCGACGAGGTCGGTGGCCTAGAACGCCCCCTTCCCGGGCTTGTCCACCACCGGCTCGGCTCGGGGGAGAGCTCCGTGACGATGTCGTGGCCATACTCGCCACCCACCAGGATGCGGCCCATGGGACCGGGGTCGCCGATCCCAACCTTGAGCTTGCCGCGGGCCTTCTTCGACGGGGGCAGTCGGCCAGGTCGGGGCGGTGGCCCTCGCGCGTTTGGACCACGAGCGGTCGCGCCTCCCGCGCCGCCTTGAAGACGCGCGCGGCCGGGGGCACCGCCCGCCGGAGGAGGGAGACGTCGTTGCCCAAAGCCTCCCCGAAGCCGCCGGGATCGACGAAGTCGCGCTGGAAGTCGATCATCACGCGCGCCGTCGTCCGTGGCTCGAACTCGAATGGGTACGCGCGGCGCTGACCTTGACCACGGGGTCATAGGTCGCCTCCCGCGCTCAGTCGGGCACGCATGCATGCCGGCGTGACCGACCACGGCGGCGTCCAGGTGATCGGGGGACGTCACGATCGCCTCGCGCCCACCCTGTTCCGCGAACCTCGATGGTGGCCAGCATCTTCGGCCCCATGCTCCCGGGCGGGAACTGGCCGTCGGCGTAGAGCCGCCGCGCCTCCGACACCGTGACGCGGTCGAGGTCCCGCTGGGCCGGCCGCCGGAACCAGACCGCAACCTTGGGGACACCCGTCGACAGCACCAGGACCGGCAACCCGAGCCCGGCGGTCAGGAGCGACGAGGCCAGGTCCTTGTCCACGACGGCCTCAACGCCGCGGTAGACGCCGGGCGCCGTTTCGATCACCCGGACGCCGCCGCCTCCCGCGGCGATCACCACCAGGTCAGCGTCGAGTAGCGCCCGGATCGCGCCCGCTTCCACGATCCGGCGCGGCCGCGGCGAGGGCACGACGCGGCGACGGCCCCGGCCGGCCTCCTCCACCATCGTCCAGCCGTCCCGGCGCCGGTGCGCCTCGGCATCCGCGGCCGAGAAGAACAGCCGATCGGCTTCTCGGGGCGGGCGAAGCGGGGTCGTCAGCATCGACCACGGTCTGGGTGGGGAGACACGCGACGCAGTCGCACAACCCTCGCGCCGCCAGCCTCCGACAGGAGCGCGTTCCCGATGTAGCCCAACCCGCCCTGGGAATCGGCGACGCACATGTCGAGCGAGAGCCGCGGTACGGCGCCGACTGCTCGACCAGCTCGGACCTGAGGAGGATGAACCCGACCTGCGGACCGTTGCCGTGGGTCACGACGATCCGCCAGCCCTTCGCCACGAGCGAGACGATGCGCCGGGCTACGAGACGAGCGTTGTCGAGCTCTGGATGGTCCCGCGCTGGCCCTCCCGGATGAGAGAGTTGCCGCCGATGGCCACTAGGGCAGCCCGCTCGAGGCTCGGGCTCACGGCGAGCCCTCAAGCTCTCGCCCGAGCGCGCGGAGGGCCAGGCCGAAAACCTCGAGCGGCGCCCGCGTGATCCCCGCGCCCACCTGCCCCACGCCGGGCTTCCGGTGGGCGATCCCCGTGTTGATGACCGGCGCGATCCCGCTCTCGACCACGCGCCGGGCGTCAATCGCCGTCGGCGTTCCCGCGAAGCCGAGCGCGGGCAGCGCGAACTCGGAATTCACGCCCAGCGTGATGCCGTACATCGCCCGGGTATGCGCTACGGCCTCGGCCGGCGTCCCGCCGACGAAGCGCACGACGGCCGGCGCCCCGCCCATCGCGAAGCCGCCGAGCCCGGCCGTCTCGGTGATGGCGCTGTCCCCGAGGTCGGGGTTGGCGTCGTCAGGGCCGTAGCCGGGAAAGTACAGCCCCTCGATCCGGGCCGCGGGCGCGGTGAACCATCGATGCCCGGTCCCCGCCAGCCGGAGGCCGAACTCGACCCCGTTCCGCGCCATCGCGGTCACCACGGTGGAGCCAGGCAGCCCGGCGGCGGCGTCGAGCGTCGCCTTGCAGGCGGCCATCGACAGATTCAGGAAGAAGTGGGCATTGGCGCCGAGGAAGTCGAGGGCGGCCGCAGCGGCGGGGCCGTCGACGGCCCTGACCAGAGCGGGGGCGAGGGCGCGCGTGAAGAGCGAGGTGCCGGCGACGTTCCGGTTGTGGCACTCGTCGCCCATCTGGAGCGCCTGGGCGATGAGGAGCTTGAGGTCCACTGGGCCGCCGTGGGCGAGCGCGCGGGCCAGCGCCGGACCGAGGACGTCCCGCATCCAACCCAGGCGGTCCAGCACCTCTCGGTCATAGGCGCCGAAGCGGAGGACGCGGCCCAGGCCCTCGTTGAGGGTGGCGTAGGCGCGGTTGCCGGCGGTCCGATTCTCGACGACGACGACCGGCATCGACGGCGACACGATGCCCGCCATCGGCCCCACCGCGCCGTGGTCGTGGCAGGGCTCGAACCGCACGTCTCCGGAGGCCGCCAGGTGGGCGGCGTCGTCGGGCGTCCGCGCCCAGCCCTCGAACAGGAGCGCGCCGATCACCGCGCCCCGAACCGGGCCGCACATCGCCTCCCAGGCGATCGGCGGGCCCGCGTGGAGGATCGTCCGCTCCGCGAGACCGGGGATCGCGTCGGCCGCCGGGCGGACGTCGGCCAGCACCGGGCGGGCGCCGAGGATCCGGGCGAGCGCGGTCCGGTTGGCCTCGGCGACGCGCGCTCCGACCGGATCGTCGGGGTCGTCCTCGAGCCGAGCGACGAGGAGGCCGAGGTCGCGATCGCCCCCGGCGGGCGGACGCCAGTCGAGCCGGAGCACCGTCGCGCCGTGGGCCCGGAGCGGCTCGGCGAATCCGGCGAGGCCAATGTTCAGCGCGTGGACGCCTCCCGGCATGAGCGGGAACACGGCCAGCCCGTCAGCCACGACCCGCCTCAAGGGCGGCGATCGCCGCCAGGCGGGCCGCCTCCGCGTTGCTCGAGGCGAGGACGACACCGGCGACCCGGAGCACCGATTCCTGGCGGTCGAGTCCCTGGGGGTCGGCGGCCGTCCCGCAGATCGATCCGATCAGGAGGAGCCGGCGGCTTGCTCGCTCGGCCCGTGTTCGGGCTTCGGTGATGGCCGGCCTGAGCGCTCCCGCGGGGTCCGGGTGGCTCCCATGGCCGAGGACGACATCGAGGAGCACCACGCCCGTCCGGGGGTCGTCCGCGGCGGCGACCAGGCGCTCGCTGCGCAGGCGAGAGTCGATCATCGGGTGCGGTCGGCCCACGGTGTACTGATCGTCGCCGAGGTCGACGAGACGATGGCCCAGTTCGGCGGGCGAGCGACCCAGCTCCGTGGCCATGACGATCTCGGCCTCGGCGCAGAGCGTCCCCCCGATGTAGAGGCCCGCGACCCGGCGCTGGCCGGTCCCGAGACCGCGGGCGGCGCTCTCGACCGTCGCCCGGAGCTCGGGATCGACGCTCCCCCCTCCCTCG
>Ga0306920_100011274_pt1 | contig 12055 bp, 7 predicted proteins | sample flu12Cox44000170_FD_204666 | JGI IMG/M metagenome (GOLD analysis project Ga0306920, IMG submission 204666) | Lab enrichment of tropical soil microbial communities from Luquillo Experimental Forest, Puerto Rico - flux4day.12C.oxic.44.000.170 (v2)... | ecosystem: Environmental > Terrestrial >...
GCCCAGGCGGCGGCCGCGCGGCTCACCATCGCGACAGCCGCCTTCGCCGACGCGCTTCGGTTGCTCGTCCCCGCGCCTCGCCCCGGCGTCGAGGAGGCGCGGGTGGCGTTCCCCGGCGATCTCGTGAAGACGCCGGCGCTGGCCCGCAGCCTCGAGCTCGACGCGCGCCTCGAGGAGATCGCCGACTGGCTCGATCCCGACGGCGACGCCGTGGCCCGCACGCCGCGCCCGGCCGAGGCGATCGGCCTCGGCCGGCGGGCGGCGGCGCTGCGCGCCGATCTCGCGCTGCTCGTCGACGGCCGCAACCGCGACCACGTCCGCTGGCTCGCCGCCAGCGCGCGCAACGTCGCCCTCCACGCATCGCCCGTCGACGTGGCCCCGGTCCTGGGGCGGGCGCTCGAGGCCTCGCCCGGCCCGCTGGTCTTCACCTCGGCGACGCTCACCGTCGCCGGCTCGTTCGACTACCTGCGGGCCCGCGTCGGGCTCGGCGACACCGCCGCCGAGGCGCACTACCCCTCCCCGTTCAGCTACGCGCGGCAGGCGTTGCTGTACCTCGCCGCCGATTTGCCCGATCCCAACCAGGACGGCTTCCCCGCCGCCGCCGCGGCGCGCATGGCCGAGCTCTGCGCGATCACCGAGGGTCGGGCGCTGTTGCTGTTCACGAGCTTCCGCAACCTGCGCGTCGCCGAGGCCCAGCTGCGCGGGGCTCTCCCGTACCCCCTGCTCGTTCAGGGAGAGCGGCCGCGCCACCTCTTGCTGGGGGCGCTCCGTGCGCAGATTGGCTCCGTGCTGCTCGCGACGCAGAGCTTCTGGGAAGGGGTCGACGTCCCCGGCGAGGCGCTGTCGCTGGTGGTCATGGATCGGATCCCGTTCGCCGTCCCCGACGATCCGCTGACGGCCGCGCGCATCGATCGCATCCGCGACGACGGCGGCGACCCGTTCGGGAGCTACCAGCTGCCGCGCGCGGCGCTGGCGCTCAAGCAGGGCTTCGGGCGCCTCATCCGCACCCGCGCCGATCACGGCATCGTCGCCGTGCTCGACGGGCGACTGGCCCGCAAGAGCTACGGGGCGACCCTGCGGGCCAGCCTGCCGCCCGACTGCCCCGCCACGGAGCTCCTCGAGGACGTGGCCGCGTTCTGGACCCGGGTCCGCCCGCCGCGCGCCGCCGCCGCGGCCGGCACCGCCGTGCTGCCGCCGTCATGACCGCCTGGCTGCTCGGCGCGGGGGCCTACCTCCTCGGATCGATCCCCTTCGGCGTCCTGGCCGCGAAGATCAAGGGCGTCGATCTGCGCAAGATCGGCAGCGGCAACATCGGCGCCACCAACGTCGCGCGCGGCCTCGGCAAGGGCTGGGCGGTCGCCGTCCTCGCCGCCGACGCCGCCAAGGGCTTCCTGCCGGTGTGGCTCGGGCAGCGGCTGGGCCTCGGACCGACGGCGGTCGCGGCGGCCGGGCTCCTCGCGATCGTGGGCCACATGTTCACGCTGTTCCTGCGCGGCCGGGGAGGCAAGGGCGTGGCCACCTCGCTCGGCGTGGCGCTCGCGCTGTCGCCGGTCGCGGCGCTGGTCGGCTTCGGCGTCTACGTGGTCCTGTTCGCCGCCACCCGCCTGTCGTCGCTCGGGTCACTGCTCGGGGTCTGGACCTTCACCGTCGGCTTCGTGCTGCACGACCGCCCGCCCCGCCCGCTGGCCGTCCTGGCCATCGTCGTCGCCGTGCTGGTGACGATCCGCCACCGCCAGAACCTGGGCCGCCTCTTGCGCGGCGAAGAGAAACGGACGTAGCAGCGGGAACGGACGTGGTCAGCGGGGCGGGAACGTGCCCGCCGCGCGCTTGAGGGTGAGATCGGCGACCGCCACGTCGAAGTGCGCCTGGGCCAGCGACTCCTGGGCCGCGACGAGGCCGTCCTGGGCCTGGAGCAGGTCGACCTGGGTGACGGACCCCGCCTCGTACTGCGTCCGCACGAGGTCGATGGTCTCCTGAGCGAGCGTGACCGAGCGCGTGGCGGCGTCGAGCGCGGCGCGCTTGGTCTCGAGCAGGCTTCGGCCGTTGACCAAGTCGTCGCGAATGCTGTCGCGGAGGACCAAGGCGCGGGCTTCGGCCTCGGCCTGCTGCGCGGCGGCCAGGTGCCGTTGGGCGTCCCGGGCCCCACCATCGTAGAGGATCCAGTCGAGCTGCAGCCCGACCGCCCAGGAGTATTGGTTGCCGTTGAAGTTGTCGTAGTTGAACTTGCGCGCGTTGCCGAACCCCGACAGGGAGGGCGCCCACTTGAGGGCGTCGGTCTTGCGCTGCTCGTCGGCAGCGTGGATCGACTCCTCGATGGCGCGGAACTCGGGCCGGAGCTTGAGCACCATCTCCGGACTCTCCGGCGGGGGGATCACGGCCTCGACGGGCGGAGCTACGACACGGAAGGGAGTTTCGAGCTGGATTAGCGTCGCGAGGCTCCGGTAGGCCTGGTTGCGGGCGTACTGAGCTTCCCGCTCCAGCTGTTCGGCTCGTACGAGGGCGAGCTCGGCCCGATCGACGTCGACCTTGGTGACGGTCCCCGCGGCAAAGCGGGTCTTGGCGTTGTCGAGCGTGGCACGGGCGACCTCGATGTTGGAGTGCCGCGCCACGAGCACGTCATCGGCTATGGCGGCGGCGTAGAAAGCCTGTGCGACCCCGAACAGAACATCCCGCTCGGAAACTTCATACGAGGCTTCCGAGGAACGAACGCCCGCCTTGACCGACTCGAGACCGGGATACGCGGCGGGCACGATGATAGGCGCCGTGAAGCTGATTACCCCGTCAAGCTGATTGGGCGGCTGAATCACCAACATGCCGCTCGGGGTCTTCGTGCTTGGGAAGCTCACAGGGACGGTGTTGTAGTTGCGGGTGTATTTGCCCTGCGCAGCCACCGTGGGAAGCAGGACTGCCCACGCTTGGTCGAGGTTGGTTTGGGCCTGGGCGAGACGCGCCTTCTCGACGGTGATGCTGGTGTTGGTCTTTCGCGCCCGGGCCAGGGCATCGTCGAGGGTGAGCAGCGGGGGCTCTGCCTGGGCTCCTGCCTGCCGATTCGAGCCCAGGGCGACGAGCGTGAGGAGCAGCGCCGACAGGACAGTGCGCACGCCCCTCACTGTGCGGCCTCGACGTCGACGTGCGATCCGTTGTGGCCGACGACGGCGACCGGTCTCGGCTCCGGCTTGGGCAGGATCTCGTCGGCGCCTGTTTCGGCCGCCGTGCGGGGCCTCCAGCCGAACAGAGTCCGGCCCAGCCACCGGACGAGCCTGCCTGCCTGCACGGACAGATCGTCGAACAGAGAATACGCGACCGGCGTCGCGAGCAGCGTCAGCAGCAGCGACAAGATCTGTCCCCCCACCACCGGTCCGGCGGTGGCGCGGTTGAACTCGTTGCCGATCCCCTTCGAGGTCAAGAGCGGCAGCATGCCGGCCACGAAGGCGAAGGTGGTCATCAAGATCGGGCGCAATCGATCGCGGTTGCCATGCATGATCGCATCGAGGCGCGAATGGCCTTCGGCGCGCAGCTGGTTGATGTGGGAGATGACGAGGATCGAGTTCTTCTTCACGACACCGAAGAGTACCAGCACGCCGAGCATCGTGAAGATGTCGAGGCCGGACCCCAGCATCAAGAGCGAGACGAACGCGAACGGGACGGTCAGCGGCAGCGACAGCAGAATCGTGATCGGGTGTAGCCAGGACTCGAACTGGGCCGCCAGGATCAGGTACATGAAGATGAACGACAGAGCGAACGCGATGATGAACGCCCGGCCGGTGCGGGCGATCTCGCGCGACTGGCCGAAGGCGACGAAGCGATACTGCGAAGGCAGCTTCATCTCCTTGACGATCTTCTCGAGCGCGGCGCCGACCTCACCCGAGCCGACGCCGGGCGCCGTGTTGGCGAGGAACAGCACCTGCCGCTGCCGCGCGTAGCGGTCGATCTTCGACGGCCCCTCGGCGCGCTTCAGGTCGACGACATCGGTGAGCGGCACGACGCCGAGCTTCTGCGACGGCACCGTCAGCTGGGCGAGCGCGTCGGGGCTGGAGCGATCCGCGAGCTGGGATCGGACCAGGATGTCGTACTCCCGCCCCGCCTCCTCATAGCGCGAGACCTTGACCCCGCCGATCAAGATCTGCGAAGCGAAGGCGACGTCGGAGACGTTGACGCCCAGGTCGGACGCCTTGCGGCGGTTGAGGTGCGCGACCACCTCCGGGTTGCCCGTGACCAGGCTGGTGTCGACGTCGACAGCGCCAGGAACCTGCTTCAGCTTCTTCACGATCTGATCGGTGTACTGCGTGAGCCGATCGAGATCCGGTCCGGAGAGGATGTACTGCACGGTCGCGGTGCTGAATGTCCCCGCGCCAAACGCCGCGACCTGCGAGGCGCTGACCCGGTAGTCCTTCGGCAGCTTGGGCGCGAGCTCGCGGCGGAATCGGTCCTGGAGCTGGTCTTGCGTCACCTGGCGCCGGTCGGGCGGCACGAGGCGGACGTAGATCTGGGCGAGGTTGGGCGTCTGCTGCTGGTTGTCGCCGATGGTGAGCTGGGTGGTGATCACCTCGGGCCACTGACGAACTTCGCGCGCAATTCGATCGGCGACGATCTGCGTCGCGGCCAGGCTCGTCCCTTCCGGCGTGCGAACCTCGATCTGGAACTGGGCCTCGTCGTTCTTCGGCAGGAAGCCCTTGGGCAGCACCTTGGCGAGCGGACCCATCGAGAACAGGGTCAGGAACGCGGCGATCCCGACGAGCCATCGGCGATCGAAGAAGGTGGCCAGGAAGCCGTGGCCGCTCTCCTTGAGCCCGCGGCGCCATCGCCCCTCGCGGAAAAGAAACCCGAGCATCGCCATGTAGACCCGCTCGATCGGCCGGTAGAAGGCGTCCGACAGGCGCTCGAGGACGTTCTTGCGGCCCTCCCGAACATCGAGCTTCAGGAGGCGCGACGACAGCATCGGCGTCAGCGTGAAGCTGACCAAGAGCGAGATGGCGATGGCGGCCCCCATGGTGAGGCCGAAGCTCCGCAGGAACCTCCCTGGAATGCTTTGCATGAACGCGACGGGCAGAAACACCGCCAGGAGCGACAGGGTGGTCGCCAGCACCGGCAGGCCGATCTCGCGCGTCGCCAGGATCGCGGCCGGCATCGGCCGCACCTTCTTCTCGTCGATGAAGCGGAAGATGTTCTCCAGCACCACGATGGCGTCGTCGATGACGATGCCGACGGCGAGCGCCAGCGCCAGCAGCGTGATGGTGTTGATGGTGAAGCCCAGGAGCCACATCAACATGAAGGTCCCGACGATCGAGGTCGGGATGGCGAGCGCGGCGATGAACGTGCTGCGCAGATTGCCGAGGAACATCAAAACGACCAGCGAGGCCAGGATCGCGCCGAGACCGAGGTGCTCCTTGACGGCGTCGACGCTGGTGCGCGTGGTCTCCGTGTTGTCGCGGATCTTGTTGAGCGTGTAGCCGGGTGGGAACGTCGGGGTGATCTGCTTGACCCGCTCCATGATCGCGTCGACGACCGCCACGCTGTTCGACCCCGACTGCTTGCGAATGGACAGCACGACGGCCGGCTTGCCCGCGATGCTGGCGGCGGTCTGGGCCTCTTCCTCGCCGTCGACCACGCTGCCGACGTCGCGCACCAGGATGGGGTGTCCCTCCACGCTGCGGACGATGATCTCCTCGACCGCCTGCACGCTCTGCACGCGACCGCTCACCCGGAAGGTCAGGCGCTGCGGGCCGGTGTCGACCGCGCCGCCGGGCGCCGCCAAGTTCTGCGCGACCACCGCCCGCTGGACGTCGACCGCGCTCACGCCGGCCGCCCGCATCCGGGCCGCATCGAGGTCGATCTGGATCTGCCGTTTCCGCCCGCCGATGATCGTCACCTGGCCGACGCCCTCGACGTTCTCGAGCGCCTGGCGCACCTCGTGGTCGGCGTACTCGGTAGTTTCTCGAATCGGCCGCGTCGACTCCAGCGCCAAGAACACCACCGGAGCGGCGTCGGGATCGATCTTGGTGATCACGGGGCTCTTGGTCCCCTCGGGCAGATCGGGCTGGACGGTGGACACGTGCTCGCGCACCTCCTGCGCGGCGACGTTGATGTCCTTGTCCAGCTGGAAGCTGACGATCACCTGCGAGACGCCCTCGGTCGAGATCGAGCGGAGCTCGTCGATGCCGCTGATGGTGTTGATCGCCTCCTCGACCTTGTCCGAGACTTCGGTCTCGATCTCCTGGGGCGACGCGCCCGGCAGCGTCGTGACCACGGTGACGATCGGCAGGTCGACGTTGGGGAAGCGGTCGACGGCGAGGTTCTTGTAGCCGACGATGCCGACGACGACGATGGTCAAGATGATGACCGTCGCGAACACCGGGCGGCGGACGCAGATATCAGCTAGCCACTGCATGGCGCCCTCACTTCACCCGGGCGCCGTCGCGCACGTCGGGGGTGAGCTCCGCGACCACCATCTCGCCGGCCTTGAGGCCGCTCACGATCGCGACCTGGGTGCCCTGGGCCTCGTCGGCCTGCACAAGCCGGTCCTCGAGCCGCCCGCCCACCGCCACGAACACGTGCCGGAGCTGCCCCTCGGCCCGCACCGCCGTCGCCGGCACCGCGGGCAGCATCTGCGCGCCGAGCGCGAGCCGCGCCGTCACGAACATCCCCGGCCGCAGGTCGCGGTCGGCGTTGTCGAACACCGCCTCGACGACGGCGTCGCGGCTCTGCCGCCGCACCGACGGCCCCACGTAGCGGATCTTGCCGTGATAGACCTTCCCCTCGCTTCCGGCCGTGGTCCGGAAGTCGACATGCATCCCCTGCTTGACGCTCTGGATGTCGGCCTCGGGGACGGTGATCTCGACGCGCAGCGAGGCGGTGTCGACCAGCGTGCAGATGCGCGAGTCCGCCCGGACGTACTCGCCGACGGTGACCGCGCGATCGACCACCATCCCGGAGAACGGGGCCCGGATCTCGGTGTCGTGCAGGGCCTCAGCCGTCAGCGTCCGCCGCGCCTCGGCCGACGACACGGTCCACTTGGTGCTCTCGCACTGCGTGTGCTGGCGATCGTAGTCGGCCTTCGAGATGGCCCCCTTCTCGAACATCTTCTCGGTCCGCTCGCAGTCCAGCTTGGCCTGGGCGGCCTGCACCTTGAGCCCCTCGAGATCGGCCTCGGCCTGCGCCGCCTGCGCGCCGAGCGCACGCGCGTCGAGGCGGACCATCACCGCCCCCTTCTTCACGATCGACCCGCGCTCGATGCTGGTGGCGATCACCTTGCCGGCCGCGCCCGCCGCCACCGCCGCCTCCTCGGCGCCGGTCAGGGTCCCCGACAGCGTCACGACGCGCGGGGTCTCGACCTCCTTGACCGGGATCAAGGAGACCGCGACCGGCGGCGCCTCAGCGTCGACGGTCTTGGCTTCTGCTTCCTTCGCTTGACGCGAACACCCCGCCACGGCCGCAGCCGCGGCCCAGACGATCGCGAACGTGGCCACACGAAACATTTTCACTCGGCCCTCGCTGGTCATTGAAAGTGGCCATAGTCGTACCTCACGATATTTTATGTTGTCAACAATCAATTTCTCCGACAATATGGTTTTTGGATGGTGACCTCCCCCAAGGATGATCTCTGGCCCGCGTTCGTGGAGCTCCTGCTCACCGCGCGCGGTTGGTGGATTGCGCTCTGCGAAGAGATGGAGCTGACGCCCGCCCAGGCGCACGCGCTGCGCTGCCTCGATCCCGATCGTCCGGTGCCGATGAGCGCTCTGGCCGACGCTCTGTGGTGCGACGCCTCCAACGTCACGGGGATCGTCGACAAGCTGGAGTCGCGGGGCTTCATCGAGCGTCAGAGCGCCGGCCACGATCGGCGCATCAAACACCTGGCCGTGACCGAGCGCGGGCGCAAGCTCCGCGATCGTCTGAACGCACGCATGCTCGCCGCACCGAAGTCCATCTGCGCCCTGTCGTCCGAGATCAAGACGCAGCTCGCGACCGTCATCCGATCGATGCTTGCCGAGAAGGCGCTGACACCCCCTCCGCCTGCCGACGCGCCGCAACGAAACGGCAGCCGTTAGCCGCGAGCCCGAGCGCCCCGTTGCGCGCCCGCCCGTGGCGCAACCAGCAGCCGGGGATTGCCGATCGATCGCGCGAAAATAGGCACGAATACAGGCAAATTCCGCTTGGGGGAAAGCGTTGACTGTCTGTTACCATGGCCGCCGGTCGCAATCTGTTACTGGGTGTTCCGGATTCCAAGAAGCATTCCAGGAAGCTGTACAAGAAGCCCCCGAAGAAGGGAGACGACGTGCCCCGCAACCGCCGCGCGCAGCTCGCCACGCAGCTCGTGCCGGTCGTCGACGTTCGCGGGGTAGCGCACGGGATGGCCATGCTGACCTTCTTCGCAACCACCTTCGCAACCACGACCGCCGCCGCCGAGCCGCCGACGGCGCCGGGCGCCTTGCCGCCCGTGCTCACCGCGCCGGACCCCGGGGGTGACAGCGAGGCCGGGCCGCCCCCGGTCGAGGAGACCACCCCGCCGGTCCCTTCGACCCCGCCGCTCGTCATCACCGGGTATGTCGACGTCGGCTACGCGAAGGCGCAGGGAAACGGGACCAGTTGGCCCGACGGTCAGACCTTCCCCGGCCCCGCGGACTACTACGTGGACACGTTCGCCCCGGCGGTCAACTCGCGGGGGGACGTGGCCTCGACGATCCCGCCGCCCGGGAACACCATCGGCGGCTTCCTGCCGCGCAGCGCGGCGATCGGCGGCCAGGGATCGTTCCTGCTCAACACCGCCGACGTCGACGTCCGGTACACGGCGTCCGAGCTTCCGGTGCTGGTGTTCACCCGGGTGCAGCTGGTCCCTCGCCTTTACGATGACATGCAGCAAGGGACGCTCCCCGGCGAGAACACCCGGGTCGTGCTCGAGCAGGCGTTCGGGCGCATCACGCCGCTCAAGAGCGCCGAGCTCGCCATCAGCGTCGGCAAGTTCGACTCGGTGTTCGGCATCGAGTACCTCGACAACCAGGCGAACTTCCGGATCGGGGTGACCCCCTCCCTCATCGCGCGTTACACCACCGGTCAGTCCGTCGGCGTGAAGGCCTTCTACCGGGCGCAGATCATCCCGGCCGCGTCGGCCGTCAGCCTCAACGTCGCGGCCACCAACAACGGGACCTTCGTCGAGTCGCTGCAGGGCCCGTCGCGGAGCCTCAACGGGGTCCCGGTCGCGTCGGCGCGCCTCGGCTACGAGCTCAACCTCGAGCGCATCTCGTTCAAGCTGGGGGCCAGCGCCTCCTACGGCCCCCGCAACGATCAGACGGAGGGGACGGTGTCCAAGCAGACACTCTACGGCTTCGACGCGCGGCTGGTCGCGCCGACGCTCACCATCTCGGGTGAGTACGTCCACGTCGAGGAGAATGACGCGAGCAGCGGGAAGCTGACCGGGATCGGGATGTTCCCGGCGCCGGTGGCCGAGTTCTACGCCCACGGCTTCTACGTGCAGGTGGCGGAAGAGCTGCCGCTCCAGATCGCACCCTTCCGGATCACGATCTACGGCCGCTACGACCACCGGACCGCCGAGTTCGAGGGGATCAGCAACATCACCGTCGACCGGATCACGGGCGGCGTCAACGTCGGGCTCGGGGAGAGCTTGCAGGTCAAGGCCGAGTACCTCGACAACCGCGAGCTCGCCGGCGCCCCGCCGGTCGCCAACAACGTTTTCACTTCGTCGGTGGTCTGGACGTGGTAAGCCGCGTGGCCAGGGTGATGAGGGTGTCCGCGCTCGTGCTCGTCGGGCTGGTGGGGGCGCGGTCATCCGCGGGGGCGGCGGAGCCTAACGCGCGCTGGCTCGGCGACGAGCTGCCGCTGCCGATGCCGGTCAAGACGCCGCAGGACATCGGGTTCAAGGCGGCCGCCGAGCGCCAGTACCTCATCTTCAACCTGATGGCGGGCGGGAAGCTCGCCTTCCAGCGCGGCGACTACGCGACGGCCGTCGACAAGTGGGAGACGCTGCTGCGCATGCCGGGCCTCGATCCGCAGATCCAGGTGGCGGTGACCCCCTTCCTCATCGAGGCGCAGTCGCACGTCTCGCCCGGCGAGCCGCACCCCGAGATCAAACCCGAGCCCGCCGGCGACGCGACGTCGGCGGCGGGGAAGCCCGGCGCGACCGGCCGGACATCGACATCGGGCGGCGCCGCGGGGACCGGGCACACCGCGCATCACTTCGTGCCCGGCGTCAGCATCAGCGGAACGGTGGTCGGCGGCGGGCAGGTGGGCCCGGGCGGCGCGGTGGTCTGGCTCAAGCGGCTCGACGGCCCGTCGCCCCACATCCAGCCGCCCACGAACCAGATCGTCACCCAGCGGGAGAAGACCTTCCTGCCGCACGTGCTCGCCGTCCCGCTCGGGACCAGCGTGCAGTTCCGCAACGACGACCGCATCTATCACAACGTGTTCTCCATCGCGAAGCCGAACGACTTCGACGCCGGCATCCGCGCCAGCGGCTCGACCTACACGCGCACCTTCAACACGCCGGGCGCGGTGCAGCTGCTCTGCAACATCCACTCGACGATGAGCGCCTACGTGTTCGTGGTCGACTCGCCCTTCTACGCCAAAGCGCAGGCCTCCGGCGCGTTCACGATCCACAACGTCCCGCCCGGGAAGTACGAGCTCGCCGCGTGGCACGAGGCGGCCTCACAGATCACGCGCAAGACCATCGTGGTCGGTCCGGAGGGCCACCACGATCTCAACATCACCGTCGGGGGAGACAAACGCCCCGGCCCGTTCGTCCCCGACAAGTACGGCCACAAACGCCAGCCCCAGCTCGGATACTGATGACCCGGGAGATGACGGTGCCGCGCAAGCAACGCCTGGGACCGCTGGTCGCAGCGGCGGCGGTGCTCGCGCTCACGGGGGGGGCGACGGCGCTGCTCGCCCGGCTCGATCGCACGCGGGCCGCGGAGCGGGCCGCGGAGGAGGCGCAGGCCGCCGCGCTGCGCGCCGCGGACGGCGTCCACGGCGTGATCGGCGCGCTCGAGGTCCAGGCCCAGAACGCCACCACGAACCCGCGCCTCGTCGCCGCGCTCGACGCCAACGTCGATCAGGAGACGCTGCGCGATCTGCTCCTCACCGAGCCGTGGTGGGAGCCGTTCCGCCGCGCCGTGGACGGCTACGGCCTCTATAGCGACGAGTCGACCGGCGTCGTGACCTCGCACCTGCCGCCGGGCTTCGACGGGCGGACCGCCATCCGGGAGGCGCGCCAGGGGCACGCGACGTCGTCGACGCTGGTCGCGGTCGGCGGCCAGGTGTACGCGCTCTGCGCCTGTCCGATCGCGCTGGCCGGGCGGACCGACTGGCCGGTCTTGGTCGCGACGCGCATGCTCGACGCCGGCCTGCTCTCGGGGATCGCCGACCGCGCCGGCGCGGCGCTGGCCGTCTCCGACGGCAGGCGGGTGCTCATCGGCGCCCCGGGCAACGGCGCGGGCGCGGGCGAGAACCTGGCCGCGCTCAAGCAGGAGCCGGAGCTCGCCGCCCCGGGGCTGCAGAGCCTCGGCCCGCGCACGATGGCCACGCTCCCGCTCAGCGGCAAGCTGCGCGTGCTGGTCGGCGTGAGCGCGCCGCCGAGCGCTCCGAGCGGCCTGCCGCTTCCGTGGTCCGAGCTGGCGATCCTCAGCATCGGGGTCGCGTTCGCGTTCGGCGTCTTCTTCCTGCTGCGCCGGCAGCTGCCGGCGCACCTCGCCGCCGAGCAGGCGGGCGCCCAGCCGGCTGGCGATCCGATCGCCTCCGTGGGACGCTACGCGCTCGTCGAGCAGCTCGGCCAGGGCGGGATGGCGGAGATCTACGCGGCGGTGACCACCGGCGAGGGGAGCTTCCGCCGCCCGGTGGTCATCAAGCGCCTCCGCCCCGAGCTCATCGCGGACCCGGCCGCCGTCTCCCAGTTCTGCGACGAGGCGAACCTGCTCGCGGCGCTCCACCACCCGAACATCGTCGCCGTCCACGACTTCGGCCGCTCCCAGAACCAGTACTTCCTGGCCGAGGAGTACGTGGCCGGACGCAACCTCGGCCGGATCATCGAGCGGCGGCTGTCGTCCAC
>Ga0306920_100011275_pt1 | contig 12055 bp, 12 predicted proteins | sample flu12Cox44000170_FD_204666 | JGI IMG/M metagenome (GOLD analysis project Ga0306920, IMG submission 204666) | Lab enrichment of tropical soil microbial communities from Luquillo Experimental Forest, Puerto Rico - flux4day.12C.oxic.44.000.170 (v2)... | ecosystem: Environmental > Terrestrial >...
TATCTGGACCGCAAGCCGCGCGAATTATCCGGCGGCCAACGGCAGCGTGTCGCGATCGGCCGGGCGATCGTGCGCGAGCCGAAGGCGTTTCTGTTTGACGAGCCGTTATCCAATCTGGACGCGGCGCTGCGCGTGCAGATGCGGCTCGAGGTGACGAGATTGCAGAAGCAGCTTGGCACCACGGCGATCTATGTCACGCATGACCAGGTCGAGGCGATGACCATGGCCGACAAGATCGTGGTGCTGAACGCGGGAAAAATCGAGCAATATGGTTCGCCGCTCGAGCTCTACGAAAAGCCAGCCAATCTGTTCGTCGCTGGCTTCATCGGCTCTCCGAAGATGAACTTCATGACCGGCGACGTCGCCGCACGGTATGGGGCGGCGACCATTGGGGTGCGCCCTGAGCATCTAAAGATCGCGCGCAACGGCGAGGGCTGGCCGGGAACGATCCTGGTCGCCGAGCACCTCGGCAGCGACACGTTTATCTATGTCGATGCTGGCCCGATCGGAACGCTCACCGCCCGCCATGTCGGCGAGCTTGACTTGGGCTCCGGCGACCGCGTCATGCTGTCGGCTGAGCCTGTGCGCGTTCACCGCTTTGATCAAAGCGGCCAAGCGCTCCGCGCCTAACAGGACAAGAAAGATGTATTTGGACAAGTTCAGACTAGCCGGCAAGACCGCGGTCGTGACCGGCGCCGCGCAAGGCATAGGATTGGCTTGTGCCGAGGCGCTGGCGGAGGCGGGGGCAAGGGTCGTGATCGCCGATCGCGACGCGCAGGCGGCAAGGGCTGCAAGCGCCGCTCTCGGTCAGAAGGGTTTTCAAAGCGATGTCGCCGTGATGGATGTGACGGACTCCGCCCGCGTCGCCGAGGTCGCCGATGAGCTTGCGGCGCGCTATGGCAAGGTGGACGTCCTCGTCAACAACGCCGGCATTGCGCGCAGCGAAACGCCCGCCGAGGGGGTAAGCGACGAGCACTGGTTGAACGTCATCGACGTCAATCTCAACGGAACCTTCTGGTGCTGCCGCGCCTTCGGCAAGCACATGCTCGCGGCCCAGGCGGGAACCATTGTCAATGTCGGTTCCATGTCGGGCTTCATTGTGAACAAGCCGCAGCAGCAATGCTATTATAACGCCTCCAAGGCCGCAGTGCATCATTTGACCAAATCGCTCGCCGCCGAGTGGGCCACGCGCGGCATCCGCGTCAACGCTGTGGCGCCGACCTATATCGAGACGCCCCTCAACGCCTTTGTGAAGGGCAATCCGCGCATGTACGACGCCTGGATCGGCGGAACGCCGATGGCGCGGCTGGGCAGAGTAGACGAGATTGCATCGGTGGTTCTGTTCCTGGCATCCGAGGCCGCAAGCCTGATGACGGGAAGCATCGTCGTTGTCGATGGCGGCTACACATGCTGGTAAGCTTGCGTCAGAACTGACGGGAGCGAACATGGGGCGAGCCTTTATCGGCGTCGATGTCGGCACCACCAGCACGCGGGCAGGGATCTTCGACGGGGCCGGCAACCTGCTGGCGACCGCGCGACGGCCGATCCAGGTCTGGCATGAGGCCGGCGACATTGTCGAACAATCGTCGTCCGATATCTGGGATGCCTCTTGCTCGGCGGTGCGTGCCGCCATGGTGGAGGCCGCGCTATCGCCCGAGGCGGTGAAAGGCATCGGTTTCGATGCGACCTGCTCGCTGGTCGTGCTCGACGGTGGCGGCGCTCCGCTGACCGTTAGCACATCTGGCGATCAGAAGCGCAATGTCATCGTCTGGATGGATCATCGCGCGACCGCCGAGGCGCGGCTGATCAACGAAACGCAGGATGAGGTGCTGCGCTATGTCGGCGGCTCCATCTCGCCCGAGATGGAGATTCCAAAACTGTTGTGGCTCAAGCGGCATCTGGGCCCAAGCTTCGAGCGCGCCGGGCACTTCTTCGATCTGGCCGACTATCTCGCCGGCCGCGCCGCCGGATCGCTGGTGCGTTCGACCTGCACTGTCACCTGCAAATGGAATTATCTGGCGCATGAAGGGCGCTGGAGTGCGCCGTTTTTTCAGCGCCTTGGCCTGCAACAGTTGGTCGCCGATAACTACCGCAAGATCGGGACCGAGATCGTCGCGCCCGGCACCCCGCTCGGGTCGGGCCTGACGGAGCTTGCCGCGCGGGACCTTGGGCTCAACCGAGGAACACCGGTCGGCGCCTCGCTGATCGATGCGCATGCGGGCGGCATCGGGGCGATCGGAGGCCGGGATGCAGCGGGCGCGACCGCCAATGTATGTGACCGCTTGGCCTATATCATGGGCACCTCCGCCTGCATCATGGCGACCACGGCGGATGCGTGTTTTGTGCCAGGCGTCTGGGGGCCCTATTATTCCGGGATGGTGCCCGGCTTTTGGCTGAACGAGGGCGGGCAGTCGGCCGCGGGCGCGGCGATCGATCATCTGATCCGGTCGCACCCGGCGCACGAGAATGCGCGCGCGGCCGCGCGCGGCGAGGGCCTGGACGTGATCGGATTCCTTGAGAAGCGGATTCTCGCGCGGGCGAAAGGCCCGAGTGCGGCAGCGCTGTTGGCGCGCGATGTTCACGTGCTGCCGGAGTTTCTTGGCAACCGCTCGCCCCATGCCGATCCCGATACACGCGCCGTGGTGGCAGGCCTCGATCTTGATGACGATATTTGTTCGATGGAGCGCCTGTTCATGGCCGGCCTGTGCGGGCTTGCCTACGGCCTCGCCGAGGTTATCGAAGCCTTCGCAGCGCACGGGGTTCACAGCAACATGATCGTGATGGGAGGCGGCGCCGGACGCAGCCCGCTGGTGCGGCAGATCATGGCGGATACGATCGGTCTTCAGGTGGCGCTGCCGCACACCGAAGAGCCGGTGCTGCTTGGCGCGGCCATGCTTGGCGCCGTTGCCGCGCGCGCCTTTCCATCGCTGGCCGAAACCATGGCGGCGATGTCGGCGCTTGGCCCTCTGACCGCGCCGACCGCGCCCGGAATGCGCGAATTCCATCGCCGCAAGTTGGAGGTCTACGGGCTCCTTCGCGGGCTTGATCGCCAAAGCCGCGAGGCGATGGGTGGTTTCGCGATGGACCGCGCGTGAGCTCGAAAGGTCGCACACCATGCTGCTCAGTTGTGGCGATGCCTTGATCGATTTCGTGCCGGTGGCGGGCGCGGATGGCGGCGAGGCGGTGAGGCCGAAGGTCGGAGGATCTTGCCTCAACGTGGCGGTCGGGATTGCCCGGCTCGGCGCTCCGGCCGGATTTGTCGGTGGCATTTCGTCCGATCTGTTCGGCCGCATGATCGCAGAGCATGCGCTGGCGTCCGGCGTCGATCTTCGCTACGCTACGCGCAGCGATGATCAGACCACGCTGGCGTTCGTGCGGATGATCAGGGGCGAATCGCACTATGCCTTTTATGATGCAGAAACCGCATCGCGTGCATGGGTTTATTCACGCGGTGCGATCGCCTTCGATATGGTTGAGGCCGTCCACATCGGATCGACGACCCTGGTCAACGGCAAGGGCGCCGCGGAAAGCGCCGCGATGATTGCGGACGCCAAGCAATCAGCCACGATATCGTTCGATCCAAATTGCAGGCCCAATTTGGTCAAGGACAAGGCGTCCTACATCGCCCGCATGAGCACATTTGCCGAAAGCGCCGATATCGTTCGGATGTCGGACGTCGATTTCAACTACCTCTATGGCGAGCAGGGATATGCAGACAAGGCCGGTGCTCTCTTGGCCAAGGGCTGCAGCCTTGTCGTGATCACGCGCGGCATAAGGGGGGCCTTGGCCTGGCATCGAAGCCTCGGAGCCGTGGAAGCTGCGGCACCTGCGGTCAAGGTCGTGGATACAATCGGCGCCGGCGATAGTTTCCAGGCTGCGCTGTTGTTTGGGCTCAATCATTTGGGGTGCATCAGGAGGGCTAGACTGCGAACGATCCTTCGGGATGATCTTGAGCGGGCGCTGTCGTTCGCTTGCAAATGCGCGGCTCTCACCTGTTCCCGCGCCGGCGCAGATCCGCCCCGCGATAGCGAGGTGAACGGGCTCTGGTAGCGGGCCGCGTCGTGCCGCTGTCCAGAGGGTGGTTGGCGTCGTTTAAGTTTATTCGATCGTGCCCCTAACGCGGCGTCGAAAATGACAGAGCCGCTTGCCAGCGTGCGTCTCGGACAATCGCGCATTGTCGTGGATTGGCCCGGTTCCGAAAGACATGTCAGGCATGCGCACGAACAAAGGGGCAAGTACCAATCTGCCCTTCGCCAAATCTATGCCTTTCGCGCCGGGCCGCTCCCAGGCGAATTTTGGGTAGTGTCTCAGTTTGAATTTGACTATTCGCTATAAGCCGCTATGTTCACGATATGTTCTGAGGCGGCGGCGTAAGGCGCATGTGCGTGTTCCTGACTTACCAATATGGGCTGCGGCCTAAGCGTCAGCAGCATCGTCGGCTCGAAGCGATCCTGGAAGGTCAGCGGCTGTTGTACAACGCAGCTCTCAAAGAGTGCAGCCAGGCCTGGAGCAAATCGCACTGGTCCGTGACGCGCATCGACCGAGTAAATCGCTGACGACGATACGAGCCTTTGATCCACAAGGATACGGCGCATTGCCGGTTACTCTACCCCGCTGGTCGCTGAAGAAAGTCGACAAAGCCAGCCTTCTTCCGTCGCATCAGGGCCAAGGGTGGCAAGGCCGGCGTCCCGCGCTTCAAATCGAGGCTTAGGTGGCTGGTTCGGCTTCAGCGAATTTTCCAGGATCCGATTGACCTATGGCGCTCTGATCTTCAAAGGCATGCCCGGGCGGCTTCAACTTCATCTGCACCAGCTGCTGCCGGACCATGCATCGATCCGCTCCCGCACGCTCACCAAGGAAGGCCGCATCTCGCGCGTCGCGCTCCTGATTGTGGTGGCGGACGTGCACACGGTGCTGCCAAAAAAGCCGGGCAACCTGGTCGGGATTGACTGGGGCGTGGAAAGGCTTGCGATGCTGTCGACCGGCGAAACCATCGCCAATCCGAGGTTCGGCGCCGAGGCGGCCAGAGGGATTGGCAAGGCTCAACGCAAGCTCGCACGAGCCGCGAGGGGATCGCGCCGTCGGCTGAAAGCGGTGGCGCATCTGGCGCGGCAGCGTCGCAGGCTCGCCAACCGTCGCAAGAGCTATTTGCATCAGCTGACCGCTGCGATCGCAGCCCGCTTCGGCGCCATAGCGGTCGAGGATCTAAAAGTGAAGACGATGACCACCTCGGCCAAGGGTACGGTCGAACGTCCAGGCAAAAACGTCCGGCAGAAGGCCGGGCTCAACAGGGAGATCCTCGAGGTTTCGCCGGGCATGATGATCTCGATGCTGCGCGACGAGGCTGAAAGGGCCGGTGGCTGATTCGCCGTCATCGACGCGAGGAACACCTCGCAGCAATGCTGGCAATGCGGCGGCACGGTCCAGAAGGACCTGTCGGTCCGTACACACAGATGCGCGCATGGCAAGACGGAGGTCCACCGCGACGTCAACGCGGCCCGGAACGTCCTGAAACGGGCCGTAGCGGGTCCGTGGAGCGGCTTTGCGCGAGGAAACAACGGCCCAGGCCGTCGCTCCGGAAACCTCAAGCGCGAAGCTCGCCGCCTAACAGCGGCAAAGATTTCGAACTTAGACACTACCTTTAGCCAATATTGTGTAGTTTACCATGGCCTGATGATTGGTCCCGGATCCGCACCCGCAAGCTTGGCGCGCATTGCAATGGCGGCCTCGCTGCTCGCCGTCTGCTTTGCGCTCACTGGCTGTGCCGAGGTGAGCGAAGGAGTGGCGACGGCCTTTGCCGACCCCGCCAAATACGAGCTGTGGGATTGCAGCCAGCTGGAACCCGAGCGCAAGCGCCTCGCCGCTCGTGCGGCCGAGTTGCAGGGGCTGATGGCCAAGGCCGAGACGGGGGTGGCGGGTCCGGTGGTAGCTGAGCTTGCCTATCGCAATGAATATGTCGCGGTGCGCGGCCAAGCTCATTATGCCGAAGAGGCTTGGCGTCGCAACAACTGCCGGGACAAGCCGCAAGCTACCGGGGCGGCGCCTGCCAATGTCAGGCCGGCGGTGCCGTCCAAGGCCGGCGGCGCCGTGTACTAGCCCTACACCTGCCAGTCGAAGATCCAGCTCTGCCGCGCCATGACACCCTTCGCTCCCAATGCGCGGATGGTGACGTCGCGCGCCAGCGCCAAAGCGCCACCGAGATGGTAGGTGTGCCCCGCGCGGCGGGCTGCGCGCTGCACCCGCATTACGCGCGGCCGGCGCAGTTGTTCATAACGCCGCAAGGCGCTACCGACCTGGGTTGCGGTTTCCAGCGGCGCCTGGCTCAAGACCTTGGCGAGCACCGCGGCGTCTTCGACCGCCATGGCTGCGCCCTGCGCTGCGAATGGCAGCATGGCATGCGCGGCGTCGCCCAACAGCGCCAAGCTTCCGCTGGTCCATTCGATATTCTCGGGCATGGTGAACAGCGCCCAGCGCTGCCAGACGTCGACTGCCCCGATCAGCATCCGCGCCGGGCCCGGCCAGTGCGATGCGTCGAAGATCGCCTTCAGTTCGAGGCCGTCGCCGGGCACGTTCCAGCCCGGTCGGTTCCAGGTTCCCGGCACGATCGCCACGATATTGATCTGCCTGCCTCCCGAGATCGGGTAGGCCACAAGATGTGCGCCCGGACCCATCCACAGCTGCACCCGCGGCGCGGTATATTCGCGCGGCAATTGCGTGGCCTCGAGCGTGCCGCGCCAGGCGATCAAGCCGGAAAATTTGGGCTGCAGATCCGGAAACAGATGATGGCGGACTGTGGACCAGATGCCGTCGGCGCCGATCAACGCCAGCGCGACTTCCTGGTGCCGCGCATTGCCGCTGCGCTGGACGATCGTCAGACCCTTGGCATGGGCGGCGGCGTCCTCGAACTGCCAGCCGAGCCGCAAATCGATATTGGGATGATCGTTGGCGGCCGCAGCAAGCGCTGTCTGCAAATCGGCGCGGTGCACCACCCAATAGGGTGCGCCTGCGCGCTCTGTCGCGGCCTTTCCGAGCGGCAGGCGGAGGATTTCGGTTCCCGCCCGTGCGCTCAAAATGCTGAGCGCCTCGGGTGTGACGGCGCGGTGCAACCGCTCCTTCAGGCCGAGAGCGACCAGCACGCGACTGGCATTGGGGGTAAGCTGCAGGCCTGCACCGATCTCCTCGAGCCGTTCGGCCTTCTCCAGCACCACGACGCGAAAGCCGCGCGCGGCCAGCGAAAGCGAGGCGGTCAGCCCACCGATTCCGGCACCTGCAACGAAGATGATGCGCGCAGCCGCCACGCTTGGATCAGGCGACGTCCTTCAACACACATTCCGGCGGGCGGGCTTCGCCGGCGGCGAGGTCCGCGGCAAAGCGATAGAGCGTCGAGCAATAGGGGCAGATAATTTCGCTGTCGTTACCGAGGTCGAGAAAGACATGCGGGTGGTCGAACGGAGGATTGGCGCCCACGCACATGAACTCCTGCGAGCCGATCTCGATGACGGGAACGCCGGCATCGTTGTGGAAGTGCGGAATGACATTATCGGCCATCTGGTTCACCTTGAGCGGCAACGGATTGGGGAAAATCAACGCAAGCTCGCACGGCCGATGCACCGTACTCACCTTGACCCAACGATTGCGCTGACACCTGGAGCCTTGGCCGCTGATTTGCCCATGCAAATTCGACACAATCTTGTCGCCGCGGAGAAGCCCTTCTTTCGTCGGGGCTGTTGTGTCGCAAAATCGGCACACTACCTTTAGGTGAGGCGATTGCAGGCGCGGGGGCTATTTTTTGGCTACGGATCAGAGGCTCTTCGGATGAAGCGACGGGTCGGTTTGGCGCTACTCGGGATTGCGGTCAGCGCGGCGGCATTTGCTGCGGTGTGGCCAAATGCGCGCGAGGCGGGCGAAATCTTTGCCAAACAGGACGACCCGGCCGCGCTGTCGGATCTTGAGCTCGGCTCTGCGCTGCGCGACAACCAAAATCTTGTTTCTCAGGAAATCGAGGCGGCGCTGACGAGCGGCGATGCCGATCTTGCCAACAGTTTTATGGCGCTGGCGCGCGAGAAGACGATCGCGGTGACGGACGCAACCTCGCGCCGCGTCGCGGACGCGGTTGCGGACGAAAACGCCTCTTCGCATTTCGCAAAGCGCTTCGCCACCGGCTTCCTCGTCGGCAGCGCCGATGACATCGCAAGCCTGTCGGGCACGGTTGCAGGCGACCTCTTCGTGTTCGGCGATGTCAGGGATGTGGTCCGCGAAACCAAGCATTTGGCGATGGGCGAGGACACCGACCATTTGGTGCTCGGCCTTGCGACGGCGGGGCTTGCGGTGACCGCGGCGACCTATGTGAGCGTCGGTGGTATCGGGCCGGTGCGGGCCGGGCTTTCTCTGGTGAAGGACGCGCGCAAGGTCGGGCGGATCGGCGAGGGGCTTGCGCAATGGGCCGGTCGCTCGGCTCGCGGTGTTGTCGACACGCCGGTCCTGGAGCGGGCGGTCGCCTCCTCCTCGGTGCTGCGGCCCAATGCGAGCGTCAGCGCGATCCGCGCGGCTTTCCACGCCGAGAAGGCTGGTGCGCTGGTTCGCGTCGCCAAGGATGTCGGGCGTATCGGCGAGAGGGCCGGTCTTCGAGCCGCACAAGACACGCTGAAGATCGCTGAGGGTCCCAAGGATATCGCCCGTGCGGCGCGGCTTGCGGAAGCGAAGGGCGGGCAGACGCGCGCCATTGTGAAGATCTTGGGCCGCGGTGCGCTTCTGCTTACGGCCGGCGCTTTCAACCTCGCGATGTGGCTGCTCTGGGCGGTGCTCAGCCTGTTCGGTTTTCTGTCCTCGATCAAGTCAACCACGGAGCGGGCAACGCAGGCCTGGCTCGACCGCAAGAAGGTGCGGCGGCTCCGCCTTGAGCTTGAAGCAGCAAAACAGGCGAGACCGGCGAGCGCCTGAGCGCGCGAGGTGGGACGCGGTTTCTTCCTCTCAATGCACGGAGCGCGGATGCCGAGCTTTCACAACGGCGCAGTTGAAATTGCCTATCTTGACGAAGGTGAGGGCGAGCCGATCGTGCTGGTGCACGGCTTTGCCTCGACCAAGAACGTCAACTGGGTCTATCCGACCTGGGTCTCGGAACTCCGCAAGGGCGGCCGCCGCGTGATCGCGCTTGACAGTCGCGGCCACGGCGAGTCGGCAAAGCTCTATGAGCCGGAGCACTATTCGATACCCGTCATGGCTGGCGACGTCGCAGCGCTTCTGGATCATCTCGACATCGCACGGGCGGACATCATGGGCTATTCGCTGGGCGGACGGATGACCGCCTGGCTTGCCGCCAACCGGCCGGACCGATTGCGCTCGGCGATACTTGGCGGCATCGGCATGGCCATGATCGAAGGCGGCGGCCCCGGCGAGAATGTCGCGGTCGCGCTGGAGGCGCCGTCGCTGGATGACGTCACCGATCCCGTTGGCCGGACCTTTCGAGCCTTTGCGGATCAGACGCGATCCGACCGCAGGGCGCTCGCCGCCTGCCTGCGCGGCTCGCGCGGCCTGATGAGTCGGCAGGACGCGGCGCGCATCGACGTGCCGGTTTTGATTGCGGTCGGCACCAAAGACGAGGTCGCGGGCTCCGCGCAAGGGCTTGGCGACATCATCCCTCGATCCGATGTGCTTGACATTCCCGACCGCGACCACATGCGCGCCGTCGGCGACAAGGTCTACAAGCGCGGCGTCGCCGATTTCCTGGCGCGGCGCAGCTAGCGTATGATCTTTAAAAATGCGGGCAGCCGGTTTACGAAGAGATCATGCCCAAACGACAAACCTTAAGGCGCGGTGGGCGACCTCCTCGCGCTTGGGGCTGCCTCGATCGTCGCTGCCCAGCGACCGCACCGCCGAGCTGCGGAGAATGATATTCTCTCAGGTGGGCCATGAAATCCGCTCATATGTGCCGCCGCCGTGCTTGAATTTCTTCAACCGCTGACCACGTTTGTGCTTCCAGCTGGGGTTCGCCTCGAAGGATTCACCTTCGCAGGGCGCTGTTGAGACATTATCTTACCGCCGTGCTAAAGGAATGGGCGAGGTAGGTTGTTGGGAGCGGCGCAATGGCCATGCATCAGATCAATCCGCAGGGTGGAAAACTGGCGGCGCTCGATCCGATCTGGGATCGTATTCGCAGCGAAGCCGAAGACATCGTGCGCCGCGAGCCTGAGCTTGCGAGCTTCATCTATTCCACCGTGCTCCACCACAACCGTCTGGAAGACTCGGTTGTGCATCGGCTTGCCGACCGGCTCGACCATTCAGCACTGTCGGGCGATCTGATTCGCCAGACCTACGACGAGGCGCTGCGCGACCAGCCCGATCTCGGCAATATTTTCCGCGCCGATGTGGTCGCCGTTTACGACCGTGATCCCGCGACCTCGCGCTTCATCGATCCGCTGCTTTATTTCAAGGGTTTCCAAGCGCTGCAGACCCATCGTCTGGCGCACTGGCTCTACCAGAAGGGTCGCAGGGATTTTGCCTATTACCTGCAGAGCCGCTCGTCCGCGGTGTTCCAGACTGACATCAATCCGGCCGCTCGGATCGGCCGCGGCATCTTCCTCGACCATGCCACTGGTTTTGTCTGCGGCCAGACCGCGGTGATCGAGGATGATGTGTCGATCCTCCATGGTGTGACGCTCGGCGGCACCGGCAAGGAGAACGAGGATCGCCATCCCAAAATCCGCCATGGCGTCATGATCGGCGCGGGTGCAAAGATCCTCGGCAATATCGAGGTTGGCCATTGTGCGCGCATCGCCGCGGGTTCCGTGGTGGTGAAGGCGGTACCGCACAATGTGACGGTTGCTGGCGTGCCGGCGAAGATCGTGGGCGAGGCCGGCTGCGCCGAGCCATCGCGCACCATGGACCAGATGCTCAATGCGATGGGGCTGTAGAAGCTTAAGCATCGTGATGCTGGGGTGAGGGGCGGCTAGCAGTTTTTCCCTGAAGCTTCGGCGCCGTCCGCCCGTGCAATCAAAAATCACATGGGAATCAGGGGTTTGCCGGCAGTTTGTAGGTGACGGGAGGGTAGCCATGGGCGCTGTTTTGTGTGAAGTGACACTAGCCGTTCGTCGCGTCTCGTCCTAAAACCCAACCCGACCTTGAGAAGTCGGATGATGGGAGACGGCCGTGGACGTTCAAGACGTAAGGAAGCTAGACGCCTATCTGAAGCGCGTGTTCGGCAATCCCAAGATTCGCGTGGTGCCGCGCCCGAAGAAGGACGACTCGGCTGAGGTCTATATCGGCGACGAGTTTATCGGCGTTCTCTTCGTCGATGACGAGGATGACGACCGCTCGTTCCAATTCCAGATGGCGATTCTCGAGGATGATTTGGTCGAGCAGGGCTGAGAGTTATTTTGCCGCGTGCAACTGTGCCGTCAGGTGGTCCATGCTGCCTGCGACGTCGCGCCATTGTGCAAGCCAACTCCGCGGAAAGCGAAAGGTCAGGTCGGCGCCGTCGATGCGGCGCTCGCTTAAGCACATCCCCGCTGTCGCGGCATCGCGGGTGCAGCGCGCGGTGAGGCCTGGGGCGCTGGCTGTGAACAGATCCTCGCCTTCGTAAGGCGTGCCCTCGCGGAAGGCGCGCATTGAAAGCCCGTCCTCCGGCGTGGTTGTGGCCTGTTCCAGATAGCGCGGATAGATGGTGCGCACGCGCATGTCGGGCGCGAGCGTATCGTGATGTGCGGCGATCGACAGGAAGATGCGGTCGATCGGAGGCGCCTTCTCGTCGACTTCGTCGGCGCTGACATGTTTTTGTGGATCAGGCGGCTGCAGCGAAGCAAAGTCGAAGGTGAGATCGACGCGCTCCTGTGGCCCGGAGTGGCGCTGGATCTTCATGCGAACCGCTGATGTCGGCACGTTGAACAGCGTGCCGCCGACGCTGACGGGGAGGCGGTCCGGGCTGCTCAAGCCCTCGATGCCGTAGGTCGGCCAGAGCAGATAGGCAACCAGCGCCGCCGCGCCGGCGGCGAGCGCGGTTGCGAGCGCAATCGGTGGCAGATGGCTGCCGCCACGCCAATCGCGCAGAGTAAACCGAGGC
>Ga0306920_100011276_pt1 | contig 12055 bp, 17 predicted proteins | sample flu12Cox44000170_FD_204666 | JGI IMG/M metagenome (GOLD analysis project Ga0306920, IMG submission 204666) | Lab enrichment of tropical soil microbial communities from Luquillo Experimental Forest, Puerto Rico - flux4day.12C.oxic.44.000.170 (v2)... | ecosystem: Environmental > Terrestrial >...
AGGTAGGTGCCGCCGGATATCTCCGCCCGCAGCCTTAAGGATCCGCGCTTGTTCTTCGGCAGAGCGACTCATGCTTGACCTACCCTGTGGCGTACTACAGGCCGCCGAAGGCGTCCAACATCTCGATTGCCTTGGCCACCGTCAGGCCAGGATGATCCCTGACCGCGTCCTCGATCAGTTCGCGGTCCGCGCCCTTGTAGCGGCTCCCGTTCCTCACGCTCGCGATTGAGCATTGCCGTCTTTTCCATTGGACCGCCAACCGCGGTTGAGTCTGTGAGCTAGCTTACCACTTCGACAGCGTCCTTCGGAAGCTCGACCCGCCGCTCAGTGCCAAGCCAGCTCAACAAAATTGCGATCCGCTCGCGCGGAAGCTGGCCTTGGAAAAGGCCGAGATGCCCGTTGAAGACGCCGGCCATGATCCTCACCCGGTCACCGGCCCGAAACGTCTCGCGCCGAGGCAGCTCAACAGCGCCGCCGCGCTCACGGGATCGAAGCTCGTCGATGACCTGATCACCCAACTGGGCCGGCACGCCATTGGTCATGATCACCGCGCTCACGCCGATGGTCCAGCGCGCATCCCACCACCGGCCATTCTCAAAGGCGATAAAGGCGTAGCTCGGAAACAACGGCCTAAGTCGAACGATCCGGCGCCCGCCCTTAACCTGCCGCTCGCGAATAACGGGGATGTAGACCGTGAACTTGGCGAGCTCGAGAAAATGCTGAGCCGTCCGCTCACGCTGCGGATCGGTCCGAGCAACGATCCAGGTCATCTCCGCCAGCCCCGCATCCAGCGGGAGCGCGCCTGAGCACGACCTCGGACGCTGTCCTCGTCGAGCGGCGGACCATCGGCGAGCTTAGATGATCGCTGATGACGCGCGCCGTACGCCCGCGCATCGTCGGGAGGCGGGTCCCAATGCCGACGCTGCACCTCACGAAGTAGACGATATCCCGCCCCAACACCGCTACAGCCGGCCGCCTGCAAGACATCACGCGCCGCCGACTCGAAGGCATCGCGCGCGGACGGCGACAACGCGGCGCCGAGCTCAGCAATCAGGGCATCAAGATCAGGATTACAAGCCGAAAACATTGCCATTTGAGCGGCCCCTGTGAGAGAGTGATGACCGCATTCAATGGCTTGGAAGTTTCAGGTCCTCCCTACTTGGCGCCCGCGACCAGTGACGGGCGCCAAATTTTTATCCAGAAGGGCTACCCGGTTGTGGGATCAACACGACGTCCTCGCCCTTTGGTAGTTTGGAGCGCCGCCGGCGCGCACCCTGCCAGCGCTCGATCAACTCGTTCGGAATGTCGGCGAACTCGTAGGCCTCGCGCCGCTCTTTAGCGCTCTTCCCGCGCGCCTGGTCGAACGCTTCCCGCCACGCGGCCTCGAGCTCGGCCCGCTCCGCGTCGCTGAGCACGTTGTGTTCGTAGAGGTAAGACCGCTCGCGATCGTAGCCCGGATGCTCGAGCTCCCCGGCCTCGAATTCCCACCATCCCATCGGCCGGCGACCGTGAGAACCCCATAAGCGCATGACGACGGCACGACCCGCCGCCCATGCCGCCACCAACTCCTCGCGGGTGCAAAAGCACGAGCCCGTGGTCGGATGGGCGCCCAACCAAAGCTCCTGCAGCTCACTGAGCGTCAAGCCACAGCTATCGATGTCGCTCGCCTTACCGATCGCGCGCGGCACGGGCAGCCTCCCTCACCAAGCGCTGGAACAGGAAATGACGCTGCTTGGATTGGCCGTCGCGAGCGCCAAGGAACTGGGGGCGGGCGATCCACCCTAACTCGATGCCGACGGCATGGCTGGTGATTTCGCCGCGCTCGATCGCATCGGCGAGAAAACTTAGACCTTCCGTCCGGCGCAGACGGGCGACGATGTAGTTTCGTGAAGTGCCGCGGTAAGGCATTGGCACGCGGACGACTCGAGATGGATGAAGCTCGCGCCGATCTATTACCGCCAGGTTTGGCCACAACGCAACGGCTGGGTTATGGCCGGACTTTTTAGCATCGTCGTCATCGTCATCGCAGCTCGCGGCCGACTTTGCAGCGCGCGCCGCGATGGGACCCACCCCGAAACATTTTCCGAGGTACCGCCCAGGGTCAGAAGGCTCGTGGATACCTTGCGCGAGGCGCAGCGTACGCCATCCGTCGCGGCATGGGCTCTCGCATCTACAGCCATCGATGCGCGTGCACGGTGCGTGGCAAAACCCGAACCGTGCGCGAAGTGTGCCTAAAACAAAGATATCGGTCGATTCGGCCGTTTCGGGCACTTCTTCAAAAACTATCGGTCGATTCGCAACCCTATCTTCGCATGCCCGTAAGTCATTGACCGACCGATACTTTATGAATCGATCGATATAATTGCTTGATCAGAATCGGCCGAATCGACCGATAGTTTTGTTTTCGGTCGATTCGGCCACTTCATATCGCCCGCTTCGCGCGTCAATCGCTCCCAATATCGGCGTCCGCGGGGGCGTCTTTGCGCAAACACCACATCCAGGGCGCGTTGAGTCCTTTGCCCTGGAGCTTGTATGCAATCCCATCGATAGCTTGCCGCGCGCGTTTCAATTGCTCAGCGCTGAAACCCTCTCCGGCGCCGCGCTCGATCACGGTATCCCGCGGCACCGGGCCGTTTGCTAGCATGTCGCGCAGAAACTCACGCACGGGAGCGGCCCGCGTTTTGCGGCCGTCACGCGTTGTCGGTTTGTTGGTGTCGAGCGCTTCGTCGGGGGTTAAATCGATCGAACCTTCCCACACGATACGCGGCGCGATGATGGGCTCACCGGTCTCGGGGTCAATGCCGACTTGGACCGTTTCTTTGTGGAACACCAATGTTGGCACTGGATTGCTGTGCGAGTATTTGGGCACGGTGTAGAACACGCGACCGGTGGGACGACGAAAGCCGCGTTCGTCTTCTGGTTCCAACTCTTCGACACAAAAGTGCGCAACGCGAGCAGCAGCAATGAACGCTTGCGAACCAATAAAGTTGTCGAGCATTGAACGCGTGTTTGCGCCCTTCGGTGGGTGGGTGATGGCGCTAAATGCGATGTTAAGTTTTTCTGCGGTCGCTTTCAGCGGGTGGAGCTGCGCGCGCACGTCGGTCGCGCGATGACTGTCGAAACCGCGCCCGGTGCCCATGTAAGCAGTGATGGGGTCAATTCCGACAAGGCGAACGTCACCGATGTCACGACAAGCCTGTTCTAATTTGTCGAGATCTTCCGCTAGCAGGAACAGCTCATCGCGTCCATTGCGGCGCACGTATTCGAGTACATGAGCCTTGTGTAGATTCGCGCCGGCGGCAGCGAGCCGGCGTTGATAGTCTTCACCGCGATCTTCGGCGGTAAGAATGAGAACTGAACCAGGCTCCGGCCCCAGGCTACCGTCCGGCCATAGGTTGCCCGTGGTGGCACGCGCAAACAGATCACACAGCAACAGACCTTTACCGATACCAATTTTGCCGGCGTTAAGTTCGAGCGCGCCGACTGGAAGGTGGTTTTGCCACAACCAACGTTGCGTTTTCATGGGTGTGTCTCCCAACTTGTGCATGACATACGGGTGGGCGATTCCGGCCTTGAGCGCTTCTTCGATGCGAAGAAGTAGGCCGGCTTTGGTACCACCGCGCTCGAAGTAATCGGTCAAATCGCCTTTTGGCGGCAGCTCAGGAAAACGCAACACGCCGACCGTTGGCACTACGCCGCGCAATGCTTTGACGATCAGCTCGGTATGGCGTTCACCGTCACCGTCGTGATCCTCGACGATGCAGACCTGTTGTCGGCCCTGGAAATATTGCGCCAATTCCGGCTGAAACACCTTGGCACCGCCGGGGTTGCAGGTCGCGACGAATCCGTAGCGTGCGGCGGTGAGGCAGTCTTTTTCGCCCTCGGGGATCAGCACCAGCACGTCCGCGGGCGCGGCGATCAGCTCGGGTAGCCGATACGGAATGACGGGATCGGGTGCGCCCGCGGCCCAATCGCCATTTTCGTCGACGAAGTATTGCGGGTAGGATTTCTCGCGCCCGCGTGCCGAAACCCACTCGTACTTATCAACCCGCTGATAGGGCGCGCGGTTCTCGTCGAGGTAAATGTACTCTGCGATCTTGTGCCCGCGCTTGTGTCCGCCGAACGGATAACCGCTACCGTTCCCGCTCCGCGACGAGCGTTTGGATGACGATGCCGGCCGTGGAGTCGACGCCGGCGGCAGTGTTGATGGCGATGACGGCGGCGTTTGAGGCGGCGGAGTTGCCGTGGTGAACTGGCTCGTGCCCTCCCATGGCGGGGCCGCTTGTGCAAACGCCGTGCTCTGCCAAGCAACCCCTGCTCGGCCATGCGTTGACGAATGGCCGCCTCGTCAACCGGGGTCGTTTGCGGGGCTTCGTCCTCGACGGGATCGACAGGCTTGGGGCCACCATTCGCACGCGGAAATTCCCGCTCCAACGCGGCATTCCAATCCGTATCGGTGGCGCTCGGCTTGTTAGTGGCCGTGCTCTGTTCGGCGATCTTGTCCTTCGGCGGCGATTCCAACGCTTCGAGATAGAGCGGGCCGCTATGAACCTTACCGCCGAGTGGCAGACCCGCGGCCCACGGTGGCGATTCCAACAGGAGTGCGAGCACTTCCGATTCGGAGAGCGAGCCCTCGGGCGCCTCGACGACAAGCTCGTCATGACAGTGAAAAACAACTTTCCAGCCGCGGGCTTCGGCGCGAATGATGGCGTCGCGCAGCAAGTCCCGCGCGGTGCCCTGCACGATGTTCTCGACCAACTTTCCGCCCCACGCACGCACGGCTGTCCATTGGCCGCGGGCGTTGTCGAAAAATTCGACTTCCGGGTCACCATCCTCGAACTTGTCGCTCGGTACGACGCGAGCATTGGGATAGGTGATGGCGCGACCGCTCGGCAAAGTCAGAGTCAGTGCGCGCCCATCATAAGCGGCCATGACCTGCGGCGCTGGCGCTGGCGCCACGAATTGGAGCTTGCCGGTGCGGATGGCGGCGCGAGCTGCACGGCCTACGAGTTGCCAATACCGGACGATTTTGGGGTGTGCTTTCCGCCATTTCTTGATGTAGCCCATGAGCACTGCGTCCGGCGTGTCGGTGTCACCGGTGATCTTGCGCCACGCTCCGATCGAGCCGCCGAAATTGCAAGCAAGTTCGCCGCTCTTGCCCGTTTGGCGCTCGGGCTGGCGGACATTATCGATGTTGATGTTCAACATTTGCGCCGCGACTTGGCGGTACACGTGCAGGCGCTCATCGTGAGTGATGTCGTATTCGCGGAAGCCTTTGAGCTTCCACTCTTCGCCAGCGAGCCAAGCTGTCACTCGGCTTTCGACGGCGCCAAAATCTGCGCAGATCAGCACGTGTCCCGGTGCGGCACAGAGTCCGGCCCGGCAGAGGTTGGCGGCAACTTTCAAAGGATCGCCGTGCTGCGCGAGCGTGGTGTGATCGCCGGCAAGCACAGCGTCCACCAGGTCTATGGAAAGCTCGGAATCGTTGCGGTTCAGGCCGTGCAATTGCGGACCGGGAGACGACCAACGTCCTGTTGCACCGCCATAATAGCGCAGTGCTCCGCGAATGCGGCTGTCCTCGGGGCTCGCGTGTGCGAGCAGTCGTTTGGCCGTGCCGCCGACAGTGTAAGCGCCCTTCTTGCGCAGCGTCAGAATTTCCTGGGTGAAGTCGTCGGGTTGGTGCGCCAAGACGGCGGAGACCGAACGCTTTCCGAGCGTCGTCATCTTGTGGCCGCGGGCGTTGACCGCTTTTTTGATCCGGGGCACTTGGGTGACGGCGGTGATTTCGCCCTCGGTCATTTCGCTGAGCCGGGCGTTAATCGCGGCGTATTCCTCATCGGCGAGCGCGATCACGGCCTGCAGAAACGGCACGTTGGCGCAAATTCCGCGCGTGTTGATCGCGGCGTCGAGCACGAGTGTATGACGTTCTTCGGGCAGTAAGGGTTTCAGCAACGGGCTGTTGTAAGCCGCGCGCGTGGTCGCCACGTCGTTTTGGCAGCGCTCGCGTAGCAGCTTGAAGTCGTGTTCGCGCGCGGCGGCGAATGCTGCAGCAAGTGTGTCGGGGTCTTCGGTCTTAACCTTCTTGCGCTTCGAGGGCTTTTTTGACGGCGGCGGGCTCGACAAGCGACGCATCGCGGCGCGCGCGTCGGTGTCTTCGCGGAACGGTAAATCAAGTGCTTCGCATCGCCGGCTGACCTTGGCCGGATAGGCGTTGGCAAGCGCCAAGCGTTGTGCGCAATCGTGGTTTTCGAGCGGGATCGGTGCGAAGCCGTAACGCGGGACCAAAACGTGTTCGAGTATCTGGCGCTCGAAATCCCAGTTGTCTGACACAAATTTGTGATCGGCAGGATTGGCGAACACCACGGGCACCGGGTCGCCGGGCATCCACGTCTGAATTTCACCGTCGTCGATGGCGTAGCAGAAAAGAAGTGCATCGGTGCTCTTGTGGATCGCGTAGACGTGCGCGCCGTGGCCTTCGAGATTGCACTCTGAGTACGTCTCAACATCCCAGTAGATCGTCGTCATGTTCGGCCCGCCCATACTCGATTACAAATTGCTCGCAGGCGTCGGGATCGTCGAAAGATGAAAGCGGGCGTTCCGCTTCGTCGGCTTCACAGATGCCGTGGGGCCATTCGTCGCGCGTTCGGTCCCACCCCACGAGCCGATCAAACGCTTCGTTGATCGCTTCGGGCGTGAGTAGTTCGTCCCACAGCTCGACAAGCAGATTGCAGAGTCGGTAGGTATTGATAGGCCAGTAAAACGTTTCACCGTGCCGGCCTTCACCACGATCGAGTAGACTGTCGTATCGTTCGGTGATCGACTTATCGACCAGGCTTTCGACAGCCATTTGAGGGGTAAATTCAAACCCGTCGAGATAGGGATCGGCGTCCATGATTAGGTTTCTCCCGTGAATAGACCGCCGCCCCTCCTGGGCGAGCGGCACCAAGCGGCAAATAAAGTCGAAAGATCGCTTCCCTGAAACCGCCCCGATCCGGATTCGGGACGGCTTCGAGCAAGCGATCGGGGGATCAGAACTTAATCTCGTCCCCGGTCACTTCTTTCGCAGTGAGCTTTTCGACGGTCTGCATCTTGAGCGGGTTGCTCGCCGTCGCCGAACCCGTGAGCACGGGTTGATTCGGTGCAGGCAACACAAGGCTACCGCCTTCACCGAAACGGACCCATCCCTTGACCTTGAGGTCGGGCCGCTCACGTCCACCGTAGTTCGTTGGCATGAACGTGTGTGTCGGCTCGACGAGCGGGTAGATATGCTCGCCTTTGTAGCTGCGCATCAGTTTTGTTTGCGCAACCAGCTCACGTACGCAGATAGCCGAGCCGATGGTGGTGATCGGAGACGGCCACCAATAGCGGGTCATGGTGTTAGGGTCGAAAAAAAGAACGACGTTTTCGCCCTGCCACGGCCCTACCATCTTGCCGAATTTTTCCCTCCACTCGTGTTTCGGGCATTCGGCATTCATCTTCTCGATGTCAGGCCAGGGTTGTCCCGGCGTGAGCACGATCGTTTCGACCGGACGAGTGTCGTCCAGCCACTTCTGCACTTTGCGCTGGATATCGTGCACGACGAGCGGGCCTTTGACTTCCTGCTCGTCGGGATCGGTCCAGATCGGGTCGATATATTTCAGTTTCAACCCCAGCAGGCTGACGCCTGATGGAGGTTGACCGCCACCTTCCACCGCTTCGGTGAAGCCGCCGAAGCCGTCGAGCGTGTGCGGCATTGCCGTTTCAAGATCGTTACGCATGTTTAACGCCTCTTTACTCGTGATTTGCCCCGGGATAAGGCCCCCGGCGCGGTGGCCCTTCCTGCAGTGACGCAGGAAACTCGGTGAGAATTTTTCGGATGATCTGGAACGCGTTCGGCGGCGCGTTTCCAAGCGAATCGTCGATCGGAGGGAGCCCGCGCTTTTCGCGAAACTTGGTGATGGCGGTGTTCAGCTCGTGCAACACGACGAGACGGGTTTGGTGATCGATTCCGCTCCAATCGATGGCGTTGATGAATCCGACGAGCTGCGCGGGTGTCGTGCACTCAATGGCCGAAAACATTCTGAACAACTCGGCGAGCGTGCGAGCGTGCGGGCCGGCAAGCGCGGCGGCTTTTTCTTCGCGATGCCAGGCCCGCCACCACTTCAACAGGCGCGCATCGTCGGCGAGCTTCTTGTCCCGCTTGGTGTTAGGCGGCGGCATGGAGGCGATCCAACGCGATAAGAAACGGCACCTGTAACGTGCTGGTGCCTGCGCATTCCGGGCCGATCCATCGCGCCATCGAGGCGGGATCGGTTAGTCCCTTGCCGCAGATCATGCAGTGATGTGAGAGCATCCGCGGCGGCATGGAAGCGGTGAAGTAGCCGCCACGAAGGGCAGCAGCGAAGCGCGCGAAAAGAGTGAATACTCCGGCGCGATCGCCCCGAAGTCCGGCAGCTTTGCCTTGCCAAGCACCGCCAGTGCGATTGAGGACCCAGTTCGTGTTGGTGTTAAGATCGTGCGTGTAAATCTCAAACTTAATTTGCCACCACGGCGGGCACGGGCGCCTCGGCACTTGTTTGAGCGCTTCACCAGTGACACCTTCCATCATCACGGCGGCGCCTACGAAATGGTGGTACTTGGGCTTACGCCCGATCGGCAAGATCGTGGGTTTGGGCTGCATCTGCACGACGATGTCTGGTGCAACCCGAAACTTCCATTTCGGCATGCGCTTGAGCGAGTGCTTCAACACCTCCTCGCGCAGCTCGGCGAGAAAGGTGATCGGCGGGATAGTTTCGGTTTCGAAGGCCATGATCGTTTCCTTGTGGGATGGTCAGCGCTTCATGCGACCAGCTCCGGTTTCGCCGTTAGCTCGATTTTCGGCAGAACCCCCGGCACCGGTGTGAGCGCGATCAAGACCGCTTCGGCGCGCTGGTGATCCAGTTTGCGGCTGAATAGCGTGTGCGCGCCGGGGAAGAGCTGCAGCACGCGTTGGCGGCTAGCTTCTTTGTCAGCGCCGATCAGATGATGGAATTTTTTCCACGCGCTCGGTTCGATGATGCTGTACGGGATGTCGAGACAGGCGACGACGGTTTCTAAGCTGCCAACAGCGCGCGCATACTTGAACGTGGACGCCACACCCTGACGTGGCATCGATCCGGCGCACTCGATCAGCGCATGATCGGGGCGTTGGCTGCTCAGCCAATCACGCACAATCATGGTGTTGATGCGCTCCTTGGCTTTGACGCCGAGGACAGGCACGTCGCACACGGCGACGAGCTGGGGCACTGCCCCGTCATTGATGTTGACGATTGCCAATGCGCCGTGGATGCCAGGATCAACGCCTAAAACTCTGAAGGTCATGCCACGCTCCGGATTCGATAACCGCCGCCCTGACTACGAACCATGATGCCGTGCGGTCGGAGTTGAACGTTCATCTGTGCGATGTGCACGTGCAACACCTTGCGATCCTCTGGACCGCCGTTGGGATCGTCGGCCCACACGACACAACGCAGCTCTTCGGCGCTGATGTCAGGGCAACGCTGGACGGCGTCGTAAATGCGCTGCTTGATCGGCGGCAGATGCAGTCCGGTCGGCGGAATCGGCTGACCGCAATGCGAACAAATCTCGGCGCGCATCATGGCCGCGCCCCCACCTTGCCGTGCAATTCGGCGCGTAACGCCGCAACCTCGGCCTCGCTCTTCTCAAGCTCGCTTTCGAGTTCAAAAATTCGAGACTTGAGTTGGTAATTTTCGTCCTTGAGTTGGTCATTTTCGTCCTTTAATTTTCGAATATGCGCGGCTTGTCGCTCGATCAGGCTGATGTCAGTTTGCCCCGCGGTGCTCGCGGGCGTCGGCGGCGCGCTATCCGCCAATTCGGCGGCGCTGACCTTCTTGCCGGCCAGAGCATCGGCGATCAATTTTTTGACGATCTCAGTGTGCTCGCCGTCCGGTGCGCCGAGATTAAGCTCGATCAGCCCGTCCATTTCCTTAGCGCTGCCGAGCGAGGTGCCGCGCAACCGATTGACGGTCGTGTGACCGAGTTTTGTGCGGCGAGCGACTTCGGCACAGCTCGGAATTCTAATGGACGCCCCGTCTCGTCGTTTCCGCTTGCTCGATGGCGACTTGTGGCGCTTAACGACGCGTTTGACCTCGGCGACCGGGATCGTCTCGCCCGCTTGTGCGCGTTCGATGATTTCGGTCTTCGCCGGTTCGGGGGTCGAAGGTGCGGCGAGCAAGTAGAGCGCGGAGACTGGCAGTTCGAGATGTTCCAACTTGGAACGTTGCTCGTAGACTTGGATGAGGCGCCCGGCGCTCTGGGGCGACAACTTCAACTCACAATCGAGCCAAGAGCGCCAGCTTCCGTCTTCTTTGAGGAGGCGGCGGCACTCGGCAAGCCTGCGGCCGATTTCGACCACGCTCTCGACCGTCTGCTTGCCGAGCGCGCGGATCGCGGCGGCATGCTCAGCGAGGGTCGTGATCGCGAGAACTGTCATTTTGCTCTCCTTTGGAAAGAAGCGGCGCCGCCCCGCGCATTCGCGCGCGAGGGGCGCCTGATCGCCTACGCAACAACACAAGCCAATGCTTCCCACACCGCGGTCACGCCGATGTGCGCACCGCGGCCTCGCGGACCATCGGCGAAGCGGCTTGCCAAGCCGCAACGATGGCATCAGCCTGCGCATTCACCATCTCGGCTTCGGTCTGCACTTGCAGCCGCCGCTCGACGGCCCGCCGCCATTCACGCGCCTTAAGCTCTTGGCGGAGCTCGAGCACGCTGATGCCGACGGCCGCGGCCGACTGTTTGAGACTAGGAGCGAGGGAGGTCACCCCGAGCGCGATGTCGGCGCCGAGGGCGACCCGTTGGCGGAGTGTCAGCTTCCGGCGCCGGATGCCCCGACCGCCGATCGCGTCCGAGCCGTTGCCGTTGTGATTTTGAGAAGTTTTGACTATATCCAACATGTCGAAAGCGCCTCCAGCGCTTGTCTTGCGGGCCGGTGCGTTCGGACTGATATCGAACCACTCGGAGCGTGCCGGCCCCCTTCCTCAAAGGTCACCCTCGGTATTTCCCTTCCCGCGCCGGTGACGGTGCGCGAGTCGGCTGTCCCAATCAGCTCAAGCCGCGCCGATGATTTTCTTCGCGTGGCGCTCAAGCTTTGATTTGGTGGAGAACAAGTCCTTGCCGAATTTCGTGATCGGCCATTTCTTCGTTCTGTGTGCGTAGTACACGCCGTCGGTCGTGATTTTGAAGCCGAGCGTGCGAATGTGGTCGCGTATCGCCGGCCCGCCCTGCAGGACTTCGTCGGCAAGGCGCTCGCCGGTGGCTGCGGTGGATTGCTCGGGATTGTCGGTCATGGCGCGACTCCTACGAAGGAAGCCGCACCTAATTAAAGGATGTAGGATTGTTGGATAGGTGTAACCGGGCGACGATAAACGTGAAAAATTCTAACCTAGGCTATAGGCTAGAATTCGCGTCTCGAAGTCTAACCTAGATTACGATTTGATACCGGTGGGCCGATGCTTGCCGTTCAAGACGTCTCTGAGCTTTCTGCCGAATGTCGGCAACAGCGTCAGGTACAGCCCACCGCGCCCGTGCTTGAAGTCGTTCTTCACCTGCTCGTAGTCCGCCTTCACCGTGCTGGCCTTGCCCTGCGCCGGGCCGCCCGCGAGGTTTTGAGCCGCATACTCGCGAATGTCTGGCCAAGTGACCAGCCGACCGGTCTTCACATCGCTAGCCGGCCCCACAGGCGTGACGGCAAGCATTGCCCGATAGCGCATGAGTCGGATGGCGGCCTGTATGGCACGCCCCACCGGCCCCTTGCCTTTGTACTCATCCTGCCGGCGCTCGCAGACGGCGATCACTGCCTCAGAGAGCCAAAGCGGGGACGGTTGACGGAAGAGAGCGACCCAAATTTGCGCCTGCTTGACAAAGCCCGGATGCCGATCTGCGTTCCATCCTAGCGCGGATTATTCATGGCGGCGTGGATTTTTTGGAGGTGAGCGGGGACTAAACCGGCCGGTTCACGTATGATTCTGTTGTCGAAACAAGATCGTACATGACCAACAGGAAGCCCCACTCACCA
>Ga0306920_100011279_pt1 | contig 12054 bp, 9 predicted proteins | sample flu12Cox44000170_FD_204666 | JGI IMG/M metagenome (GOLD analysis project Ga0306920, IMG submission 204666) | Lab enrichment of tropical soil microbial communities from Luquillo Experimental Forest, Puerto Rico - flux4day.12C.oxic.44.000.170 (v2)... | ecosystem: Environmental > Terrestrial >...
CGGTGGATCGGTTTCTACGGCGACCTCCGGGATGGCCTGCATGATTCGAATCTCAACGAGATCCACGGCCGCGTCGTGCTGGATTTTCTGAACCAGCTATGGAAGGTGCAGTGGATCGGGATCGGCGCGTCGTATCTCTGGGGACCTAACATCACCGGCTGGTCGGCAGGCCTCGATGTCGTATTCCGCTTCTGATATGGCGACCGTTGTCGGCCTCGAGATGACCCGCAACGCGCTCAATGTGTGGTAAGGCCCCGGGCGCGAAATATCGCACAGGCCTTCTCGAGTGCCTCGCTGGTCGGCTCTTCGGTGTGCTCGAGCGCATAGCGGATACCGAGAGTGTGCCACTTGAAACGACCCATCTGGTGGAACGGCAGCACCTCGACGCGCTGTGCGTTGCCGAGCTGCGCCACGAATTCCGCGATCTGCGCGATGTCGGCCGGATCATCGGTGAGTCCCGGGACCAGCACGAAGCGAACCCAGACCGGGAGCTTCCGGGCGGCGAGTCGGCGTGCGAGCTCCAGCGTCGGCTGGTTGTCACGGCCGGTGAGCGCCCGGTGTCGGTCCCGATCCCAGGTCTTGATACCCAGCAGCACCAGATCGATGTTGTCGAGATCCGGGTCGGTGAGCTCGGCGCCGAGAAAGCCATTGGTCTCGATCGCCGTATGTATGCCCATAGCCTTGGCACCGGCGAGCACCTTCATGACGAAGTGACGTTGCATCAGGGGCTCACCGCCGCTGATGGTCACGCCCCCGCCCATGACCTTCATCCCGTGACGGTACTTGCGCAGCTCCTCGAGCGTCTGACCCACGCTCACCGGGATGCCATTACGCATCGTCCAGGTGTCGGGATTGTGGCAGTACTGGCAGCGCCACATGCACCCCGTGGTCCAGCCTACGACCCGCACTCCGGGCCCGTCCACTGCGGATCCGGTGGTGAAGGAATGCATGAATCCCATCTCACCGTCGGCGAGCGCAGTGCGCACATCCGTTTCGGGAACATCGTTGCCGAGATCAACCCGCAGATCGAACGGACTCTTCGCCTCCAGCGGCGTCTGCTGCTTGCCGACATTCTCCGTCATGGCACTCTCCTGGCAGACTCATCCTCCGTGGAAGGTGCGGTTGATCACATCCGTCTGCTGCTCGCGCGTGAGCCGCACAAAGTTGACGGCATAGCCGGACACCCGGATGGTGAGGTTTGGGTACTTCTCCGGGTGATCCATCGCATCCACCAGCGTCTCGCGGTTCAGCACGTTGACGTTCATGTGGTAGCCGGTCACGCCGAAGTAAGCATCGAGCATACTGGTCAAGTTGGTGACGCGGTCCTCCGTCGTGCGCCCGAGACCGGTCGGCACCAGCGATATGGTGAGCGAGATGCCGTCCTGAGCGTCGCGATAGGGGATCTTCGCGACCGAGGCGGCCGCGGCGTGAATGCCGTGGCTGTCACGCCCGTGCATCGGGTTGGCGCCGGGCGCGAACGGTTCGCCCTTGCGGCGTCCGTCGGGCGTGTTTCCGGTTCCCTTGCCATACACCACGTTGGAGGTGATGGTGAGGATCGACTGGGTATGCCGCGCGTTCCGGTAGGTCGGGTACTGGCGCAGCTTGCTCATGAACGTGCTCACCGTCCATGAAGCGAGGTGGTCCACGCGATTGTCGTTGTTGCCGAACTGCGGAAAATCACCCTCGATCTGGTAGTCGGTTATGAGCCCGGTGGCATCCCGCACCATGCGCACTTTCGCGTACTTCATCGCCGACAGGCTATCCGCCACGACCGACATGCCGGCCATGCCGAACGCCATGGTGCGCAGCGGCGCGTAGTCGTGCAGCGCCATCTCGATGCGCTCGTAAGCGTACTTGTCGTGCATGAAGTGGATGACGTTCATCGCATTGACGTACACCCCGGCCAGCCAGTTCATCATCCGCTCGAAGCGCTCGAGCACGTCCTCGAACTCGAGCACATCGCCCCGAACCGGCTCGGAAGCCGGTGCGACCTGCTTACCGCTGATCTCGTCGCGGCCGCCATTGATCGCGTACAGCAGACACTTGGCGAGATTCGCGCGGGCGCCGAAGAACTGCATCTGCTTGCCGACCATCATCGGCGAGACGCAGCAGGCGATCGCGCCGTCATCACCCCAGGCCGCGCGCATGATCTCGTCGTTCTCGAACTGGATGGAGCTCGTATCGATGGCCACCTGGGCCGCGAAGCGGCGGAACCCCTCGGGCAGCCGCGGCGAGTACCAGACGGTGAGGTTCGGCTCCGGGGCGGGACCTAAGTTATAGAGCGTCTGCAGTAAGCGGAAACTGGTGCGCGTCACCAGCGTGCGCCCGTCATCGCCCATGCCGCCGATCGACTCGGTGACCCAGGTCGGGTCGCCGGCGAACAGCTCATCGTACTCGGGCGTTCGCAGGAAACGCACGATGCGCAGCTTGATGACGAAATCGTCGATGATTTCCTGCGCCTGCTCCTCGGTGAGCACGCCGGCGGCGAGGTCGCGCTCGAGGTAGATGTCGAGGAACGTCGAAGAGCGACCCAGTGACATCGCGGCTCCGTTCTGTTCCTTGACGGCCGCCAGGTAGCCGAAGTACAGCCATTGCACCGCCTCGCGGCCACTCGCGGCCGGGCGGGAGATGTCGTAGCCGTAGCTCTTCGCCATCTGCCCGAGCTCCTGCAGAGCCCGGATCTGCTCGGAGAGCTCCTCGCGATCGCGGATGATGGCATCGGAAGAGGGCTGACCATCGAGCGCGCTCTTCTCCTCCTGCTTGCGCTCGATGAGCCGCGTGACACCGTACAGCGCGACACGCCGATAGTCGCCAATGATCCGTCCCCGGCCGTAGGCGTCGGGGAGCCCGGTGAGGATGTGGGAGCTGCGGCAGGCGCGCACGTCGGCCGGATAAGCGTCGAACACGCCGTCATTGTGCGTCTTGCGGTACTTGGTGAAGATCTCCACCACCTTGGGATCCGGCTCGTAGTGGTAGGCCTCGAGGGCATTCACGACGAGGCGCAGCCCGCCGTTCGGCAGGATGCCGCGCTTGAGCGGTGCGTCCGTCTGCAGCCCGACGAGGATCTCGTTGTCGCGATCGATGTAGCCCGGGGGGTAGGCGGTGATCGAGCCGGGCACCTGCGACACGTCGAGTACGCCCTTGCGTCGTTCCTCGACGAACAGGGCCTGCAGCTTGTCCCATATGCGTCGCGTGCGCGGTGTCGCCGGCTTGAGGAACTTTGCGTCACCCTCGTACGGCGTGTAGTTCTGCTGAATGAAGTCCCGGACGTTGATCTCTTTCTGCCAGAGTCCGCCCTGGAAGCCCTGCCAGGGCGACTTGTCCGACCGGGAGGCGGTTTCAACGGATGGGGTTGCGGCCATGAGCGATACTCCTTGAGGAGGCTGTTCGGCTAGCGATGGGAGCCTCCCGATGCGAGCAGTCGTCCGGTATGCCGGGCGATCATCAGTTCCTCGTTCGTCGGAATCATCCAGGCGGATACCCGGCTCGTCGCTTGCGAGATCCGCGTGGCCTTGGCGGTGTTGGCCGCCTCGTCGAAGTCGATGCCGAGCCACGCGCAGGCTTCGCAGATGCGGCGGCGGATCACGGCTGAGTTCTCGCCGATGCCGGCGGTGAACACCAGCGCGTCGAGGCCGCCGAGCACGGCTGCGAGCGCTCCGACCTCCTTCGCCACGCGATAGACGAAGTAGTCCACGGCCAGCCGCGCAGTCGGTTCGCTGCTCTCCAGCAACTCGCGCATGTCGTTGCTGACGCCGGAGATGCCGAGCAACCCGGATTTCTTGTACAGCATGGTCTCGACCTCCTTGACCGAAAGGTCGAGTCCCTGGAAGAGGTAGAGGACCACACCCGGATCAACCGCGCCCGGTCGCGTGCCCATGCACAGCCCATCGAGCGCCGTGAACGCCATGGTAGTCTCGACGCTCTCGCCGGCGCGCAGCGCGCACAGGCTCGCGCCGTTTCCGAGGTGAGCGACGATCACGCGCTTTTGGGCAATCTGGGGCGCCACCTGCGGCAGGACTGAGGCGATGTACTCGTAGGAGAGGCCGTGGAAGCCGTAGCGCTCGACGCCGCCTCGGCGGACATCGGCGGTGAGCGGAACCAGCTTCGCAACCGGGGGGAGGCTGCGATGAAAGCTCGTGTCGAAGCACGCGACCTGCGGCACATCGGGCCGACGCTTGGCCACCGCCTCGATGCCGGCGAGGTTGTAGGGCTGGTGCAACGGCGCGTAGGGCACGAGCTGGCGAAGCTCCGCCAGCACCTCGGGAGTCACCATCACGGGCGCCGCGTAGCGAGGGCCGCCGTGCACGACACGGTGGCCCACGCCGAGGATGCGGCCGCCGCCGAAGTGGGTCCGCAACCAGGCGAACACGTGCTCGAGCGCAGCATCTGCGTCCCGCACCCCGCCCGGGAGCTTCGGAGTCGGCATGGCGTCACCTGCGCCGTCACGGGCCGACATCGTGGGTGATGTTCCGATGCCTTCGACATTGCCGCGCGTCTCGAGCGGCCAGTCTCCGCCCGCGGAGGTGCGGAACACGGCGAACTTGAGGCTCGAGGAGCCTGAGTTCAGTACCAGCGCGAACTCGTTCACCGCCGAGTCCCTGTCACACGAGGGTCCATGGCGGACGCGCTCACGACGCGACCGCCGCAGCTCTACGCCGCGAATGAGCGGCCAGCATCGCCACCGCACAGCTCGCGATTCGGGCGCGAACGCTGTCCGCGCGGCTCGTGAGAATGATCGGGACGCGTGCGCCGAGGACGAGCCCGGCGCTGTCGGCCCTGGCCAGAAAGCTCAAGAGCTTCGCCAGGATGTTGCCCGCCTCGAGGTCAGGTGCGAGCAGGATGTCCGGGTCGCCCGCAACTTCGGACTTGATCCCCTTGGTGCGCGCCGCATCCCTGCTGATCGCGTTGTCGAACGCCAGCGGCCCATCCAGCAACGCGCCCTTGATCTGACCGCGCTCGGCCATCTTGCAGAGTGCCGCCGCATCGAGCGTCGCGGGCATCTTCGAGGTGACGGTCTCGACGGCGGCGAGTACCGCCACCTTGGGCTGCTTCAGGCCAAGCGAGACCGCCAGGTCGACCGCATTCTGGCAGATGTCGACCTTGTCCTCGAGCGACGGTGCGATGTTGATGGCTGCGTCGGTGACGATCAGAACCTTGTGGTAGGTCGGTACGTCCATGATGAACACGTGGCTGATGCGTCGGCCAGTGCGAAGGCCGGACTCGCGGGCCACCACCGCGCCGAGCAATTCGTCGGTGTGCAGGCTTCCCTTCATCAGCAGCTCCGCGCGGCCTTCACGTACGAGGGCCACGGCCTGCTGAGCGGCGGCGTGGCTGTGCGGTGCGTCGATGATCTCGGCGCCGCCGAGATCGATGCCGCCCTTGTCGGCGATTTCGGCGATGCGCGCTTTCGGCCCCACGTAGATCGGGCTGATGAGTCCCTCGGCCGCGGCTTCGGCGGCACCGGCGAGGGCGCTCTGCTCGCAGGGATGCACGACCGCGGTGGTAACGGCGGCGAGGCTCTTGCAGCGGGCCACGAGCGCTTCGTACTTTCCGGTGCCAGTTTCGTGTGCCATGGACGCCCCCTACGATGGTGCCGCCACCGGCACCTGCCGGCGGGCGGCAGGGCCGGTTTCCCGCAACAGCAGCGTGAGTAGGATGGCGAGTGCGACCCCGATCAGCATCGGCCCGAAGGTCGCCTGATAGTGCGGCAGGCCTCGCTCGGCCTCGCCGCCGGTTGCGCGCGTCATGAGTACGCTGAATGCGGGTGCGAGCAGCGCGCTGAAGGTGAAATTCAGGAAATTGATGACTCCGGTCGATGTGCCACCGAGCTCGGGCGGATTCGCTTCCTTGATCACGCTGTACGGCAGCATAGCCGCACCAGATGACACCCCCGCGATGAATCCGAGGACGTACGGCGGCAAGAGGTCAGCAGGACCGAACAGGATCCACGCGAGACACGCGAACAGAACCGCCGCGCCCGCGAGGATCACGGGTTTGCGCCGCCCGATGCGGTCGGAGATGAAGCCCATCAGCGGGCAACCGATGATCCAGCCAAGCGGTACCGTGGATGAGCGCATGACCGCCTCGCCATAATCGAAGCCGTGCGCCTCCTGCAGATAGCGCACACCCCAGACCAGACCGAATATCGTGGTCGGGATGAACATCAGTCCCGAGATCATCCCGGAGATGATAGATTGGGGATTGCGGAACACCGTCGCGAGTGACTGGGCTGCCTCCTTTACCCAGCCTGAGCTTTGTTGCGCGGGCGGCGTGCGCGGCAGCATCGCAAAGAGAATCACTGCGATCGCAGGACCGCAGCACCCGACGACGATCCAGAAGGTCGCCCACGGCAATCCCCGGGCCATCGCCGGACCCACGAGCGACTGTCCGGCAAATCCGCCGGCCATGCCAAACATCTGCGTGGCACCGATCAGAGTCGCCGCCCGCGACGCCGGGAAGTTCTTGATCGCGATATACACCGCGCCGACGATTGAGAAGGCACCGCCCGCGCCCTGGAGGAACCGGCCGACACCGGCGACCGGAACGTTGCCGGTGGCCCAGAGCAGTGCCCCGATGCCGACCGCGGCAGCCCCGAGCGGAACCAGTATCCGCGGTCCCCATCGGTCGAGCGCCGCGCCGGCCACCAGGCTGAAGGGCGAATAGCCGTAGTAGAAGATGCCCGCCAAAGAGGCCACGCTCATGGCGGTGAGGCCATAGGCTTCCGAGAGCTGCGGGAGCATGACCGACGGCGCCGACCGCAGCACGTACTGGTAGAAATAGAAAATGGCCGTGAGCAGCCAGGCGATGGCGGCAACTCGCCCGGCGCTCTTCATCGAGGTGGGTCCGGCCGCCATCTCTTCGTCTTCCCGTGATTGTGCCTGTCAGCAGAGCGTCACTGACAAGGCGAGTCCGCCTTCCGAGGTCTCCTTGTACTTCGGGTTCATGTCTTTCGCGGTGATCGCCATGGCGGTCACCGTGCTATCGAAATCGACGCGTCGGTTGGCCGGGATTTCGTTGTTCGCGATCATGTACCCGGTCCACGCTTTGACGGCGCCGTAAGCACAGCGCTCGATGCAGGGAATCTGCACGAACCCGGCAACCGGATCGCAGGTCATGCCGAGGTGGTGCTCGAGCGCAGATTCGGCGGAGTTCGCCACGACCTGCGGGGGACTGCCCATCACTTCGGCGATCATGGCCGCGGCCATCGCCGAGGCCACCCCGATCTCGGCCTGGCAGCCGCCTTCAGCCGCGGCGAGCGTGGCGTTGTGCTTGCAGAGATACCCGACGCCCACCGCGGTGAGCATGCCTTGGCTGATCTTGTCCTTCGGCGCCTTGCGTCCGCCCTCTCCGAGCGCGTAGACGACCGCAGGCATCACGCCCGCCGAACCGCCGGTCGGCGCCGTGACCACGAGGTGACCGCGGGCGTTCTCCTCCGAGCCCGCGAGTGCGTAGGCGGAGACGACGCCGATGCCCTGCTCACGTTCGAACTTGTCCTGCATGGCGCGCTTGTAGACATCGCCCGCTTTCGTCTTGAGCTTGATGGGGCCGGGGAGCGTGCCGGCCGGGGCGGTGAGCCCCGCCTTCACGATGTTGATCATCGCGTTCTGGATCTTGTCGACGAACGCGAGCACGTCCGCTTCGCTCTTACCGGAGACCGCCACCTCGTTGGCGAGGATGACCTGCGCAATGGTGAGATTGTTCTTCTCGGCGTGGCCGAGCAGCTCCTTCATGGTCGCGTACGGGTACTTGGGCTGTCCCTTCTTGGGCGGCTTGTAGCCCTTCCACTCGATAAAGCCGCCACCGACCGAGTAGTACTCCTGCTCGAGGAGCACCTGCTCGCCGCCGACGAGCTTGCACCGCATCGTGTTCGGATGCGGGAAGTCGCCCTTGGTCGCGTCGTAGACGATGTCGGCGAGCGAAACGTTGACGGTCTTGTCGCCGAGTTTCACCGGGAAAGTCTGGTCCGGTTTTGCGGCGAGGCCATCCAGAAACGCCGGCTCGACCGTCGCCGGCTCCTTTCCAACGAGCCCCGCGAGCGCCGCGCGCTCGGTGCCGTGACCCTTGCCGGTGGCGCTCAGACTCCCGAACAGGTTCACCCTGAGCGCCGTGGCCTGGTCGAGCTGGTCCTTCGGCAACTTGGTGCAACGCTGATAGAAATCGTAGGTGATGCGCATCGGGCCGATCGTGTGCGAGCTGGAAGGGCCCGGCCCCACTTTGTAGAACTCCTCCACTGTCGTCATTACCGGCCCCTTGGATTCTTTCACCACGTTGAGGCTCGGCGACAATGGGACCTGAGGCTTCGAGGGCGGCGCGGCCGCAGCGGCCGCTTTGGCCTCAGGTGTCAGGGAGCGGCCGGTCATCAGCGCGGCGGCGCTGACGACGGCGCTGCGCATCAGGAAGGAACGGCGGTCCACCCCGGCGGGAACCTCGGGCACGCCAGCCTCGTCCGGAAGCGCAACAGCGGATGAATCCGTCTCGGTGTTCATAAATCTGCCTCTCTCCAATTAGTGCGGCCTGCTTGAGTTTGTAACCTTTGCTCCGTTTAGCGCGGCCGCTATCGGGATCAATACACCGCCGGCACGTGCCGGTAGGTCCTCTCTGGCTCGACGTAGCCTTTGCGCTTCTGCCGTTTGCCAAACTTGATCTTTTCGCGCTTGATCTCCTTGTAGGGGATCAGACCGAGCAGGTGGGAGATACAGTTGAGCCGTGCGCGTCGCTGGTCGTTGGAGTCGACGATATACCAGGGCGCATATTGCGTGTCGGTCGCGAGCAGCATGTCGTCGCGGGCACGCGAGTAGTCGTACCAGCGGCTGTGCGCTTTGACATCCATCGGGCTGAGCTTCCAGATCTTGCGCGGATCGTCGAGGCGTGACTCAAAGCGTCGCTGCTGCTCCTCCTCGGTGACCTCTAACCAGTATTTGATGAGCGTAATGCCGGAATTGACGACGCCGCGCTCAAACAGCGGAGTCAACTGCAGAAATCGCTCGACCTCCTTTTCGCTGGTGAATCCCATGACGCGCTCGACTCCGGCGCGGTTGTACCAACTGCGGTCGAAGAGGATGACCTCGCCCGCTGCCGGAAAGTGCGCCAGGTAGCGTTGGATGTAGAGCTGGGATTTCTCGCGCTCGGTGGGCGCCGGGAGCGCGACGATGCGAAACACCCGGGGGCTCACCCTTTCGGTAATCGCCTTGATGACGCCACCCTTGCCGGCGGTATCGCGGCCCTCGAAGACCACCACGATCCGCAATCCCTCGTGCCGTACCCAAAGCTGCAGCTTCACGAGCTCGCCCTGCAGCTTCTTCAGATGCGCCTCGTACTCTTTGTTCTTCATCTTCTCGCGCTTCTCGTCTGCCGCGGGAGCAGCCGTTTTGGCGCCCTTGCGCGCCGCTTTCGCGGCTCGGCCTGCATCACCTCTTTTTGCAGCCATCTGTCTCACCTCGCTCATGACGGCCCAGACAGCGCGTCGTCCGCCATCAACGCGGCTGGTTCCACTCGTTGTCCTTCAGATTCCAGCCACCGCCGAGCGCTTTGTAGAGATTGACGACCGCCAGCAGCTGGTCGCGCTGCGTTTGCGCTAGCGCATCCTCGGATGGAAACAGGGCCTGCTCCGCATCGAGCACTTCGACGTAACTGGCCTTGCCGGCCCGATAGCGCTCGAGCGCCAGGTCGACGGCTTCCTTCAGTGCTCCAACCTGGTGTTCGAGCGCGGCGCGTTGAGTGACGAGGGTTTGCTGGGCGATCAGCGCGTCGGAGGTTTCCTGAAACGCGCTGATCACCGTCTTCTTGTATTGCGCGATCGTCTCGTCCCAGTAGGCCTGTTGCGCGTGATAGGCGGCGTCCAGCCGGCCGCCCTGGAAGATCGGGCCAGCCAGTCCCGCGCCGATGCTCCAGATGCCAAAACTGCTCTTGAAGATGTCTTCCGGGTGCGTGCCTTGTCCACCGAACAGCGCCGAGAGTCCGATGACCGGGAAGTAATTCGCCACGGCAACGCCGATCTCCGCGTTGGCGCCGATCATGACCTGCTCGGCCTGCATGATGTCGGGACGGCGCTCGAGCAAAACCGTCGTCTCGCCCACCGGGGTCTGCGACGGCATGGTCTGCGCCGCCAGGCCCGTCCCACGGGTGATCGTGCGTGGATAGGCGCCCAGCAGTATGCACAGCGCGTTCTCCGCCTGGACGATGGCACGATTGAGACTGGCAATAGTCGCCTGGCTGGCATCGTAAGCGCCTTGGGCACGATCCACCGCGAGTTTCGTGTCCTTGCCTCCCTCGAAGCGCAGGGTGAAGTAGTCGAGTGTCTCTTTGTAGGTCCTGCTGCTCTCCTGGGCGATCGCGAGCTGGCGATCGAGCTCGATCAGCAGGAAGTAGCTTGTTGCGATGTCGCTGACCAGGGTCAGCATCACCGCGCGCCGCACGTCCTCCTGGGCATAGAGATTGGCACGCGCTGCCTCGGTCGACCGCCGGATCCGTCCCCACACATCGAGCTCCCACGCCGCATTGGCCGCCAGCCCGAAGGTGTTGTAGGTAATGTTCTTCCCGAACTGCTCGATCGGAATGAACTCCTTCTGGCGCGCCGCGATGGCCTGGTAGCCGACCTGCGGATACAGCGCCGAGCGCACGACCGCCACCTGCTGGCGCGCCTCCTCGATTCGCGAGCTGGCAGCCAGCAGGTCGTAGTTGTTGGTCAGGCCCTCGGTGATCAACGCCTGTAGTGCTTTGTCGTTGAAGACCTGCCACCAGGGCAGATCCGCGATCGAGGAGGCTTCCGACGGGCCCACCTGCGACCTGAATGTCGGTGTCGGCTTGGGATCCGGACGCCGGTAATCGGGACCGACCATGCACCCGGCGACGCTCACCGCCGCCAGCAGCGCGGCCAGCGAGGCCGGCGCAATCGAGCTTCTCCTGGCGCAAGTATCCACTGCCAACCCCTTTTACTGAACCGCCGCGAGCATCTTGCGGAATCTCGACAATGTGAACACGGTGTACACACAGCCGATCACGAACATGAGTGTCAGAGGCCACCACACCATGCTCAGACTTGCGTTCCTGAAGAGCACCGCCTGCGAGAAGCTGACGAAATGCGTCGACGGAACGAACTGCATCGTCCGCTGCAGCCACATCGGCATGCTCTCGAGCGGCGTCTGACCGCCTGACAGCAGGCTCATGGCGATGAACGTGGGGAACGCCAGCAGCCCGAACTGCGGCATCGAGCGGACCAGCGTGGCGAGCATGACTCCAAGCGCGGTTACCGAGAACAGATACACGCACAGCCCGCCGGCGAACAGCGGGATGGATTGCCCGGCGATCGGCACTCTGAGCGCACCCTGCACTACGATGAACAGCGACGCCAGCGCCGTAATCACGACCACCAGTCCGTTCGCCCAGATCTTGGCAAACATGAGCTCGAAAGGCCGCAGCGGCATGACCAGCAGGTGCTCGAGCGTGCCGTGTTCCCGCTCTCGCAACACCGCGGCGCCCGTCAGGAAGATCGCCAGGACCGTGATGTTGTTGATGATCTGGTTGATGGCCACGAACCAGCTCTGTTGATAGTTGGGATTGAAACGGGCACGGGTGTTGAGCTGGACCAGATCCTGGTTCTGGGGGGCCTGCGCGCCCGGCCAGAATGGCGTAGAGGTGCGCGTCATGATCTTGCGGATGTAGTCCGGGCCCCGGCCGGCCTGACTCATCGCCGTGGCATCCGCCGTGATCTCGACGGTCGGCTGCGCGTCATTGCCGATGTCACGCTGGAAGTAGTGTGGAATGTCGACGATGAAGGTGTATTCCCCGGTGTTCATGGCGTGATTGATGTCGCCGAATACAAGCTGCCTGGGAGGAAGGAATAACGGCGGCAGGAATGATTCCGTGATGCGCCGGGACAACACCGAATCGTCCTCGTCCACGACCCCGATCGAGGCGTTGATCACGTCCATCACGGCGCTCTTGGCTGGGGTATACACGGAGAACGTGAACGAGTAGATGATGAGGAACAGCAGCACCGGGTCTCGCAACAGACTCATCAGCTCTTTGAGCCCCAGCCAGAGGACGTGGTTGAGG
>Ga0306920_100011280_pt1 | contig 12054 bp, 7 predicted proteins | sample flu12Cox44000170_FD_204666 | JGI IMG/M metagenome (GOLD analysis project Ga0306920, IMG submission 204666) | Lab enrichment of tropical soil microbial communities from Luquillo Experimental Forest, Puerto Rico - flux4day.12C.oxic.44.000.170 (v2)... | ecosystem: Environmental > Terrestrial >...
TGCGGGCCCTCGATCTTGACCCCGTAGTGCTCGGCCATGGTGCCGGCCGCCGAGGCATGATCGACGTGGCCATGGGTCAACAGGACCTTGGTCACCTTAATGCCCTGTTCGTCGATCGCCTGCTTCAGCAGGTCGAAGTCGCCGCCCGGGTCGACGGCCGTCCCTTCCATGGTCTCATCGCACCAGACGATGGAGCAGTTCTGCTGGAACGGCGTGACGGGCGCGATCATCACCTTGATCATGGCACCGATGTAAAGGCTCCCGTCCCAGCATGGAAGAGCGTATGATCGGGACCTCTCATGCTCCGGCGGCAATGAAACGTCTTCTGCTTTGCGTTTTCGGCCTGTTGACCCTGGCCGCATTCCCGGCCGCCGCCCAGATCGCCCCGGTCTCCTCGCCCACCGGCCCGGTCATGGCCGGGCCCTACATCGTGATCGATGCGGCGAGCGGTGAAACCCTGGTGCAGCGCGACGCCGGTGCGCCCTGGTACCCGGCATCGCTGACCAAGATCATGACGACCTACCTGGTGTTCGAGGAGCTGAAGGCCGGGCGCCTGCAGCTCGACACGCCGGTGGTGATGACCAAGACCGCCCACGACATCGAAGGCGTCAATCTCGGCGTACCGGTCGGCGGCTCCTTTCCGGTCGAACTCGGGTTGAAGGCGCTGGTCGTGCGCTCGGCCAACGACGTGGCGGCGGCCTTCGGCGAGCGCATCGCCGGTTCAGGCCCGGCCTTCGCCCAGCGCATGACGGCCACCGCGCGGCGGCTCGGCATGACCTCGACCGAATTCCGCAACGCCAACGGCCTGCCCGATCCGGGCCAAGTGACCACGGCGCGCGATCTTGCCATCCTCACCCTGGCGCTGATCCGCGACTTTCCCCAGTACTACGGCTACTTCGCCACCGATCAGCTGGCCTACGGCAAGCAGCACTTCAAGCACGGCGTGAAGTTCGTCGAGCTCTACGCGCCCTATGCCGACGGCCTGAAGACCGGCTTCATCTGCGCCTCGGGCTTCAACCTGGTCGGCAGCGCCGTGCGCGACGGCCGGCGCCTGATCGCCGTGGCCCTCGGCTTCCGCCGCGCCGACCTGCGCGATGAGTTCATGGTGCGCCTGATGGACGAGGCCTTCGCGCTCAAGACCGGCGGCAGCCGGCCCAAGGTCTGGCAGATCGGCAACGAGGGCAGCGCGCTGCCCACCGTCTTCCCCTATGGCGAGTGCGGGCAAATCCGCTACGACATGCCGGGCGACGCGGCCTGGCTCGGCACCTTCGGCGACTGGCGCTCGGCACGCACTGCCTATGACCAGGGACAGGCCGAGCTGGCGAAGCTCGGCGTCACCCGGCTCGGCAAGGAGTGGATCCTGCCGCTCAGCGTGAACAAGGCCGTGCGCCAGGCCGCCATCATCGCCGACCTCGAGCCTGCCGCGGCGGAGAAGCTCTGCGCGGCCTACAAGGCCAAGAAGATGTTCTGCGAGGTCAAGAAACCGCAGGAAATCGTGCAGCCGTTTTCCGTTTTCATACGCTAAGGCTGGCCATCTTGGCCCCACCCACCATTCGTGCCATACCGCGCCCATGAACTGGCTGACCAATTTCGTCCGTCCGAAGCTGCGTGCGCTCGTTGCCCGCAAGGAAGCGCCGGAGAATCTGTGGCTGAAGTGTCCCAAGTGCGAGCAGATGCTGTTCACGCGCGACTGGGAGGCCAACCAGGAAGTCTGCACCCATTGCGGCCATCATATGCGTCAGCGTCCGCTGAAGCGCCTGCCGCGCCTGTTCGACGACGGCAAGTACGAGCTCCATCCGCTGCCCCGGGTGACCGCCGATCCGCTCAAGTTCCGCGACACCAAGCGCTACGACGCGCGGCTGAAGGAGGCGCAGGCCAAGGCCGAGGGCACGACCGACGCGCTGGTCGTGGCGAGCGGCCTGATGGGCGCTCGCGCGACGGTGATCGCCGCCCTCGATTTCGGCTTCATGGGCGGCTCGATGGGCACCGCGGTGGGCGAGGGGCTGGTGATGGCAGCCGACCTCGCGATCGCGCGCAAGGCACCGCTCATCGTCTTCTCCGCCTCGGGCGGGGCGCGCATGCAGGAAGGCATCCTGTCGCTGATGCAGCTCACCCGCACCACCATCGCGGTGCGCCGCGTCAAGGAGGCGGGCCTGCCCTACATCGTCGTGCTAACCGATCCCACCACCGGCGGCGTGTCGGCCTCGTTCGCCATGCTGGGCGACGTCCATCTCGCCGAGCCCGGAGCGATCATCGGCTTCGCCGGCCAGCGCGTCATCCAGGACACCATCCGCCAGGAGCTGCCCGAGGGCTTCCAGCGCTCCGAGTATCTGCTGGAACACGGCATGGTCGATGCCGTCGTCCACCGCCACAAGCTGCGTGAGACCTTGATCCGCCTGGTCACGCTGCTGATGGACCCTCTGGTCGTCGAGGGCCGCAGCCTTGCGGTAACGGTGCGCTGAGCGATCCCATTGTCCAGCGTCTGATGGCGCTTCACCCGCGGGTCATCACCCTCGGGTTGGAACGCATCGAACGCCTCCTGAAGCGGCTCGGCTCGCCCGAGAAGAAGCTGCCGCCGCTGGTCCATGTCGCCGGCACCAACGGCAAGGGCTCGTTGGTCGCCTACCTGCGCGCCATGGCCGAGGCGGCAGGCTACCGCGTCCATGTCTACACCTCGCCGCACCTCGTGCGCTTCAACGAGCGCATCAGGATCGCGGGTCGCCTGATCGAGGATGACGAGCTCAGCGAATTGTTGACCGAGTGCGAGGAGGCGAACGGCGAGGAGCCCATCTCCTTCTTCGACATCACCACGGCGCTCGCCTATCTCGCCTTCTCGCGCGTGCCGGCCGACATCGGCATCATCGAGGTCGGCATGGGCGGCCGCTTCGACAGCACCAACGTGATCGAACCCGCGGTCTCGGCGATCACGCCGGTGGGCTACGATCACACAGGGTTCCTGGGCGACAAGCTGGAAGGCATCGCCTGGGAGAAGGCGGGCATCATCAAGCGCGCGGTGCCGGCCGTCATCGGCCGCCAGCGCGAGGTCAGCGCCAAGGTGATCGAGGACGAGGCAGCCAAGCTCACCGCGCCGCTCTTCCGCATGGGGCGGGAATGGCAGGTGACGCCGACGTCCTCCGGCTTTCGCTACGAGAGCGATCTTCAAACGCTCGACCTGCCGGCGCCCGCTCTGGTCGGCGCCCACCAGCTCGACAATGCCGCGACGGCCATGGCCTGCGTCGAGCGGCTGCGCGCGGCCAAGTTCCAGATCGACGACGGCGCGGTCCGCACGGGGCTCGCATCGGTCGAATGGCCGGCGCGATTGCAGAAGCTGACGCGCGGGCCGCTGCCGGACTCGCTGCCGCCGGGCTGCGAGCTGTGGCTCGATGGCGGCCACAACGAGGATTGCGGGCTGGCGCTCGCCCGCGTGGCGAGCGACTGGGCCAAGGAGCCCGCGCCGCTGCCGCTCTACCTGATCTTCGGCATGCTCACGACCAAAGACGCCTCGGGCTTCCTGCGGCCGCTGGCGCGCCACGCCAAGGCCGCGCGCGCCGTGCCGTTTCCCGAGGGCCACAGCGCCTATACGCCGGCCGAGGCCTGCGAGAAGGCCGCCGAGGTCGGCCTCGACTGCGTCCCCGCAAACGATATCGGCGCGGCGCTGGAAGACCTGTTGGCCACCCAGCCCGCGCCGATGCGTGTTCTGATCTGTGGTTCGCTCTACCTCGCGGGCGCCGTACTGGCCCGCAACGGCTGAGCTAGCCGACGGTTCTCAGCCGATGGCGGTGTTGATCCAGCTCACCAGCTTCTGCTTCGGCTCGGCGCCGATCTTGGTGGCGGCGACCTGGCCGTTCTTGAACAGCAGCAAGGTCGGGATCGAGCGGACGCCGTAGCGCGTCGGCGCCATCGGGTTCTCGTCGATGTTGACCTTCACCACCTTGAGCTTGCCGTCCATCTCCTTGGCGATGTCCTCGAGCGAGGGGCCGATCATCTTGCAGGGGCCGCACCATTCGGCCCAGAAGTCGACCAGCACCGGCGTGTCGGACTTCAGAACTTCCTGCTCGAAGGAGGCGTCGGTTGCTTTGATGGTCATGTGCGGGTTCTCCCAAAGACAAATAGAGCCGGTCGATGGACCGGCGCCGCCCTTGGCCCAAAAGCTAGGGAGCGGAATCGCACGAGTCAAGATCAGGCGGTGTACGGCATTGATTCATCGAGTGTTTTGGCGTCGATTTCCATCAGCTTGGGAGTCGCCGTCCACAGGAGAAAAGCGCGCACGGTGTGCGACGGATAGATCTCGGCGAGAAGCGCGCGATAGAGCGCGAGCTGGCGGCGATAGGCGAGCGCCACGCCCGTCGTCGCGTCAGGCGGTGGCCGGTTGGTCTTGTAGTCGACGATCAGCACCTCGCGCTCGGTGACCGCCAGCCGGTCGACCTGGCCGCTGACGGTGAAGCTGCCGCGGCGCGTCGTCACCGTGCCGATCAGCGGCACCTCGGCGCGCGATCCTTCGGCAAACAGCGCGGCATGACCCGGCGCCTCGGTGACCGCGAGCGCCTCGGCGGCCCAGCTCTCGATCTCATCGGCCGCGAGACCATGTCCTGGCTGGGCGAGGAAGCGGTGGGCCGCCTGGGCGCGCTCGCCGGGCGGCAGCGCCGGCAGGTGGCGCAGCAGTTCATGCAGCAGACGGCCGCGCTGCCAACGCCGGCGGTCGTCGGCGGCTAATGGGCTGAAGGCGCGCGGCTCGGCGGCGGCCTCGTCGGGCAGCGGCTGTGAGGGCGCGAGAGGGATCGGCGGATCGGCCTCGGGGCGTGGCGCGTTGTTGACCCAGTCGCCGACCGCGGCGATCGCCTCGAGCGCCAGCTCGGCCTGGGCGGGCGCCTCGATGCGGCCTTCGTTCACCAGCTCGAAGCCCTCGCCTTGCCAGCCGTCGATGCCGAATTGCTTGGCGAAGTCGAAGGTCTTGGCGGTCGCGCGCCGGCGCGGCTCCAGGCTTTCGCCGTCCAGGCTCGCCTCTAGGCCGGCGGTAATGCGCTCGTACCAGCAGCCCCGGTCGGGCCGGGTCTTGCCCACCCAGCCGCCGACATAGAGCCGGTCCTCGGCGCGGGTCATGGCGACGTAGAGCAGCCGGTTCTGTTCCTCGAGCGCGCGCTCGCGCACCTCGGTGCGCCAGGCGCGCGCAGCGTCGCTGGCATCGTCGGCGCGCGGCAGCCACAGCCGGCTCTCGCCGTCGGCGTCGGCCAGCAGCCGTTCGTGCTCCCGCGGTACGCGCGTCGTGTCGGGCAGGTAGACGATCGGTGCCTGCAGCCCCTTGGAGGCGTGCACGGTGAGGATGCGCACCTCGGGTCGCCGATTGGCATCGAGGTCGCGCTTGATCTCGCCGCCGCCCGCCTCGAACCAGCGCAGGAAGCCCTGCAGCGAAGCGGGCTCGCTCCTCTGGTACTGCAGCGCGCGCGCCAGCAACTCGTCGATCGGATCGGACGCTTCGTGCCCCAGCCGCTCGAGCAGCTGCTGCCGGCCGCCTTCCGGTCCCAGCGCCTGGGCGAAGAAATCGAACGGTGTCGTGAAGCCGGCGCGGGCGAGCCAGGTCGCGAGTCGGCGATGGGCGTCGGCAAAGGCCGGGTCGCGCGCCTTCTCGCGCAGCGTGCGCCAGAGATGGCCGGTGCGTTTCCAGGCGAGCGTGAAGAGCTTGTCCTCGTCGAGCCCGATCAGCGGCGACTTCAGGAGACAGGCGAGGTTGAGGTCGTCCTGCGGCAGCAGGGCGAAGCGCGCCATGGCCAAAAGATCTTGGATCGCAAGTTCCTCGCCGAGATTGAGCCGGTCGACGCCCGCCACCTCGATCTGCTCGCGCTTCAGCTCGCGGACCAGCGCGTTGACGAACTCGTTGCGTCGCCGCACCAGCACCATCAGATGGCCGGCGTGCAACAGGTCGCCGCCGCGCGCGCGGCGCTCTTTGCCGATCAGGCTCTTGGCATGCTTGGCGATGAGCTGGGCCAGGCGTTCATGCGGCGCCTTTCTCCCGCTCCCCAGGGATTCGATATCGGTCGTATCGACCTCGCTCTTGTCGGCGGCGACCAGCGGCCACAGCTCGACCCGGCCCGGCGCTTCCCTGCGGCTGGCGTGGTGCGTCAGCTCGATGTCCGCCTCGGCGACGCCGCGCGCCGTGTCGGGGTCGCTGAACACCCAGTCGACGGCATCGAGGACAGCAGGCGTCGAACGGAAGGAGACGTTGAGCCGGACCGGCTCGAAGCCCTTGGCGGCATTGCGGGTTTTCTCCTCGAACAACAGGCGCATCTCGGCGAGCTTGCGCGGATCGGCGCGCTGGAAGCCGAAGATCGATTGCTTGATGTCGCCGACGGCGAAGATCGTGCGGTTGCGGTCGACCGCGCCCGCGCCGGCGAAGAATTCCTCGGTCAGGCTGCGGATCACCTCCCATTGGTCGGGGTTGGTGTCCTGCGCCTCGTCGATCAGCACGTGGTCGATGCCGCCATCGAGCTTGTAGAGCACCCAGGCCGCGCTCTCCCGGCTTTCCAGCAGACGACGGGTGGTGACGATCAGGTCGTCATAGTCGAGTGCCGCACGGCGGCGCTTGGCGGCGTCGTAGCGCCGGGTGATGTCGAGGCCAAGCCGCAGCAGCGCGATCGTGACGTCGATCAGCTCGACGCCGCGCATGCATTCCAGGCGATCGGCTTCGGCCAGCAGCACGCTGACGATGTCGGGCATGCGCTTAACGGCGGCTTTGGTCGCCTGGCGATCGCGCAACTCGCCATTGCCTTTCTCTTTGAAGAAAACAGCGCGATACGCCTCGGCGGCATCGTACCGAAGCTCGCCTGAATCAAGCCACGCAGCTATGGCCAAACCCCTCGGCTCATCTTGGCCTCTAGCCTCGATCAGGGCGCGCGCGGCCTGGCGCAGAGCAGGCTCGTCGATCGCGGGCGGCTGCTCGCATCGCAGCCGCCGGGCAAGACGGTGGCGCACGCGCTCAAGGCCCGCCTCGTTGGCGATGCGCGACAAGAGCCACGCGCGCTCGCTCAACAGCCGGGTCATCAGCTCGGCGTATTCGGTGACCGAGACACGGCCCGAAACTGCCGCCAGGGCATCGCGCAGCTCGGCCGGTGCGTCGTCGCGCGCCAGGGCTGCGAGCTGCTCGTCCTGGGCCTGGCGCAGGATGGTGGCGGCCTCGGCCTCGTCCAGCACCTCGAAGCCCGGCGCCACGCCCGCCTCGAGCGGAAAGCGCTTCAAGAGAGACTGGCAGAAGGCGTGGATGGTGAGGATGTTGATGCCGCCGGGTGCGTCGAGCACGCGGGCGAACAGGCGGCGGGCGATGATGCGCTCCTCCTGTTCGGGCGGTCGGTCGATCAGGATCTCGATCTCCCGGTCGAGGACTGCTTCGTCGGCCATCGCCCAGCGGCCGAGCTGGCTGGCCAGTCGATTGCGCATCTCGGCGGCGGCCGCCTTGGTGAAGGTGAGACAGAGGACGCGCTCGGGCCGCGTGCCGGCAAGCAGAAGCCGCGTCACGCGGTCGGTCAGCACCTTGGTCTTGCCGGTGCCGGCGTTGGCTTCGACCCAGGAGGAATGGGCCGGCGCCGTGGCCCGGCGCTGCTCGCGGCTCGCGAACTCCAGGAGATCGAGCCCCTCGCTCACTCTTCTTCTCCCATGGCCGTCGACCACTCGGCGACGCGCTCGAGATGCTCATAGTCGTTGAAGTGCGGGCTGAACTCCGGCCAGGGCAGCGCCTCATAGGGTGTCGAGGGCTTGGCGAAATGCGCGACCATGCGCTGAACCAGGGCCACCATGGCGGCGACGAGATCGTCGCTCTCCTCGATCACCTTGACCGCGCCGCCCTGGCCGAGGCCATTGGCCTGCCAATAGGAGAGATGCACCGCGCGTGCCTGGCCTTCGATCTTGTCGAAGCTGCCATGCTCGGCCATCGCCGCCTCGAGCAGCAGCTGCGGCGCGAACAGCGCTTTCAGCTCCTTGGGCGAGGGCACGCGGCCGGTCTTGTAGTCGATGATCTCCCAGCCACCCGGCTCGATCTCGTCGATGCGATCGGCGCGCGCCTCGATGCGTAGCGCTCCGAGCGTCAGGGCACCGTTGGCTTCGCTGGCCAGCAGCTTGGTGCCTGCGGCACGGCGGGCGTTCTCGGTGGCGATGAACCAGCGCGCCAGACGCCGGAAGCGCGGCCACCAGAAGGCGCGCTCGGCCGGCGCCGCCAGGAGCTGGCTGAGATGCTGTTCACCCAGCGCTTCGAAGCGGGCGAGCGCATCGGGTGGCAACGCGCCCGAGGGATGCGCCTGAAGGAACTCATCGAGCGCGTTGTGCAGGGCCGTGCCTCGATCGGCGGCGCCAAGCTCGGCTTCCAAAGGGTCGAGCGGCTCGAGGCCCAGGATCCGCCGGGCATAAAGGCCGTAGGGGTCGCGCCGCCACTGCTCGACGCTCGATACCGAAAGTCGCGTCGGCCGCGCATCGAGCGGCGGGGTGGGCGCGGGCCGAGGCCAGGGCGTGTACTTGTTGTCTTCCGGCCGGTCGAGTTCCTCGGCCCAGGCGAGCCACGACCGGCGGCCGCGCTGGATGTATTCCGGCGGCGCGTCGCTGCTTTCGCGATCATAGTCGAACAGCGCATCGAGCCGCGCCAGCCAGCGCGACGGCACGGTCGGTGCGCCGCCCTCGCGCTCGGCGCGGGTCAGCAGCACGCGCTCGGCGGCGAGCGCAGCGGCGAAGTCGTGTGCGGAGAGACCGATGCGCCGCTCCGGCTGAGGCAGGCCGAGGGCGGTGCGCATCGGCCGGTTGATCCACGGGCCCGTGTCGACCGAGGGCGGCCAGGTGCCCTCGTTCAGCCCGCCCAGGATCAGGAGATCGGCGCGCTGCAAGCGGGCTTCCAGCGGCCCCCAGATCGCGAGCCGCGGATGCTTGCCGAAGCGCGGCCGCACGGTCTCGGTCGCCAGCATAGCGTCGAGCAGATTGGGCCAGTCGCTGCCGGCGATGGCCGGGTGGTCGCTCCATGCCGTGCGCAGGCTGGCCAGGGCATCGGCCAACGCTTCGCCGGCTTCGCCCGACCACAGCCTGTCCGGCGAGGCGACGCTCTCGGCGGCGGCGACCGTTGCATCGAGCAGCGCCTGCGGCGTCGCCTCGGCCGTCATCTCTGCCGCGAGACCGGACGTCGCCGCCTCCAGGCGATCGACCAAATCCAGAACCTGTCGGCGATCGGCATCATCGCTGAACTTCGCTGCGTCGACGTGAGCGCGCAATGCGGCGAGACCCGTGGCAGGCTTCAGGCCGCGCAGGCATTTGCGGTCGAGCCGGCGCGCGGCATCGAGCAGGGCGGGGCGCGACAGGCCGAACGACGCGAACGGGTGGTTCAGTAGGCCGAGCAGGGCGACCGGCGCGAAGCCGCCATCGACCGCCGCCAGCAGGGCACGCAGGAGCGAGGCGGGCGGCGTATCCAGCAGCGGCTGGCCCGCCGAATCGTCGACCTCGATGCTCCAGCGGCGCAGCTCGGCGGTGACGCGCCGCGCGAGATCGCGATCGGGCGTCACCAGCGCGGCAGTGCGGCCCGGGTGCTCCAGCGCCTCGCGCAGGGCGAGCGCGATCACCACGGCCTCCTGGTGCGCCGTCGCGCAGTCGGCACGCGTGACGTGATCGAGCGCAGCGTCACTGGGCTCGATCCAGGCGTCGCTGGTTTCGGCCGGCCGCATCAGCTCGCTGATCAGCAGCCGGCGCGCCGGGTCGCCGCCGGCGCCCGGCCAGTCGGCGACCTTGCGCCGGTCCTGGCCGAGCGCGCCCAGCAATTCACGCAGGCCGAACTGCGGATGGGTGGGATCGAGCTTGGCCCAGCTCTCGTCATCCATGTCGCGGTCGAGGCCGGGCAGCACGACGGCGCCCTGCGGCAGGCCGGCGATCACGCCGAGCAGTTCGCGTGTGGCGGGTTGCGAGCCGGTCGAGCCGGCGGCGATCACCGGCGTGGCCGGCGGGTGGGCGCGCCAGCGCTCGGCCTGGGCGCGGATCGAGCGGGTGCGGCGGTCGAGGGCGTCGATCCGGCCGCGCTCGGCCAGGATCTCCGGCCAGGCCTTGCCGACGATGGCGAGAAATTTCAGCGTGTGCCGCCAGTGGCTGGCGAAATTGCCTTCGACCAGATCGTCCAGCCGATCGAACGGCACGCCGTCGATGGCAAGCTCGTCAAGCAGGCGGGCGAGCTCGCGCGCCAGCCCCAGCGCCTGCGCCGCCGATTGCGCGATCGGCTGGCCGTCATCGTCCTTGAAGGCCGTGACCAGCCGCGCCAGCAGCGCCTCGCGCTCAGCGCCGTCGATCGCCGCCGGCAGGTCGAGGGCGGAGCCGTCGCCCAGCAGGTCCGCGCCGTCGTCGTCGACATCGCCCAGCGGCAGCAATCGCGGCAGCAAGGTCGGCTTGCCGCCGGAGGCGCGCAGGAAGGCTTCACGCAACGAGCGGACCGAGCGCCGCGTCGGCACCAGGATCAACACTTCGGCCAGCGCCAGCGGATCGTCGCGGTAGCCGGCGAGCACGCCCTGCGCCAGATCGTCGGCAAAGCGCCGGTCGATGCCGATGGTGTAAAGGCGACTCACTGCAGGGCCCGTTCGGCGTCGCCGAGCGCCTGCGGCGTGCCGACATGGAACCACTGGCCGTCATGGACCAGGCCGTAGAGCCGGCCGGCCGCTTCTGCCCGGTTCCAGAGTTTCAGCAGCGAGAACGGGCCGTCGGGTGAGTCCTCGAACAGGCGCTTGTCGCAGATCGACACGCTGGCAAAGAAGTGCGGCGCATAGTCGGCCGTGCCGCGATGGCGCGCGCGGCCGTCGGACCCGAGGAAATAGTCGCCGCGGTCGCGCGCTTCGCGGCCGATCGTCTTGTCGAGCGGATGCAGAAGCAGGAGCGCATTCATGCGCGCGGGATCCCAGGCGGCCTCCATGCGGGCCAACATTGGGATGCGGCCGTCCTGCCACAAGCCGTCGCCATTCAGGACGAAGAACGGCCCGTCGCCCAGGAGCGGCAGGGCGTTCTTCACGCTGCCGCCGCTCTCCAGCAACCGCTCCTCCCTGATGATGCGCGCGCGCTCGTCGAGATGTTGGGCGATTTGCTCGCCGAGATAATGGACGTTGACCACTACGTCGCTGACGCCGTGTTCGCCAAGCCGCGCCATCGCGCGATCGAGCATGGATCGCCCGGCGATCGGGATCAGCGGCTTGGGCATCGCATCGGTCAGTGGCCGCATGCGCTCGCCGCGGCCGGCCGCCAGGATCATCGCCGTCCGGATCACGCCGACCCTATCATGAGGAACCACTGCGCCGCAGCGGCGGCGGCAGGTGATGGTCGAACCAGAGCCGTAGCGGTTCGAGCGCCGGATGCGCCACCGCCCGCTCGAACATGCGCCAGACGCGTGGCAGATGCGGCAGGTAATCGGCTTTGCCGTCGCGCCGCAGCAGGCGCACGAACAGCCCGATGATCCGGGCATGGCGCTGTGCCGCCATCAAGGCAAAGCCGGCGCGGAAATCTTGCGCATCGAGGCCTGTGGCCGCGAGATAGCGGCCGAGACAGGCGGCGTGAATTGCAGTCGGCACGTCGCGCCGCGCATCCTCGATCAGCGAGACGAGGTCGTAGGACGGGTGGCCGCGCTGGGCGTCCTGGAAGTCGAGCAAGCCGCAGGCGCGCACGCCGGGCCGGTCGGGCAGCCACAGGAGATTGTCGCTGTGGTAGTCGCGCAGCAGCAGGCAGCTGGCGCCGGACGGCAGGTTGGCCAGGCACTGCCGCCAGGCGGCGCGATAGCTTTCCGTCTGCTCCATCGTCGTCGGCCGGCCGGTGGCTTCCGGCAGGTACCATTCGGGCACCAGGATCGCCGCCTCGATCAACGCCTCGCCCTCGTAGGCCCCGAGGCCCGGCAGCAGGCCATGGTCGGGCGCGGCGTGGACGGCGGCCAGCACGTCGGTGGCGCGGGCATAGAGCTCCGCTTCGTCACCGCCATTGGCGAGCACGCGCGCGAAGGTGTCGTCGCCCAGATCCTCCAGCAACAGGAAGCCATTCGCTTCGTCTTCGGCGAAGATTTCCGGCGCGCTGAGA
>Ga0306920_100011281_pt1 | contig 12053 bp, 11 predicted proteins | sample flu12Cox44000170_FD_204666 | JGI IMG/M metagenome (GOLD analysis project Ga0306920, IMG submission 204666) | Lab enrichment of tropical soil microbial communities from Luquillo Experimental Forest, Puerto Rico - flux4day.12C.oxic.44.000.170 (v2)... | ecosystem: Environmental > Terrestrial >...
CCGTCGACCCGCGGACGCATCGCGTCTACGCACCCGCGGAGCAGGTCGAGGGGCGGCCAGCATCGAAGATGTTCGTGTTCGAGGCGGTCACCAATCCGTAAGCTCCTGGCAGCCCTGCTGGGAGCATAGTCAACTCTAGGCCCTTGCTGCGGCGGTGGCCCCGCAGGGGGCCGCCGGTCCCCTGACGTAATCTGCCAGACTCAGACGCCAACCGCCCCAGGAGCCCCTGCCACAGCGGCCGGACGCGGCGGCGTTCCCTGACATCGCTGTCAGAGAATCGTCAGTTGCCGCGGCGCAGCGCACCCGGGATCATCGCGGCGGAGGTCCATGCCTTGAACGAGGTTGCGACGACGTTCCTCACGCTCGGCGCGGTGAGCTATGGTGGTGCCGGCATCCTCGGCATGATGCAGGCGGAGATCCAGCAGAAGCGCGGCTGGCTCAGCAAAGAGCGGTTCCTCGAAGGGCTCGCGCTCTCGAATCTCCTGCCCGGTCCAACGGCAGCGCAGCTCGCGATGTTCCTCGGCTACGCGCGCGCGGGATGGATGGGCGCCCTCGTGGCGGGCGTGTGCTTCGTCGTGCCGGGGTTCGTGGTGATGCTGACGCTCACGCTCCTCTACACGACGTTCGCCGCGGTGTCGACACTGCGCGGCGCGTTCTACGGCCTCGCACCGTCGTGCTCGGCATCTTCGCGATCGCCGTGTACCGCCTCGGGCGCGCCGCGATCAAGGACGCGGGGCCGCTGGCGTTCGCGGTGGCGTCCGCGATGGCGATGGCGTTTCCGCAGGTCGGCATCGTCACCGTGATGCTCGTCGCCGGGTCGATCGCGATCATGCTGTACGCGTCGCGCGCGTGGGGCGCGGTCCTCGTCGCGGCGACGCTCGCACTGGCCCCGCTGCTCGCGCTCACCTCGGGCGTCGCGATGCCGCTCGCGCTCGACTCGGGCACGGGGCTCGGCGCGCTCGCGCTCTTCTTCGTCATCGTCGGCGCGTTCACGTTCGGCGGTGGCCTCGCGATGCTGGGCTTCATCGAGCAGCACGCGGTCACGAGCTTCCACTGGCTCACGGCGCAGCAGTTCCTCGACGGCCTTGCGCTCGGTCAGCTCACGCCGGGACCGGTCGTCATGCTCGCCGCGTTCGTAGGGTATCACGTGGCCGCGATCACCGGCGCCGTCGTCGCGGCGGCGGCGGTGTTCCTGCCGTCGTTCGCGCTCGTGCTGCTGACCATTCCGATCCTGCAGCGCACGCGTCAGCACCCGTGGCTCCAGGCGGCGCTGCGCGGCGTGAACCCCGCCGTGATCGCGGTCATCGCGGTCGCGCTGCTCAAGATGGTGCCGGTGGCGATGCCCGATCTGCCGCGCGGCGCGCTCGCGGTCGTCACCGTGCTCGTGATGCTGCGGTGGTCGATCAGCCCGCCGCTGCTCATCTTTGCCGGCGCCGTGCTCGGTCTCGCGCTCGGTCGCTGACGGCGCGGTCAGGAAGATGTCAGTGGTGCCCGACGCGAACGGTCGTGATCATCGACGCGAGGAGGAGCAGAGCGATGATCAGACTGCTGACCGTTGCGGCGTGGTTGACGATGATGGGCGTGGTGGCGATACCCGCCGTGGGCTTCGGTTCTCGGAAGCTCCGCCCTCACGTCTGGTCCCTTGTCCCCCACCCCACGGCACAGGAGGAATCGAAATGAACCGCCCAAAGAACTTGTTGCATCACTCCGTTCTGCTCGCGACCGCTTTTCTGGCCGTCCTGGTGATGGGCGCTCTGCCCGTGCGGGCCCAGCAGACCGCCGCCAGTCCGTCTGTCTCCGCGACCGAAAAACCGTATCTTTTCGAGTGGGTTTACAAAGTGAAATGGGGCCACGCCGATGAATTCTGGCAAATCTTCAAAAAGTATCAGGTCCCCGTCCTCAACCGCCAGAAGGAGCTCGGCTATGTGCTCTCATACACCGTTTATAGGCCAGGCTTTCACACCGGCGAAGACACTCGCTGGGAATACCGCATCGTGATCACCTTCAAGAACCTAGCCTCCTTCGGCCACCACAGAGAAGTCACCAAGCAGCTCTTCCCCGATCAATCCGCCCTGAACCGCGAAGAAAACCGCCGCTGGGAACTGACCGAAGCGCACTACGACCTCCCCATCCGCATCATCGACCCAAACGGCGATGGAGAAGAATAATGCGCGCCAACGCGCTGGAGAACAACTTCCGGCTCTACACGCTGATCAACGGCACCCGCCGCACGCTGGCTTCCGCGCGCGTCACCGAGCCGAAGCTGGGTGCGTGGCACACGCTGCGGGTGACTGCGACCGGCCCGCGCATCCAGGCCTGGCTCGACGGTGCCGCGCTGCTCGATCACAAGGACACGACGTACACCCGCGGCTTCATCGGGCTGTGGACCAAGGCCGACTCGGTGACCGAGTTCGCCGACCTCACCGCGACGGGTGCGCCGTGAGCACCGGCGCCTGGGAGGTCGGCCGGGTCTTCTTGAAGCTCGGCGCCATGAGCTACGGCGGGCCGGCCATGATAGGCATCATGCAGGCCGAGATCGAGCGCAAGCGCCAGTGGGTCACGCGCGAGCGCTTCGTCGAGGGGCTCGCGCTGGTGAACTTCCTGCCGGGGCCGCTGGCCGTCCAGTTGTCGATCGTGCTCGGCTACGTGCGGGCCGGGTGGCTCGGTGGCGTGCTGGGCGGCCTGGGCTTCATACTCCCGGGCTTCGCCATCATGCTGACGCTGACGATCCTGTACTCGGCGTACCGCGCGCTACCGGCGCTACGCGGCGTGTTCTACGGCCTGAGCCCGGTCGTCATCGGCATCTTCGCCGTGGCGGTGTGCCGCCTGGGGCGGGCGGCGATCAAGGACCGCGCGCAGATCGTCGTCGCGGCGGGTTGCGCGCTGCTGCTCGGGCTCACGCCGCTCGACATCGTCTCCACCGTGCTGCTGGCCGCCGCCGCCGGCGTGACGGTCTATGCCTCGCGCCGGTGGGAACTGGCCGCCGTGGCCGCCGTTCTCGCCGTCGGCGTGGCGCGCGTCTGGCTCGCGCCGTCCACCGGGCTGCTGCTCGCGGGCGCCGCGACGGACACCGCCTCGCTGGCGGCGCCCGGGCTCGGGCGGCTCGGCGTGTTCTTCTTCAAGGCCGGCGCCTTCACGTTCGGCACCGGCCTGCCGATCCTGGCCGTCGTGGAGGATCAGGTGGTGCGGCAGTTCCGCTGGCTGACGGCGCAGGAGTTCATCGACGGCTTGGCGCTCGGGCAGCTCACGCCGGGGCCGATCATCACGCCGCTGGCCGCGTTCGTCGGCTATCGCGTGGCCGGTGTGGCCGGCGCGGCGGTGAGTGCCGCGGCGATCTTCCTGCCGTCGTTCGCCCTCGTGCTGGCCGTGCTGCCGTTCTTCGAGCGGCTGCGCAAGATCGGCTGGATCGCCGCGGCGCTCAAGGGGCTGTCGCCGGCCGTCATCGGCATGACGACCGTCACGCTCGTGCAGATGCTGCCGCACGCCGTGGTCGACGTGCTCACCGCGCTCCTGCTGGTGGGGACGGTGGCCGCGATGGTCGCGCGGGGCGTCGGCCCGCTGCCGGTGCTGGCGGCCGGCGCCGTGGTGGGCGTGCTCGCCACGCTCGTGCTGCGGGCGCGCTGACCCTTACTGGATCACCTGATCGGCGAGGAGCAACAGCGGCTGCGGCACGGTCAGCTCGATGCTCTTCGCTGTCTTGAGATCGACGGCGAGCAGGAACCTGTCCGGCGCGCCGATTGGCAGCTCGCCCGGGCTGGCCCCGCGCAGGATCTTGTCGACGTAGAGCGCCGCGGCCCGGAACAGGTGCGGGAAGCTGGGCGAGTACGAGAGAAGCCCTGCGGGTGGTTGCGGGCCCGCGATTTGAACCCACAAACCCGAGACTCTGCTGTCGAACTGGCTCGCGCGGGCTCTTCTTTCTGGAGTCTTCGACCGGAAAATGCCGGAGAGCCGTTACGGCGATCAAGTCCTCATGTAGGATGGACATCTAGAGCTTGCGCACGACTTGTGCAACCGAATGGCGACCATGTACACCACGGCTTTCGACGCCAGCGGGAAGGAAGACGACAAGGCTACGCCCTTTCTCGTCGTAGCCGGCTTTGCCTCCACAGCGAAGGAATGGGAAGACTTCGATCGGTCGTGGCGCGCCAGACTATTCGAGGATCATCTGCCGTACTTTCACATGCAAGCATGGCACCACTGGCGTAATACCAGCGAGCTGTTTGTAGATCGGGAGTATTGGAACCAGGCTCGCATCGACAAGCTGATGGACGATCTCTTAGAGATTCTCATTCGTCATTCGTTCCGAAAGTTCTGCTGCGTTGTAAGGAACGAATCCTATTCGGAGCACCTCGCCGCACCGCTGAGGGATCAGTTTCTCCTGAATGCCTACGTCCTCGCTGCTAGGGGAGTTGTCCAACTCGCGCATGAGTGGACTCTCTACCGCGACAATAAACCTCTTGAGCATATCTTTGAGAAGGGAGACAAGGGTAAGGGCATGCTCATGGAACGAATGAAGATTGAAGGATTAGCCGCGCCGGCATTCAGGTGGGGGAAAGACAGAGTCGACAAAAGGACCGGTGCTTTGGTTCCAGGTTTCACTCCGCTTCAGGCCGCGGACATCTACGCCTACGAGACGTTCCGTTTTGCGCGTGATTTTCCCGAGAAGGGGAACAACAAAAGTCGAGTCTTAAGGCAGTTGGACAGCGTCCTTGGAGAGCCACGGACATTCGCTGTCCGAGATCTACAAGAACTCAACGACATGATCGGTCAAATCGTTGGGGATCCTGGTTTCTGGGACAGGCATCGCTCATTGTGAATGCGAGCTGGAGTGCTCCCCAGTTCATTGGAAGGCAGATTCATCGCCTCGAACCACCCTCAGAATTTGAATCCCCGGGGCAGGTCGTTGAGTCAACATCTTCCAACTCTGTGATACGAAACAGCTAGCGCGTGGCGGACACCAAACACGGGTTCGAATCCCCCGCGTGGCACGCAAGCACCCGTCCACGGCAAAGAAGCCGTGGACGGGTGAATGCCTGAAGCTAGGGACCCTCCGGATTAGTTAGTTTGCCTCGGTATTTTCGATGGGCCGCTGTGTTCTATCATGCTGAATCTGCTAGCATGCGCGTGGGGGCAAAGTGTTTCTGGAAGTTCCGCCCGGCGTGAAATGGCTGGATCTGCTCGCCGATAGGCACCGGATGATCTAGCCCTCAAGACATTGCTGGTCGCGTATTCGGAGATGATCTTTTGAGCCTGAGGCGGCAAGGCTACTGAGCGTCGTTTCCCTCCTTTACTTACAAAGCCGATGAGCCCTTGATCGCCCACGACGTTTCCCCACTTAACGTTCTGAATCTCCTCCGCTCGGATGCCGCCATAGAATTTGCCGCGTCCCGGCGGCGCACCACGCGGGGCTTCGCGACCCGCGTTGTTTGCGGCATTCATGGCGAAAACGTGGCGGCGACCAAGTAGGGGCTCACGCCGTGACTTCAAACCGGAATGTGAGTGATCTGTCCGCCTGCAAGTGGTTGCGAGCCCGCGACTTGAACCGACGACTAGCTTCAGGCTTTCACGCCGCGTGTCTTAGTCGCGCCACTTTTCCATGAGTCGGCGCGCCGAGAATCATGCGATATTGCTGGCGAAAACGTGACCGCGACCAAACACGGGTTTGAGCCGGGTCGGGCGGCCTCCGCCTTAGACGGCGCACCTCACGACGCCCCGGAAGGGAAGGTAGAGAAGCGCTCGCCTCGAGCGGTTGTGGGAGGGCTGAGCAGGTGAGGGAGGACCAAGGGAGGCACCATCATGTACGTCCCCGCACATTTCGAAGAAACCCGGCCGGAGGTACTACGCCGGCTGATTCACGACCACCCGTTAGCAGCGCTCGTCACACTTGGGTCCGACGGGCTCAACGCCAACCACATCCCGATGGAACTGGACGCCGATCCCGCCCCGCTCGGGACGCTGCGAGGCCATGTGGCCCGTGCCAATCCCGTGTGGCGCGACTTTTCCCCGGGCGTCGATGCTCTCGCGATCTTCCAGGGTCCGCAGGCCTATGTCTCGCCCGCGTGGTATCAGACCAAGCAGGAGACGGGCAAGGTCGTGCCGACCTACAACTACGCCGTCGTCCACGCCGGTGGCCCGATGCGGATCATCGAGGACCGCGCGTGGCTGGGGGCCTTCGTCGAGCGTCTCACGAACCGGCATGAGGCCGGGCGACCGCAGCCGTGGAAAGTGACGGATGCGCCCGCAGACTTCATCGAGCACATGCTGGGCGCCATCATCGGCATCGAGATCCCGCTCACGAAGCTCGCCGGCAAGTGGAAGGTCAGCCAGAACAGGCCCGCGACGGATCTGGACGGCGTGGTGCGGGGGCTGAAGGAGAGCGGAGCCCCGGCCATGGCGGATCTCGTGAAGGAAGCCGCGGGCGCCGCCAAGCCTCACAAGGACTGAGAGGCGGCTCGGGGACTGATCACGTCGGACCTTAGCACAAGCGCTCCCGGGCTACGGAAAGCCAGCGAAGGAAAACTCGGGCCGCGCCGCGTGTCGATAAATTCCTTGCAGCAGCGGTTGTGACTCCTGCTCGGTCCACCGCGGCGATCACTTGATACCCGTCGACGCCCGGAAGAACCGATTCACCTTGATGATGCCCAGCGCTGCGCGTGCGTGATGTGCCGCTCAGGTGTCTGGTCTTGCTCGCGGAAGAAGATCACGCCATAGCACGTTTGGCGGGCTGCTGGCGAACTGCACGTGGCCCACCTATGGTGCCCCAACGCGACACGATACCCTTTTGTACTCTGGAATTTCGCGAGGGTATACGAGTACGGCGGCCGCCGGGGCAAGCCCCAGTGGGTCAAGCCGAGACCCTCTCGCTGGGATTACTCGCGCTTCGCCGATCCGCGGGCCGGCGCCGTCACGCCGGACGACGTGATCGAGATGACGTTCGAGAAGCAGAACGCCGCTGATCAGGGCTTCAACCGGTGGACGATCAACGGCGTGGTGTTCTCGATGGACAAGATGGAGCCGATGTTCCATCTCCGCCAGCGCCGACGCTATCGGCTGCGCATGCGGAATGCCAGCGATGACATCCACCCGATGCACCTGCACCGGCACAGCTTCGAGCTGACCAGAATCGCCGGCAAGCCAATGGCAGGCGTGATCAAGGACGTCGCGATGCTCGGCGGCTACCAGGAGATGGAAGTCGACTTCACGGCCGATAATCCAGGGCTGACCCTGTTTCACTGCCATATGCAGCTACACATGGACTATGGATTCATGGCGCTGTTCGACTACATCTGAGGCGCTCTCTCAGGCTGGATCTGCGAGCATGCGAGCAGGGCAAAGTGCTTCTGGACGCTTCGCCCGGCGTGAAGAATCTGCTCGCCGATTTGCATCGCACGATCGTACGATCCGGGCGCGCCGCCCCGCCGCGCTGAGCGTCGCAGGGCCGCGACAACTCAGCGCGACGGGCGTGGGATCTAAGCGTAAGATGGTGTTGCTGCGCAGTGCCAGCAGCGGCATTGGGCTTGCGTTGGCGCTGGGGTCTGTGACGGCTGCGGCATCTGAGCCTCCGTACCCTTCCGTCGCACCTGCGCGAGGAGGCTCAACAGCGCGGTGCGCTCTCGGGTCTTCCGGTGCCACTCCATGAGCTCGATTTCTGCCATGTAGCAGTCCATGATGTATTTCCTTCCTGTCCCCGCCAGGCATCGCGGGGACGCTTCTTCAGCGTCAGTCCTCTCGCCGCAGCGCCCGCTCGCCGCCTGCGGCATACCATGCGGACAGGCCACCCTGGACGTAGCGCGCGTCGAAGCCACGCTGCCGGAGGACGCCTGTGACGGCACAGCCGACGTTGAAGCCGTACGAGCAGTAGATGGCCACCGGCGCATCGGGCGAGAGCTCCTTGCACCACTCGTCAACGCGCTCAGGGTCCCGGTAGATCGCGCCCTGCATCATGTCCGTCGACCTCGAAAAGTGATATCGGGGTCGAGCGTCGATGACCTGAATCGCTTCGCCTCCGGCGAGCCGCGAGGCCAGTTCCTCGACCGTGATCGCCGGCACCGTCTGGTCGGAAGGGCTTCGGACCACGGCCGATCCTCCCTGGGCCGCTTCCTTGAACCGGTTCGCGACCGCGGCCCAGTCGATGTTCCGCATGAACGCGTCGATATACGCTGTGGCGTTGCCACTGAACTCGACCTGATAGGCGTGCTCATACATGTCGAGGGCAAGGAGAGGGACGGAATCGATCATCACTTGCGAGTCGCCGATCACGATCTGATTCTGGAGGGTGCCGTCGCGGCGTGAGTAGCTCAGGAGCACCCAGCCGGAGCGGCCGCTGAGCGCTTGCCCTAGGGCGACGAACTCCCGCCGCCATGCGGCCAGGCTGCCAAAGCGCTGCTCCAGCGCCACGGAGATCGGCTCGGCGAGCCTTGTGCCGGAACCGCTTCCGGTGAAGAGCACGCCACCATCACCCCCCAAGCTGGCGAAGTACACCTCGTGGAGGGCGACGGAACCCATTGCCGCGACCTCCTCCTGCTTCAATGCCCGAAGGTCGTAGCCAGGCACCGCGGCGACGTCGAGCGTCGCGAGCCTGTCCCGAATCGCATTGAGGGACCGTACGGCGGCTCCGTAGACATCCTCGTAGTGGGTGACCATGAGTCGGTCGGAGAACCCATTGAGGGTCCAGGGCTTGCACGGAATTTGGATGACATGCTGCATGATCGTGCTCCTTTCTGATGGGTGAACGTCACGTCCATCTCTTGCCGGGCCAGCGGCATAGACTCCTTCGAACAGCGTAAGTTCGGTGCACGAGCACCTCCTGTGATCGAGCCCGCGCGCGACGCACGGGAGCTCGCCATCGCGCGGGCTCACTCTGAGCAGCAGCTTCGAGTTCATTATGTTCCGATACTGAAACTACTGTTTCACCCTGTCAAGCTCCCGTAACGCAGCGCAGCATCTGCTCAGAAGAATCTACCTAAGCGCTGGGAGATTCCCCTGCCTGCAAAGAGACTTGACGGGGTGAAACAATAGTTTCAAACTGAGAACAGAATGGACTCGAAGCTTCTTCTCCTCATCGTGAGCCTGCCGCCGAATCCATCGAGTCTCCGCGTGCGGGTGTGGCGGCGGCTGCGTGCGGTGGGCGCGGTCGCGCTCAAACGCACCGTCTACCTATTGCCCGATACCCCCGACCACTACGAGCATTTCCAGTGGCTCGCCCAGGAGATCCAGCGGGAGGGGGGAGAGGCCACGCTCCTCCGCGTCGAGCAGATCGAGAACATGAGCCCGCAGGATGTGATCCGCCTCTTTCATGAGGCGCGCGAGCCCGCGTTCCGTCGGCTTGCGACGCGGTATCGGAAGCTGCTGCAAAACCTCGATCGAAAGTCTGCGGCTACCAGCCCTCGAGTCCAGGCCGAGCTGACCCAGCTCGAGAGAGAGTACGAGACGCTCCACGAGCTCGATTTCTTCGACGCCCCGGCGGGGGCCGAGGTCGAGCGGGTGAGGGAGGCCATCGCCATGCGCACCAGACCATCGGAAGAGCCGAGGCGACGAGAGAAGGTGACGGATCTGCGGGAGCTTCGGGGCCGGCAATGGATCACGCGCCGGCGGCCCCACGTCGACCGCCTGGCCTCGGCGTGGCTGATCAAGCGGTTCATCGACCCCGAGGCGACTTTCCTGTTCGCCGATCCAAAGGATTTCCCGGCGGAGGCCATTGCCTTCGATGCGCCCGGGGCCGAGTTCAGCCACGTGGGGGAGGACTGCACCTTCGAGACGCTCCTCAAGCGTGCCGGGCTTCGGGATCGCCGCCTGGCCCGCCTCGCCGAGATCGTACATGAGGCCGATCTGCGGGACGGCAAGTTCCCTCGCGACGAGGCGCGCGGCATCGATCTCGTGATCCGAGGGCTTCTTGCCGCGAATGCCGACGACCATCAGGTCCTCGAGCATGGGCTGGCGCTCTTCGAAGGGCTCTATACGGGGGCCAGCCGGAAGGCGTGACCGTCCGGCGCGCGGTGCCACCATCGTGGGACGAGCCCCAGAACGGAGGGATATATGAGCCAGGAACTCTTGATCCTGTCGCGAGCCGATGTATGTGAGCTTCTGTCGCTCCGCGAGTGTATCGACGCTGTCGAGCGCGCATTCCGCCTCCACGCCGAAGGCCGAACGCTGGCGCCCGGCGTTCTCTGCGTACCAGCCGCTGGAGGTGGCTTCCACATCAAGGCGGCCGGGCTGCTAGACGAGCGCAGCTACTTCGCGGCGAAGACGAATGCCAACTTTCCAGACAATCCGCGGCGTTTCGGGCGGCCGACCATCCAGGGCACCATCATGCTGGCCGACGCCACCAACGGCACCCCGCTGGCCATCATGGAGTCCGGCAGCGTGACCGCCTTACGGACGGGCGCGGCCACGGCGGCCGCGGCGAAGTATTTGGCGCGCGGCGACGCCCGGATGGCGACCATCGTGGGCTGCGGGGTGCAGGGCGAGCTTCAGCTGGCCGCGATCGCCGCCGTCCTCCCGCTCGAGCGCATTCGTCTCTACGATCTCGACCACGGCCGGGCGGAAGGCCTGGCCCGTCGCGCCGAGGAACGACACGGCGTTCGCGCCGAGGCGACCCGGGACCTGCCCGGGGCGATTCAGGCGAGCGACGTGTGCGTGACGTGCACGACGGCCCGCCGCGCGTTCGTCGAGAGAAAGGATGTGGCGCCGGGCTCCTTCATCGCCGCGGTGGGCGCTGACAGCCAGGGGAAGCAGGAGATCGAACCCACGCTGGTGGCCTCATCGACCCTGGTGGTGGACCTCCTTCAGCAGTGCGCGGAGATCGGTGAGCTCCAGCATGTGCTGGCCGCGGGCCTTCTCACGCGTGCGCAGGTGCACGCAGAGCTCGGCGACGTCATCGTGGGTCGGCGTCCCGGACGCACGCGGGTCGACGAGATCACGATGTTCGACAGCACGGGAACGGCGCTGCAGGACGTGGCAGCGGCAATCGTGGTGTACGAGCAGGCACGGGCCACCGGGCGTGGCACGGAAGTCAAGCTCGATGGTGAGCTGAGAGCCACGGAGGCCTGACCAGCAGTGCCCGCGGCCCGTGTGTCGAGCGATCGATGAAAGTGAGAACGAGTCTTCGCGATTGAAGAGTCATGCGATGAGCGAGTGCAAATATCGGGTGGCGATGATGTTTGCCGGCGATCTGGGTAGCCGCCCGACGCTGAAGCTCGAGGAGACTCGGCTCGGCGACATCGCGAAGGCGCTACGCACCGTTGGCCTCGACGTCGAGGCTGCGGTCTACGCCGACGAGGTCGCCGAGGAAGTGCGCGAGCAGTTGCTATGTGTCGACGGCGTCCTCGTCTGGGTCGATCCGGTCCGCAAGGACGGCAACCGCGCGAAGCTCGATCCGCTCCTGCGCGACGTGGCGAGCCACGGGGTGTTCGTGAGCTCGCATCCAGACCTGATTCTGAAGATGGGTACCAAGGAAGTGCTCTATCGGACTCGCCACATGAGCTGGGGCACCGACACGCGGCTCTATACGACGTTGGCGCAATTCCGCCGCAACCTCCCACAGTGCCTCGCCGAAGGCAACGCGCGCGTGCTGAAGCAATACCGCGGCAACGGCGGCATCGGTGTCTGGAAAGTGGAAGCGGTCGACCCGGGCGTACCGACGGGGCGTGTACGCGTACGGCACGCGCTGCGCGGCAGCCAGGAGTTCGAAGAGCCGTTGGATGAGTTCGTCGAGCGCTGCGCGCAGTATTTCCAGGGCGACGGCCGCGTCATCGACCAGGTCTTTCAGCCGCGGCTCACCGACGGCATTGTTCGTTGCTACCAGGTGCGCGACCGCGTGGCGGGCTTCGGCGAGCAGCTCGTCAACGCGCTGTATCCGGCAGCGCCCGGAGCCCCGCCGGCCGCCGCGCCGCCGCCCGGACGGCGGCTCTACTATCCGCCGACGCGACCCGACTTCCAGAAGCTGAAGAATCGGCTCGAGTCGGAGTGGGTGCCCGAAATGTGTCGCGTGCTGTCGATCGACCCCGCGGAACTCCCGGTCATTTGGGATGCCGACTTCATGTACGGACCGAAGA
>Ga0306920_100011282_pt1 | contig 12052 bp, 8 predicted proteins | sample flu12Cox44000170_FD_204666 | JGI IMG/M metagenome (GOLD analysis project Ga0306920, IMG submission 204666) | Lab enrichment of tropical soil microbial communities from Luquillo Experimental Forest, Puerto Rico - flux4day.12C.oxic.44.000.170 (v2)... | ecosystem: Environmental > Terrestrial >...
GGGAGTACATCCTGGACTGGGACGACGTCCGGTCGGACCCGGACCCGCACGCGGCAGCGCTGGGGTTCGCCCGGTCGGCCTTCCAGCACGCCTGCGTGGCGTGCGGCTGGGACATGACCCTGGCCGCAACGGCGGAGGGTACCCCGCCCCCGGTCAGGTGACCGGCAGCAGGGCGGTGACCGTCCGGACGCCGGGAGAAGCGATGGGACCGAACGAACGCGCTCACCATCGGTTACCGGCGGGGCCCGTCCGCGACACCTGCATCCAGAGCGTCGTCGGCCAGCAGCGTGGCGACGGCGATCTCGGCCTCGGCAGCGGCGGGCAGCAGGGCAGGCAGCCGGGGGATGCCGGTTAGCCGCCCATCGGAGGTGTACCGGTCGATCACCCGCGGATCGATGTACGAACCCCGCGCCACGGCCGGGGTGTCGCCGAGCCAGTCCGCCACCCCGCGGACGGCGGCGGTTACCGCGCTCTTGCGGCTGCGCGCGGTCGGCGCCGGATCCGCGTTCGCGAGCAGTAGCGCCATCAGTACGGTGGCGTTCCAGGTGCGAAATTCCTTGGCGGTGAAGTGGCCGCCGGCGCGAGTGGCAATGTAGCTGCTCACCTGCTGCGAGCGGAGAGGCCGCCATGCGTCCCCGTCCTGGAACGAGAACAGGAAGTCGGATGCGCTGTCGCTGCTGACCAGCGCGCGCACCACGGACCGGACCGCATCGTCGGTGACGGTGATCGTCCGGCGTTTGCCCTCCTTGGCGACGTAGTCGAACGCGACGCCGTCGCGCGTCACGGTGACATCGTGCTTCTGGAGCGTGGTCGCCCCATAGTGGTGATCAAGCTCGGCATACTTCTCCCCGCCGATCCGGAACAGGCCGAGGTCGATCAGCCGGACCGCGGCCGCGGTCACGCGATCGCGGTCGAGATGGCGGCCGCCGAGATCGGCTACCGTGGCCGACCGCAGCGCGGGCAGTGCGGCGGCGAACCGCAGCATGTGCGCGAACTTCTGGGCGTCGCGTTGCTCACGCCACATTTGGTGGTAGCGGTACTGGGTCCGGCCCCGGCTGTCGACGCCCGTGGCCTGGATGTGGCCCAGCGGTTCGGGCGAGATCCAGACGTCTTTCCAGGCCGGCGGGATGCCTAGAGCTCCGATGCGGTGCAGTATCCCGGGGTTCGTGACCTCCGCTCCGGAGGGGTCGTGATAACGGAACCCGCCGCCGATCCGCTCTCGGGTGATCCCCAGCCCGTGCGGATCACTGCGGGTGAGCCCCTGGACCGCGGCGGCCTGGGGCGATGAATCAGCACTCAACGGACGTCACCTCGGTTCAATGTAAGCACGAGCGACGCATTCCGAAGAAGCGGCTTGGACGGAAGTTGCTTTCACCAGGCCTTACACTGAGCGGGTATGGAGGTGACGCGGGCATGCCGGACCTGAGGCAAGTCTTCAACGATCTGATCCGCTTTGAGATCGAGCTGTGGAATGCGGTCGACACCCGGCTGAAGCGGGGGTTCGACCTGCCGATGACGCACTTTGAGCCGATGTCGGTCATGGACCGGCTGCCCAAGTGCCGGGTCTACGACATCGCCACCGAGCTGGGCATCACCACGGGCGGCACGAGCAAGCTGGTGGACCGGATCGAGGCCAGCGGCTACTGCCGGAGGCTGCCGAACCCGGACGACCGGCGGTCCTCGCTGCTGGAGCTGACGCCGCAGGGCCGCCGCCTGTACGCCGAAGCCGGGCAGGCCTTCGACGACGAGCTGCAGCGGCGGCTCGGCGCGGCCGTGCCGGAGCGGACGCTGCGGCAGTTCGCGGCCACCCTGGCCCGCCTCCGGGCGGCCGGCTACCGCGCCGAAATGGAGGATATTGCCTAGTCAGGCTGCTCCGGCGCAACGCGGCGGATTTGTTAGGCCCTATACAGTTCATAGAACTTGCTTCCAATTAAGGATTCACGCCGACCGCCGCAGCCGGTCGAGCCCGTCCAGGATCACGTCGAGCCCGAACTCGAACTCGGTCTGATCGTCGCACCAGCCGAGGGTGGAGTCAGGGTCGTCGTGAGCGATCTCCGTCATCATGCCGGCCAGGTTCGGGAACTGGTCGGCCACGGCGTCCAGGGCGGCGCTGGCCTCCTCGTCCCCGGCCTCACCCGGATCGAACAACTCCTGGGAAAAGCCCAGGGCCCGGCTGCCCAGAGCGTGCAGCGCATGATGGGCCAGGTCGTAGGAGAATCCTGCGCCGCGCATGAGCCCGACCAGGGCGTCGTAGTAGCGCAGCACCGCAGGACTCGTGCTGGCATGCCTCTCGAACAGGCCCGGTGCCCAGGGATGCCGGAGGAAGACCTGGCGGGCCGCCAGGATCCGCTGGCGTGCGGCCGCCTTCCAGGCCGCTCCCTTGGAGGGTCCGTGGAGCTGCCCGACGGCGTCGTTGATTTCCCGCGCGATGACATCGACCACGCCTTCCAGGATGTCTTCCTTCCTGGCCACGTGGTAGTACAGCGACATCGCCTCGGCCCCGAGCTCGTCCGCCAGGCGCCGCATCGTAATGGCCTCGACGCCGCCCTCGTCGGCGACCTTGACCGCGGCTCGCAGCACTCGATCTCTGCTCAGCGGGATCCGGGCTCCCGAGGCCGGCTCGGCTTGGGCGGTCACCTGCATCAACCTTTCTCCCCCGGTTGATCTACAGGGTAGGCCCGGGAGGGCACCTTTCGTGGAAGCCTCCCCGCCAGCCGCAGCCAGCAGCTGTTGACTGCCTTACGCTGTACTGTTATCTTACAATGTAAGACTTACAACGTAAGAATACCGGACGGCTTCCTGGAGGACCCGAAGATGAAGGCGTTTGTCCTGCGTTCCTACGGCTCACCTGACCACCTGGACCTCGCGGACATCGACAAGCCGGTGCCCGGCGACGACGAGGTGCTGGTCCGGGTACGTGCCACCTCGGTGAACCCCTACGACTGGCACATCATGAGAGGCGAGCCCCACATCGCGCGGCTGATGCCCGGCGCCCTGGGATTGCGCCGCCCGAAGCTCAGCATCCTGGGTTGCGACGTGGCCGGGCAGGTCGAGGCGGTCGGCCGGGACGTGACTCAGTTCGGTCCCGGCGACGAGGTGTTCGCGCTGCTACCGGGCGGCGGTTTCGGCGAGTACGTCACCGTCGCCGAGGACCTGCTGGCCCGCAAGCCAGGGCTGCTGTCCTTCGAGCAGGCGGCCGCCGTGCCGATGGCGGCCGTCACCGCCCTGGTGGGCCTGCGCGACCGCGGCCGGATCCAGTCCGGCCAGCAGGTCCTGATCAACGGGGCCTCGGGCGGCGTCGGCACGTTCGCCGTGCAGATCGCCCGCGCGCTCGGCGCGACCGTCACCGGGGTCTGCAGTGCGCGGCACGCGGACCTGGTCCGGTCGATCGGAGCCGACGAGGTCATCGATTACGCCAAACAGGACTTCACCCGGAGCGGGCAGCGCTATGACCTGCTACTCGACGTCGCCGGAAGTCGGCCGTCCTGGACGTGCCGGCGGGCGCTGACCGCCAAGGGGACCTTCGTCATCGTGGGCGGCCCGGCAGGCCGGTGGGTTCAGCCGGTCGGCCATGCCTTCTCCTCGCTCGCGGCCGGGCCGCTGATCTCGCAGACAGTCGTCATGGCGGACGCGGTCGGGCGCGCGCAGAAAAAGCAGGACCTGATGACGCTGACCACCCTCATGGAAGACCGGGGGGTCACGCCGGTCATCGACCGGAGCTATCCGTTCGGGGAGCTCAGGGCGGCCATCAGATACCAGGAAGAAGGCCATGCCCAAGGGAAGGTCGTCGTGACCGTCGCGGCGGGTTAGGCCAGCACTTGCACTAGCATGCTCGGAGCGTCCAAAGCGGGAGGCGATCAGCGTGCTGGGGGTAGGCCGATGATCTCGGCGGACGAGCCGGTTATGACCGTGTACGGGGCGCCGTGGTGCCCGCACTGCAAGCGGGTCAAGAAGTTCCTGGCCGCCCACCGGGTCCGCTACACCTTCGTCGACATCGACGTCGATCCCGGGGCCATCGAGCGGCTCAAGCAGTTGCAGGACGGCGGGCAGATCATCCCCACGGTGATCTACCCGGACGGGACGCATGAGGTGAACCCGAGCAATGAGGCGCTGGCTCGCCGTATTGGCCTCACCCTGCAGGCCGGTCGGTCCGCCTACGACCTGGTCATCGTCGGGGGCGGCGCCGCCGGGCTGGCGGCCGCCATCTACGCCGCCCGGGAAGGCATCGACGCGATCGTGGTGGACGCGGGCGCGCTCGGCGGCCAGGCCGGGATCAGCGACCGGATCGACAACTACCCAGGGTTCCCCGGCGGCATCTCCGGCGGGGAGCTGGCCGACCGGTTCGTAGCCCAGGTTCGCCGGTACGGGGTGGAACTCGTCTCGGCCGTGTCGGTCACCGCCGTCAAGCGCGATCACGATGACCTGTTCACCTCGCTGTCTTCGGGCCAGCAGCTCACCTCCCACGCCGTGATCGTGGCCACCGGTTCGACCTACCGCCGCCTCGGCGTGCCCGGCGAGGAGGATCTCATCGGCGCCGGCGTCCACTACTGCGCCACTTGCGACGCGCCCTTCTACAAGGGGGCCGAGGAGGTCGTCGTGGTCGGCGGCGGCAACTCGGCCCTGGAGGAGGGGCTGCACCTGTCCGAGTTCGCGAAGCGGGTCCTAGTGCTCGCCCGCTCGGGCCTGTCCGCCTCGCCCGTGCTCCAGGAGCGGGTGCGGTCCGACCCGCAGTTCGCCATCCGCACCGGCGCGGACATCGTCAAGCTCGAGGGCAGCCGGGGCCGGTTCACCGCCGTCGTGGCCCGCGACCGCGACAGCCAGGAGATCCTTCGGTTCCCGGCCGCCGCGGTCTTCGTGTTCATCGGGATGAAGCCCAACAACGGGTTCCTGGGCGAGGCCGTGGAACGCGACGCCGGCGGGTTCCTCGTCACCAGCCCCACCATGGAGACGTCCATGGCAGGCGTCTTCGCGGCCGGCGACGTGCGCTCGGGATCGACCAAGCAGCTCGGCTCCGCGGTCGGCGACGGGATCGCCGCCCTGCTCATGACCCGCCGCTACCTCGAGGTCCATCGCCACAAAGCGGTCTCGCTGGTGCCTGCGTGGAAGTGACGACACCCGGCCCGATGCAGTAGCGTCGATCGCGTGCTGCTCACCGCGCAGAGCACCGCGCTGCTCCTGATCGACCTACAGGAGCGGCTCATGCCCGTCATCTACGACAGCGAGGTCGTGGTGGCCCGGGCCGTGCGGCTGGCCGAGGCGGCCAGGCTGCTGGACGTGCCGGTCCGCGCCACCGAGCAGTACCCGGCTGGCCTCGGCCCGACAGTCAAACCGCTGGCGGCCTACCCGCAGGCCGTACTGGCCAAGACCGCGTTCTCGGCGGTAACGGACCCCGGCTTTCCCGCTCTGCTGCCCGCCGGGACCAGCGAGATCGTCGTGGCCGGGTGCGAGGCGCACGTATGCGTCCTGCAGACGGTGCTCGGCCTGCTCGGAGGCGGGCAGCGCGTGCTGCTGGCCGCGGACGCGGTCGGCTCGCGCGATCCGGCTGACCGCGCGGCCGCGATCGACCGGGCCCGCCAGCACGGCGTGGAGATCGTGACCTCGGAGATGGTGCTGTTCGAGTGGCTGCGTGACGCAAAGCACCCGAAGTTCCGCGAGGTGCAGAACCTGCTTAAGTTAGCTGGCCACTCCGACCAGACCCCCTGCCGCGCCAAGTAGCTGCGGCGAAGGACCTTATGCCCTTACCCGATCGCGCCATGGCCGAGCAGACTGGCCTTATGTCAGCTGACCCCGATGACAGGGAAGGGCCCGATGAGCCGTTCGCCGCGTGACCTGACACCGCTGCCGGACCTGTTGCACGACGCTGCCTTTGCCGGTCCGGTGCGCACGCGCAGACCCGTGTACGCGGACCTGCTCCCGCCGTGCAACGCAGGCTGCCCGGCCGGGGAGAACATCCAGGCCTGGCTGGCCAGCACCCGGGCCGGCGAGCATGAGCGGGCCTGGCGGCAGTTGACCGCCGACAACCCGCTGCCAGCCATCCACGGCCGGGTCTGCTATCACCCGTGCGAGAGCGTTTGCAACCGGGCTGAGCTCGATAGCTCGGTCTCGATCCACTCGGTCGAGCGGTTCCTCGGCGATCTCGCGCTGGACCGCGGGTGGCAGTTCGATCCGCCGCCGCCCGGTACCGGCCAGCGGGTGCTGATCATCGGCGCGGGCCCGAGCGGCCTGTCGGCGGCCTATCACCTGGCCCGCCGGGGCCACGAGGTCGAGATCCGCGACGCAGGCGCCGAACCGGGCGGAATGATGCGCTACGGCATCCCCGCGTACCGCCTGCCCCGCGACGTGCTGGCGGGCGAGCTGGCCAGGATCGAGGCGCTGGGTGTGCGGATGACCTGCGGCCATCGCGTCACCGACCTGGCCACCGAGCAGGTCACGGGTGGGTTCGACGCGGTCTTCGTCGCGGTCGGCGCGCACCTGTCCAAGCACGTGGACATCCCGGCTAGGGATGCCGGCCGGATCATCGACGCAGTGCCGTTCCTGCGGGACGTCGCCGCTGGTGCCCGACCGGTGATCGGCCGCCGGGTCGCGGTGTACGGCGGCGGCAACACCGCGATGGACGCGGCCCGGGTCGCGCGGCGCCTGGGCGCCCAGGACACGATGATCGTGTACCGGCGCACCCGCGCGCAGATGCCCGCGCACGAGGAGGAAGCCGCGGACGCTGAGCAGGAGGGCGTGCGCATCAACTGGCTGCGTACCATCGCCGCGTTCGACGGGCCGGAGCTGACCGTCGAGGTGATGGAGCTAGACGACCAGGGCAAGCCGCACCCGACCGGGCGGCTGGAGACGCTCGCCGCCGATACGGTCATCATGGCCGTCGGACAGGACGCCGACACCGCGTTCTTGCGGCAGGTCCCGGACGTTGAATTCAAACAGGACGGGACCGTGGTGGTGTCACCGTCGATGATGACGGGCTGTCCCGGCGTGTTCGCCGGCGGGGACATGGTGCCCTCCGAGCGGACGGTCACCGTGGGAGTCGGGCACGGGAAGAAGGCCGCCGGGTTCATCGATGCCTACCTCCGGGACCAGCAGGTCACCACGTCGGCCAAGAACGATCTGGCCAGCTTCGACCGGCTGCACCCGTGGTATTTCACCGACGCCGAGCGCCGCCGCCCGCCCGAGCGAGAACCGGCCGGGCGGATCGCCGACTTCACCGAGGTGGTGGGCGGTCTGCGCGAGGACCAGGCGGCATACGAGGCCGGCCGCTGCCTGTCGTGCGGCAACTGCTTCGAATGCGACGGCTGCTTCGGCGCGTGTCCTGAGGACGCGATCATCAAGATCCGCCCCAGCCGCCCCGCGGGCCACGAGCACGGGACAGACTACGCCTACGTGTTCGACTATGACCGGTGCACAGGCTGCGCGATCTGTCACGATCAGTGCCCGGTACACGCCATCCAGATGATCCCTGAGGAGCCGTGATGCGCGTAACCATCGACGGCAATGAGGCCGCGGCCTCGGCCGCTTATCGGCTCAACGAAGTGTGCTGCATCTACCCGATTACGCCATCGTCCCCGATGGCGGAGCTGGCCGACGAGTGGTCCAGCCAGGGACGGCCCAACGTATGGGGCAGCGTGCCGACCGTAGTGGAGATGCAAAGCGAGGGCGGGGCCGCGGGCGCACTGCATGGCGCACTGCAGAGCGGGGCGCTGACCACGACGTTTACCGCCTCGCAGGGCCTTCTGCTGATGATCCCGAACATGTACAAGATCGCCGGTGAGCTGACTCCGGCGGTATTCCAGGTAGCTGCTCGCTCGCTGGCCGCGCAGGGCCTGTCCATCTTCGGCGATCATTCCGACGTGATGGCGATCCGGCAGACCGGGTTCGCCATGCTGGCCTCGGCCAGTGTCCAGGAAGCGCACGATTTCGCCGTGATCGCCCAGGCCGCGACGTTGGCCACGCGGATCCCGTTCGTGCACTTTTTCGACGGGTTCCGTACTTCACACGAGGTGAACACCGTTGACCTGCTCTCCGACGACGACCTGCGGGCCCTGATACCCCAGGAGCTGATCCGGGCCCACCGCGCCCGTGCGCTGTCGCCGGAGCGTCCGGTGCTCCGCGGCACCGCGCAGAACCCGGACGTGTACTTCCAGGCCAGGGAGACCGTCAACCCGTTCTACGAGAAGGTTCCCGGCGCGGTCGCCGGCGCGATGGACGCCTTCGCCGCGGTGACCGGTAGGCACTACTGTCTCGCGGAATACACCGGTGACCCGGAGGCGGAGCGGGTGATTGTCGTCATGGGCTCAGGTGGCCAAACCGCTACCGAGACCGCCGCCTATCTCGTCGCGCGGGGTGAGAAGGTCGGGGTAGTTCAGCTCCGCCTGTACCGGCCCTTCCCGACCGAAGCCCTGCTGGCCGCGATCCCTCCGAGTGCCCGGCGGCTGGCCGTGCTGGACCGGACCAAGGAGCCGGGCTCGCTCGGGGAGCCGCTGTTCCTTGACGTGCTCGGAGCACTTGCCGAGGCACACGGCAGCGGAGAGCGTCCCGCCATGCCACTGGTGACTGGTGGCCGGTACGGGCTGTCCTCCAAGGAATTCACTCCCGGTATGGTGGCCGGGATCTTCGCCGAGCTCACCGCCGACCGGCCCCGGCCGCGGTTCACCATCGGCATCACCGACGACGTGACCGGGACCAGCGTGCCGTATGACCCGGCGCTTGACATCGAGCCGGCCGGGACCGTGCGAGCGGTGTTCTTCGGACTGGGCGCGGACGGGACCGTCGGCGCGAACAAGAACAGCGTCAAGATCCTGGGCGCCGATCCGGCCCGGCACGCCCAGGCCTACTTCGTCTACGACTCAAAGAAGTCGGGGTCTGAGACGGTCTCTCACCTGCGGTTCGGACCAGTCCCGATCAAGGCGCCCTACCTCATCGGCCAGGCAGGCTTCGTCGGCTGCCATCAGGCGCGGATGATCGGTCGGGCCGAGGTGCTCCGGCGGGCCGCGCCCGGTGCGACGCTATTGCTCAATACCCCCTACCCGGCCGACGAGGTGTGGGACTCGCTGCCACGGGAGGCCCAGGAGCAGATCCTGGCCAAACAGATCACCCTCTACGCCATTGACGCTGGTCAGGTCGCCCGCGATGCCGGACTCGGGCGCCGGGTGAACACCGTCCTGCAGACCTGCTTCTTTGCCATCTCCGGGGTCATGCCGAGGGACGAGGCGATCAAGGCCATCAAGGTCGCGATCGCCAAAACCTACGGTCGGCGCGGCGCCGAGGTCGTCGCCCGCAACGACGCTGCCGTCGATGCCGCTCTGGCCGGATTGCACAAGGTCGAGAACCCCGGGCGGGTGACCGTCACCCGCAGCGTGCCGCCCGTCGTCCCGGCCGACGCGCCGGAGTTCGTCCGCGCCGTGACCGCCCAGATGATGGTCGGCCGCGGCGATGAGTTGCCGGTCAGCGCGCTCCCCGCGGACGGCACCTATCCCACCGGCACAGCCGTGTACGAGAAGCGGAACATCTCCGACGAAGTGGCCGCGTGGGATCCGGACCTGTGCATCCAGTGCGGCAACTGCAGCTTCGTGTGCCCGCACAGCGTGATCCGCGCCAAGTTCTACGACATCGACCAGCTGGCCGGAGCACCGGACGGGTTCCCGGTCATGCCACTGGACGCCCGCGGATTGCCGGACGCCCGGTATACCCTGCAGGTCTACGCCGAAGACTGTACTGGCTGCGGACTGTGCGTCGAGGCCTGCCCGGCGGTCGCGCCCGGCGATCCGAGCCGCAAGGCGATCAACCTCGCCGCACGCGAACCCCTCATCGACGGCACGCGGCGCAACATCGCGTTCTTCGAGACGATCCCGGTCAACGACCGGCCGCGGGTCGACTTCGGTACCGTCCGCGGTACCCAGTTCCTGCAGCCGCTGTTCGAGTTCTCCGGTGCGTGCGCCGGCTGCGGGGAGACGCCGTACCTCAAGCTGGTGTCACAGCTCTTCGGCGACCGGCTGATGATCGCCAACGCGACCGGCTGCTCGTCGATCTACGGCGGCAACCTGCCCACTACGCCGTGGACCACCGACAAGACGGGGCGCGGGCCAACGTGGTCCAACTCGCTGTTCGAGGACAACGCCGAGTTCGGACTCGGCTTCCGGCTCGCCGCCGATCAGCATCTCAGCTTGGCCCGCCGCCGGCTGGCGGATCTCAAGGATGCGCTTGGCCCTGGCGGACCAGAGCTGGCCGAAGCGATCCTGAACGCCCCTCAGCAGCGCGAAGCCGAGTACGCGGCCCAGCGGGACCGAGTCATCGAGCTCAAGCGCCGCTTGGCGGAACTAGATGCAACCAACCCGGCCGTGACGGACCTGACCAGCGTGGTGGACAACCTGGTCCGCCGCAGCGTGTGGATCGTGGGCGGCGACGGCTGGGCCTACGATATCGGCGCAGGCGGGCTCGATCACGTCCTGGCCAGCGGTCGCGACGTCAATGTCCTGGTGATGGACACCGAGGTGTACTCGAACACCGGCGGGCAGGCTTCCAAGGCGACGCCGCCTGGCGCGGTGGCCAAGTTTGCCGCCGCGGGCAAGCGGGTGCCCAAGAAGGACCTGGCGCTGCAGGCGATCGCCTACGGCAACGTGTACGTGGCCCGCGTGGCGATGGGCGCTGACCCTCAGCAGACCCTGAGCGCGCTCCGCGAGGCCGAAGCGTACGAGGGGACCTCGCTGGTGATCGCCTACAGCCACTGCATCGCGCATGGCATCGAGAAGGACGGGATGCCACTTCGTAACGGGATGGATCAGCAGTACCGCGCGGTGGCCAGCGGTTACTGGCCGCTGATCCGATATGATCCGGTGCTGCGTGAAGCCGGGCGTAACCCGTTTCTGCTCGACTCGCACCGGCCGAGGATCCCGCTGACGGCCTACACCGGGCGGGAACTGCGTTACCGGGTCCTGGAACGCACCGACCCCCAAGCGGCCGAGCGCCTGCTCAGGCTGGCTCAGCAGCAGGTCAGTCAGCGCTGGGCCACGTATGAGGAAATGGCTGCCCGGAGCCCGGAATGGTTCCCAGCCATCGGCGACGGTGGCGTCAAGGCAACCACCACCGAGCGCGAGGGACCAGCCGATGAATCTTAGTACCAGCTACCTTGGCCTGAAGCTGCGTAACCCGCTGGTCGCCTCCGCCGGACCGATGACCCAGACCGCCGAGCGGGTCGAGCGGCTCGCCGAGGCCGGGGTGGGCGCCGTTGTGCTGCCATCGCTGTTCGAGGAGCAGATCCGGGCCGAAGCCGACCGGGACGAGCGCCTGGCCGAGGCCGGAACTGACAGCTTTGCCGAGGCGATGACCTACCTGATCGACCCCGACGCCAGCATCTGGCCCCGCCACTACCTCGGCCTGATCGAGCGCGCCGCTGGATCCGGCGTCCCGGTGATCGCCAGCCTCAATGGCAGCACCGCCGGCGGGTGGACCGACTACGCCCGGGCCATGCAGGAGGCCGGCGCGGCCGCCATCGAGCTGAACATCTACTACCTCCCGGCTGATCCGGTCGTCCTCGCTCGCGACAACGAACAGCGGTACATCGACATCCTCACTACCGTCAAGGCAGTGGTCAGCATCCCGGTCGCGGTCAAGCTGACCCCCTACTTCAGTTCCCTCGGGGAGATGGCGGTCCGCCTCGACCGGGCAGGCGCGGACGGCCTCGTCCTGTTCAACCGGTTCATGCAGACCGACATCAACCCGGATACCCTCACCGTCAGCACCGGGTTCCAGCTGTCCAGGCCGGCCGAGGCGACGGCGGCCCGGTCCTGGATCGCCCGGCTGCGCGGGCAGGTGCACGCCTCGCTCGCCGCCAGCACCGGCGTCGAAACCGCCGATGACGTGGCTGCTTACCTGCTGGTCGGCGCGGACGTGGTGATGACGACATCGTCACTGCTGCGGCACGGGGCAGCCCACGCGGCGGTGCTGCTCGACGGGCTGACGGCCTGGATGGAGCGCAAGGGATTCGGGGATATCGGGGAATGCCGCGGATTGCTCGCGCCAGCGGCCGACGCGGCCCAGCCGAGCTATGGCCGCA
>Ga0306920_100011286_pt1 | contig 12051 bp, 12 predicted proteins | sample flu12Cox44000170_FD_204666 | JGI IMG/M metagenome (GOLD analysis project Ga0306920, IMG submission 204666) | Lab enrichment of tropical soil microbial communities from Luquillo Experimental Forest, Puerto Rico - flux4day.12C.oxic.44.000.170 (v2)... | ecosystem: Environmental > Terrestrial >...
CGCACGCGCCGCCGCCGCGCAGCAGCCTGGCCCAGACCGGGGCGGCCTCGGCCAGCAGGCCGAGGGGGCTGCGCGCCAGGCCTTTCGCCGCCGTGCGGCTGCCGTGCTGGACGCCGTAGGGCGCGTCGGCCACGATCAGGTCGAACGTTTCGGGCCGGAAGAACTCCAGCGCGCGCGTGGTGTCGGCGTTGATCAGGTCCAGGTGCTGGGTCACGCCCGCCTTGTAGTCCTCCTTGGCCGCCGCCAGGCTGATCCGCAGCCGCCGGCCCGCCACCTTCCCGCCCAGGCGCAGCGGCCCGTGCTCCGCGTGGTGCTTGACCCGCTTGCGCTTCAGCCAGGTCTGGATGAACGCGGAGTAGGCGTCGAAGTCCTTGCGGTCGAGGTCGATCCCGGCGGCGTCGTACCCATACATGAGGGCCTGGCTGAGGGTGGTGCCGCGGCCGCAGAGCGGATCGAGCACGGCGAAGGACCGGTCGAGCATGGAGCGCGCGAACGCCGACGACAGCAGCGTCACGTTGAGCAGGAGCCTGGTGAACTGCTCGTTGGTCTTCCCCTGGTACTTCGGGATCGTGATCAGGTCATCGTCGAACCGGTCGAGCGGCCGCAGCTCGACCGGCCGCAGCAGGCCGCCCTCGACCCCGAACAGCGCGTAGGCCGACGACAGGTTGGCCAGGAACGCGACATCGGCGGCGCTAAGGCCGTCGGCGGCGAAGGTGACATAGGCAACGCCGCCGATGGCGGCCTCGGACACCTCGCCGATCCGGCCGTCCAGGACCGACTGGCTGAACACCTGCAGCTCGGCCTGGGTCAGCGCGGCCGACGCGCCGGAGTAGACGCGGTTGGCCGACGGCTGGATCAGCAGCGCGTACCGGGCCATCGAGGCCTAGCTGGCCTGAAGCGCCGCCAGGCCGCTCAGGTCGACGCACTTCCTGCTGCGCACCTCGACCAACACCATCAGCACGTTGCCGCAGGTGCGACAGCGGACCACGGTGCCCGGCGCGCGCAGGTAGACCACGGTCTCGGCCACCGGCCCGACCCGGCCGCAGAAAGCGCACGTGCCGACCGCGGCCGTCATGTCGGCGCCGAAGACCTCCTGCAGCAGGCCGCCGATCGCGTTGCCGTCCAGAGCGTCCATCAGGGTCCTCCCGGTGCTCCTGTCGCGCCGAACCGCTCGGTCTTGACCCGGCCGGCCGGGTAGCCGAGCCCCACCAGCGCATCGGCCACGGCCTCCACGAAGCTGGTGGGACCGCAGACGAAGGTGAGCGGGTTCTGGCTGGCGGGCCAGGCGATGTCGGCCAGCATCGCGGCGTTCACCCGGCCGGTCCGGCCGGTCCATCCGGGGGGCTGCTGCCGGGTCAGCGTATAGATCACGTCCACGCCGTGGTCGTGGTTATAGCGGTCAAGCTCATCGTGGTAGATGACGTCCGGAAGGGTCCGGGCCGAGTAGAGCAGCCGGGCCGGCGTCGTGGATCCGGTGCGCTCCCGGTACCGCAGGATCGCCCGGAGCGGGACGACCCCCGACCCGCCGGCCACCAGCAGCAGCGGGCCGGTGTCCCGGGCCCGGTCCCAGGTGAAGTACAGGCCGATCGGGCCGCGCAGCTCGAACTGGTCACCCTGGCGCAGATCCTCGGTGAGGTACGGCGAGACCTCGCCGTCCTCCAGCCGCTCCACGGTGATCGCCAGCGGCTCGCCCGGGGCCGAGGCGATCGAGTACGACCGCTCAGCCCGGTAGCCGTCGTCGCCGGTCAGCCGGATGTCCAGGTGCTGCCCGGCCTGGTGGCCGGCCCAGTCCGGCACCTGCAGGTCGATGGTGCGGACCGTGGCCGTCTCGTCGACGAGCTGGCTGACCGTGGCCACCTGCCAGGTCAGTCGCCCGCGTACCGCTGTTCCTTCCATGGGTCTCCGTACATGTTGTACCCGTAGGTCTCCCAGAAGCCCGGCTCGTCGTGGTCCAGCAGTTCCAGGCCGCGCACCCACTTGGCGCTCTTCCAGAAGTACAGGTGGGGCACGAGGAGCCGGGCCGGGCCGCCGTGTTCGGGCGGCAGCGGCTCGCCCTCGTAGCCGAACGCCACCCAGGCCTGCCCGCCGGTGACGTCCGGCAGCGGCAGGTTCGTGGTGTAGCCGCCGTCGCAGAACGCCAGGACGTACCCGGCGTCGTGGTTGACCTGCGCCAGCAATGTGTCGATCGACACCGCCTGCCAGTGGGTGTCGAGCTTGGACCAGCGGGTGACGCAGTGGATGTCGGCGGTGACGTCCTCGTGCGGCAGCGCGCTCATCTCGTCCCAGCTCCAGGACTTCTCCGTGTCGCCGCCCTGCTTGATCGAGAACGTCCATTTCTCGGTCGGGGTGTGCGGCGTCGGCCCGGCCGACAGGACCGGGAAGTCCTCGGTCACGTACTGGCCGGGCGGCACCCGGCCCTCTTCCCCGGCCGGGGTCTGGTGGCGGCGGTGGAAGCCGCGCGACAGTGGGCTCATGCCATCGTCTCCTCCCGCAAGCGCCAGAAGGCTTAAGGTCCCAGACTAACCGCTGCATGATCACGAAGCACCAGCCGCATGCCGGATGCGTGCTGCCTGGCCCCGGTGACCGCGAGGATGAGGGCATGCGGCCGCTTCGGCACAGCTACACCAACCGCACGGCCGGCGACGGCGCGACCGTGGTGAAGCGCTACCGCGGACCCGGCGCGGTGGCCCGGTCCCGGCGCGAGCGCGCCGTGCTCGGCGCGCTGGCGGGCCGCCTCCCGGTGCCGGCGGTCCTTGATGCCCAGGACGGCCGCCTGACCATGGCGTTCCTGCCCGGCATCCACGGCCAGGAACTGCTGGAAACGGACCTGGCCGGCGACGTGCTGCGCGCGTGCGGCAGCATGCTCGCGCGCATCCACCGCATCGGCCCCGGCGAGATCGCCGCCCTTCCCGGCCCGGCCGGCGAGGGGCACGTCCTGGTGCACGGGGACTACGGTCCCAACAACGTCCTGCTCGACCCGGCGGCCTTGGCCGTCACCGCGGTCCTGGACTGGGAGTGGGCCCACGCGGGAGATCGCGCCGAGGACCTCGCCTGGTGCGAGTGGATCGTCCGCATGCACCATCCCCGCCGGGTGAGCCTGCTGGGCGAGTTCTTCGGGGCGTACGGCGGACAGGTCCCGACGTGGCGCGCCCGGCAGGCGATCATGGCCGACCGGTGCCGGTCCCTGCTTGACTTCTGCCATCGCCAGGCGCCAGGAGGGCCCGGCGAAACGGAGTGGGCGCGCCGCCTGGCCGTGACCGAGGCCTGGACAGGCTGACCGGTCGTAGCGCCGGCGCCAGGTCAGCTGTTAGACGCAGGGGGCAGGTGCAGGGCCTGGCGGATGCGCTTGACCTGGACCTCGACCGCGGCGTCGGCGGCGGCGTGCCGGGCGTTGAGCGCCTGCATCCGGGCCAGCGTCGCGGCCCGCGCCTGCCGGGTGATCACCTGGCCCCGGGCCTGGTTGGCCCGGATCAGGTCCCGGGCGATGGTCTCGACCGCGGCCGGGAACTTGATCGCGGCCAGCTGCCGGTCGAACGTGGTCGCCGTGACCACTTCCGCCCTCAGGTTCGCCCGGGCCGCCGCGAGGTTGCTGCGCACGTTGGTGGTGTAGGCGTTCACGTCCTTGTTCAGCTGCTGGTCGGCGGGATTCGCGATCGCCAGGTAGCGGTGGGCGGCCGCGGCCAGCTGCGCCGCCGCCGGGTCGGGCGGCGCTTTGGGTATGTTCCGCCACCCGTCAAAGTTTCCGGCGTACAGCAGAGCCAGGAGCACCAGCACACCCGCCACCAGCGAACCCGCCACGAGCAGGACGATTCCGGTCTTCGAGGTCTCTTCCTCGGCTTCATAAGCCTCGTCGGCCTCGCCGAAATCGTTTCTGAACCTCGAGCTGGCCACGACGCACCTCCCGCCGGTTCGGCCCGCTGGCTGCGCGGGGTCAGGCGCGCAGCTGCCGGGCCTGGTTCCTGGGGGGCACGACCCGCGTGCCTGGCCGGTTCGAGTGGTACGCCTGCCACGTCACCCGCCCCAGCCGGTCACGGCAATTGAACCACTTTGAGGTGTCGGCCGGGGTCGTATGCGAGGACCCGGCGTGATCATTGCGCCGGGCCCAGCACAGAGAGCCAGCCAGGCCCGGTCGGCCTGGTCCCTGTCGCTTCCCGCCGGGTCAGGGCAGCCTGATTGGTGTCCTTATAGACGGCTTTTGCCGGTCATAATCGCATAGACCTCGGCGCCGATGTGCGTTTCCCCTAGGGGTGGTCTTTCGTGTCCCGGACGCTGGTGTTCCCGTGACTCGGCGGAAAGCTGAGGTAGAGGGGACCGGTGGGGCGCTCCCGGCGGAGCGTAGCAGCCCGGCAGGCGGTCTGACCTGTGGTGATGAGTTTTCTGAACAGGCCGGAGGGGGCCTGGTTAGGCTCCCCGTCAGTGTCAGGCGCTCCGCAGGCTCCCCCTCGGCCTGCCCGGTGAGCGCGTCCGGCTCGGAAAGGAGCCCATTGGGCCGCCATAGTAAGCCGTCTCGTATCCGGCTTCCGCAAGCAGCGCCTGCTGCCGCCGCCACGCTGGCCAGCGTGGCCGCGGCTTCTTTTTTGTCACCGCAGCTGTCGGCCGAGGCGGCCACCGCGCCGGCCGCCTCCGGCTCGCCGCACTCGGCCGCGCTGGACGCGGCCCTGTCGCCGAGCATGTCCTCGACACAGATGGCGCTGGCGATCCGCCAGGCGGAAGTGGCCAGAATGCAGCAGGCCCGGCAGGCCAAGCCGGCTGCCCCCGCCCAGGCGGCCACGTACACGGTGCGGTCGGGCGACTCGCTGTCGGCGATCGCCGGGCGGGTGTATCACAACCAGAAGGCCTGGCCGGTGCTGTACTGGAGCAACCACGGCCAGATCCGCTGGGCGGATGAGATCCAGGTCGGCCAGGTGCTGCGGGTGCCAGCCGAGCCGGCCACGATCCCGGCCCCGCCGGGGCAACTCGCCCCGCCCGCGCCCGTCGCCCCACGGCACGCCAGCACGACGCCCGTGGTCGCGCAGTCCCCGGCCCCGGCTGCTGCCCCGGCGCCCGCTCCGGCGCCGGCCCCGGCTCCGGTGGCGGCGCTGGGCGGCCCGTGGCCGGGCGGCGCGTTCGGCAACTGCGTGGTGCAGCGCGAGTCCGGCGGCAATCCCCAGGTCATGAACTCCAGCGGGCACTACGGCCTGTACCAGTTCAGCTTCTCGACCTGGGTCGCGTACGGCGGCAACCCCGGCGACTTCGGCCACGCGTCAGTGGGCGAGCAGGAGCAGGTGTTCCTGAACGCCATGGCCACGCCGGGAGGCGCGAACAACTGGGCGCCCTACGACGGCTGCTGACCCAGCCCGGGGTGCTCCGGGCCGCCCGTGGCCGGCGGCCCGGAGCACGCGGGGCCCGGGTTGTGACGGCGCGGGGGGTTAGCCGCTAGTCCCCGGGGTACGCGCCTGAATATGGCACAGGCCGCCAGCATCCTGCTCGGCCGGTACGAGCTGGGCGAGCAGATCGGGGGAGGCGGATTCAGCGAGGTCTGGAAGGGGACCGACCTCGTCCTGAGCCGGCCGGTGGCGATCAAGATGCTGCACGTCGTGTACGCCGAGCACGCGGAGACCTTGGCCCGGTTCCGGGCCGAAGCCCGGCATGCCGCGAGCGTGTCGCACGGGAACATCGCGCGGGTCTTTGACTATGGCGAGGCCGACCCCCCGAACCCGCCGTTCTTAGTGATGGAGTTCGTGCCCGGGCCGTCGCTGGCCCAGGTGCTGGCCGGCGGGGCCATGGATCCGGCGCGGAGCATGAAGATCGTGGCCCAGGCCGCGGCCGGCCTGCAGGCCGCCCACCGGGCGGGACTGGTGCATCGCGACATCAAGCCGGGGAACCTGCTGCTGGCCCCGGGTGACGTGGTGAAGATCACCGACTTCGGCATCGCGCACGCGGCGGGCTCGGCGCCGGTCACCAGCACCGGCCTCGTGATCGGCACCGCAGGGTACCTCGCGCCGGAGCGAGTGGCCGGAAGCCGCGGGTCGGCGGCCAGTGACCTGTACGCCCTGGGCGTGATCGCTTACGAGTGCCTGGCCGGCGCCGCGCCCTTTACCGGGGCCGCGCTGGAGGTGGCGGTGTGCCACCGGGAACGGCCTTTGCCCGCGCTCCCGCCGTCTGTGCCCGCCGACGTGGCCGCTCTCGTCAGCGAGCTCACCGAGAAGGATCCCGCGGCGCGGCCGGGGCCCGCCGGTGCCGTGGCCCGCCGAGCGGCCGAGCTGGCCGACCGCCCGATCGCCGACGCGAGCGCCGCGCCGGACCCGCGTCCTGCGGGCAGGCCGGCGCCGGTGGCCCTGCCGCCGACGCGGCCCGAGCACCTGGGCGTCCGCCGGCCACAGGGCCGCTCAGCACAGGGCCTCCCGGCGCCGGGCCGCCCGGCACAGGGCAGGCGAGTGCGCCCTGGCCCCCGCTGGCACGGGGCCATGACCCGGCTCAGCCGCATCGCGGCGGTCGCCGCGATCGCCCTGGTCGTCGCGATCACCGGACTGGCTATAGCCAGCGTGATCGGTCCCTCGGCCCCCGGCCGTCCGTCCCCGGTTCCGTCATCGAGGACGTCGGCGCCGGCCTCCTCGGTGGCCCGTCCCGAAGGCAACGTCGCCCGGACCCACGTCAACGCCAAGCGGACCGCGCCAGGCCACGGCCGGGGCCGCGCCGGCGACCAGGGTCACGGGAACGACCCTGGCTATGCCGGCGGCCAGGGCCATGGGAACGGGCACGGCCACGGCCGCGGCCACGGCCACGGGAACGATCCGGGCCATAGGGTCGGCCAGGGTAGCGGGAACGGCCCCGGCCAACGTGGCGGTCCCGCAACCAGTAACGGCCCTGGGTCCGGGAACGGCCCCGGGCGAGGTGGCGGCCCAGGAACCGGGAACGGCCCCGGGCAAGACGGCGGCCCCGGGCCGGGGAATGGCCCGAGCCTCGCGGACATCCAAGGCGGCGACAGCCAGATTTGACGACAGCCGGGTCTGGCTCGGGGACCGGGTGCCGGACCTGCGCTCAGGTGCCTTCGAACTGCAGGATGTACAGTCCGCCGCCGCTGCGGTCCACCGCGTACACGATGCCGTCCGCGGTCACGTAGACATCGTTGATCTGGATCGCGCCGACCGCAGACCCGTCCGGGGCCGACGGCACGAACGCGGCGACGCAGGCGGGCCGGAACGGGTCCCGGATGTCGAAGGCACGCACGCCGCCGTTGAAGAACGATCCGAACACGATGTCCTCGCTGCGCCAGGACCACGCGAACGGCTCGTTCTCGTGCAGGTTGTGCGCGCCGAACCGGCCGCCCCGGCGGGCGAACTCGGCCACCGGCGGCATCGGCGCGCTGCTGATGATCAGCGGCGCCTCCTCGTAGCTGGCGTCGGCGAGCCAGAGCAGCTTGGGATAGTCGGCCGCGTGGTCGTGAGTGGCTTCGTCGCTGATCGCCAGCAGCTTGCGGCCCGGCGGGGCAGCATGGTGTGGGTGAAGCCCGGCATCGGCGGGTGGTAGTCGAGGCGAGACACCAGCCGCGGTGAGCCGACGTCGGCGATGTCCAGGATGATGGCCCCGCCGTCCAGATAGCCGACGTACGCCCGGTCCGGGCGCTGCGGGTCCACGTTGACGTTGTGCGCGCGGAAACCCGAGTCGAACACCTCGTGCCGCGCGGGCGGTGGGTCATCGTCGCCCTCCTGGGTACCCGGCAGCCACCACCGGCCGGCCTCGGCTGGCCGGCTCGGCTCGCTGAGGTCCACGATCACCGGGAACTGATCATCCAGCGGGTGGGCGGGACGGGAATCGGCCGTGCCGGTGGCCAGGTAGGCGTACCGGCCGCCGGTGTAGCCCACCCAGTGGGTGCCGCGCGAGCGGGGACCCGACAGGTCAAGGAAGCCGATCCGGCGCGGCTCGGCGGGACGGCCGAGGTCGAAGATCTCGATGCCGGCGGGCTGCTGGCCGGGCTGGCGTACCTGGTAGGCCACGACCAGCAGCCCGTCCGCGACGGCCAGCGAGTTCGACCGGACGTCGCCGTGCGGCAGGGTGGTCTGCGTGAGCAGCCCGGGCGCCGTCGGATCGGTGACGTCGAGCACGCTGTAGTTCACCGGTCCCTGCTCGTGAGCCAGGTACAGGTACCGCCGGCCGCCCTGTTCCAGCAGCGCCGTGCCTTCGCCGCAGTTGCCGCGTCCCGCCAGGTCGTGCTGGCTGAGCAACCGCATCCCTTGGCACTCCACCGGGTCCACCGTCATCCCTTCGGCCGTGGTCACGCCGGGCAATCACCTGCCCGCCTTATCATGCCGCAGCGGCACCCGGCCCGTCGGCACGGGACGGTAACGAATCATCATGTCCCTATTCGCGGCGCCCGGAGATGATTAAGCTAATCACTTGAACTTGCCCCTGGCCACGGTTGCCCGGAACGGAGAAGGTCATGAGAGCAACGCGCCGACCGCGCCGATTGCAGGTATTAATGCTCGTGCTGGCCGCCTCGTCCCTGGTGGCCGCGGCCTGCAGTTCGAGCACTTCCTCGGGCACGGGCTCGAGCGCGGGCAGCCCGATCAGTGTCGGATACGAGGTACCGCTGACCGGTACCGCCGCCGCGCCGGCCAAGCAGGAAGAGGAGGGCTGGAACCTCGGGCTCAAGGTCTTCGGCAGCACCGTGGACGGGCACAAGATCGTCACCACCTTCGAGGATACGCAGGGCAACCCGACCGTCGCGCTCTCCGACGCCCACTCCCTGGTGCAGCAGAAGCACATCCAGATCATGGAAGGTCCCCTGCTGGCCAGCGAGGACGCGGCCGTGGCGCCCTACCTCGGCGCCCTGCATATCCCCACGGACAACCTCGCCATCTGCGGGCAGACGCAGATAATCATGGACGCGAAGTACGGCAACGCGTTCAGCTCCGGGTGGCTGTGCAACCAGCCGGACATCCTCGCCGCCGACTACCTCTACAGCCTCGGCCTGCGGCACGTCACCGTGGTGGCCAACGACTACGCGTTCGGCTGGCTGTCGGGCGGCGGCTTCATCACGCAGTTCACCAGGCTCGGCGGGCATATCGACAAGGCGCTGTGGCCCCCGCTGACCACGGTGGACTTCAGCCCGTACGTGACCGCGATCCCGCATAGCACCCAGGCGGTCTTCGCCGAGGTCGTCGGGGCCGGGGCGGTCGACTTCACCAAGGCGTACGCGCAGTACGGCCTGCGCCCGAAGATCCCGCTGTACGGCAACACCCTGCTCTACGACCAATCAGTCCTGCCCACTGAGGTGCCGGCCGACGTCATGGGCAACGAGGGGATATCGCAGTACTGCGACTCGCTCCCCACGCCGGCGAACAACACGTTCGTCACCGCGTTCAAGAAGGCCTACGGCGCGCGCCCCGGCTACTACGCGGAGGCGGCCTACGTGCACGCCGAACTGGTGGTGGACGCGCTGAAGACGCTGCACGGCAACGCCTCGAACCCGCAGGCCACGATCAAGGCGATGGAGAGCACCCCGATCACCGCGCCGCGCGGTCCGGTGACGCTCGACAAGACTGTCGATGCCCCGAGGCAGAACGTCTACGTCTGCAAGGTCGAGAACGTGAACGGCACGCCCGAGAACGTACCGATCAAGACCTACGCGAACGTGCCGCCGTGGGGCACCCTGCCCTACTCGGTGTGGCAGGCGGAGTACGCCGCCGACTCGAAGGGCGCGCCGGCCGCGTGACGAGCGTTCCCATCCCCGGCCCGCTCACCCCCGGCCTCCCGCTCGGCCGGGGGTGAGCGGGCCGGCATGATTGGCGAGCGGGGGTCGTTGATCACCGGCCGGGATCTGTTCACTATGATGACAGCGGCGCCAGCCGGGCATGATTGCCGGGAACTGGCCGCTGAAGGGCATGATTGCCGTGAGGAGGAACTCTGAATGGGGGGGCGGGACCCTGGCCGCAGGACGCGGACGCTCGGCACGCGCGACCGTGTCCTGGCCTATCTGGCGGACGGCGAGATCAGCGACCCCAAGGGCATGGCCAGCACCGTGCTGGCCGAGGCCGTGGGTTACCCGGGCTCCAGCGCCGCGTTCGCGCAGCTGCTGTCCGGGATGGAGCGGTCCGGGCTGATCGAGCGGGAGATCCGCGGCAAGCGCACCTACCGCATCGCCGCCGCGGCCGGGAACCGTGATGGCCGGCCGGGCGCGGGCGGACGCGCTGCCCGGCCGCCTGCCGGGCGGGGCGGCCAGCCGCCCGCGGCCGGGCGCGGTGCCCAGCCGCCCGCCGCCGGCCAGAGCGACCGCTCCGGCGACCTCGTGGTACCGGGCGGGGAGAGCGCCGATTTCGACTATGACGAGCTGGCCCGGCGGCTGCTGGTCCAGGTGGTGCGCCGGCTCGCGGTCTCGCCCGGGGACAGCCCGCCGCCGGGGCCCGGCAGCGAAGGGCCACGGGAGATCGCCAGCCCGGCCGGACCCCACCCGACTGGCACAGGCCCGACTGGCACAGGCCCGGCTGGCACGGATCCGACGGGCGCGGGGCCGGATGCCGCCCTGCAGCAGACCGTGGCCGGCCTGGAGCAGAAGCTGGCCAGCGTGCAGTCCCGGCAGCGCAGGCTCACCGCGGAGAACGCCAGGCTGCGCGAGCAGTTGCAGGCGGCGCAGCAGAGCCTGGCCGAGGCGCAGGAGCGGGCCAGCGCGGCCCGGGTTACCGGGCAGCTCGGCAGCCCGGAACTCCAGTTGCTGGAGCGCCTGCTGTCCGCGACCCGGGACCAGCCGGGCCGGCAAGAAGAAGCCGGCGCCGGCTGACACTGAGCCCTTGTCATCCCCCGGCGCCGGCCGGGCTCAATCACTTATCCCGGCCGCCCGCCGTCACGGGCGAGATTACTGGTGACCGCCCGGGGCGTAATGATAACGTCCAATCATGTAGCGGCGACGGTCCGCGGCGCGCCGGAACCGCCCGCGGGCGGCGGCGCGGATCCAGGCCGCGAAGATCGCCGTGGTGTGCGGGCGGAGCGCCTGCTCGATGCCAGGGAAAGGGTTTTGGTGGACTCGCAGACGCTCGGATGGGGCATCATCGGCCTGGGCAGAATCGCGACGGCGGAAATCGCTCCCGCGATCACCGCGTCGGCCAGCGGCAACCTGGTCAGCGTGGTAAGCCGCGACCAGGGCCGGGCCGAGGCGTTCGCCCGCCAGCACGGCGCGGCGGTTGCCCTCGACGACTACGCCAAGATGCTGGCGGACCCCGCGGTGCAGGCCGTGTACATCGCCACGCCGAACGCCCAGCACCCCGAGCAGGTGATCGCCGCGGCCCGGGCCGGCAAGCACGTCCTATGCGACAAGCCACTGGCGGTGACCGTGGCCGACGCGCGGCGCTGCGTCGAGGAATGCCGGTCGGCGGGCGTGGGCCTGGGCATCACGTTCCAGACCCGCTTCTACGACGGCATGGCCGAGGCGGCCGCCCTGGTGCGCGACGGCGGCATCGGCCGGGTCGTCACCGCGGAAGCGCAGATCGGCACCCGGGGGAACCTGCCCCAGGGCTGGCGCACCGACCCGGCCCTCGCCGGGATGGGCACGCTCAACAACATCGGGGTGCACGCCCTGGACATCCTGCGCTACCTGATCGGCTCCGAGGTATCGGAAGTGGCCGCGATGGCCGGATCCGAGCCCGGGTACGAGGTCGACACCACCGACCTGGTGCTGCTCCGCTTCGCCAACGGCACCCTGGCCCAGATGAACGCAAGCCAGGCCGTGCCCTACCCGCGCGACGACATCGCCCTGTACGGCACCGAGGGCCAGGTGCTCGCCCCCAACCTGTCGCGGCCCGACCGGGACTCCGTGATGACCTTCATCACCCGCGACGGCCAGCGGGCCTTCCCGGCCTCCTCCCGCGACTCCTATCTCCGCCTGGTCGAGGCCTTCGCCGGCGCCGTCACCGGCGGCCGCGACCCGAGCCCGTCCGGCGAGGACGGGCTGCGCAGCGTGGAACTCACCGCGGCCATCGCCGACTCGGTCCGCCAGGGCCGGGTCATCTCGCTCGCCGCCGGGTAACGAGGGAGCCCGCGGGTGCAGGAATTCATCGCCCAGACCCTGAACGGCCTGAC
>Ga0306920_100011287_pt1 | contig 12049 bp, 8 predicted proteins | sample flu12Cox44000170_FD_204666 | JGI IMG/M metagenome (GOLD analysis project Ga0306920, IMG submission 204666) | Lab enrichment of tropical soil microbial communities from Luquillo Experimental Forest, Puerto Rico - flux4day.12C.oxic.44.000.170 (v2)... | ecosystem: Environmental > Terrestrial >...
GAGTAGTTGTCGATTCCGCACAGCGGGCGCACCAAGCTGATCGCCGGATAGTCGCCAAGCCGAAGCGCCACCTTCCGGCGCAGCCTGATTATCGCGATCGCAACGCTGACGATCTGAACCGCAACAAAGAGCGTCCAGAAGATCGCGGCAACGAGAATCGGAATCGGCATCGCGGCGAGTGGTAGTGGGACGCCATGACAAGCTTGTGACTCCCTCAAGCGCGGCCGTCCGTTACTGGGCAGGCGACGAGCGCGCGTTAACGATTGCTAGCTCGCGTGTCAACGTTTGCTGTCATCGCTCTGCAACAGAGCAACTCTATAACTCCGATTCGATTTAAATGACGCGCGAGAATACGTTCGGTGACATCCGAGCACGGCATAACAAAATTCCGTACTCTGTTTATCTCGGATGTGCATCTCGGCGCCCACGGCTGCCAAGCCGAACAGCTCCTGCATTTTTTGCGCTTTCACGAGGCCGAAACGATTTATCTCGTCGGCGATATCGTCGATGGTTGGCAACTACGCTCCGGCTGGTTCTGGCCGCAACATCACAATGACGTCGTGCAGAAGCTCTTGCGTAAAGCGCGCAAGGGCTCGCGAATCATCTATTTGCCCGGCAATCACGACGAGTTTCTGCGCGATTACTATGGGACCCATTTCGGCGGTATCGAAGTGGTCGAGACTGCAATCCACGAAGCGGCCGATGCGCGGCGCTATCTCGTGGTGCATGGCGATGTGTTCGACATGGTGGTCAAGCACGCGCGCTGGCTGGCGCTGCTCGGCGACACCGCTTACGATTTTGCCATCTTCATAAACCGCTATTTCAATGCGGTGCGGCGGCGGCTCGGTTTCCGCTACTGGTCGCTGTCGCAATGGGCCAAACACAAGGTCAAGAACGCGGTCAACTATATCGGCGCATTCGAGCAGACCTTGGCCGAAGAAGCCCGGCGGCGTCGCGTCGACGGCGTGATCTGCGGTCATATTCACCACGCGGTCATTCACGAGAATTTCGGCATTCGCTACATGAATTGCGGTGATTGGGTCGAAAGCTGCACCGCGCTTGCCGAGCACGCCGACGGCCGGTTCGAAATCATCACCTGGTCCGATCACGCCGAGCTGCTGCCGCCCCCGGCGGAGGACGACGAGCTCTCGACATTCGACCAGCGTACCGGAATCGCCGCCTGATCAGCCGCCTCGCAATCGGCCGCCAAGCACAATCCAAGATTGGCGGCGCTCGCCGGCCGGCGGCGCGGACGCGTATAATCCATTGCCATGAATCTGACGGTGCGGATCGAACGTTGGCCGCTGCAACGCGCCTTCACGATCAGCCGCGGCAGCAAGACCGAAGCTGTCGTGGTGGTCGCAGAGCTTGAATCGGGCGGCCAGGGCGGCCGCGGCGAAGCGGTTCCTTATCTCCGCTACGGCGAGACACCGGAAGGTGTGGCCGCGGCGCTTGAGGCGATGGCTGCTGCGCTGCGCGGGGGTCTCAACCGCGACCGGCTGCAGACTGCCATGCCCGCCGGCGCGGCGCGCAACGCGCTCGACTGTGCATTGTGGGATCTTGAGGCCAAACAGGCCGGCCGCCCCGCCTACGATTTGGCGGCACTGCCCGCGCCAAAGCCGGTCGTGACTGCCTATACCGTCTCGCTCGACACGCCCGAGGCCATGGCCGCCGCCGCGCTACGCGCCAAAAGCCACTGCTTGCTCAAAGTAAAGCTCGGCGGCGGCGGTGACGACGCCGAGCGCATTGCGGCGGTACGGCGCGCCGCGCCCGCGGCCGAACTCATTGTCGATGCCAATGAGGGATGGAGCGAAGCCGACCTTGAGCGCAATCTCGCCGCCTGTGCGCAAGCCGGCGTGACGCTGATCGAGCAGCCGCTAGCGCAGGGCCGCGATGCGGCGCTGGGGAAGATCAGACGCCCGATTCCGGTATGCGCCGATGAAAGCGTCCATGATCGCGCGTCGCTGGATGCGATCAGCGGCAAATATGATGCCATCAACGTCAAGCTCGACAAAGCCGGAGGTTTGACCGAAGCGCTGGCGCTTGCCGCGGCAGCTGAGCGGCGCGGCTTCGACATCATGGTTGGATGCATGGTGGCGACTTCGCTTGCCATGGCGCCGGCGATGCTGGTGGCGCAGCGCGCGCGCGTTGTCGACCTGGATGGGCCGCTGCTTCTCGCCGAAGATCGTTCGCATGGGCTGCGCTATGAGGGCAGCGTGGTCTATCCCGCGGAGCCAATTTTGTGGGGATGACTCATCGCGCGGCGGTGTTTCGGTTGAGGACGCGACTGTTCGGTTGAGCGGCTCTGCCCTATACTTGGTGAGTCGCTGAGAAGGATGGGGGCGTCCGGCGAGTTGCTTGAGTGGCCGGACGGAACTCGACGGCCCGGCGTCGCCGCGAAGGGCGAGGCCGTGCGCTCGGCGGTGACTTGCGACTGCCGCACCCGCCGGTTCTTAAGTGAAACTCGCCAGGCGGCAAGCGATGATCTTGCTTGCCAGGGTGCGCTGGTCGAAGCGGCCGTTCGCAGTCAAAGTCGCGAGTGTCGCATCTCCCCGACAGCGACACGATCGGCGAAACGGCCGATCGGTGTGCCGCGTTGCGCGCGTGACTGAGTAAGGAGCTCATCGCCTCGCTTAGTTGCTCCGATCCTGCAGTGGAAACTTTAGCGGCGCTTTGCGTTTGCTCTCATTAAATGACTCGAGTGCTCGAACTGTCGCATATCAATCACAACGCTGAGTTTGCTGCGGCGGCTTGAAAGTTTCACAGCAGAACAGTGCGAGCGAGGTGTAGGCGATGTGCTGAGTTCTCCGGGTCTGCCGGGCCCTCATGTTAGGTCCGCACATGCGATCATCTGGAGGCCATTATGCACAGACTTACCGCTTTGGTTGCAGTAGCGTTGTGCATGTTCGTGTTTACTGCGGGCGTCTCGGCGCGTGATGACGGCCGCTTCGCCAATTCGCCGCTAAAGACCTGGTTCGATCAGCTCGCCAGCAAAAAAGGCCTGTGCTGCTCGTTCGCCGACGGCGTCAAAGTCGAAAACGTTGACTGGGACAGTCAGGATGGCCGCTATCGAGTCCGCCTCGAAGGCCAGTGGATCGTGGTTCCGGAGTCAGCACTGATAACGGAGCCAAACCGTTTCGGCCCGGCGGTCGTTTGGCCTTATCGCGATGCCGACGGGGGCACTCAGATTCGCTGCTTTTTGCCGGGAGCGGGCGCTTAAGGAAAGCCGCGCGCGTCAAGCGACCAGCCGAGAAAACACTTCCGGATCGACATTGCCGCCGGACAATACGGCGACCGCCACTTTATTCCTGACATCGACTTTGCCGTGCATCACCGCCGCGAGCGCAACAGCTCCGCCCGGCTCGACCACTAGCTTCAATTCGCCGAAGGCGAAGGCGACGGCCGCGGCCACCTCATTGTCACTTACCGCCACGCCCGCGCCCACCAGCGAGTGATTGATGGCAAACGTTAGCTTGCCTGGCATGCGCGCCATCAGCGCATCACAGATAGTGCCGGTGAGGCTGGCATTTTCCTCCCGCCGGCCGCTCCGAAACGAGCGCGCATGATCGTCGAAGCCTTGCGGCTCGGCCGTGTAGAGGAGCGCCGAGGGCACACGCGACTTGATCGCCAATGCGATGCCCGCGGTCAGGCCTCCGCCCGAGGCGGTCACTACCACGATTTCGGGAACGAGGCCGATTGCGCCGAGATCATCCACAATCTCACGTCCGGCGGTGCCCTGGCCGGCGATGATCAGCACATCATCGTAAGGCGGCACCAAAACCGCGCCGCGGCGCGCGGCAATTTCGGCGGCGATCGCTTCGCGATCCTCGCGTACGCGATCGTAAAGCACGATTTCGGCGCCGAACCCCGCCGTGCGCTCCCGCTTGGCGCGCGGTGCGTCGCGCGGCATGACGATCACGCAGGGCATTCCGAGAAGCCGAGCCGCCGCGGCAACGCCTTGGGCGTGATTGCCGGAGGAATACGCCACGACACCGCCGGCGCGCTGATCGGGTGGAATGGCAGCGAGCTTGTTGTAGGCACCGCGAAACTTGAACGAGCCGGTGCGCTGTAGGGTTTCGGCTTTTAGGAAAATGCGGCCGCCGGTCATCGCATCGAGCACGGCCGAGGTCAAAAGCGGCGTATGCAGGGCAACTCCCGATAGGCGGCGAACTGCGGCATCGACATCCGCGGCAGTGGGCAGTGCGAGCGGGGCGTCCACGGCGCTCATGGCCGACAACGGTAGCGCTGCAATCGCGCCGCAAGCAAGGCCATTCGGGCCGCTCAAAGCGGCGCCATGTCGACGGAGGCGGTGCAGCCTAGTCGAAACGGCCGGCGGCGTGCGCCAGCATGGTGTAGACCTTGCCGGTATCGGAGGTCAGGTAATTGCGGGCCACAGCAGGGCCGCGATCGCCGCGCGACACGTCGTCGAGCAGCCGTTCGAACTCGTGAATATAGTGTTCGACGGTCTGCCGGAACTCCGGATCGGAGCGATATTTGCCGCGGATTTCCTCGAACGCCCGCTGCCCTTGGGCGGTGTAGAGGCGCTTTGTGAAAGCGCCGCGCTCGCCGCGTTTATAGCGCTCCCACAGGTCGGCGGCGGCATCGTTGTCGATCATGCGCGCGATGTCGACCGACAGCGCGTCAAGCGAACCGAGGCTGTCTTGTGCTGAGGCATCATCGGCGAGAGCTTCGCCTGACCCCGGCGCAGGCTGCGCGCCTCCTTCACGAGAGGCGCGAGTCAGGAGATCGGACAACCAGCCGCCATTGCGGCTCTTGCTGTCGTCCTTGCCGCCGGGGACCGGGCTGAGAGTAGGCGGGCTACCGCGCCGCGTCGGCGCACCGGTGACGTCACGTGCCGGCGCCTGTTGCGAGGCGGCGACATCGGCGCGCACTGGTCGCGCCTGCGCCCGCCCGCCGCCTGCGGCATAAAGCGGCTCGACGTCGCGGCGCACCGGCTCGACGGCATCGAGGGCGCGACCGTGGCGGGCGACGATGCGGTTGAGTTCGGCGAGCGCTTCGATCTGATCGACGATCACGCGCCGCATCTGCGCCGTGCTTTCCGCCGTTTCTTGCGGCAACTCGAGGACGCCGCGTCGCAATTGCTCACGTGTCGCCTCGAGTTCCTGCTGCATTTCCGCCGCCATCTGCTTCATGCCCTGCATGACTTCGCTGAAGCGGGCGGCGGACTCCGTAAAGACGCTTTGCACTTGACCGAAGGCCTCGTCGTAGGCCGCGGTCAGCGCCTCGCTGGTGCGGGTGCGCTCTTCCTCCGACGTCTTGCGGACGAGTTCGTACTGCTGCTCGATCGTTTGCACGCTTTCCGTGCTGGTTTGTGCGATCAAGCCGGCGATTTCACGGCCTCGACTGGTCGCGGTTTGCAGGGAGTCATCCAACAGCGCGGAGAAGCGCTGCAGCCGCTGTCCGAAATCTTCGGCGCGGGCATCGAGAGTGGAAACCAGCGTCTCGACGGTCCCTTGCCGTTGCGCGATCGATTCCTCGGTGCGGCGGTTACCGCTCTCCAATAGCGCAACAGTATCGGTGAGCGTACGACCATGCGAGTTGAACTGATTGGCGAGTTCGCCCAGATCGCCAAGCACCTTGCCCGTGACCGTGTTGAAGTTGCCGAGGTGCTGTTCCACTTTAGCCGTGGTCGCCCCGGTCTTGCTGCTCAAATCGGTCATGGCGGCGACGAATTCGGAGACGCGCGCCGCCATCGTGTGCTCGATCGAGCTCATGTTTTCATGGGCGCCGCTGAGCACCTCCTGCAGCAGGATATTCGCCTCGCGCAAGCGCTCGAACAGGGCGGTGGAATCGGAGCGCAACATCGTGTGCGTCTCCATCATCTCCGCAACCGTGGCCGCCGTGGTCTGTTTGGATTCCTCGATCGCCCCCTGGGTGGCGCGCTGCAGCTCCTCGAGCGTGCGTACGATGCTGGATTTGGCCGCCTCGGTAACGCCTTGGGTGCCTTCTTGCATCTGGCCGAGCGTGCGGGTGACCGCCGCTGTCGCGTTCAGGCTAGCGTCGTTGATCAACCGGGCGATCTCTTCGCTCTTGTCCATCATCGTTTGAGTAAAGACGAAGCCCTTGGAGTCGATGGCTTCCACCGTCTGTTCGGTGACGCGCTCGACCTGGCCGGCAAAGTGGTCGCCTTTGTTGGTTAGCGCCGAAATCAGCGTGCTCGACTTTTCGTCGAGGATCTTTACCATCTCTTCGACGCGCTGCGTCAGCGCGCTGTTGAGCTCGTTAGTCTTGCTGACGATGTTGCGCGAGACCTCGGTGCTCATGCCGACGAGCTTACGCTCGGCGTCGCCGGCGCTGCGTACGATGGCGTCGGAGCTCGACTGCGAGGTCCTGGCAAGCACATCGGCGGTGTTCGCAGTTGCTTTGTTGACCGCATCGGTAGCGGATTGCGAAGTCTTTGCGAGCAGCTCCGCAGCCGTTGCGGCGGCCTTGCCGATCGCCTCGTTGGCGGAGGTTGCGCTTTTGACAATCGTGTTGCTGAGCGCCCCGGCGCTGCGGTTAAGCGAGACCGTGGCTTCAGCGGCGCTGCGATTGAGGGCCTCGGTAGCCGCCGTGCTGGCCTCCGCGGTTTTGCCGAGCGCTTCGGTGGTGTTTGCCGCCAGCTGCGTGAGCGCGTGCTCGGCACTGGTGGAATTGGTCTTGATCGATTCGGAAAGCTGTTCGAGCCGGGAATTGAGCAAGTCGGCGGCGGCGCGGCTACGGACTTCCATCTGCGAAACGACCGCTTCGGCTCGCCCGATCAACAGCTGTTCCAGATGGGCGACGCGGTTGTCGAGCGTTCCAACAACCTCAAGGGCGTTTTTGCCAAGTGTCGCATCGATGGTTGCGATCCGCTCGCCGATGGTGTCGCCGAGCTTGGCGGCGCGCGTGTCGATCAGGGTGGTGACGTCGGTAATGCGCTTATCGAGCGCGCCGATGACTTCCTTGCCGCCCTCGGCCAGCGTTTTGCCGACCTCGCCGACGCGGGCTGACAGCGCGTTGGTGAGTGCCTCCGAGCGGCCGTCGAGTGTCTCCTGGAAGCGGGACAGACGCTGATCCAGCGTGCCGCTGACTTCGTTAGCTTTGCTGGTGACGCGGCTGTCGAAACTGTCGAGATAGCTGCGCATGGATTCGGAGACGTCCTGCGTTCGCGCCCCCAGGCGCTCGACCAGCTCCGCGCCATAGGTTTTTACAGTACGGTCGAATTCGGCGAGGTGCCGGGTGATCAGATTGCCGAGTGTCGAAGAATCGCGCGAGATCTTTTCGCCAAGCGCGGTGCCGGTATGGTTGAACATCTCCTCGAATGCGGAAAGGCGCGTCTGCAGCATCTCTTTGACGGCGTCGCTCCGGGTCGCCACCGCGCCGGTGACGTGCTCGGCGGCTTCGCGGACCGCATCGGTAAGCGCGGCGCTACGCGCGATCATGGCTTGGGTGACCTGGTTGCCCGACTGCTCGAGCTTGGCCGCCACTTCGCTGCCACGCAGGTCGAGGCCTAGCAGCAGCGATTCGCCCGATGTTTTGAGCGTGCTGTTGATCTCGTCGGCGCGCGTGGCGATGGCTTCGGCAAGCTGATTTGAGGTTTCGACGATCGCGTCGGTCAACGCCTGCGATCTGCCGACCATCAAATCGACCACGCCGAGCGATTTTTCCGAGAAGGTCTCGGCGACCCGATCAAGGCGCGCCGACATCATGTCTTCGAGGCCGTTGGCGATCTCGGCAAATTCTTCGCCGATGTGATTGGTCTTGAAATCGAGGTTCGACGACAAGCGATCGCTTGCCAGCGCGATCGCGCGCGAGGTCTCCTCGCTCGCCGCCTCCAGGCGATCGAGCATGTCGCCGCCGCGCTGGCTCAATTGTTGAACCATGGTGTCGCCGATCTGCGCCAGCGTCGCGGTAATGTGCTCGCCTTTTTCAGCGAGCGACTGGGTAATGCGCTGGGCCGCTTCATTGACCTGCTGGCCAACAAGCTCGCTGATCGTGGACAGGTCCTGGCTTAGATCGATCTGCACATTGCTTAGTGCGGAGCGGACATGCTCGGCCTGCCCGACCAGCGTGTCGCGTTGATTGCCGAGTTCCTGAAGTACCCCGCGAATGCGCACTTCATTGTCGCTGTAAGTTCGCTCAAGCGCGGCGACTTCGCTTTGCACCAGCGCTTCAAGTTCGCTGGCGCGCGCCAGCGCCCGTTCGACGCCGTCGCCCATAGCCGCGACCTCGCGCCGGATCGCTTGGCCGACGGTGACGATTGAATCGCGGGCGACCCCTTCCGGCTCGGCAAGCCGCACCGCCACGCGCGCCATGGATTGTGCGATCAGGCGCAGTTCCTGGGCGCGCCATGCCATGTGGGCGACACCGAAAAAGAAGATAATCGGAAGCAATGCGGCCGCGCCGAGACCGATAACGAGCGCCACCGGCGAGCGCCCGGTACCGAGCGCAGCATGCAGGTCCGACATATAGCCCAGCGAAAGGCCCAGACAGCCGACGATCCAGGCGCCCGAAAACAGCGCGGCGACAAAATAGGACGAACGTGCCGGGCGACGCTGCAAGGCTTGCAGAATTTGGCCGATCGATTGCTGATCGTCATTGGCGGCTCGTCCTGCAGCGTCCGCAACATCAATCGTGCTCGCAGCTTTGTCGGATTGCGTCGTGGCGACCGAACCTTCGGCGATCTGCAGGGTGGCTTCGGCCGGAGTGGCGAAAAGGTCGGCGGTTGCCGCGGGTGCGCTTGCCGGCTGCTCGACTTCTTCGTGGCCGCTGAGCGCTTCCTGAATCGCCGACAGCGCAGCTTCGGTCGGATCGCTCATTTTTTTTGGGTAATTGGCCATTTCGGTCGTCGCCTCGCGTGTTACGCCTGCCCAGGACGGCCCAATCAGTTATAGGGAGCGCTCAGACATCATTGTCGGCCCGCGCCACAGCGCGTGTGCCCGGTCATCGTTCGCACGTTAACGGGAGTCCCAAAAAGCCCCATGCCGCACCACCAGCGGGTATCCTATCGGTCTGGTAGATCAAAGAAAACCCGCTCGGTAACGACCTTTTAGTCATCGGTTAACGGCTGGATCAGCCAACCCCCATTTTGCCGACCATGGCGAAGACGCCATTGTGCTGACAACAATGAGGCCAGGTTGGGGCCATCCCGGGGCGTAGCCGCGGATTGCTGTCGATATCTGCCCCCGCTGGCGCATTCCCCCGCGAGCCGTTAGAACCAGGGCCGCCGCAAGCTCCCGCCGGCCTTCCCAGCCGAAATCGTCGACCAGTGGTTCCACTATGGTCAAGATTACCTATATCGATTCCGCAGGCACTGCCCGCACTGTCGACGGCGAGGCCGGTTCCACGGTGATGGAGACGGCCATCAATCACGGTGTTCCGGAGATTGAGGCGGAATGCGGCGGCGCTTGCGCCTGCTCGACTTGCCACGTCTATATCGACGAGGCCTGGCGCGAGAAGGTCGGTGAACCTTCGCCCATGGAAGAGGATATGCTCGATTTTGCCTTTGAGGTTCGGCCGAATTCGCGGCTGTCCTGCCAGATCAAGGTGCGCGAGGAACTCGACGGCCTGGTTGTGACCACACCCTCGCGCCAGGCGTAAATCATCTTGAAACGACCGCCGGGCGATCCTCTTTCCCTGCCGTGCCGGTCACGCTAGACAGGCGCCTTCCCCTGACATTGCCGAAGTCCGTACGAACTTGAACACGACACGAGTTGGATGCGACATGACTGAACCGATAAAAACCGACGTTCTGATTGTAGGTGCGGGGCCGATCGGCCTGTTTGCAGTTTTCGAGCTTGGGTTGCTCGATATGCGCTGCCACCTGATCGACATCCTCGACAAGATCGGGGGCCAATGCGCCGAGCTCTATCCGGAAAAGCCGATCTACGACATTCCCGGGATTCCCTATACCAGCGCGCAGGGACTGGTCGATTCGCTGCTGCAACAGATCAAACCGTTCAATGCGCAATACCATCTCGGCGAAATGGTCGAGCGGGTGGAGAAGATTGGCGACCCGCTATTTCGCGTGACGACCGACCAAGGAAAGCAGTTCGAGACCAAGGTCGTCGTGATCGCGGCTGGCGGCGGCTCGTTCCAGCCCAAGCGCCCGCCGATTCCCGGCATCGAGCCGTATGAAGGCAAATCCGTCTTCTATGCCGTGCGCAAAATGGACACGTTTCGCGACAAGCGCATTCTGATCGTGGGCGGCGGCGACAGCGCGCTGGATTGGACGCTCAATCTTGCGCCGATCGCGAGCCACCTGACGCTCTTACATCGCCGCAGCGAGTTCCGCGCCGCCCCCGATAGCGTCAACAAGATGATGTCGCTGGTCGGCGAGGGCAAAATCGATTTGGTGCTTGGACAAGTCACCGCGCTCAACGGCGCCGACGGTCAAGTGAGCAAGGCGATCGTCAAGAGAAACGACGGTTCGTCATTCGAGATCGCCTGCGACGCGCTGTTGCCGTTTTTCGGATTGACCATGAAGCTCGGACCGGTGGCGAATTGGGGCATTGCCCTACACAACAACGAGCTGATCCCGGTCGAAACCGCAAGCTTCGAGACCAGCGTCCCTGGCGTCTTCGCGATCGGCGACATCAACTGGTACCCCGGCAAGCTCAAGCTTATCCTTTCTGGCTTTCACGAAGCGGCGCTGATGGCGCAGAAGGCGCATCGTTACATCTATCCGGATAAGCGACTGGTGTTTCAGTACACCACGTCTTCAACGAGCCTTCAGAAGAAGCTCGGCGTCGCACCAACTAGAGCACCCGCGGAAGATCGTGTTCAGCGCGTCAACATAAAGTCAACAGAAGCGGCCGCCGGTTAGCGATCCGCGAATTCGGTATCGACGACGCATGGGCGACCATCTCTAGGGCGCGGCATCGCCCATGAGTGGGCCACAGCCGTCGCGTCGGCCGGACCCATGGCGACATGCTCGCCTTCACCGATACGCAGCTTCGGGCCCTCTGGGCCGCCGCCCGCGTGCCGACCGAGAGCGGCGTCTTACCTTGAGCGGGTCGTTGCGCGGCTGGAAGCTGCACCGCGGTCATTGACCGGGCTGATCAAATCGGCGGCCTGATGGCGCACCTCCGCTTCCCGCCGCCGTCGCGACGGCCAAGGAACTGGACGTCATGACTAGCCGACCAGTAGGCTGCAACGATCAAGCGGTTGGCGGAGACCGCTTATGAGCTAGAGGCATTTCAGCCGAACCTCACGCGCGCCGAGGCTGATCTGCGTATCTCCATGTTGACCGCAAAGCTGAGACGCGGCGGATCGCACGCCAGTCACGTGAGCGGCGGCCCCACACGCCCGTGGAGGTAAAACGCCACGGCGTACACGACGATCGCCACCAATGGTCGCCAGACCCCGATCTCCACCACAGCGGGCCTTAGCCGATTCTTGCCGGCGACGATGGCCGCAAACGGGACATTGGAGGTCACTGCCGCAAACTGCATCCATTGCTCCCCGAAGCCACGTCGTCGCTTGGCGTCGATCGCGGCCGTTCCACCGAGCGCGAGCACGAGCAGCGAACCGAAAAGAATCAGGGATGCGAGATCGCCGTTGATGATGAGGTGAACCAGCGCCCAGAGCGCTACCCCCCACAGGAACGGGTGGCGGGTAATGCGAACCATCCCCCGCCCGATGTCGGGCCCTTGCGCGAGCTTTGACTCCATGCCGACCCGCGTCGGACTCGGCGTCGCAAGCCCAACGACCACGAAGGTGAAGGCTATCAACACCAGCACGTACGCAGCCGGTCGAAATCCAAGCAAGAGTCCCCAGAGTGGTATGGTCGGCGCTTGCCGGTACGCGTAGCCCATCCACATCAGTCCGAGGAGCGAAGCGAGCGCGAACGCCCCGCGATAAGGGCCCTCTCCGAGACGCGCTACCAGCGTATCTCGTAGCTTGGTGCCCGAGACGCCAAAGTGGATAAGGAGAAAATAGGCGCTCGCCGCAATGAGATTGAGCATGATGCGCTCCCGCTTCCGCCTCGCAGATTCTCTACTGCTATGGCTCGACGTTCTAGCGCGGTCCTGCCGCTATATCGCAGCACACCTAACTTGCCTATTAT
>Ga0306920_100011288_pt1 | contig 12049 bp, 14 predicted proteins | sample flu12Cox44000170_FD_204666 | JGI IMG/M metagenome (GOLD analysis project Ga0306920, IMG submission 204666) | Lab enrichment of tropical soil microbial communities from Luquillo Experimental Forest, Puerto Rico - flux4day.12C.oxic.44.000.170 (v2)... | ecosystem: Environmental > Terrestrial >...
CTTCCGCGTTTTGAGCGCCGGCAGCGGGCATTTGAGGCCTGTGAGGTCCAGCTTTGTTCTGGTCATGCGGTCTTCTTCTAGATCAAACTTGCATAGCCGAGATAGCCGACACTCTGGCCCGGCTTCACCGCAGTGAGGTCTTCGCCGAGTTCGACGAGGCCGTCCGTGTCGACCAGCGACGACAACAGGCCCGCGCCCTCGCGCGGAAATTTCAGCGCTTCGAGCGTACCGTCTTGCGCCCTTCGCAAACTGACGCGGACATATTCGCGCCGACCGGCTTTCTTCTTGTAGGTGAAGGCGGCGCGGACGGGAATCGGGATCGGCTGCTCGGGCAGAGCGCCCGACAGCGCCAGCACCGCCGGCCGCACCACATGCACGAAGGTGACAAAGCTCGCTACCGGATTTCCAGGCAGGCCAATAAACGGCGTGCCGCCGATGATTCCCATCGCGACGGGACGGCCGGGCTTGATCGCCATGCGCCACAGCACCAGTGAACCCACGGCTTCGACACCGGCCTTGACGTGATCTTCCTCGCCGGTCGAGACGCCGCCCGAGGTCAGGATCAGGTCATGCTGCGCGGCCGCGTGCTTTAGGGCGCTCGCGAGCGGCTCGCGCTCGTCTCTGATGATGCCGAGGTCGCTGACCTCTGCGCCGAGCCGGCGCAGCATCGCCATCAGCATGAAGCGGTTGGAGTCGTAGAGCTGCGGCGTGCCGCGCGCCGTGCCCGGCGAAGCGATCTCGTCGCCGGTCGAGAAGACCGCAACGCGGATGCGCCGTGTCACGTCGAGTTCGGACAGACCGAAGGCGGCGGCCATCGCTACGTGCTGGGGCCACAATCGCTGACCGCGCTTCAGCGCGAGGTGGCCGAGCGGGATGTCTTCGCCGGCCGGGCGGACATTGGCGCCGGCCTTCAGGCCGGGGGGAAGCACCACGCGGCCGGCCTCGTCGACCGTGACGTCCTCCTGCATGAACACCGTGTCGGTGCCCTCAGGCATCGGCGCACCCGTGAAGATGCGAACCGCGTGACCGGGCTTTGCGGCGCCAGCGGAGACGCCCGCCTGCACGCGTCCCGCAAGCGGAAACGCCTGCTCGGTCTCGCGCGGCAGGTCGCCCGCGCGCACCGCATAGCCATCGACCGCGGAGTTGGTGAAAGGCGGCAGCGGCAAGGGCGCGGCGACATCGCGCGCGAGCACGCGCCCGTCGGCCGCATTGAGCGGAACGGTCTCGATCTCGCCGACGGCGGTGACGCGCGACGTGATGATGGCGACGGCTTCGTCCACCGACATCATCGGCCCGCCAAAGGCAAAACAATCGTCGGACAGTTGCGCCATGCCTGAAGTCCGCTAGCTCTCGGCCTCGGCCAACGCCGAGATATCCTCGATCGGGATCGCCAGTCGCCGCATCATGGCGGCAACAGCAGGAATGTCGTCGAGATGTGCGGATGGCAGCGCGGTTTCAATCCTGACATCGCAGACGACGCCGACGATGGCGCGATCCTCGGGAAACAGCAGCGGCTTGCCGTTGGCTGAGCGGTGTACCTCGATCTTGCGATGCGGCTCCGACTTGTAGCCCTCGACGATCACAAGATCGACCCGCGACATCTTTGCCAGCAGCTCCGGCAGCCGCGGCTCGGCCTGCCCTCGCAATTCGTGCATCAGGGCCCAGCGATTGGCGGAGGACACCAGCACCTCTTCCGCGCCGGCCTGACGCTGGCGCCAGGAATCCTTGCCAGGTACGTCGATGTCGAAGTTGTGGTGGGCATGCTTGATCACGGAGACGCGAAGGCCCTGCTCCCGCAACAGCGGGATCACCCGTGTCAGAAGGGTGGTCTTGCCGGCGCCGCTCCATCCCGCGAGCCCGATCACTTTCATCGCTGTCTCCGCGCCCGCCCCGGGAACCGGGGCTAGGCAAGCCTCAAACGTGCTTTATATCGGTATGGAAGCCTTGTCATGCTAACGTGCGGGACATGATGAAGATCGAAAAGCCCCCGGTGCCCCTGATCGTCCCGAACCCGGACGATCCGCGCCTGACCGAGCGCGTCACGGGCATCGACCAGACAGGCAGCAGGGTCGAGATCAAGGTGCCGATGGAGCGGCCGCTGACGCTCTATCTCAACGCCCAGGAGATCGTCACCATGATGACGATCGGCGACTATCCGGAGTATCTGGCGCTCGGCTATCTGCTCAACCAGAACATGCTCAAATACGACGACGTCGTCACCGAGGTCGAGTACGACGACGACCTCCAGGTGGTGGTGGTGCGGACCGAGCATCACACCAATTTTGAGCAAAAATTGAAGAAGCGCACGCAGACCTCGGGCTGCGCGCAGGGCACCGCGTTCGGCGATCTGCTGGAAGCGGTCGAGAGCGTGGCGCTGCCAAGAGCGGAGCTGCGCACCTCCTGGCTCTACCAGATGACGCATGCGATCAACACCATGCCATCGCTGTATCTCGAAGCCGGCGCCATCCATGGCTGCGTGCTGTGCAAGGAAGGCACGCCTGTCTGCTATACCGAAGATGTCGGCCGGCATAACGCGGTCGATAAGATCGCAGGGTGGATCTATCGCCACGGCGTCGATCCATCAGACAAGATCCTCTACACCACCGGCCGCCTCACCTCGGAGATGGTGATCAAGACGGTGCGGATGGGGATTCCGATCCTGGTCTCGCGCTCGGGCTTCACGGCCTGGGGCGTCGATCTGGCGCGGCAGGTCGGATTGACGCTGGTCGGGCGCACGAAAGGAAAGCGTTTTGTCGCGCTGTCGGGCGAAGAGCGCATCGTCTACGATCAGAACCTCGATTACGTCGAGGAGGAATCCGCGCGGCACAAGCGCAAGGGCGAAGCGAGTGACGACTAGCGCCCGCGGCATTCCGGCCGTGCTGCTCGCCGGCGGGCTGGCGCGCCGGATGGGCGGCGGCGACAAGCCCATGCGCACCATCAAAGGCCGCACGATCCTGGAACGCGTAATCGCGCGCCTTGCGCCGCAATGTGACGGGTTGATCCTCAACGCCAATGGCGACCCCGCGCGTTTTGCCGCGTTCGGCCTGCCCGTGATCGCCGACGGCGTCGCCGATTTTCCCGGACCGCTGGCCGGCATCCTGGCCGGCCTCGACTGGGCGGCGGCGAGGCGGCCCGAAGTGACATTCATCCTCAGCGCGGCGGCGGATTGCCCGTTCCTGCCGCACGATCTGGTGGCGCGGCTGGATGCCGCGCGCAAGGCGCAGGGCGCCGAGCTTGCGGTCGCGGCTTCCGGCGAGCAGACGCATCCGGTGATCGGGCTGTGGAGCGTGGCGTTGCGTGAAAAACTGCGGCACGCTCTGGTCAAGGAGGACATCCGCAAGATCGACCGCTGGACCGCGCGCTACCCGCTCGCCACCGTGACCTGGCCGGCCACCCCGCTCGATCCCTTCTTCAACGCCAACACGGTCGAGGATATCGCCGAGGCGGAGCGGCTGGCCGAATTGGACGGTGGCTAGCTACCCCGCGTCGTCGGCAGATCTTTCCTGCGTTTTCATGGTGTTGAGCATGCGCAGGAATATGCATACAAATGCAGGATGGAGTTTCTGACCACCAGCGAGGCGGCGGACTATCTCCGGCTCGGCGAGCGCAAGCTCTATGAACTGGTGACCGCCGGCGCGATCCCCTGCAGCAAGGTGACGGGCAAGTGGCTGTTCCCGCGTCACGAACTCGACCTCTGGGTGCTGTCAGGGCTCGCACGTCCCGACGGCATGATCGCAGCCGATCCACCGCCGATCGTCGGCGGCAGCCACGACGATCTGCTCGAATGGAGCCTGCGCGAATCGGGCTCTGCGCTTGCCTCGCTGAACGAAGGCACGACGCGCGGGGTCGAGCGGCTGCAACGCGGCGAGGTGATCGCCACCGCAATCCATTTCCATGGCAAAGATCTGTCCACCAACACCGCCGCCGACGCCAATATGACTGCCGCGCGCACCATATCGGGCCTGCACGATGCCGTGCTTGTCGGCATCGCCAGGCGCGAACAGGGACTGTTGCTGGCGCCCGGCAATCCAAAAAACCTGCGGACGCTCTCCGATGTCGTCGCCTCCGGCGCGAAAGTCGCGGTCAGGCAGCCCGGCGCCGGCGCGCAATTGCTGCTGGAGGCGCTGCTCGCGCGCATCGGCGCGACGCCGAAACAACTGCGCAAGCTCGAGCCGCCCTGTCTCACCGGACCGGATCTCGCGGCCGCGATCCGCGCCGGCAACGCGGATTGCGGCATCGCCACCCGCGCCGCGGCAAAATCAGCCGGGCTCGATTTCGTGCCGCTGCTCTGGGAGAGCTTTGATCTTCTGATGCGCCAGCGCAGCTATTTCCGCTCCAACATGCAGGCGCTGGTGCGCTTTCTCGGCGAGAGCCGACTGACGCAGCGCGCGACCGAACTCACCGGCTACGATACCGCTTCGTCGGGGCGCATCCGCTACGCGGCGTGATGGGATCTTTTGCCGCTCTATCACCTCATCGGTGGGGAGCCTGCGCAGCAGGCATCTCGAAGGATGCGGCCGACAGCACGACCTCATGGTTCGAGACGGCGCATTCGCGCCTCCTCACCATGAGGAACGCAGCAGTTTACGCCGCGAGCGGGGTGCTCCAGGCGTCGTAGGAATAGACCCAGTCGGTATCGGTCTTCTGCTTCAGCCAGGTGTTGGCGCGCGAGGTCGATTGCACCCGCGAGGTGCGCTCCTTCCGCGTCGCCTCGAAGCGGCGGAAGGCCTCAGCGACCCCTTCCCGCTCGATGCCATCGAGGCAGCGCGACAGCACGGCGGCATCCTCGATCGCCATCGCGGCACCCTGCGCCATGTAAGGCGTCATCGGATGGCAGGCATCGCCGAGCAAGGTGACATTGCCCTCCGCCCAGTGCTCAAGCGACTCGCGATCGACGATCGCCCATTTGTGCACGTCCGGACAGGCGGCGAGCACCTGTTCGACCTCGTTCGGAAAGCCAGCGAACGCCTTGCGCAACTCCTTGACATCGCCCTTGGCCGACCAGGACTCGATGCGAAACTCGGGCTCGGGCTGGCTGGTGACGAGATAGACTTCACTGCGGTCGGGCTTGACGTAATAGATCACGATGTGGCGGTCATCGCCCCACCATTTGGTGCAATCGTCGATCTTGTATCCTTTGAGAAGTGCGGCCGGATAGGTCGTGCGGTAGGCGATGCGGCCGGTGAAATTCACCGTGGAGGTGCCGAACAGGATGTCGCGCACGATTGAATGAACGCCATCGGCGCCGACCACGGCGTCGGCGGTCGCGGTCGCGCCATTGGCAAAGGTCAGGTGGATGCCGTCGCCGGCCCGGTCCAGCCCGATCAATCTGTGGCTGAGCTTGACGAACGCCTCAGGCACGGCGCTGGCGAGCGCGGCATGCAGATCGCCGCGATGCGCAAGCAAATAGGGCGCGCCGAACTTTTGTTCGGCGCTCTCGCCGAAGATCATGTCGAACTTGACTTCGCCGGTCTTCCAGTCGCGGTTGTTCCAGGAGCGTGGGTAGAACGACTGGCTGCGCAGCTTCTCCTCCAGGCCCAGCGCGCGTAGCACCTTCATGGCGTTGCAGCCGACCTGGATGCCGGCCCCAAGCCGCGCGAACTGCGTGGCCTGCTCATAGACCATGACGTCGATCCCGACCCGCCGCAGTGCGGCCGCGGTCGCAAGACCGCCCATGCCGGCACCGATGATTGCAACCGAAAGAGGCCTTGCCATGGTTTCCTTATTCCCGCTTTGTCGTTTTGGCCGCACGCGCAACGCCGCCCTACTCTAGCGAACTGGCAATTGCCAGCCAAATGCGCCTGCCGCATGCCCCACCCTATCGGCAACCATTGGAGCGAGGGCGTGTTGACGTGTCCGCAAAAATAGTTGCAAAAGAAACTAATTCGGCTCGCCTGAGGAGCCAGCAAAAAACAACAATGGCCAATGCGCCACAGGGAGGAAGTTATTGATGTTCACCAGAAAGCTTTCGATGGCGGCCGTGTTGGCCACCGCGGTGCTGACGGCGACAGTGGCGCGGGCGCAGATTTCGGACGACGTCGTCAAGATCGGCGTGTTGACCGACATGAACGGTCCCGCTTCGACCCCGACCGGCCAGGGCTCGGTCACGGCCGCCCAGATGGCGGTCGACGATTTCGGCGGCACGGTTCTGGGCAAGCCGATCAGCATTGTCGTCGGCGACCATCAGCTCAAGCCGGATATTGGCGGGGCAATCGCGCGGCGCTGGTACGACGTCGACCAGGTGGATTTGATCGTCGACGTGCCGGTCTCCGCGGTCGGGCTGGCGATCCAGAACATCGCCAACGAAAAGAAGAAACTGTTCATCACCCATTCCACGGGAGCCGCCGACTTCCACGGCAAATTCTGCTCGCCCTACGCGATTCAGTGGGTGTTCGATACGCACGCGCTCGCGGTCGGCACCGCGCAGGCCGTGGTCAAGCGCGGCGGCGACAGCTGGTTCTTTATCACTGACGACTATGCCTTCGGCCACGCGCTGGAGCGCGATGCGTCAGCCGTGATATCAGCCAATGGCGGCAAGGTGCTGGGCTCGGTGCGGCCGCCGCTGGCGACGCCCGACCTCTCCTCCTTCGTGCTGCAGGCGCAGGCCTCGAAGGCAAAGATCATCGGCATCGCCGCGGGTCCGCCGAACAACATGAACGAGATCAAGACCGGCTCCGAGTTCGGCGTGTTCAAGGGCGGTCAGCAGATGGCGGCGCTGCTCGCGCTGATCACCGACATCCATTCGCTCGGCCTGCCCGCCGCGCAGGGCCTCTTGCTGACGACGTCGTTCTACTGGGACATGGACGACAAGACGCGCGAATGGTCGAAGCGCTATTTCGCCAAGATGAACCGGATGCCGACCATGTGGCAGGCGGGCGTCTATTCGTCTGTCATGCACTATTTGCAGGCGATCAAGGACACCGGCACCGACGATCCCTTGAAAGTGGCAGCGAAAATGCGCGAAATGCCGATCGAGGATTTCTTCGCCCGCAACGGCAAGCTGCGCCAGGACAATCTGATGGTGCATGATCTCTGGCTGGTGCAGGTCAAGTCGCCGGAGGAAAGCAAATATCCGTGGGACTATTACAAGATCCTCGCGACCATTCCCGGCGAGCAGGCGTTCGGCCCGCCCAACCCGGACTGTCCGCTGGTGAAAAAGTGATTTGAGCGAGCCGCGCCGCCCGCATGTCGGCCGATCTGATCTAGGGCGGGCTACCCGGTGCGTTAGAGGAGGCAAATATGAGTGATGCCGCTCCATTGCTCGCACTGGAGCAAATCCGTGACGCGCGAAGAACGCTGACCGTCAGTGGATTGCCGCGCACTCCCTGCCCGGAATTGCACGACGGTCGACGGCGGGCGGGCCGCCTGTTGGTCAAGACGGAAAATCTCCTGCCGACGGGATCGTTCAAGATCCGGGGCGCGACCTACCGAATCTCGAGATTGACGCAGGAGGAGAAGCGACGCGGCGTCGTCGCCTATTCCACTGGAAACCATGCTCAGGCGGTTGCGAAGGCGGCAAGCGATCAGGGGCTTCCCGCGACGATCGTCATGTCGCCTGATGTGCCTGAGACGAAAGTCGCGGCCACCGAGCGCTGGGGCGCGCAGGTGGTCAATGCGGCGCCAAGCTCCGAGGCGCGGCGGGCGCTCGCCGAACAACTCGCGACCGAGCGGGGACTTGTGATCGTCCCGCCCTATGACGATCTGGCCGTCATTGCAGGACAAGGCACGATAGGTCTCGAGTTGATCGAGGATTTGCCGCCTTCGATGCCGACGACTGTCTATGTGCCTATCGGCGGTGGCGGCCTCATCTCGGGTGTCGCCGCGGCGTTGAAACAGATGCGTCCGGAAATTCGGGTCGTCGGTGTCGAGCCGGAGAGCGAGAACGACGCCTTTCTTTCCTTCCGCGAGGGACGCATCGTTGCGCTTCCCGGGCCCAGCGACAGCATTGCCGATGCCATCAAGGTGCAGCAATTGGGCAAGCTCACCTTTCCGCTGATCCGGCATTTCGTCGACGATATCGAGTTGGTCAGCGAGGCCGAAATCGCCCGCGCCGTGCTGACTGCCGCGGACGAGATGAAAATGATCGTCGAGCCCGGCGGGGCCGTAGGACTCGCCGCCGCCGCGAGGGCTGCCCAAACCCGTCCCGGTCAGTTCGTTGCGATCCTCGGCGGCGGCAACATGCCGATTGAGCGTCTTGAGGACATGCGCGCGCTTGCCACATCCGGCAGAAGTCCCGATCGGGACTAATCGTGGGTCCCCCCCGCGTAGTCCGTCTTCTGCATCGAGGGACGCTGCAGGAAGGCCTCGAACCAGCGCGTCAGCCTTGGCCGTCCCTCACGGAACTCGGGCAGCCGGCGGAATTCCAGCCAGGCGAGAGCCGTTGCGAGCGCAATGTGTCCGATGTGCAGAGGCGCGTCGAGGTCGGCGGCGCGCTCGACGAAATCGTAAGTTTCGACGAGCTTAGTTGTCATTCCCTCGCAGGCGCAGCGCGGCACGACGCGCACCGCCATGTTCGGGAATCAGCCGGATCGTGCTGAGCGTGTCGAGGTGATCGCAAATTGCCCCTGAATCCAAAATGACCTCGCCATCCGGCAGGACGAGCACAGGCACCTTGCCGAGCGGATTGACGGCAAACACGCTGTCGTTCCGGTTCGTGGGACTCGTCTCCTGATGTTGCACACGCAGGCGGTCGGCAAGGCCGGCTTCGTGTGCGAAGACCAGAACCGTGCGCGCAAAGGGCGAATGGGTTTGATAGATCAGGTGCATTCTGTCACTCACGACAAGAGCCGCGCCCGTTGTTCCGGGTATCAGGTCGCGATTCGGCCGCTTCAGCGACAAGGCTGCCAAGTTCGCGCCACTCACCTACTTCGCTACCCCGATCTCTTTCAGATACTTCATGACGCCCGGATGGATCAGTGCGATGTCTGGCGCGGCGGCGACGGTGTTTGCGGCCGTGGTCTCGCAGGCCTGCGGCAGCTTCCTGCACAATTCGCCCTCGACGGAGTGCAGCGTGCGCGCGAGGTGATAGGCGACGTCCTCGCTCATGCTGCTCCGCACCAGGATGTAGCTCCACGAGCCGATCGAGTTGATCGGCGCGGTCTGGCCGGGATAGCTGTTGGCCGGCACCGTCAGGGCTTTAAGGAACGAATGCTTGGCGCGGATCTGCGCTAGCTCGTTCGCATCGGGCGCGATGAACCGCGCGCCGCCTGGCGCGGACGCCACAGCATCAAAACCAGGCCAGCCGATGCCCGCGCCCCACAGCGCAGCGGCGTGCCCGTCGAGCACCATGGCTGGACCGTCGCCGGCATGGTCGAGATAGATCGACTTGAAATCCTCATCCTGCTTCAGGCCGAGGCCGTCGAGTGCATAGCGCGACATGATCGGCAGGCCAGACCCCTTCGCACCGAACACGACCGGTCTGCCGACGAGATCGCGGATGGCTTTGTAGGGACTGTCGGCGCGCACCACGAACATACCGGGACTGGAGTAGATCGCGGTCAAGATCTTCACATTGCTCTTGTCCCGCCCGATGCCGTTGAACGCGGCATAGGCCGGCTCGCCCGCGACCAGCGCGATATCGACCTGGTCGGTCTCCAGCAGCGGAATGTTCTCGTTGCTGCCCTTGGTGTTGCGCGGCTCGATCGAGATGGTCGGATCGGCCGCGTTCATGATCTCCGCAAAGGCGTTGCCATAGAGCGGAAAGCCGCCGCCGGGCGTCGCGGTGCCGAGGCTGATGGTGATTTTTGGAATGGTCTTGCCTCCCTCTTCCGCCTTCCCGTCGGCAGCCAGCAGCAACAGGCCGGCACCGACGAACAGGGCGAGTTTCATCGTCTTCGTTGCATTCATGGCCAGCATCCGCACTTGCGGCTTCGTGTCCGCCACGCCTTGTAGGCAAGTCCGGTATTTTATGAAAGCATGGATCAAAACAAAATGACGGGAGGACCGATTGACCCGCTTTCTGTGTGCCGCCCTGCTCCTCGCCACGGCCTGCGCCGCGAGCCTTGCCGTAACCACGCCTTCACGGGCCGGCGATTACCCTGACCATCCCGTGCGTTTCATCAACGGCTTTGCGCCGGGCGGACCAGTCGACACCGTGGCGCGCATCATGGCGCAGGCGCTGTCGGACCATTTCGGCCAGCAATTCGTGGTGGAGAACCGCCCCGGCGCAGGCGGCAATATCGCCACCTCAGTCGCCATCGCGTCGCCGCCTGACGGCTATACCGTGCTGTTCTCTGGCTCCAACAACGCGATCTCGGCCTCGCTCTACAAGCACCTCACCTTCGATTTCATGCGCGACACCTTGCCCGTCGCCATGTTCACCGAAGTGCCAAACTTGATGGTCGTTGCCAACGCGATGCCGGTGAAAACCGTCCAGGAATTCATCGACTACTGCAAGGCCAATCCCGGCAAGATCTCCTATGGGTCCGCAGGCAACGGCACGACCGTGCATATGTCCGCCGAGCTGTTCAAGGCGATGACCAAATGCAACATGCAGCACGTGCCCTATCGCGGCTCGGCGCTGGCGATGCCGGACGTGATCTCCAACAAGGTGCAGCTGATCTTCGACAATCTGCCGACAGCGTCGGCACAGGCGAAGAGCGGCAATGTCCGCGCGCTCGGCGTCACCTCCGCCAAGCGCTGGCCGAGCGTGCCCGATATCCCGGCGATATCAGAGACCGTGGCCGGCTATGAGGCCGCCGTGTTCTACGGCATGTCGGCGCCGAAGGGCACCCCTCGCGAGATCGTCACCACCCTGAACAAGGCGATCAACGAGGTGCTCGGGGATCCCAAGCTGGTTGCGCGCTTTGCCGAGCTCGGCGGCGTGCCGATGCCGATGACGCCGGAGCAATACGGCAAGTACATCGTGGACGAGACCGAGAAATGGCGCAAGGTCGTCGAATTTGCCGGCGTATCGGTCGAGTAGGCTGAGAGCGATCGGCTCGTTGATTTTGCCGCGCGTGTGGGGCAATGAGCGTCAACGATCGCTGTGGAGATTCTCATGCGTCAACTTGTTTTGGTGATTCTGGCGGTCGGCACGATCCATTTCGCCGCGCCGGCACGGGCTCAGACATACGATCCAAACTACCCGTATTGCCTCCAGATCTACGACGACATGGTGCACTACACCTTCGAGTGCGCCTACACCTCGATGCCGCAGTGTCAGGCGTCCGCCTCGGGCCGAAACGCCCAGTGCGTGGTCAATCCGTATTACGCCAAGGCGCCGGCAAAGCCTGTTCCTCGCAAGAAGCGGTCGCCTGCGCAGCAGTAGCGGGGAAAGCAGGCGCATAAGCGCCTTACCGTATCATCTCCTTGAGCTGCGCGGTATCCGTGAACTCGATCAGCTCCATGATCTTTCCGTCTTGAAATGCGAAGAGGTCGAGGACATCGGCCGTCCAGACTCTGTCTTTTGGCTTGTAACGCACAACAAGGCGTGAAGGCACAACCGCGCGGTTTCCATCAACGAGTTCGCTCAAAATAGTCCGCTCTCCAAACTGGAAATTGGTAATATAGCCGCGCATCGCCTCACGCAACCCGGCATGCCCCTGGACAGAGCCGACCACATCGAGCGCCTGCTTGTCGCCAACCAGAGTGAACACGGCTCTGGAATGGAAGGTGCTGATCAGGCCGTCCAAATCGCGTCGACGGCGAGCTGCGTAGGCGGCTCTGACGACTCCGAGCATGGTTTCGCGATTTGTCATATCGACCTCCCGTAAAAATAGAGAGAGGAGGAATATCTACCTTTCCGTGCACGAAACCAAGACCATATCCGTGCTCGCCAGCTTGGCGCGATCGCAAAAGACCATATCCGCAGCTCGTGGAGCGAGAGATATTGGCCTGTCAGCGCCAGCTCGCGCGCTGAGGAGGCCCGCCTTCGCCAAGAGGCCCCGGCGGGCAGCCTTGCGCTCGCTTCGCGAAGGCTGGTGGGCCCGGCGGGAGTACCAAAACTCAGCATAATCAACTATTTACGTGCACCCACCCTAGAATGCGGGCCTTTGAGCCGTAAGGGTTGTTTTGACGGCTGCACCCACCCTCGGCCGAGCGAAACGTC
>Ga0306920_100011289_pt1 | contig 12049 bp, 11 predicted proteins | sample flu12Cox44000170_FD_204666 | JGI IMG/M metagenome (GOLD analysis project Ga0306920, IMG submission 204666) | Lab enrichment of tropical soil microbial communities from Luquillo Experimental Forest, Puerto Rico - flux4day.12C.oxic.44.000.170 (v2)... | ecosystem: Environmental > Terrestrial >...
CGGCGATGGCGACCGCCAGCGGAGTCTGCACCCCGGCCCGGGTGACCTCCACGGCGGCCTCGCGCTGCCAGGCGCCGGCGTTCAGCAGCCCGGTCTTGGCGTCGGTCCGGGCCGCGGCGGCCAATGAGGCGTGGCGCAGCGATCGCTGCAGCACGATCACCAGGGGCAACGCCACGACCAGGGCGAGGGCGCTGTGCGCGGCTGCGAATGCGGTCAGTACCGCCAGGCACAGCTCTGTGGCCTGGTTGCAGGCCGCCTCCTGGCCGAGGGCCAGGCTGCGCAGCCGGGTGCCGGGAGCCGCGGTGGCCTTGACCGGGGGCAGGATCAGGCAGGCCTGGATGGTCATGCTCACCAGCCCGCATCCGGCAGCGAGCATGATCCAGGCCAGGGCATGGCCGCTCGATCCCTCGCCGCCGTACAGGGCGGGCAGGGCGGACCTAAAGACCAGGGAGGCCGCCGCGTAGGCCAGGCCATGAGCCGAGGTGCTGTAGGCCCTGCGGTGCAGTAGGGTGCGGCGGATGCGCCACTCGGTGAGCACCACGCGCGGGAGCGGGATCACCAGCGCGTACAGCGGCGGCAGCATCACCGCGGCCGGCAGGTCCCAAATGGCGTACACATCCCGTGTCACGCCCTCCCGCTCCCCGGCCCGGCGCGTCAGCTCCACCGAAACCGCGCCGCAGCCGATGAACACGGCGCACAGCCGCAGGTCGCCGGGCCGCACCTGGCCGGATGCCAGCCCTTCGGCGACCGCGGCGGCGTAGACCGCGATCACGGCACTGACGCAGGCGGCGAGCCACCGGGGCAGCTGCCACACTGGCCAGCTCCGCAACGGTGACCACAGAGCCATGACGTCCTCTTCCCCGGCCCGCATCGTTTCCGGCCGCTACTGCCTGTTAACGGAGCATCACGATCCCCGGGTTCGGGCGAAGTTCTTACAGACAGGTGAAATGCCTCCGGTTTCCCTCCGGGCGGAGAAACATAGCCGGTAAACGCGCGGACGGACCTGGAGGGCGGCCCGGCGCACCGTGTCGGCGAAAGGAGAGGGGCGATGGCGGTCCGCAATACTTCCTGGACGTAAGCAGTGCCGCAGCGTGCGCTGCCCCGGCAGCGCACGCTCTCACTGCCGTGACGTCACCCAGGTCAAGCGGCCAGGCCGCACCCGACACACATCGGGGGCCATCGAGAAGCCCAGGGTGGGATGAGGATTCCCGGGCATGTCTCGCGCTCGTCACCCACCCGCCCCGCCGTCAGCGAAGTCGTCGCCAAGGGCGGATAGAACCCGCGGCACATCGCTGAATACCAGCGCGCGATATACCTGACTACACGAGCCCGGCCGGTCCCACTCGTAACCGACGCCGGTCCGCGCTCACTATCTGCGGCCGGGTAACAGCCCCGGAGTCCCTGCCCAGGGTCGGCCGACCGCAGAGGACGCGCGTGGCTGTCACCGCGTTATGCTCATCAGCCTGGTGGTTGCAGGCCCTCTGGCAGCCAGGCGGCCATCAGCCACGTGCGGGGTGACAGCGAGGTCATGAGCGTGCTGGCTTCGACCGCGCCGCCGTTATGGCGGACCCGGATGGCGGAGTGCCGCCGTGGCAGGGCAATCTCGTGCCGCCCCCACAGGTCGCGGGCCTCCGGCCCGGTTTCCAGGAGCGTTCTGATCAGCGCGCCGAACCGCTCCGAACCGATATGGCGGACGTACTGGTAGCGCAGCCCGGCGACGACAGCCCGGCGGTACGCGTGGATGTCGGGGAGCAGCCGCTCAGCCGCGGGCGTGAACAAGAACAGCACGAGATTCTGCTTGCGCAGGGGGACCCGGTCGAACCAGCCGTCTGTCCATGCCGTCAGCGCCTTGTTGCGGATCACCAGTGTCCACGTCTCGTCGGTGATCGCGGCCGGGGCGTCCAGCCGGGCGATCAGTTCGCGCTGGCCCGGGTCGACGTCCGGCCGTTCCCCGCCCGGCGCGGCAGGCGGCATGGGAGGATCCTGGCCCCTGGACAGCACGTGGAGGGCGCTTCGCTCGGCAGGGGTCATGCGCAGCCCGCTCGCCACGTTCTCGATCAGGTCCAGGGACGGGTTCTCCACGGCGCCGCGCTCCAGTGCGGCGTACCTGCGCGTGCTCAGTCCGCTCAAGATCGCAGCGTCGTCCTGGCGCAGACGCTTCCCGCTGTTCTCGCCCCGCCGTGATCGCAGAGCCGTCAGCAGCGACCGCAGTTCCTCGCGCCGCCGCCATTCCACGTCGTCCGGACGGGTCATCTCGTAGCGCTCCCGAGTTCACCATGCGGGCACCGCACCGGAAAATCGGCACCGCCGCTTCCGGTGCTGGGTGTCTGCGCTCCGTTACATCCAGTATGAGCAGTCCGTGACGGATTATCCAGAGTGATGACTTAATTACGGAAAGTTAATTCATTTCCGTCGGAGAATGCGGTGCCCGCTGCGCAGACGGCCAGGAGCCAGACAGGCCAGCTAATAGGGACTGGAGATGACAGAGGACTGATCACGGATCACGTGCTGACCGGCACGCACGGCGCTGGCGCTGAGCGCGTGGGCCCGGCCGGACCATCCGGCCCCGGCTCCATAGACGTGAAGGGACAGTACTATGGCGGAGCAATCCGGCGAGCGGCGGGTCACGGCGGAGGTCGGGGCGGAACTGATCAGCCTCATGGTGCCTGACGTGGACCTGGAGCTTGTTCAGCTCATGCTCAACCGGGCCGTCGGCAGCGCGGCGGGTGGCCGTGCTGATCACGCGGGCCACCGGGGCGGAGGCGGCAAACCTCAGGTCGCGCTACTCCAGGAGTATGCAGAACTGCTTGCTCTCATCCGCGACGCCGGCATCGACCGCGCCGAGCTCTGCGCGCTCCTCGGGCTGGACCCGGAAACCCCGTCGGCCGGCGACGGCAAGCCGTATCCACCGATACCGTGACGGGCCGAGTTCCGGTAGGTGCTCGACCGGATCGGACCGCCGCCAAGCTCGACTTCGATTTCTCCGATGTCCTCCCCATGGTCGCTAACGCTGTCACCCTCAGCGCACGCTCCCCAAGAGGCGAGGAGCGTACCCTGCGCGACACCCCTCACCAGGCCCGCGTCTGACCGGGAAGCACCTGACCGATCAGTGAGAACGAGCCGTATGGACGGGTGCTTGCCTGGTAAGCGATGCTTGACGGCTGAGATGCCTGGCGGAGTGGCGCCCCACGGCGGGTGATATCCCCCGCCAGCGAAGGGTTAGACCACAGGCTGCAAGAGCCCCCAGTCCTCCACCGAGAGCGATGACCGCCGAGGGAGGTACCGCTTCGGCCGCCGCTCCGGCCAGCGCGAAAGCCGTACCCTGGCCGGCGATCAATCCGGCGTTGGCGAACCCGAAGGCCTGCGCCCGGCGATCGCTGGGCAGACGCTCGACGAACGCGGTGTTGGCCGCGATCTGGTACATCGCGAAGCAGCCGGACAGCGCGAAGATCGCCATCGAGGCGACCAGGCCCGGCCGGAACGCGGTCAGCATGAGCGTGCCGCAGGCGCACGCGGCCATCGGCCCCATCCACTTCAGCCGCGTCAGCGGCCCGATCCGCTTCGCGAAGACCGGCGTCGCTATCGCAGCGCCTAGCTGCGTAGCCGCGATCAGCAGGCCGGCCGCGACCGGCCCGGCGCCGAGCCCGGCGGCGTAGGGCGCCGCGATTCCCCCCGGTATCTCATACAAAGCTGCCAGCCAACCGAGCATCAACAGGATGCGGAGAGCACGGTCACCGAACACCACCCGTACCCCGCTGGAAAGCTGACGCAGCGCGCTGGGGACGGGCGTCGCCGCGGCCGGCCTGGCGAGTACGCCGAACTTGATGAGCAGCGCGGAGACCACGAACGTGGCGGCGTCGAAGCCCAGCGCGGGTCGCGCACCGAGCAGAGCCACCGTCAGGCCGCCGACCGCGGCACCCGCCACCACCATCACCCGGAACGTGGACTGCATAACCGCGGCGGCCAGCGCGTAGCGCTCTCCCTGGACCATGTCCCGGAGGATCGCCGAGCGCGCGGCGTCGAATGGCGGCTGGAAGGCCGTAACCGCGTACAGCAGGGCGATGAGGACGCCCAGCGGCATCCGCGGGGCCAGCATCGCCGCCACCAGCGCCGCCCGCACCGCATCGCAGGCGACCATGACTTCCCGGCGCGGGAAGCGGTCGGCCATCCCGGACAAGAACAGCGCGCCGATCAGATAGGGCAGGGTTCCGGCCGCATAGGCGATCGCGGCGAGCAGCGGCGACCGGGTCCGGTCGTAGATGAGGAGCGCCAGGGCTACCAAAGCCAGCCGGTCGCCGCCTGCCGAGAGGATCTGGGAGAGCCAGAGGGCCCGGAACTCGCGACCCGCGAAGACATCGCGAAAGGTTGCACGTTGTGCCGGGGAACTGCTCACGGCGACCTACTTCTTCTTCGTACCGGCTGACTTGTGACGGCCATCCGCAACGCTCAAGCCCGTTATCAATCGCCATCCTTACAAGAAGGAACAACGCTTTGCGGCTAAATCGTCACATCGAGTACATGGATTGCGAAATTGGCTATTCCGGGCTATTCACGTGAGCGGACCAACTTCGGTAGCGGAACGTCATCGGAGCTGGTCATGGGTTCAACTCGCCCATGCCGGACCTTCCCAGGGCAAGCCGCAGAACTGGGCAAATCCGGTTAAGTGAATAGCCCTCTGGCTATTTATGACCAGGGAGCTGCAGGCCAGGTCGGCTCGCCTGATTGGCCAGTCATGCGAGTGAAGGTTGTTCCGGAACTGCTCGGGACGCATCGCGCTCGCTTAGCAGTCAAAGGCGGACACGGACTCTTCACCCGACGATGGCCCAGACCACCTTGCCAGCGTGGCCGCCGGGAGTGGTACTGGCGGGGAAGTACCACCCCCACTGGAGGCTCAGGGCTTGGACGAGCAGCAGGCCCCGGCCGTCCTCGGCGTCCTGACCGGGGTCTGCCGGTGCCGGCGGCTGCGGGCTGGGATCCCAGACCAGGATCACGGCTCGTTCGCAATCTGAAGCCAGCCACAGCCCGATGGCCGCGCCGGCTAGCGGGGCAGATGCCTGGACCGCGTTGGTGGTCAGCTCGGACACCAGGAGCTCGGTGTCGTCGGCCAGGCGGTCCTGGCCCCATTCCCGTAGGACCTGCCGGGTCCATGCCCGGCCGCAGCCCGGCGCGGTGGACAGCGCGCCCAAAGGCAGGGCCGCGTGCAGCGGCCAGCCTGCAAGATCTGGCTGTGGCTGGTGCGGGCGCGGTTGTGGCATTGTCTGTGTTCTCGTCGCGGAGTGGCCGGTGATGACCCTGCTGGTCCCCGAGGCACTCAAGTTGCCCATTCCGCGATGGTAGGAACAGCATCAACGCGCAGTCCACGATGTTGCGAAATATTGCGCTAACTTAGTTCGCCTAGCGTCCTGATGATCAATGCCCGTGCCGCTGCTCCGTAGCAGGCGGACGCCTTGAGATGCTCAAACATCCTCCTGTACAAGTCGATTTCCTGTGGCCGGGTGACCTCGATGCTTGCGGTGGGCGTTTCCAGGGCAGCTAGGGAGTCGTCGAAGATCCAGAATCCGGCTGAGGCGACTGCGGTCCGTTCGGCCATCATCGGGATGATGCCGAGGGAGACCGTCGGAACCGACATCATCTCTAGCAGCCGGCCCAGTTGCCCGGCCTGGGTCTCGGCGGTGCCGAACCAGGTCCGCAATGCCTGTTCCTCCAGCACGACTTCGAACCGCTTGCCGGCGCTGTAGATGACGCGTTGTCGCTCCATCCGGGTCGCGACCGCGATATCAAGATCATCCGGCGCGTCAAGGAAGCCAATCCAGAACGACAGCATGGCAGTGCAGTAAGCGGCGGTCTGGAACAGGCCCGGTATGACGTTGTGCTCATAGATCCGGAACAGGGTGGTCCGTTCATACAGCGGGAGAGTGTGAGCACCCAGGACCCGTTTCATCCCAGCACGAGCCTGCCGCCGGAATTCCAGGTATGCGGACTCCGCAGCGCGGGCGGTAGCGATCAGGTCGGGGACTTGCTCCTCAACGCCGCAGGCACGGCACCAGTCTCGGATGTCCTGATCGGAAGGTGCCTGGACACCATGCTCGATCTTGCTGACCCGGGTGAAATGCTGACAAGTCGCTGCCGCAAGCGCCCTCCCCGAAAGGCCCGCGTCTTTACGGATCTCTCGCAGACGGGCGCCAAGTGCCTTCTGGGCCTCCTTGGCCGAGCTAGACGGGGGCGTACTCACGATGCGGTATCGACAGCTTCCAGACAGCTTCGAATGCAGAACGGCACAACCGCAGATCGGCAGGGTCAGATGAGCTGAGCATTCCTGCAGACAGGCCGTTTCCCGAGTACAGCAGGAATAGCGCAAGGCGGTCATCGAACAGGTAGAAATCGTTCCCCGGCAACGCAACCGACGACACGAGGCTGCGGGGCACCCACCGGATATCCTCCCCTGCCTCCACCATCGGATACGCGATGCTGTAGGACCAACGCTGATAGTCGCTGAGCGGCTCGGATACGACCCGTGCCCGGCGGACGCACCTGCCAGCCTTTACGTGCTTGCGCAGCGTGGCGCACCAGCCTTGCAGCCACTCCAGGTCATCGGGCTTCCCGCTGGCCCACTTGGCCATGTGCGGCAGCTCCACCGCCGTCCCGTACGCATCACGCATCTCCAGGTGAAGGGCCTCTCGCTCGAAGCCGCGGTGCAGCAGTTCGTCGAACTCCTCATCCGTTACCGGTGTCACGGTCCTCCTGCCTGAAGAACTGGATCATCCTGTCCGGGATCTCTACCGCTGTCTCCCCGTCCGGGATGTTCATCTGGGCCAGGGCGTCAGGATCGGTGACCATCCACCCTTGGACGACCCAGGTTTCCCGGTCGGTCCGGTACACCGTGGGTGATCCGGTCGGGTTGGAGTCCGGGTCTTTGCCGATGAACGTTAGGCGCATCGCTGTCTCCTTGTCCTGACAGTTGCGGAATGTTGCGCTCTTGTGAGCGTCGTTCCCGCGACCCAGCTTCGTCAAGGCTTACGCCTAGCGGAATCGTGCGTTTGGAGCGGCGTCCCGGGTTTGTCGGTGCTCAGGCATAGCGTTTCCCGTGGCGCCTGTCAGTGGCCACAAGCGATGCGACTGGTACGGGAGGAAGCGTGGCACGCAGGAAGACCGTGACACTGCAGACGATCATCGGGGAGAAGGGCATCAACCTGATTGAGCGGCGTTGTCTGGAGATGGGCTACCTGTTCCATCCGCGGCGCGTCGATCACGGCATCGACGGCCATGTCGATCTGGTCGAACCAAGTTCACGGGCACTGCTGAACCAGGTTCTGCTAGTGCAAAGCAAGGCGTCCGACCATCCCTTCCCCGGAGAGACCGATCAGTCGTTCCGGTATGTCTGCGATCACCGTGACCTGGACCTATGGCTGTCAGGAAACGCCCCGGTGATCCTTGTCCTCTCACACCCCGAACAGGACGAGGCGTGGTGGGTTGAAGTAAAAGGCGCCTTTCCTGACGCGGCCAGCCGCGCGTCGCGGACCGTGTTCATCAGCAAGCAGACGCAACGGTTCAATGCTGACGCTGCGCCAGCGCTGTTGCGGCTGGCCGTGCCGAACCAGTCGGGCCTGTACTTGCGTCCCCCGCCGATCACCGAGATTCTCACGACAAACTTGTTGTCGGTGACCGCGATACCGCCGGTCATCTATGTGGCCAGGTCCGCGGTCCCCGGTTACCGGGCAGGTGTTGAGGCCCTGGCAGGCCATGGCGGCCGACGGCCGGAGTGGATGTACCGGCATGGGATGGTGATGTCGTTCTCCAACTTGAGGGAAGCGCCGCTGAGCGTCCTGTGCGACGGGGATGTCGAAGAGCACGACACCAGCGACTGGGCCGGAAGCGACGACACTGATGTCACGAACCAGTTCATCGACCTGCTCACCCGCACCGTGCAGGGCTCGTACGCCGATCTGCGGTGGCACAATGAGCGGCGGCACGTCCATTTCAGGGCGAGCCGCGACCTGACGCCGCGTAAGGCGGGCAAGGGACCGGGGGCGCGCGGCCGGACCGTGTTCGGGCCGCATTACGCCAAATCTGACCCTGTCCGAGTGAGCTACTACCATCACGCGGCTCTGCAGACCAGGTTCCGGCGGATAGGAGGCACTTGGTACTGCCAGCTCGAGCCCGATTACTGCTTTACCAGCGACGGGTATTCCGAGTCGCACTTTGCCGACAGCCTCCTGGCAGGCATCAAGCGCCTGGATCGGCATCCGGCGGTCTTCGGCTGGACCCGGGTTTGGGCCAACCACCTGACACGGCCACTAGACCTTTTCACCCCAGAGCGCCCGGTCACGTTCGGCGCGCTGGCCACCGTCACGGTAGACCGCGGGATTGATGACCGCTGGTGGGGACCCGCGCCAGCCGAGGCAATACATGACGAAGAGCTGGAGCATTCCCAGGCCGCAGACGCACTCGCTGTCGCCCAGCTGGCTGCCGCCGATATCGACACCGACGATCTCATCGCCCTGGTTACCGGCCCTAGCGATGAGTCGGAGCAGCCTGCCGCCGGGCGGACCCGGGCCAGCAGGCAGCCGTGGCGCCGCGATGGGAAGAAGGGCGGTAGCGATGCGCGCTGAGGTGCTGGACGAGCCGGAACTGGAGTTCGGCGGAGGGATCCGCCACATAGACCCGAGGTTCGGGATCATCAACTACGGCCCGGCAGATCTTGGCGCTGCTGAAGCACCGCGCGCGATCCGAGTTGGGCTAATCGGGCCCGCGGATCAACTCGGCGGAGTACGGGCCTGGTTCGAACGCTGCCGCGAGCCGATCACGGCCAAAGACGACAAGTACCCGCACCTGTTCCCCGAATTCCCGGGCTGCGACATCGACCTGGGCCTGCACACCACATTGGTGTTCAGCGACCGCAACACCCGGGTGGTCAGCGACCGGGACCTGCGCGCCATCGCCACCGCGACCCGGGCGCGAGCGCTGCAAACCGCCGTTGATCGGTATGCGGAGGAGATCACCGCGCTGGCCGACGAGAATCGGGTCGACGTGCTCATCGTCGCCCGCCCAGAGCAGCTCATCGACACAACCAGTCGCGCCGCCACCAGAACAACGAAACAGGATGCCGCCGCAGACGCGCCCGAGGAATCCGGCAGCGACCCTGCTCTGCCCAGGTTCGCCAACTTCCACGACATGCTCAAGGCGCGAGTCTTGCAGATCCGGCAGCCGATCCAGATCATCCGCCGCAGCACCTGGGACGAATCAACGCCACCGGCCACTGGCCGCAGCAGGCAGGACGAAGCCAGCCGCGCATGGAACCTGCATGTCGCCTTGTACTACAAGGCAGGCGGTGTACCGTGGCGGCTGCCCCGCAACTCCACGGATCTGACCACCTGCTACGTGGGCGTCGCGTTCTACCGCAACGGCGACGACGCTCTGGATACCTCCGTTGCCCAGGTCTTCAACGAACGTGGCGACGGCGTGATCGTCCGCGGCGGCCCCGCCCGGGTCAGCCGCGATGACCTCCAGCCGCACCTCACCGAGCAAGACGCGCACGCGCTCCTGCTCAACGCGCTGGGCACCTACCACCGCGAGCACCGCACCCTGCCTGCCCGCCTGGTCCTGCACAAGACCTCTTCGTTCACCGCCGCGGAGATCGGAGGATTCCAGGCCGCCGGCGACGAGCGCAGCCTCGACACCCTCGAGATGAGCTGGATCACCAGCAGCGAAGGCGCCAGGCTGTTCCGCCCCGGAGCGGCCCCGCCGCTGCGCGGGACCATGCTCGCCCTCAGCGACCAGGAAATCGTCCTCTACACCAAAGGCAGCATCGAGTTCTACTCCACCTACCCCGGCATGTACGTACCGCAGCCCATCGGCATCCGGCCCGCCCGGCCCATCCACAGCGCCCGCGACACCGGATGCGAAACCCTTACGCTGACAAAAATGAACTGGAACCAGACCCGCCTGGATGGCCGCGATCCTGTAACAATCCGGACCGCCAACCAGGTCAAGGCCATCCTGCGGTTCTGCACCCCAGACCAGGCCATCGCCACGCGGTATGCGAACTACATGTAACGGATCCGCGCATCCCGGCGACGAGGTAACTTATGTCGATTTCTAGCGCCTTTCCGGGTGATGCGTGCGAGGTGCATATAGGCATCGGCATAGCAGACGTGTACATCGAAGCCCTCGCGAGTGCCGAGGGCCGTCAGCGATCCCACCGCTGGCACGGCGGCAACCTGGAAGACTGCCAGCGCGAGGTCGCTACTTGCCTGCTCGCCGCAGGTTACGCTCCGTCCGGTCCTCGCCAGTTCGGAGATGGAGAGATCCCCGGATTCTCCACCGGCGCCTTATACGTTTCATAGGGTCACCGACGGCGCGCGCTGCTCCATCGGGCAATCGGCTGGCCGGAACAACACGACGATTCCCGACCGTTACTTAGCGCCCAGCCTTACAACCGCCTCTTGGCTAAGTGCGACATTGGACCAACGCCGATACGATGATCTCCTCCTAGGATCGGCGCTACGGCACGAGGACCGTATCCGGATCCCGGCGAAGCGCTTCTGTCCGCGGCGCGGGCGGCGGTGTCGGCGCATTACGGTCACAATGACTATGCGTCACGGGCATGATGTGCACATGCGTGCATTTCCGCCGAGCGGGTACTGATGCCCCGAGGCAGCCGGTGGACGGTTCGCGAGAACGAGATGGCGATCGAGCCCGTCTTCGCCTGGCTGGGACCGCTCCCGTGGAACCAGGTACCGCCCACCCCTCAGGTCGCCGAGTGGGCGAAGGCGCTGCACGAGCGTGAACCCCGGCACAGCGCGTCAAGCTGGGATGCCAAGATCCGTGACGTGCTTTCCTGCCTGCCGATCCTGACTCTCAAGGCCTACGCCGGCCGGCCGTCAGGCTCGGTGCGCCGGATCAAGGACGGGGCGAAAGGACCGACGGTCGAAGGTCCGTCCACAAGGGATCTAGTGGAACGCCGACTCGCCGCGATGTCAGCGCCGCGCAGCCTGGAAGACGCCCGCAAGGATGTTATAGCTGCGTGGCGGCACCTCGGGGACGCCCTCCAAGCGTACATGGAGGCTCTGGAGCGCCGCGATTGAGACGGTTTTAGCCGGTCTTTCTTCCAGGTCAGCCTGCCGGGTGGCGATCAGGCTGTGAAGTAGCTCCTGATCAGCTCCGTCGCGTCTTTGGTCAGATCGCCGGAGTCGACGGTCGTCACGAGGCGGCCTGGGAAGTGCGCGTCATACCAGGCGCGTTTGGTTTCCCAGTGGTTCCGGTAGTCCGCGTCGTCGAGGCGTCCGAGATGCTCCCAGTACCAATCCTGACCATGCCACCTGATGGTGAAGTCGGGCAGGTAGAAGGTGCCATCGGTCGCGAACAGGGGCGCCTCGTACTGGAAGGGGATCTCGCGATCGAATAGGAGGTTCGCGATGATCACCTCACTCTTCGATCTCACCATGTACTCGGTTAGCGTGGAGTGAATCTTGCCTTCCTCGTACCACCCGCCCAGTACACGAAGGTCGTCTGGCACCGGCCGGAACGAGAAGAGCGAGGCGTTGATTCGCAGCAGACGTGACTGCTCAAGTCGCCTCATGCTCAGCAGAGGTGAGATGTCCTCCTCGATGAGCAGCGTGCAGTGGCGAGCGGCGCGCGTGAGACCGGTATAGAAGAGCTCTCGCGAGAGCAGGGTTTGCTTGTGCTTCGGTACGACGAAGTACACGCGGTCGAACTCGCTGCCTTGCGCCTTGTGGATCGAGACGGCGTAGGCGAGTTCGAGGTTCTCGTCGATGTCCTCACGGCGGAGCCACTTGCCGTCGGGCCGTCTACCGAGATCCTGGCCGTAGCCCACGGCGTAGTCAGGCTTGGACGAGAACGCTACTTGGCAGCGGATAGGGCGGAAACCGGCCCAGCTCGTCTTCTTGGCGTCGAATGAGTGGGGGTTCGCGAAGCCGAGTTCCCCGTTGTAGACCTCCACCTGTTCGTTCCGCCTCGTAGGCCAAGCCCAGGCCCAGATCGGATTCGAGGGCGGGCGATTCTTGATCTGAATGACCTTGTCGTTAAGGGC
>Ga0306920_100011290_pt1 | contig 12048 bp, 12 predicted proteins | sample flu12Cox44000170_FD_204666 | JGI IMG/M metagenome (GOLD analysis project Ga0306920, IMG submission 204666) | Lab enrichment of tropical soil microbial communities from Luquillo Experimental Forest, Puerto Rico - flux4day.12C.oxic.44.000.170 (v2)... | ecosystem: Environmental > Terrestrial >...
TGGAAGGGTCGGTGTTCGTGACCGGTGCCGCCGTCCAGTGGCTCCGCGACGGGCTCGGATTGATCGGTGCGGCGGCGGAGATCGGACCGCTGGCGGCGAGTGTTCCCGACAGCGGCGGCATCGCGTTCGTCCCCGCCTTCACCGGTCTCGGCAGCCCGTGGTGGGACCCGCACGCGCGCGGCACGGTGGTCGGGCTCACCCGCGGATCGGGGAGAGCCCAGCTGGCGCGGGCCGTCGTCGATGCGATGGCCTTCCAGACCCGCGCCGTGGTCGACGCCATGGCCGCCGCGTCCGAGCACGCAGTGACCTGCCTGCGGGTCGACGGCGGTGCGTCCGTCATGGACCTCCTGCTGGAGCTCGTCGCCGACCAGGTGAACGTGCCGGTCGACCGGGCGCAGGTCCAGGAGACGACCGCGCTCGGGGCCGCCTACCTGGCCGGCCTCGGCGTCGGACAGTGGTCGTCGCCCGGGGAGGTGGCCGAGCGGTGGGCGCTCGACCGGAGCTTCCCGCCCTCAGCCGGGCGGGAGGCCGCCGACGCCGCCTACACCCAGTGGCTCGGGGCGGTGGAGCGCTCGCGCCGGTGGGCGACCGCGTGAGGGCGCGGGACGCCACCCGCGCCGTGGGTGGCCACGTCGTGGCGATGGCGGCGGTCCGGGCTGGCCGCTGCCTCGGTGTGGCGGCTACACCGCCGTGCTGGGATGGGCCGCTCGCGCATGGCGCAGCTCGAGCTCGGCCCAGCGCCAGTCGGCGATGCGGGCCAGCGCGGCCAGCTGACGCCGCTCGCGCGCCCGGAACGGCCGGCCCTGCCGCCCGAGGACCAGGGCCAGGTCGGCGTGGGGGAACGGCGCCCACGCCACGTCGTCGGGGCCGGACGCGCCTCCGGTCACGCCGGCCGCGCCACCGGTGAGCTCCATCGACGCCAGGCTGCCGGTCACGAACGCGCACAGCCACCGCGCCGGCGGCGCGACCCCGACCGCGGCCAGCTGCTCGGCACGATCGAGGTCGACCACGCTGGCCCACGCCGCCTCGAAGTCGTGGCAGGCGTGGTCGACGAGGGTCTCGAGCAACGACGGCACGGTCGCCTGCTCGACGAGGAACGCCGCCGTCTCGAGGGCGTCGAGGCGGGGGTCGGGGACGGCCTCGGCGACCGGTCGGATGTCCTCGACGTCGACGCCGTCGACCTGGCGGAGCTCGGCCACGAGCAGGTCGACGAGCTCCGGCGACGGCAGCGTCACGATCAACTCGTCGATGGCCCGGCCGGCGCCCCGTTCGAGGATGTCGATCCCGGTGAGGTCACCTCGCACCGCGCCGATCCGGCTGGCGACCGCCCCCAGCGCCCCGGGGCGATCGGGCAGCCAGACACGGACGACGAACCGGGCCACGGGGCTCAAGGGTACGTGAGCGGTGTGACGGCCCGGTTACCGACGGGTTGCGTTCTGCGTTACGCGCCGACGGCGAGCGCCGGCGCCGTCCGCAGCCGGGCCGGTTCGCCCGAATCGAGCGCGTCATCCGACGCCCGCTTGCAGTAGCGGTTGGCGTACTCCTGGCCGCTCAGCTCCCGGAGCTCGAACATGATCTCGTCGGTGATCTGACGGAGCACGAGCGGGTCGTTGGCCCGGGTGGCGTAGCGGGAGAAGTCCATCGCCCGCGACACACGCACGGTGACGGGCCGGAACACGTTGGGCACGACCTGCCCGATCGGCTGCGCCTCCCGGGTCCCGAGCATGGCCACGGCGAGCACGGGCGCGCCGGTCTGCAGCGCCAGCCGGGCCACCCCGGTGTGCCCCTTGTAGAGGCGGCCGTCGGGCGAGCGGGTCCCCTCGGGGTAGATCCCGAACAGCCCGCCTCCATCGAGCACTCCGCGCGCCGCGTCGAGGGCCCGCTCCGACGCCGATCCACCCTCCCGGCTGATGGGGATCTGCCCGAGGGCGCGGAACAGCCACGCCGTGCGCCGGTCCTCGAAGTACTCGGCCTTGGCCACGAAGGTGACCCTGCGACGCAGGACATAGGGGAGAAACACCGAGTCGCAGAAGGACACGTGATTGGAGGCGAGGATGGCCGGGCCGGCGGCGGGAACGTTCGTGACCCCCTCCGCCCGGACCCGGTAGAAGTAGCGCACGAAGGGCCCGAGCGAGTACTTGAGGACCCAGTACGTCATGGCCACGCGGATGGTACTGCCACGGTTCTTGACCGGCTGGTCAAGCGGCCGTAGCTTGCGCCTTGCCATGGAGCGCAGGCTCACCGCTCGGGGTCGGGAGCGTCGCCATCAGCTGATGGACGAAGCCGCCCGGCGCTTCGCGGCCAGCGGTTACGACCCCACCTCGGTGGCCGAGATCGTCGGCGGCCTCGGCGTCGGCAAGGGCGTCTTCTACTGGTACTTCACCTCCAAGGAGGAGCTGCTGGGCGAGATCCTCCGCGACGCCCAGCACGACCTGCGCCGCTGTCAGCACGCGGCCATCCGCGACGAGCCGGACCCGGTGCGACGCATCACGACCGGCATCCGGGCGTCGATGGCGTGGCTGTCCGGTCACCGTGACCTGTTCACCCTGTTCGAGTTCGCCGCCCTCGACGAGCGGTTCCGGCGGATGTTGCGCCGCGGGCAGGACGTCGCCGTCGGAGACGTGGCCCGTCATGTCGAGGACGCCATGCTGGCCGGGAGCATCGCGGGGGCCGACCCGCTGGTCGTGGCCCACGCCATCCTCGGCGTGACCAACCAGTTGGCCCGGACGTTCGTCCTCCATCGGGGCGACGGGTGGGAGCAGGTCGCCGACGCCGCGGTCGCCTTCTGCCTCACCGGGCTGTTCGGTCGTCCCGGCGGCCACCCGGCGGTCGAGTTCGGCGGCCCGGCCCTGATGTCCGCCGCCCCTGCGGGGTGATCGGCGTCAGCCCAGCTTGGTCAGCACCCGCTTGAGGTTGCGGATGCCCTGACCGATGCGCTGCTCGTTCTCGATGAGCGCGAACCGCACGAAGCCGTCGCCCCCGGGGCCGAAGCCGACGCCGGGTGACGTCGCCACCTCGGCCTCCCGGACGAGGAACGAGGCGAACTCGAGCGACCCCATGTCGCGGTAGGCGTCGGGGATCGGCGCCCATACGAACATCGTCCCCTTGGGCTTGTCGATGTGCCACCCGATCCGGTTGAGGCCGTCGCAGAGGGCATCGCGCCGACCGAGGTAGATCTCGTTGACGACCTTGGGGTATTCGGTCGCTTCGTTGAGCGCGACGATCGACGCGATCTGGATGGGCTGGAACGTGCCGTAGTCGAGATAGCTCTTGAGCTTGGTGAGGGCCTGGACGATCTCTTCGTTGCCGACGAGGAATCCGACCCGCCAACCCGCCATCGAGAAGCTCTTGGTGAGCGTGTAGAGCTCCACCGCCACGTCCTTCGCTCCGGGGACCTGGAGGATCGAGGGCGGTGTGTAGCCGTCGAAGGACGTGTCGGAGTAGGCGAAGTCGTGCACCAGCACGACGTCGCGCTCCTTGGCGAACGCGACGAGGCGCGTCATCCACGCCAGGTCGACGCACGTGGTCGTGGGGTTGTGGGGGAACGACAACACGATCACGCGGGGCTTGGGCCAGGCGTTCTCCCATGCCTCCATGAGATTGCCGAAGAACGCCTCACCACCGTCGTCACCGGGGTGACTGCCGAGCGGGACGTGACGCACGTCGGCCCCGGTGAAGAGTGGGGCGTAGATGTGGATCGGATAGCTCGGCGTCGGGACGAGAGCGGTGTCACCGGGGCCGAGCAGCACCCACATCAGGTGCGACAGACCCTCCTTGGCGCCGATGGTGGTCACCACCTCGGTGTCAGGGTCGATCTCGACACCGAACTTGGCGAGGTACCGGTCGGCGATCGCCTTGCGCAACTTGGGGATCCCGCGGCTCGCCGAGTACCGGTGGTTGCGGGTGTTGTGCGCGGCCTCGGCCAGCTTGTCGACGGCGACCTCGGGCGAGGGGATGTCGGGGTTGCCAAAACCCATGTCGATGACGTCTCGCCCGGCGTGGCGCGCTTCGTCCCGGAGCTGGTTGATGATCCCGAAGACGTAGGGCGGCAGCCCGTTGATCCGGCGGAACTCCATTCGCACCATGCTAGGTGACCGCTCGCCGCACGAGGCAGACGGTTTCGACGGCTTCCACCGGCCGCACGAGGTAGTCGAGCGGCGTGCACACGCACCAACCGGCGCCGGCGGCATGCAGCTCCGCCAGGTGGGCGGCCACCTCCTCGGGGACACCCGACACCACGCCGGGGCGCTCGGCAAACCGGTCGCGGAGCGTGCGGAGCTCCCCGGTGTCACGCCCGACGAGGATCTGGCCGGCCCAGGTGACCGGCACGGTGGCCGCCGCCGCGGCAACCTCCTCGACGCTCGCAGCCCACAGGTTGCGGGCGAAAGGGGTCGACGGAGCGGCGGCAGCGTCGACCGGTCGGGCTGCCTCCGCGACCGGCGTGACGGCGGCGGCGACAGACCGGGCCGCCTCCGCCACCGCCGGCGAGGTCCCGCCGATCCACGTCGTGACGCCGGCGGCCACGAGGGCGCGGGCGACGTGCTCGAGCTCGGTCATCCGATCCACGACGGATCCGAACACGGCGCCGTAGGCGCGGTTCTCGCTCTCGCTCAGGTGATCGCCGACACCCAGCGCCGCCACCACGCGCGCCGGGCCGGCCATCGACGCCAGCGCCCTGACGGCACCGATCAGATCGTTGTCGCGCAGCAGACCGACGCGGGCCACCAGGGGGCCGACGAACAGCTGCCGGGTCACCGCGGCCACGGCTCCGAGGACCCCGAACGACCACATCGCCGGGCGATCCGGGCGACCGAGCGGCCAGAGGTGGTCGAACGCGAACACCCCGTCGAGCCCTTCCGCCTCGGCCACCGCCGCCGCCCGCAGTGCCAGGCGCGGTTCGGCGGTGAACGTCGGGAGGGTGACGCCGAGGCGCAGGCTCACGGCTCGAGCAGGACGGTCGGGCACGGCCGGCCCGAGTACGCGCACCAGCCCCGTGCGGGCCGGCGCGCGACGATCACCAAAAGGCGCCACCGCGCGCGAGCAGCGCGGCGCCGATGGCCCCGGCCCGCTCGCCCAGCCGGGCGGCCACGATGGACACGGAGGGCCGGTGCAAGCCGCCCTCCAACAGGGCGGCGAACTGCTCGCGCACCGGCTCCATCAGGACGGCACCCGCCTCCACCATCCCCCCACCGAGGACGAACACCTCGGGATCGAGCACGGCGGAGAGGTTGGCGAGGCCGAGCGCCAGCCACCAGGCGAAACGACTCATGACGGCGCAGGCCTCGGCGTCTCCCTCGGCGGCGGCGACGGTCACGTGTTCCCCGCGCACCGACTCCGGGTCACCGCCGGCCAGTTCGACGACCCGCCGGGCCAGGCCGGCATGGGCGGCCTCCCGCGCCATCCGTCCCAGTCCCGAACCCGAGGCGTAGCGCTCCCAGCAGCCCTGCTGACCGCACGGGCAGCGGGGGCCCGAGGGATCGACCACCATGTGCCCGATCTCGCCGGCGAACCCGTGGCTGCCACCGACGAGGCGTCCCCCGAGCACGACGCCACCGCCGATCCCGGTTCCGATGGTCGCGACCACCACGTCCGACGCGCCGGCCGCCGCGCCCAGGGTCACCTCGGCCCACGTGGCGCAGGTCGCGTCGTTGGCGACGACCACGTCGTGACCGGCAAGGGGTCCCGTCCTCAGCGACGCGGCCATCGGCAGCTCGGTGACGCCCGGGAGGTTCGGCGCGTAGCGCAACGAGCCGTGCCTGTCGACGAGCCCCGGTGCGCCGATACCCACCGCGGGCCGTGTGAGCGATGCCGCGTCGCGGAGAAAGTCGGTCACGGCGCCGACGGCGTCGACCAGCTCGTCTCCCGCGCGCGGCGTCGGTACACGGTATTCGGCGATCACGGTGCCGTCCTCGTCGAGCACGACACCGAGGCACTTCGTCCCGCCGACGTCCACGCCGATGGTGGGTCCCCTCGTGGTCGAGGAGCCGGCCGCGCCGACGCGGGCGTCGGTGTCCCTCATGGGCCGCCGCTGCGCTCCACCCGCGTCTTAAGCTCGCGCAAGGCGGTATGGGTGATCTTGGCGGCCGCCCTGCGCTTCACGAAGCCGGGCAGCGGGATGGGCAGCTCGGCCTCGAGGTGATAGGTCACCTCCGTCGACGTGTTGCCGTCGCGACCGACGAACTGGTACGCCCCGTCGAGCTTGGACGTGATGTCGCCCTCGACCTCCACCCACCGCAACTGGCCGGGCGCGTCGCCGTAGTCGTAGCGCAGCGTGTACGCCGTGCTCCGGCCGAAGGCGGCGGTGCGGAAGCGGACCAGTGTGCCCCGGCCCTGCTCGTCGCGTTCGAGGACCGTGACCTCCTTGACGCTCGCCGCCCACTCCGGGTAGCGCTCGAACTGGGCGGCCACGTCGAAGCACGCCTGCGGGGAGGCGAGGATCACGATCTGCTGGGTGGCCTGGTCGCCCATCGGTCTCGTTACCCCCGGCATCGTCGTCCGGACTCCGTTCGCGCCTTTGGCGTCACCATAGCGAAGGGCGGTCAGACCGCCCGCCGGCCTTTGGCCGCCGGGGTCGGCTCCCGCGGCGGGAACGCTCCGTACCTGGCTCCCCACAGCCCGATCAGGCCCAGTCCCCACATCACGGCGAGGATCCCGAACGAGAGTGCCGAGTACGGACGTGCCGCCGCGGTCGCCACCGCGACGACCACCTGGGCACCGAAGGCACCGAAGAGCTTCACGCGCACGGGACCGGGCGCGGAGCCCGCCAGACCGAACACGCCGCTCAACGAGATCTCCGACTCGCGGCTGCGACGCACGGCGATCAGGTAGGCCCAGGCGAACGCGCCGATCCCGCCGAAGAACATGAGGAGGGCGACGACGAGGGCTGGAACGGCGAGGGTGTGCGGGGCGATGGCCCCGGCCACGGCGGTGACGGTCAGCAGGCCCGTCCCGATCCATGAGGCCACGACGATCCCGCGTCCGGCCGCCGGGTCGGCCAGCGCCACGTCGGGGCGCGGTCCGCGGTCGGGGCGTGGCGGGCGGGCCTCCCGCCCCGGCGGCATCGGCTTGCGCGGCCGCTTGGGCTTGGGCGCCAGCCCGTCGCTCACGGGCACGACCCGGTGGTGGCCGCGGCGGACTCCCACGTCCGCAACCCGTTGCCGAGCCGCGCCGCCAGGGTGTCCCACGAGAACTGCGCGACGGCCCGTCGGCGCGCCGCCTGTCCCATCCGCGCCCGACGGTCGGGATCGTCGAGGAGCGAGGCGAGGGCGGCCGCGACGGCGGCGGGGTCGTGCGGGCGGCGGACGACCAGCCCGGTGACGCCGTCCTCGACCGCCTCGTCGGCGCCACCGCTGGCGCCGGCGACCTGCGGCACGGCGCAGGCGGCCGCCTCCAGGAACACGATGCCGAACCCCTCCTGCTCGAGGCCGCCCCATCGGTCCCGGCACGGCAGGGCGAAGACGTCCGCGGCCGCATACAGCTGGACGAGATCGCTCTCGGCCACCCGTCCGAGGAACCGCACGGGCACGGCGTGGCGGCGGGCGAGGACCCGCAGGCGGGACGCATCGCGACCTCCGCCGGCGACGACCAGCGTGAGCATCGGCCGGTGGGGCAGCAGGTGCGTGGCCGCCTCGATCAGCACGTCGATGCCCTTGCGGGGCACCAGGCGGCTGGCGCAGAACACGAACGGGGCGCCGTCGGCGATGCCGAAGCGGCGGCGGACCCCGGCGCGTGCGTCGGCATCGAGCGGCCGGAACCGTTCGACATCGACGCCGGGTGGCACCTCGAGCACGTCGCCGGTCCGGGCGCCCAGCAGGCGCCGCGCCTCCGCCGCCGGATAGCGGCCGGCGGCCACGATGCCGGTCGCCCCGGCCAGCACCCGGGCGAGGAGCTCCCTCGAGCCCGGGAGCCGGGCCGGGACGGTGACCTCGGCGCCGTGGAGGACGACGGCGTAGGGCAGGCCGAGCGACGGCCCCACCAGCCCGAGCGGCAGGGCCGGGTCGAGCACGACCAGCGATGCGCCGACGTCGGCCGCCGCCTGCCGGATCGAACGGGCGACGCCCGGGGTGGGGACGAGCCACGGCGACCGCGCCCGGCGCACATCGAAGGGCTGCGCCCGGTCCCAGCCCGGCGCGTCGCGGTGCGGCGTGGTCAGGACGTGCGTGCCCGGAGCGGGGAGCCGCCTCCACAGCTCCCCGAGATAGGTCTGGATGCCTCCCACCTTGGGCGGGAAGTCGTTGGTCACGAGCAGATGGGTCATCGGCGGGACGCGACCTCGTGACGGTGGAGCAGCTCGCGACGGACCATGGGATCAGCTTCGGTGGCGTCGAGGCGATCGGCCAAGTCGGGCCGGCCGAGACGAGCCGCGGCCCAGACGGCGTGGGCCCGGACCAGCGGATCGGCGTGCCGGAGCGCCTGCGACACGGCGGCGACGGCGCGTTCGTCGCGCGGGTCGGCGGTGTTGCCCAGGACCACGAGCGCGTTGCGGCGCAGGAAGCGGGCGTTGCGCTGGGCGACGTACCAGCGTCCGGCGCGCTCGAGGACGCAGCGGTCGTCGTCGTCGAGCAGGTCGATCACGTCGACGGTGGCGCGGTCGCCCTCGGCGGCGGGGCCGGTGGACGCGGCGCGGTTGGGGGGGCATGCCTCCTGGCAGTCGTCACACCCGTAGATGCGATCTCCGAGCGCCTCGCGGAACGCGACCGGGAAAACCCCGGTCGCCTGCAGCAACCACGCCAGGCAGCGCCGGGCGTCGACCACCCCGGACGCCACGATGGCGCCGGTCGGACAGGCGGGCACGCAGCGCGTGCACGACCCGCACCCGCCCCCGGAGGGACTGGACGCGAGGAGTGGGGCGTCGGTGACGATGGTGCCGAGCACGTACCACGACCCCCGCCCGGGCAACAGCAGGTTGGCGTTGCGGCCGTACCAGCCGAGACCGGCGCGGCGGGCGGCCTCGCGGTCGACCAGCGCGTTCTGGTCGGCCAGCACGACGGTGCGGAACCCTCCGGCCCGCAGCACGGCGGCACCGGCCCCGAGCCGATCGGTCAGCTCGGCGTAGGCGTCGGACCAGGCATAGCGGGCCACCCGGCCGGGGGCGACGGCCGCGGGGGACGCCGGCCGGTCACGGAGGTAGCCGAGGGCGCCCACCACCAGGCTCTGCGCTCCGTCGAGGGCCCTCCCCGGGTCGGTCGAACGGGCCGGGTTGCGGTAGGTGAACGCCATCCCACCGTGCAGTCCCGCCGCCTTGCGGGTCTCGAGGTCGCGACGCGTCCCTTCGAAGCGCTCGGCCCGGGCCACGCCGGCGACGAGGCCGACGCCGGTGAGTGCCTCGAGGACTCGGTCGGTCAGGACCCGGTCGGCCTGGGTCCCGACGTCGTCCCCCGCCACCCCCCCGAGCGCCGCCGTCACAGGTCGAGGCGCCCCTCCCCCGGGGCACGCACCGCGGGGCGGGCCGACGCCACGGCCTTGCGGGGCGAGCCGGCCTTCTGCGGCGCCGCCGCGGTGACCCGCTTGCTGGCCGCGGTCCCCGACCGCCGCTTGCGGGCCGTGGCGGCGGTGGCGACATCCGGACCCGGCGCGGCCGCCGCGGTGGCGGCACCACGGCGCGAGGGCCGGTCGCCGGCGGTGGCGACATCCGGATTCGGCGCGGCCGCCGTGGTGGCGGCGTCGCGGCGCGGCGGCCGCTCGCCCGCGCCGTCGCGGATGGCGGCGGACCCGTCCAGCGCGGCGGCGGACCCGTCGAGCGGCTCGAGGGTGCCCTGTCGGGAGTCGAATGCCCACCGCGCCGGATCGGCGCCGTCACCGGGCTGGCGGTACTCGACGATCCAGGAGCTGCCCCGTACCTGGTGCGCGCTCCAGCCGGCGACGAGCTCATCGTTGGTCAGCACCATCCCGCGAGCAGCGAGGTTGGCGGCCACCGCCTCGCCCAGCACGACCGCTCGACCGCCGTCCCCGGAGACGGGGTGCGTGGCGAGGGCGCGTCGCACGATCTGGGCCTGCTCGGCGAACACCGGCGGCGCCAGCCGACGCACCCAGTCCTCGCCGACTCCGGCCTCGAACGCCACCTCGGCCACGGTGCGGCCGGCGCGGAGCCGGGCCTGGATCTCCTTCGGGGTCAGCCCGCTCGCCGGGCGGCCGGTCGGCGCCAGCGTGAGCGACGGCGCCGGCGTGCGGCTCGCCCCGGTGCGGGCCTCGCGGCGGAGCAGGACCTCACGGATCGCGTCCAGCAGGTCGGCATCGACCTCCACCACGTATCCGCCTGAGCGCGCGCCGGTCGCGGCGCTGAAGATCAGGCCGTCGAGCTCCGACGTGAAGCCGACGAGGTGGAGACGTTGCACACGGATCCCCTACACGGCGCGGCACCGACGGTCGGACCGCCCCGATCGCGCAACCTACCACCGGTCCCCCCGGCATCGAACCGGCCCCTCAGCTGGCCCGCCGGTGGCGCAGCCCGGGGGCCAAGCCGGCGCGGGCGAGCATGGTGACGGCGCGCGCCTCGCCCGCGTCGATCACGACGGGGCCACCGGCGTCGTCGCAGAGAAAGGTCACGACACAGTCCTGGCAGGCGTCGGTGTCGCGCATCAGGCAGTCGTCGCAGTCGATGGTGAGGCAGGTGCCGGTCATGCCCCCAGTGTGCGGAGCCCCCCTGACAGCTACCGCGGCTCGCGGCGCAGGGTGCTCAGCAGCTGGGGGGTCGAGATGGCGTTGGCACCCAGGTGCCGGGCCCCGTCCCGCACGCGGCGATCGCTCGATGCCACCACCACCGGCCTCCCGGGATCGATGTCGGCGACCAGACCGAGGAGCACATCGTCGGCGTCGACTCCGGCCGGGCTGAAGCGCCACCGGACCCCTGGTCGGCCCGACGAGCGGGTGAGGTCGTCGGGCTCCTCCGCACCGTCGAACACGATCATCAGCTCCGACCCCGACCGGGCGGCCAGTTCGGCGCACGCGTCGATCAGGCGGGCGCGTTGGGCGGCGATGGGCAGGTCGTGCCAGCGGGTGAGGGTCACGTTGTACCCGTCCACGAGCACGAGCATGTTGGGCACCCGGACGAGGTGCTCGGCCGCTTCCCGGGAGTCGTCGAAGACCGCCGGAGGCAGCGGCTGCGGGGTCCGCACCGCCTCCCGCCTCCGCCGGCGGGGAGGCGCCGGTGCCGACACGGGCGCCCCGTCGCCCCCGGCTCCGGCCGGCACCTCGGCCGGCGCGGCGCCCGGCTCTGCGGGCGCATCGGCGCCGGCGCCCAGTGCCTCCGCGGCGCGGCCGAGGGCGGCGGCGAGCGCGGCGGCGGCCGAGGCTCCCTCGGAGACCGCGGCGGAGACTGCGGCCGAGGACCGTGACGCCGAAACGGCGCGGGCGTCGGCAGCGGCGGCCGACGTCCTGGCCTCGTCGCGCTCTCGAGTGGCCTGCGCGAGCGCAGCGGCGGCACCGTCTGCGCCTGCCGCGTTCCCTGCGACCACCGACTCGAGTGCGGCCACGCGCGTGACCAGCCCCTCGACGCGAGCCCGGGCGCGGTCCCGCTCGCCCTCGAGCGACGACACCTTCCGGGTCAGCCCCGCCGCCCGCTCCTCCGCCTCCCGCCGGGCTTTGCGCTCGCCCGCCAGCTCGTCGGCCGCTCGCAGCGCCTCGCCGCGGGCGAGGAGCAGGGCCTCGTCGAGGCGCGCCAGGCGGTCCTCGGCCCCCGCCAAGCGCCGTTGGAGCGTGCGGTCGGCCCGTCGCGCCACGGCCTCCCCCACCGCGTCGGCGGCGGCCTCGGCCAGGGTCGCCAGCTCCTCGGCCCAGCCGTCGGGCCGGTGCAGGTAGAGCCAGGCCCCCCGCGGAATCTCGATCTGGTCGGCGGCGACGGCGACCCGCCCGCGGAACTCCTCGTCCTCCTCGAGCACCTTGCGCACGACGGGGCGGGCCGATGCCGGCAGCCGTGTGAACCGCGTCAACGACCGGATGCCCCGGGGCACGGGCACGGGAGGACGCACCTGGCCCGACAGCCGGGCCACGATCACCGCCAGCTCCAGGGCGGGGACGATCAGGGCGTCGGTGGCGGCGGCCGACGCCGCC
>Ga0306920_100011293_pt1 | contig 12047 bp, 12 predicted proteins | sample flu12Cox44000170_FD_204666 | JGI IMG/M metagenome (GOLD analysis project Ga0306920, IMG submission 204666) | Lab enrichment of tropical soil microbial communities from Luquillo Experimental Forest, Puerto Rico - flux4day.12C.oxic.44.000.170 (v2)... | ecosystem: Environmental > Terrestrial >...
GCCGCCGCGCTGCGAACTGGTCAGCGTTGGAGTGAACTGCGCAGAGCGTTGCCGGTGATCCCGGAGGTGCAGTGATGGAACTGAAAATGGTCCAGCCTCGGACCCCTTGGCTCGACCTTGAATCACAATTTCGGAGGTTGCTCGGTCCTGAATTTGGTCAAAGAATCCTGCAAATAACCCTTTGCGGCGGGGAATGGACCATTAGCGCCGACCCGACCATTCCCGGCGGACCGGAGGCCACGCTGCAAAAAGCACGGCTTCAAAAATTGTATCGAAGCGCTGGAGAGGCAGCCGGCATTGCGGCGGGAGCACCCGACCGGGCGCAAGCACTTGACTGGTGGCTTAACATTCTCCGGGTTAAAAGTCCGCACTTCCTTCCCATACTCAGTACTCGCACTGAAAAAGGGGTTTCCGTTCCTGATAATGGCGGTGGTTGGATTCTGAATGGAGCTTTGGCTGGTGCCGAAATGTGTATCGAACTTGCGAACGGAGCCTCCCCAGTAACCACCACCGCCCCAACCGCAGACGAATCGCTGACCAGCCAACCAAATGCGCCGCCCGCAGAGGATACCCCAGCCGCACAATCGAGCAGCACAACGCCAGCCGTCGAGGACTGGGATGGGTGGGTGGACGCCAACGTCCCCGTACCGAGCCCGAACCTGCACAAACATGTCGAATATCCACGCTGCGTTTACAACTGGACGCTAAGAACATCGCAGGTAGTGAACTCTGACGCTGAGCTTGACGCACTCGGCCCCGAATGGGTGAGACAACCCTTCCGGGAACAGGAGGAGATGACCGAGGCCACGAGCAGCGCAACGCCTGGGCCGGCACCTTCACCAGCTAAGCAAGGCAAACGGAATTTAACCGATGATGAAAACAGGCGCATACTCGATGGCAAAGATTGGGTTCCTCGAGCGGACGCAATGAAGGTCCTTGCAGTAACGTCCAGGCAAATAAGCAAACTCCGCGACAAGGGTAGGTGGCTAAAACGTCCTAAGGGTAGAGACAAAGGCGTCCGAATCAATTTGGTCGAACGGGATGGCTTAATCCGTACCCAGCAGCTTCGTAAATTAGTCGGCTTGCCGGATGAAAACCGAGGCGGTGGGCTGAGGGAAATGAATTATGGTGCCGCTATGCGGCCCCGTCGTAGCGCGCCAGAGTAAAGACCCTTCCCTGCGATTCGGTTCCGCTTAGTTCCGGTTGGTTCCGCTGAGTTCCGCTTAGTTCCGCCCCGCTAAACCACACCGCATCCCGCCATCCAGCCACCCGCCCGTAACGTACTGATTCCGCGCGCTTTACGCGGATAATCCGCGAGAGCCGCACCATGGCCGTTTGCCCGCGTGTGAAGCCGTCCCTATGCAAATCTAGTGGTGGCCACAAGGTGCCACTTACATTTATGCGATACCCACGAACTGTATCAATGCCAGCCAAGCCAATTGACGCGGGCTTTGCTACGAAACACGAAACCGCGCAGTATCTGCGGCTCTCGTTTGGAATGGTTGAGAAGTTGATCGCTGCGGGTGAAATCCCCATCGTGCGCTTCGGCCGTTCCGTGCGAGTGCGTTGGTCCTGGTTGAGAGCGCAGGCCGATGGAGGAGCTGCCGCATGAAAAACGAAAGGCCCCACGCTACCAACGTGAGGCCCAGAAAGCTAACCCATGAACGCTACCAGTATCAACCGTAATGACGCCTGGCGCAAGATAAAAGTTTCGCGCCTACGGCCGAGCCCTCCTGAACTGACCTCACACGCGGTCCCTGCTGCGCCCCCGCGCTTCCCCGATCCTGGCGCTGTCCTGCGCCGCCTGGCCGATCGATCCCGGGCGGTGCGGCCGTGACGATGCCATTTGGGAAATACAAAGGCTGTCGTGTGGAGGACCTCCCCGACCAATACCTCTCTGATCTCCTTGAGTTCGACCTCCGCGAGCCGCTCCGGAGCGCGGTCAACCGAGAAATCGATGCTCGCTTCTATGGCCATCCTCGAGAGCCAGAGCAACCAGCAGCGGCAGCGGCCGGTTCGATCGAGCTGCGTGCTGATGAAGTTTCGCTCGCCCGGCGCATCTTTGATGCCGGATTTCGCTCACTCGCGCGTACCGCGCATCCCGATGTCGGCGGCGATGCGGCGGAGATGCGGGCACTCAACGCACTCGCTGAGTCGATACGCGATCAGCTGCGTGCACTGGAGGCGACATGCCCGCTCCGGTGAAGACTGCGCCCGCAGATAAATCGCACACCGCAGCCGATGTCGTCCGAGCGGTCCACATCTCTCAGGCTTACCGATCCCTGACGGGCGCAGAACCACGCCACGCCGGTAACGCTAGGTATCGGGTCAGGGCCGTCTGGCGCGATGGCGACGGTCTCAGCGTCTCACTCGATGACAGTCGCGGCGTCTGGCACGACTTCGTAACCGGCGAAGGTGGCGGCGTCCTCGATCTGGTGCAGCTAATTCGCGGGGGCACCAAGCACGAGGCGCTTCGCTGGGTTGCGGACTTCGCGGGCATGCCTCTGGAGGAGAAGCCGTTCTCTCCGGCTGATCGTGCGGAGTGGGCGAAGAAACGCCAGGACCTCGAGCAAGCCCTGCCTGACGCACGCCGCTGGCAGCGGGCCGCCGTCAACATGACAGAGGACGTACTCGTCACGCTCAAGGCCGCGTTGTTCGACCCGGCGCTCGACCAACCCGATACGTTCGAGATCTACAACGCAGAGCAGCTGCTCTCTCGTCTGCGGCGGATTGACGGTGAAGAGCTCGTTCTCGAGTACCGCCGGTGGCTGGAGAGCTGCCCCGGAATGGCGGCCGCAATGGCTCGCGCAATGAAGGAGCGAGAGCGCCTCGAGGAAAGAACACTGCTGGAGTTACTTCGCCAGAGTGAACCAGGAGTAGAAGCAGCATGAGCACGCAGCCCACTGACATCGAACAGATGCTGGTTGAAGCAAACGAACGGTTGCTGGCTGAAGAACGTGCCAGAGCCACACAGGCAAGCAAGCCGGATTTCGACTTGCCAGCATTCATCACCCGGCATGGGCTGAAGGTGCGCGAAGAAAAGCGCCTGGCAAATGGGCACGTGCATTACGACTTAGAGGTGTGCCCATTCAACGCTGACCATAAAAGGGGTAGCGCCTACATCAGCCAATCGCCAGATGGCCCGCCCTATTTCCACTGTTACGGCAAGTCGTGCAAGCGGAAGAGCTGGGAGGAGCTACGTGCCTTGTTGGAGCCGAAGCGGGCAACGAACGGATCGGCCACTCGAGCCCATCTGCACGGTAGCGCCAACGGCACGGCGCAGCCCAAGGCAGAACCGGTTAGCGAGCCAGGGGCTGAATCATGGGACGGGGCTCAGCACCAAACCAGCAGCTCATCCGATGATTGGCCAGAGCCGGAACCGATCCAGAGCGAGCTTCCGCCCGTCCGAGCCTTCTCCGAAGACCTTCTCCCGGATTCCTTCCGTCCCCTGGTGGCGGACGTGACGGAACGGATGCAAGTCCCGATGGATTACGCGGCGGTGGTGATGGTGCTCTGTCTTGCCGGCGCGGTGAACCGGAGGGCACTCATTCAGCCGAAAGCGAGCGATACCGGGTGGGTGATTGTGCCGAACCTTTGGGGCGGCATCATTGCGCCACCCGGCTTTATGAAGTCCCCGGTCATTCAGGCGGCAACCCGCCCCCTGAACCAGATTCAGGCTGAATGGCGGTGTGAACACGAAGAGGCGGTGAGGGACTACGAGCGAGAGAAGGAAGAATACGAGCTTCGGCGTACCGCGTGGAAAGAGCAGTACAAGGCGGCATCGAAGAAGGGCAACGCGGCACCCGACAGACCGGAAGACGAACCCGAAGAACCAAGATTGCGGCGTTTGATCGTGAATGATGCAACCTTCGAGGCGCTTCACCAGACCATGAGCGAAAACGCAGCGGGCATTCTGGTGATCCGGGATGAACTCACGGGCTGGTGGAGTCAGTTGGACCGGGCGGGCCGGGAAGGTGAACGAGCCTTCTGTCTGCAAGCGTGGAACGGGGACACCGGGCACACGATAGACCGGATCGGGCGCGGCACCATTCACGTTGAAGCGTGCTGCATGTCCATGCTGGGCGGCATCCAGCCGGGCCGGCTTCGCTCCTATCTCGTGGATGCTCTCGAAGACGGTCCGAGTAATGACGGGCTGATTCAGCGGTTTCAATTGCTGGTGTGGCCCGACACGACGGCTGATTGGATCTATGTCGATCGGGCACCCGATGCGGCTGCAGAACACCAAGCCGCCCGAGTGTTCCGAACGTTGGTGGGGCTGGATGCCGAGAATCCGCTACGGTTCCGATTTGCTCCCGATGCGCAGGAGCTCTTCATCGAGTGGCTTTCCGACTTAGAGAGTAGGATTCGTGGCAACGAACTCCACCCGGCCCTCATCTCGCACCTAACCAAGTACCGGAAGCTGATGCCAGCACTGGCATTGCTCTTCGAGCTTGCCGACCGAGCTGCCGAGGAGGGTTTTGTAGGTTTTGTAGGTTCACTTCCCGGGGAAATCCAAAAGATAGAGGAGGTGTCCCTGAAGCACGCCAGGCAGGCGGCAGCATACTGCGAATACCTGGAGTCTCATGCGCGGCGGGTCTACTCCTGCATCGTGACTCCGCAAGTGCGGGCAGCGCGGGAGCTCGCGGAGAAGATCAAGCAGCGGAAGGTGGGGGCAGATGGCTTCTTCTCTTGCCGGGACGTGTATCTGAAGGGCTGGACCGGCCTGGATTCGCCTGAAGCCGTAAAGCAGGCGGCAGATGTTCTCGAAGATGCCGGATGGGTCCGGGATGTGTCTGGCGAATCGGGTCGCGTGGGCGGCCGCCCATCCAATCGGTACGAAATCAACCCGAGGGTCTGGGAATGACCCCCACAGCCTCCATGTACACCCGAAGCAGGTGGATAGACTGGAAACCAAAGCCGCCAATCTTGGCAGAGACGGCCCCAATCTTGGCAGAAACCCCGGAGAGCGAACCTACAAAACCTACAAAACCCCCCTCGGGGACCCGGTCGTTTGTAGGTTTTGTAGGTTCCACTTCTGGCCATTCTCCCAAGATTGAGGCCGGGCCGGACCCTGCTTCCGGCCAGGCCAAACTAACACTTGCGTCAGGTGTATTGGCCCGCGCCGGCGTCCGGTTGATGCAACTGGAAACCGGGTTCACCGTGGGCGTCTGGTCCGATCTGGATTCAGCCGAACTACGGGCCGCGATCCGGGTCTTCCACCCCGATGGCCCGCCACCCATCCGCAACCTGGACGGCCCCGGGATGCCGGACAAGTTCAAGGCCCGGCGGGTGGCGGGTGAACCCGTCCCGATGAACGTGCTCGCCGAGATGGAACGGAACCCGGAGGAACCGTGGACGGCGAGGGACCGGATGCTCAAGGAAATGAACTGGTGCCCAGGCGGCGAACGCCGACAGGTCCGAAAGGGAACGGGGCGGGCATGAAGACCACGAACCTCGCCAAGCTCGAGGGCTACCGGGCAGCCAACCTCCAAGCGGCCCGCATCATCGCGTCGGATCCAGCGAAGTACCCACCCGACAGCCTACCGGGCATCTGGGCAAGGCTGGTGCTCGGCGCGCCAAGGGCCACGCCGGCCCCAAGCGGAACGGAGCCTAACACAGGGCGAAGGGAAAGAGCGTGAGCGTCCAGACGCCAGAACGCTTACTGACCCCGCGTGAAGTGGCCGAGATTCTCGCTGTTTCGGTTGCGTGGGTACTCGACCACAGCAGCCGGCGTCGGCCCTATCTGCCCGCAATCCGCCTCGGCAAGGCTGTCCGTTTCCGCCGTTCGGACGTGGAGGAGTTCATCCAGGAATGCAGCCAGATGAAAGGGGCCATTGCGTGATAGACTTCTCAGGGTCCGGTTTGAATCTGAAGCGCATAGGTCTTCACTTGCCTCGACCACGGTCACAGCGCGGTGAACTCAGCGAGCAGATGCCGAAGCGCGGCAAGTTGGCTCGCGGGCGCTATTGGGCACGGTGGCGAATCTACATCCGGCAGCCAGACGGCGGCGAGACCATGAAGCGGGCCGAAAAAATCATCGACCGGGATTTGGCCGAACAGATGGGCTTTGTTTTGGAGTACAGCGGCCCACTGACAAAAACTGATGCTCGGAAAATTCTAGAAGCCCTCATTCGGGAATCGAATGCCAAGCCTGCCGCATTCACAGCCAAAACGACCTTTGGCGACCTCGCACGTGAATATATCGAGCTGAACAAACCGAACTGGGAAGCCAGTACGAGCCGCGTTAATACGCAGATTATCGAAGACCACCTCATTGCCAAATTGGGCATGCGGCCTGTGCGTGAGTTGTCAGAACCGGAGTTGCAGCGTTTTATCAACGTGTACATTGAAAGCGAGTCGAGCCGCTCGTTGCTCGCTAAACTCGGACTCTTCCTTCGCGCTATTCTTAACGCGGCCGCTGACCGGGGACTCATCCAGCACAATCCAGCTAGAAGACTCCGTGCAAAGTCGAGAAGGCGGCCATGCAATCTCGCTAACACGCTGGAGGATTGCGACCTGCTTCTCGCCCAGGTATCCGGTGCTGACCATCTGGCCGTCCGGCTCTTAATCCAACTCGGGTTGCGTTCGGAAGAACTCTTTGCCCTACGTCGAAAGGACGTTCATGGCAGCGGGCTCGTAATCGATGAGGCCATCGTGGACGGTGAGGCCAAGGACACCAAGACGGTAGCATCGGCGGCGATGATGTACCTCACACCGGACTTGGAGCTGGAGCTAAAGCATTATCTGGGCACACTGCCGGCGGACCCAAATGGGTGGTTGTTCCCGTCAACACGAAAGGGCGTACCCACAAGACCGGGGAACTTCCTGAACCGCGTACTGAAGCCGGCGGCCGTAAAGGCTGGGCTGTCCGTGCGTGAACTCGGGAAGGGCAAGGCAACCTCGGCGGTGAACTTCCAGTCGTTGAGACGAACATCATCTACCTTGTTCGGGGCACGTGCTAAGGACCCGAAGTCCACCCAGGCGCACATGCGGCACACGGACCCGTACGTCACCCTGAAGCACTACCAGCGCGAGGTGCCAGCAGAAGTGAAAGCTGCGGCACTGGCATTCGAGAGAGACCTCCTTGAGCAGAAACGGAGAAGGGAGGAAGTGCTTGAAGCCAGCACCAAAAACCTTACGATTATCTGAGGTTTTGGGCGGGTTTTGGATGGGCAGTCCGGCCAACTCGGCTTGTATGTTATTGATTTTATGGAGCCACCCGCCGGGATTGAACCGGCGACCTGCTGATTACGAATCAGCCGCTCTACCAGCTGAGCTAGGGTGGCCGCTGTTTATTTTGAGCAACTTCCGGGTGATGCCCATACTAATCTGGATTCAATTGGTCCTGTGCGCCTTCCATGGCCTCAGGCATCGATTTTAGCAAATCAACAGGTGACTCGACAGTGACACGTACGCTCTCAGGAAACAACTTGTTGTAGTGTTCCAGCGTTGTCTTGGCGTTTGCGAGACGACGGTCCGTTTGCGCGTCCTTGATGGAGGTGGTTTGAGGAACGTAAGTCGAACAAGTGCGCTTGAACACCTCAGATTGGTGATCAGATAGAAGATGAGCGATGAACGCGCGGGCCATCACTTCTCCCCCCATACAAACCTAGGAACCGGCGCGGGGAGGGGCGTGGCCCGTGGAGGTAGCGCCGCAGCGACGATTGAGATTTTGTCGCGTGCAGCGTCGCCGTTACGCAAAGGTAACAAAAGGTAACAATATGACGCGACGGTCAATTTCGGCCGCCAGTCGCACTTCAGTACAGCAATCGCCTCGTCGAACGTTTCGCTGGTAGCCGCGGATTTTGCCGCGTTCAGTGGCTTCGGCCGCCGTGGGATCGCATGTCACACACTTTTCACACATTTGTTACGCGTGTGGGGATGTGCAAGTCCTTTCGTACCGTCGAGAACCCAGAACTCTGGTTGCCGGTGCCGTCGGCAGCAACCGCTGATGCTCACTCCGGTTGTGAGCAATCTGTTATTGAAAATTAACCCTGGATTAACACTCGCTTGCTACCATCTTCGACGATTGGAGGGGGAGAACCATGGGTTTTTGGTCTGCATACCGAGACATTTTTGTGAATCGACGGCAGTTTCGCTTTCTTCTGTTTCCATTGTCTGTAGAAATCACGGCCGCGTTCATACTCACTCTTTGCTCGATGCCAATCCTGTGGGGGCAAACCGGCAAGGGCGCTGTCAGCGGCCGAGCGGTTGACAGCGGCGGCGGTGTCTTGCAAGGAGCACGGATCGAATTGCAGCCCGGCGGCGTCACGACCGCATCGAACAATCAGGGCGAGTTCACATTCAACGATGTCACACCCGGGGCCTACCGGGTGCTCGTTACGTTTGTCGGTTTTGCGCCGTTTACTGGTGACGTGACGGTCACCGCTGGACAAACCGCGCGCGTGGAAGCGGCCTTGAAGGTGGCCTCAGAAAATGAGCAGGTCGTGGTTACCGCGGAGCGCGTGCACGGGGAAGCAGAGTCCATCAATCGGGAGCGCACGGCGGAGAACGTTCTTCAGGTTCTGCCGGCCGAGGTGATCACAAGCCTTCCGAATGCCAACGTGGCGGACGCGCTGGGACGTCTTCCGAGTGTCACGCTCGAACGGGACGAGGGCGAAGGCAAATATGTCCAGATCCGCGGAACCGAACCGCGTTACAGCAACGTTACCATCGATGGCGTCAATGTGCCTTCGCCGGAAAGCGGCGTTCGACAAATCAAGCTGGACGTAGTTGCGTCGGACCTGGTCGAGTCGGTGGAAATAAACAAGACTCTGCAGGCCAATATGGACGGTGACGGGATCGGCGGTTCGGTAAATCTGAGGACCAAAACGGCTGGGGAGCAACCCACGATGACGCTGTACGGCCTTGGCGGTTATACCCCCATTCTGGCGGACGGTCGCGGCGCCACGCAGTTTGGCGGCACGATCGGCCAGCGCTTCCTGAAAGACAAACGCCTCGGCGTGTTGTTCGGCGGCACCTATGATCTCAACGGCCGCGGGATCAACGACGTGGAGCCGGCACCTACCACCATCCAGTGCGACCCCAACAATTGTGGCAGCCCCAGCGCTAACGCCCCGTTTGTGGGTACGTACAATACGGAGGATATCCGCGAATATCGTTACTACCGCGAACGTTTTGGCTTTGAGGGCAGCGCGGATTACCGGCTCAACAATGGCTCTAGCTTCTATATCCGTGGACTGTTTTCCCACTTCAACAATTTCGGCGACCGCTGGGTGTTCACTCCCACGATCAATAGCTTCACTACCTCTGCTTTTCAAGGCGGGCCTGACGGGAACATGTCCATGAATATACAGACCCGCCGACCTATCCAGCACGTTGGCAGCCTGACCGCGGGCGGCCACCAGGCATGGCCCACCTGGGTACTCTCGTGGAATGTTTCCGCATCCCTGTCGGGTGAGGAAACCCGGGGCTATTCGTCAGCCAACTTTGCCAATAACGATCCCACTGCGCCTATCAATAACGTCCAGTTCGGAGTGAATCTGAACGACCGGTATCGGCCGGTCATTTATCCGCAAAACAGCGTCAACATTTACGATCCGTCGCAGTACTTTTTGCAAGACTTCGATTACGAGAGCCGGTCCCAAAGCTATCAACTCAATCTTCAGGCCGGCGCCGACCTGAGCAAGAGCTACCGGTGGAATGGCGCCTACGGAACCTTCGCGTTTGGCGGAAAATTGCGCAATAGCCACAAGTACAATGAGCCGAACGACATTCGTTACAGCGCCAACGATCCGGCTTCGATTCCCGTGAATATGTTTCCCGTTTCTAACACCGACCCGAACTACTATGACAAGACGTACAGCTTGGGCTACATGCCAGATTTCAACGCCTTTCGGACGTTTTTTCTTGGGCATCCTAGCCTTTTCTCAGTGGACACGGCCGGCACCTTTGCCCGCAATGCCCCGAACCAATGGGACCTGGTGGAGCGTGTATCCGCCGGCTACCTGATGAACTCCCTCACTTTTGGCAAGTTCCGGCTCTATGGCGGCCTGCGCTTCGAGGGCACCACCGAAGACAACCGCGGCAACCTGGTGCTAAACGGCGCCATCTCACCGCTGACAAAGAATGGCTCGTATTTCGACGCTCTACCCAGCGCCGAGGTGCGCTATATGATCAAGGCGGACACCGGCATCCGCTTCGCATACAGCCGCGGCCTCGCCCGTCCGAACTTTGAGGACCTGGCGCCCTACCTCAAGCTCGATTCCTCAAGCGGAGTAAATAAAAGCTCTATCGGCAATCCGAACCTGAACGCTACGCACGCCGACAATTTCGACCTGCTCTTCGAGCAGTACCTCAAACCTCTGGGCCTGATTCAAGCCGGCTACTTTTACAAGCGGATCGGCGACCCCATCGTGCTGGTGCAGACGGACGGCGTAACATACCCGGGCATTTCCCAAACTTGGAAACAAACACAGCCGGTAAACGCAGGCAGCGCCCACGTGCAAGGCTTCGAAGCCGCCTTCCAGCAGCGTCTCTCGTATTTGCCGGGTGTGTTATCGGCTCTGGGGATCTCCGCAAATTACGGCTACACGACTTCGCAGGCCAGCGGAATTCCGGGGCGTTCCGATCACCCGGCGCTCGTACGACAGGCTCCTCACACCTGGAATATAAGTCCAACTTACGACCGTGGCCGGATATCGTTCCGCCTTGGACTCTCGTACAACGCAGCCAACATTTTCCAATACAACTATTCCGATGGTGCACCCCTGGGGATCCACGGTCCCAACGGTGATGTCTACCTCTATGCACACTTGCAAATCGACACTCAGGCCAGTATCCGCGTCGCAAAGGGCATTTCCGTTATCGCTTACGGCCTGAACCTTGGTAATGAGGTGTTCGGGTTCTACCAGGGCGATACTGTCTGGCCGATTCAACGCGAGTACTACAAACCCACAATAGGCGGCGGTTTCCGTTGGACTTCGCGCACCGAGAAATAGGAATTGCCTCGCTTTCCTGCTGCAACCCGATGAGGGGGCGACGCAGGGTTGCGGAAAGCCGGCACCACGGTGGGAATGTGCATGTGATGATCGCGATCACCCGGCGCCCACACGGTGATGCCCCGCGAGATACGCCCCCAAGACCGATCCGAAATCAACCCTTGATGAAGTGCTTCCTAGACGGCAGCCGGAAGATCGGAAAACAGCGGTGGTTGCCGGTGACGCGGGAATCGGCGTAAACGGCGTCCGCATAACCCCGTGACTTGTTGAGATCGGCGGCCTGGGTCAAGTGCAGGACGCGAGCGGTGTTTCTTCAAGCCCGACGGTTATTGCGCCAAGACATCCTTCGCTCTGCCGGAATTGAGCCGGCCGTGGATCGGTGTCTCGACGCGACAAGCAGGCGCCGAACCAGCAATGAAGATTCATCAGAGGCTGCCCGAGACTCGAAGCGGAGGGGGCAGACGGCAAACTCAGGCTCGCCGAGAAGCTCTCCCTCTTTCCCCTCGCTTCGGATCGCGGCGCGGGGCGATCGTGGGCGGATTGGTCGGGAATGTCTTCTCCGAATCACAGGGGCCGGCGCCGAGAACGGAATTCGTCTGCCGTGATGCCGACCTCGACTTCACCACGCGCGGATCGGACGACGAATGCCAACCCAGAGGTTGACGTTGGTCCCGTCGTCCAGGGACCCGGGCCACGTGAGTTCCATCCGGATCTTTTGACCCACCCGCAGATTCATGATCCGTGGAGAAACGCGCGATTCGGCTGCCGAGCGTTAGCGTCCGCCCTTGCCCAGCTCGATTCCGGGAATCCGTTTCGTAGGCGACGGGCAGGTGGATGGGATATAGAACACAATTCATGACTTGCGCATTCACGAATGGCATTGGATTCTCAGGGAGCCCTCGCTGGGTTTCTCTTGGAAGCCAAACTCGAGCATGGGGCATTAATGCTGGCAAACAGATCAGTGCCTCAGAAAAATCTGCAAAAAGAGCCATGTCTTCTTTCGGTCCGCGCCTTCAGAAGACTCCGACCTGCTTGTTAAGTTGCTCGGCGTCGGGGGGGATCCGCCAGGCCGGTGAAGTAGGTTGG
>Ga0306920_100011294_pt1 | contig 12047 bp, 10 predicted proteins | sample flu12Cox44000170_FD_204666 | JGI IMG/M metagenome (GOLD analysis project Ga0306920, IMG submission 204666) | Lab enrichment of tropical soil microbial communities from Luquillo Experimental Forest, Puerto Rico - flux4day.12C.oxic.44.000.170 (v2)... | ecosystem: Environmental > Terrestrial >...
ATCAGAATCTGCCCGATGAGGAGTCTACCCGCGCGGATCTGGAAATGCGTGCAGGGCCTTTGACGCGGCGATTGCTTGTCGCCGGCGGGCGACGTGGGACGGCATCGCGTCGGGCTCGTCCTACGCGTGCGCGAAATCCAAAGAATTCTTATTTTGCCGGGTGATGAGATCCGGAACCCCGCGGCGAGCGTGTATTGTCGCGGCGTGGAGCCTGGCAGTAACGCGAGCGAGCCCAAGCCGAAGCTCCTGATCATCGATGACGATCAGGAGCTGTGCGCCATGCTGGCGGAATACCTCGGGCCCGAAGGCTTCGAGACGAGCACCGCGGGTACCGGCCCGATCGGGCTCGAGAAGCTGGCGAACTCCCCGGTGGATCTGGTGATCCTCGATGTCATGCTGCCGCAGCTGTCGGGTTTCGAAGTATTGCGTCGCATCCGCGCGATGAGTCGGGTTCCGGTCATCATGCTCACCGCGCGCGGCGAGGAGGTCGATCGGGTCGTAGGGCTCGAGATGGGCGCCGACGACTACCTCGCCAAGCCCTTCAGTCCGCGCGAGCTCGTGGCACGCATTCGCGCGGTGATGCGGCGCGCGCCTGCCGAAGCGGCCGATGCCGGCGGGCTGATCGCCTGGGGACCGTTGCGCATCGACCTGCGCGCGCACCGTGCCCAGGCTGACGATAAGGACCTGGAGCTCACCTCCGCGGAGCTGCGCATTCTCGAGCTGCTGGTGCGCGCCGACACACGCACGGTGTCGCGCGATGAGCTGATGAGCCAGGCGCTCGGACGACGGCTTCTGCCGACCGACCGCAGCCTCGATACACACGTCTCGAACCTGCGGCGCAAGCTCACGCGTCATACCGACCGCGTGACGGTGCAGAGCGTGCGCGGCGCGGGCTACGCGCTCACGCTGGTCTCCGACCGCACCGCATCGACCGCGCACCCAGGCTGAACATGCACTCGCTGTACTGGCGCATTTTCCTCGCCTTCTGGGCAGCGCTCGCTTTCATTCTCGTGGGCACGGTCACGGTCGCTGTCAACGCGACTGCCCACCGTACGGATCGTCCGTGGGTGCAGCGCAGCCAGCTGTATGCGCAGGCGGCGCGGGCGTTCGAATCCGGCGGCGCTGCGGCGCTGCAGAGCTGGCTGGGATCGCTCCCGGCCGATCCATTTACCCGCACGTTCGTGGTCGGCCCCGACGGGCGCGAAATGCTGGGACGCCCGCTACCGCGCTGGCTGAGCGCATCGCCCGATGCCGCCACCGGCACCGACGCGCGCTCCGGCCGCATTGACGAGGCGATTGCCCCGATCGGCGGTGCGCTCGTTCTGGTGGCCCCCGCCGGCGGCAGCTACCACGTCGTCGTCGGTCCGGTTCGCGGGAGCCCGCGGTTGTTCGGCGAGCTCGAGCTGCCGGGTGTGCCGCTGGCAATTCTCGCCATCGCGCTCGTCGCGAGTGCGGCTGTGTGTTACTTCCTGGCGCGCTACCTGGCCGCGCCGGTCGATCGACTGCGGCTGGCGACGCGCAAGATGGCTGGCGGGGATCTCGATGTGCGCGTGCTGCCGGCGCTGCGCGCCCGGGGAGATGATCTCGGGCTGCTCGCCGCGGATCTCGATGCCATGGCGCAGCGCCTGCGTCAGCTGCTCGACGCGAAACAGCAGCTGCTGCGCGATGTCTCCCACGAGCTGCGCTCGCCGCTCACACGGCTGCAGCTGGCGCTGTCGCTCGCGCGGCGCGAGCACAGCGGGGCCGATCGCTATCTGGCACGCATTGCCTGTGAGGCCGACCGGCTCGAGCAGCTCATCGCGCGAACGCTCAAGCTCGTGCGCCTCGAGCGCCCGGCGAATGCGCTCATCGAGCAACGCAACCTGGATGTTGGGGAGCTGCTGCGCAACATCGCCTCCGACGTTGCCATCGAGGCCGACGCCCGCGACTGCCTGGTGAACGTGCAGGCGCCGGAGCGACTACCGGTTTACGGCGATGTGGAGCTCCTGCGCAGCGCCTTCGAGAATGTGATGCGCAATGCCGTGCGCTTCAGTCCCGCGGGGGGCGTCGTGGTGGTCAGCGCGCGCCGCGTGGCGCAGCAGCACCTGCCAGATACCGTGGAGATCGCCGTGCACGACTCTGGTCCCGGAGTTCCGGACAAGGACCTCGGCCTGATCTTCGAGCCTTTCTACCGCGTGGATGCAGCGCGCGAGCACCAGGGGGCAGCCGGTGAGGGACTGGGACTTGCAATAGCGGCACGCGCACTCGCGGTGCATGGTGGTGCGATCAGCGCGCACAACATGCCAGGCGGCGGACTCGCCGTGGTGATCACTCTACCGTTCTCCGACACGCACGCCGCGCTGGTTCCCCCCTCCGACGCCGTGCCCGCGTAGACCCCGGAAAGCAAACGGCTCCCTTGCGGGAGCCGCTCGCTCGATCCGAACGCGCCGCTCAGGCGGCGCTCAGCTCAATCCTTCCTGCGCCGGCGCCGCAGCGGTGCCAGGCCGAGTCCACCGAGTCCTAAGGCCAGCAACGCCATCGTGCCGGGCTCGGGAACCGACGTGGAATTGGTTCCCTCGCGATTGTAGAGGCCGTGGCTTTCCGGCTTCTTGTCGTGAGCCTCATAGACCGAATCCGATGCCGATGCCGGCACGGCCCATACGGCCGCTGCTACGGCACAAAGGCCTGCGATCGCAATCAAGGTCAGCTTTTTCATTGCGTCATCCTCCATGACCGATCCTGGCGCCAGCGGCCGGCCGCTGATCAACCCTGCAGGAGTTACTCCGTGACCTCCGCCGACGTCCCTTCCGGTCGCCCAGCACGAGAGGCCGGCGCGATTCATCGAAGCACCTGCAGCATGGATATCACACTGTGAATTAGCTCACAAGATGACACAAACGCGCCGACGTCTGGCCTTGCGTCGGTGTCGTGCGACAGTCTTTTTCTGCCAAGCCATCAAAGACTTAAACACATAAAAGGCTGTGCTCGAGACCAAGTCGTCGCCATGCTGCGACGCAGCGTCAATGCTGCTTCAGTTGGCCTCTCCCTAAGTGGCTGATTAAGAGCCTTCTTCCACCGCTGGCATAAGCCTTGCTGATTCGGGCCTAAGGGCTGCCGCGGGAGCTTGTGCCGCAAGCAGCTCTTCTTTTCATCGGACGCAGGGCAGGTGCACAGCGCACCCGCCGGGCTGGGGGTTTGTCTTGAGAAAGAAGCTGGTTCTTATCGGTGCATGGATCGCCGTCGCGTCGCTCGTCTCGGGATGTGTCGATCCGGGATCGAGTCCGCCAGCGGCGAAAGCGCCATCCACCGTCGGCCAGGGAACCCAGGCAGCAACACTCTCCTGGGAGGCACCCACTGCCAATACGAACGGGACGGCACTGACCGACCTCGTCGGCTACCGCATCTACTACGGCTCGAGTCCCGAGGAGCTCAAGCAGAGTGTGCAGATCGGCACCGTCGGCCTGCAGACTTACGTCATCGATAATCTCGATCCTGGCACCTGGTACTTCGCCGTCATGGCGCTCGCGTCCAACGGTGCCGAGAGCGCGCTCTCCAACGTCGTCTCCAAGACGATCAGCTGAAAGGCTGCATCGACCGGCGCACGCCGGGTAGGGTGGTGCGGCGAGCCCTGTGCGCTTGCGCAGGTCCGTGGGTCCGTCTGAAGGTCCCGTTCAGCCTGCGCCACGTAAGATAGCGAGGATGCCTCCCCGCCGTTACGCGCGGCTGTTTTGGATCGCGGCGCTCGCGTGTCTGGTTGCTCTCGTCTACTGGCCGAGCACCGTCTTTCTCTACGGGAGATGGACGGACACGGCCGAGGAGACCTACACGCATGGCTGGCTGATTCTTCTCATCTGCATCGCGCTGGTCGTGCGCGCGAGGCATGAGCTGGTGGCTGTGCCGGCCCGCCCCTCTGCGCTCGCGGCGCTGGGGCTGGCGCTCGCGGTGATCACGTGGCTCGTGGCCTACCGCGCCAGCATCGAAGGGCTGGAGGTGCCGCTACAGCCGCTGATCTTCTGGCTCTCGGTCACCACCGCCTTCGGCTGGGCCGTTGGCCGGCTGCTGCTGTTCCCGGTCGCGTATCTCTACTTCGCCGTGAACGTGTGGTATGGAGCACCTCTCCAGGACCTCACGGTGCTAGTGATGCGCGCTGCGCTCGCGGTGACCGGGCCCACGGCACTCTTCGTGGGCGATGTGATTCATATTCCCAACGGATCGTTCGTGATCGAGGAAGGTTGCAGCGGCCTGCACTTCATGATCGTGGGGCTCGCGGTCGCGGCGCTGTACGGCGAGCAGCGTCGCGATCCGTGGCCGGTGCGTGTGCGGCAGCTCGCGCTGATGGCCGGGCTTGCGCTCATCGCCAACTGGGTGCGTGTTTACACGGTGATCGAAGCGGGCTACCTCACCGACATGCAGAGTTATCTGGTGCGCGTCAGCCATTACGGCTTCGGCTGGTGCGTGTTTGCGGCGGCACTGTTCGTCTTCTTCTGGTTCGCGCCCGGCTCCGCGGTCGAGCCGGTGTCGCCGCCGGCTGCGGAGGTGCCGGCGTCCGTGGGTGCCGCGGTGCGCTCCGCGGAGCTCACCGGGGTCGCCATCGCAGCGATGCTTCTCATCGCATTACCGCTGCTCAATGCAGGGTTGCGCACCGCGCGCGCGGCGCCGCCGCTGGCACACCCCGCGGCTTTGTTGGACCCGCAGCCTCCCTGGCACGCGGTGGCGCTCGATGTGCGTTCCGAATGGATGCCGGTCTTCGCCGGCGCCGATGAGCTGCAGCGGCGAGCTTTCGGGAACGGCACCGACCAGACGATCGAAGTTCTCGGCGTGGCCTATCGCACGCAGCGCCAGGGCGCGGAGCTCGTTGGCGAGACCAGCTCGTTACTCGGCAATCGACTGCAGGCGGTTGGCGAGCAGGTAGTCGGCAGCCGCTCGGGCGCCTTTCGCGAAGCCGAGGTTATCGATCCCACCGGCGTCCGTTCACTCCTCTGGTGGCGTTATCAGGTCGACGGACAGACCATGGTCGGACCTCGCGCTCAGCAGTTGTGGTATGGGATCAACGCCCTGGTGTGGCAACCACCGGCGGGGTTGATCGCGCTGCGGACATCCTGCCAGGGCGAATGCGGCAGCGCCCGCCGCACGCTGCAGGAGTTCGTTGCGCACAGTGGCATGCGTTAGGAGCCACAGCCGACCGCCAAGCTTTATGTCGTGACCCGGAGACGCTCTGTTCAACTGACACTCAGGCCGCAGGAGATTTCGAGTAAGCTGCGCCGGCACGCTTCTGATACGCTAACTTTCGGGGATCGGACGATTCAGGAACAGCGATGGGACGCCGTGCAGAATTGTTGCTGCTTAGTTGGCTGGCGTTGAGCCCGCTGATCGTCAGTTGCGCATCTGCTCCAACTCCCGCGCCGGCCCCGACACCAGCGCCCGCCGACACCAAGCCCCCCGACAACTACATCATCGGTCCGGGCGACAGCCTGGAGGTGTTCGTGTGGCGCAACCCCGAGCTGTCGGTGACGGTGCCCGTGCGGCCCGACGGCAAGATATCGACCCCGCTCGTCGAGGACATGGTCGCGGTCGGCAAGACCCCACCACAGCTTGCGCGCGACATGGAGAAGGTGCTGTCGACCTACGTGCGTGAGCCGAAGGTCAACATCATCGTCACGAAGCCGGCAGGCGAAGTTGGTTCGGTAAAAGTCGTCGGCCAGGTGCAGAAGCCCGCGGCTCTCGCCTACCACGAGGGCATGCGGGTGCTCGATGCCATCCTGGCAGTCGGCGGGCTGACGCAGTTCGCCTCCGGCAATCGCGCCCGCATCGTTCGCATGGAGAACGGCAAGGAGACGATCATCCACGTCAAGGTCGCCGATCTCGTGAACAACGGTGATGTGAAGCAGAACGCGCCGCTCAAGCCCGGCGACGTGTTGGTCGTGCCTCAGTCGATCTTCTGAGACTCATGCGCCAGACACTCGACCTGATGCTCGAGCACATCCACGGCGCGTGGCGCTTTCGGCGCACCGCCATGCTGGTGGCGTGGGTGGTTTGTGTGCTCGGCTGGCTGGTCGTGCTGGCGCTTCCGGACACCTACAGCGCGCGGGCTCGCGTCTACGTGGACACGCGCACGCGGCTGAGCCAGGTGACGCAGGGAATTGCCGTCGAGTCCAACATCGCCTCCCAGGCCGAAGAGGTGCGCCAGGCGCTGCTCGGTGGCCCGCAGCTCGAGAAGGTGGCCCGTCTGGCGATTCCGGGCTTCCCGACGGCAACGCCCGAGGCACAGGCAGACGTCGTGCAGGGCCTGCGCGATCGGCTGGAGGTGGAAGCCACCAACGATCGCGAGCAGCAGAAGAATCAGCCCGCGGATCTCTACACCATCACCTACCTGGATCGTAGCCGCGACGGCGCGCGGCGCGTCGTCGACCAGCTGTTGCGGCTGTTCCTTGCCGCGGCGCTCGGCGGCTCGCAGGAGGGCTCGGAGCAGGCCCAGCAATTTCTCACCCAGCAGATCGCCGACTACGAAAAGAAGCTCGCCGCAGCGGAAACGCGTCTTGCCGACTTCAAACGCGAGCATGCCGGACTGGTACCGGGGACTACCGGGGATTACTTCGCGCGCTTGCACGCCGAAACCGACGAGCTCGACAAGGACCGCCTTGCGCTCGCCACGGCTGAGAGGAAGCGGGACGAGCTGCGGCGGCAGCTTGCCGGTGAAATGCCGCTGATGGGGTCGGCGGCGAGCGGCGCGCACGCCACCGCCGATACTGCGACTCTGATTCGCGAAACGCAGGCGCGCCTCGATGATCTGCTGCTGCGCTTCACGGACCGGCACCCCGACGTGATAGCCGCCCGCAATCAGCTCGAGGATCTCAAGAAGCGCCAGAAGGCCGAGCTCGAGGCGGTGCGCCACGGCGATCAGACCGCGATCGCCGCCAGCGGCATCACGTCCAACCCGGTCTATCAAGGCATGAAGCTGCAGCTCAGCCAGCTCGACGTGGAGGTTGCCGCGGCGCGCCAACAGGTTGCCGACCAGGAGAGGAAGATCGCCGAGGAGCGCAAGATGATCAATACCGCCCCGCAGGTGGAGGCGGAGTTTAAGCGACTGAATCGCGATTACGAGGTCACCCATACGCAATACCAGGCGCTGGTGGACCGTCTCAGCCGGGCGAAGCTCTCAGACAAAGCGGATGCCACCGGGGTGGTGCGCTTCGAGGTCGTCGATCCGCCCTCGGTCGATCCCGAGCCGGTGTTCCCCAAGCGCACCAAGCTGATCCTGATCGTGCTCCTGGCCGGTCTGGGTGCGGGTCTCGGCGTCGCATACCTCAGGCACCAGCTGCGGCCGGTGTTCACCTCTGCGCGCCAGTTGACCGATGCTACGCAGCTGCCAGTGCTCGGCAGCGTGAGCATGACGTGGGTCGAGCGGCACCAGGCGGCGGGGAGACGCGCCGTGTGGGCCTATTCCTTCGCTACGGCGCTGCTGGTTCTCCTGGCGGTCGTGACGCTGCTGACGGATGATTTCACTTCCCAATTCCTGCACGCGCTGATCGCATGAGCGTCATCGAGAACACTCTCAAGAGGCTGCAGGGCCAGCGCGGCGGCAGCGCTGCACCGCCCGCCGGCGCGGACGGCAAAGGCTACGGGACCGTGATGGCCGCGGGCGCCGCGCGGCGCCGCGCGTCGCCGGCCGAGCTCGCCATGCCCGAGCACGCGGTCACGATCGATCACAACGCACTGCGCGCCGCGGGGATGCTCCCCCCGGTGCACCAGGAGCACGAGATCGCGCAGCAGTACCGGCGCATCAAGCGCCCGTTGATCAACAACGCACTCGGCCGCGGCGTCGCTCAGCTCGCAAGCGGCAACCTGATCATGATCTCGAGCGCCGTGCCCGGGGAAGGCAAGACCTTCATGTCGCTCAACCTGGCGCTCAGCATGCGACTCGAAGAGGACATCACGGTGCTGCTGGTGGACGGGGACGTCGTGAACCCCCGCCTCACCCAGATCCTCGGACTCGAGGGTCGGCCGGGCTTCCTCGACCTCGTCAAGGATCCAGCGTTCTCTGCGGAACTGGCCGTTCTGCCGACCGACATGCCCGGCCTCTCCTTCATGCCAGCCGGCAGCCAGGAGGCGAACGCCACCGAGCTGGTGGCGAGTGCGCGGATGCACCAGGTCGTATCCCGACTCGCCAGCGAAAATCCCGCGCGGCTGGTAATTTTCGACTCAGCCCCGCTGCTGGTCACGACCGAGTCACAGGCGCTGGCCCACTTCGCGGGGCAGGTGGTCATGGTCGTACACGCGGACCAGACGCCTCAGCACGTAGTGTTCGATGCGCTGGAAACCCTGGCCGACGACAAGTCGGTCTTCCTGGTGCTCAATCAGAGCACCCGCCATGCGCATTCCGGGTACTACTACGAGTCCGGGTCCGGTGCGAAGTGGCGTGAGCAGCCCGGCAGCGGTTAACTCACCTAACGTGGCCTCTGGGCTCAACATGCGGCCGGGGGGGCCGCGTCCGCGATACCGCGGAGCGCTCGGACTGTGGCTCGCACTCGTGGCGGGTCCCGCAACCGCCCAAACGACACTGACGGGTCAGAGCCTGCTGTACAACCAGGCGTCCAACGCGTACGGCGGTAACTACCTCACAGCCGTCGGCGGGGCGATCTATACCGACAACGTGGAGCGCACCGCCACCGGAACGGGCGCGACGCAGCTGCTGCTGGGTCTGATCGGCGACACTTCGCGGGCGGGCCCGCGGCTCGATTATCACCTGAGCTCCAACCTCGCGGTGGTGAAGTACCTCAGTGGAGCCTATTCGACCGAGCCGAGCGGCTATCTCGATGGGATGCTGGCGTTTCACATCGTGCCGAGCTTCTTCTCGTGGATCGCGCGCGAGAGCTTCAGCGAGGTGCTGATCGACCCCTACGCGCCGACTACGCCCAATAATCTGGTGAATCTCAATATCATCACGACCGGTCCGCGCTTCACCCTGCGTCCGACATTACGTACCGCGGTGAGGCTCGATGCCCTGTACTCCTACCTCACCTCGAGCTCTGCCGCGACACAGTACGCCACCATCGACAGCCATCGGTATGGCGGCGACCTCAGGATCGAGCGCGCCTTCAGCGAAAGGGCGAGTCTCTACCTCAAGGGACACTACGAGAAGGTCGACTTCAAGGACCAGGTGGACAACCACAATTACTCCGTCGGCGAGGCAACGGCGGGTTATCAGCTCGCCGACAGCAGGACCGCGTTCGACCTCTCCGGCGGATACTCGCAGCTGCACATCTACGACGTGCTCAGCGTCGTCCAGGGACCCGCGGGCTCGAGAGAGACGCTGACGACGGAGAAGTTCGACGAGCCGATCGGGAGGCTCAGCCTCTCCCGGCTGATCACACCCAGCCAGCGGATCGCACTGACCGTTTCGCAAGTGTTGACCGATAACGTGTCGTCCTTCCGCCTCGGCTTCGATCAGCCCGTGCCCACGGTGCCGCCATCGCTATTCGCCACCGACGAGCCCTTCAAGCAGCGCTTGTACGCACTGGACTGGCGCTTTCAAGCTGCGCGCACCACGCTCGACCTGAGCCTGATGGAATGGCAGGCGCGCTACCTGCTCGACTCCGTCAACAATTACAACAACAAATCGGCCAATGCGACCCTCACCCGGCTCTTGAGTCCGGTGCTCAGCGGCGATGTTGGCGTGAGCTTCGGGCGCACTGAGCAAGTCGGCACCCCGGCTGCGAGCGGTGGCGCGCCCATCATCACCGGTCGGTCGGCGGATACCTGGGGTGTGCTGGCAGACCTGCGCTGGCAGGCCGGGGAGCGGCTCGCGCTGCGGTTGCTCTACACGCACTCCGAGCAGCAGGGGGTGTACAAGGACAACCAGGTCGGTGTCACCGCCTCCTGGGCACTGCTCACCGGGTCGGGCACGGCAAGGCTCGCTCCGCTCTCACCGATCGCGCCCGCGAGCACGCAATTCCCCACTGAGCAGCCCGCTCCGCAGTCGCCGATCCTCCCCGCGAGCCCCCAATCGCCGTAACCTCGAGGACACCGGGTGCGCCCGCTGACGCTGCGCAGGTGGAGTGTGGCCGACTGGCTCGGGAGCGAAGCGGCCTGGGGAAGGCTGCTCGCCCGGTCCAACGCGGATGCGCTGTTCCTGTCATGGGACTGGTTGACGCTGTGGTGGCATTGTTTCGCGAGCGCGCTGTCGGCTGCGCCCGAGATCCTGGCGTTCTACCGCGGCGAGGAGCTGGTCGGGGTCGCACCCCACTATCGCCGCCGTGTTCTGCGCAGCGGTGTGCTGCCCGCGACTTCGGTACAGCCGATCGGGGTATCGTGGCGTGATCCCGCAGCGCTCATTTCGGAATACCTCGACATCGTCGCGAGCGCAGCGGAAGCCGACGCCGCGCGCCGCGCGTGCGCTCGCGTCCTGCTGGAGGAGCGAGGTTGGAGCGAATGGGTGATCGGGTTCACGGCCGCGGGCACGCAGTGGCGCGATGCGTTCTCGGGACTCGAGCCCGGTCGGCGGCAGTACCTGCGCGATGTGGACCCGCTCGTGAGCTATCAGGCCGACCTCGGTGCCGGGTTCGGCGACTATCTGCGCAGTCTCGGGCCGTCGACGCGCCGCAGCGTGTGGAGTCTGCGCCGGCGCCTGGCGAGGCTGGGCAAGGTGGGCTTCGCGCGGCTGTCGTCCGCTGAGATTGACGGCGGCTTCGGCGATCTCAATCGCCTGCACCAGCTTCGCTGGCAACGGCCGGCATTCGCCGGAGCAGGTCTGGAATTCCACACGCAGCTCGCTCATCGACTGGGGCACCGCGGAGAGCTGGTCATGTCGCGAGTGAGCGTCGATGGCGCGGCGGTGTCGGTGCTCTACGACATCCGCAAGGGCGCGCGTCAGTACAACATCAGCATGGGATTCGACCCCGCCTTTGCCGGCAAGCTCTCGCTCGGCCTGCTGCACCTCGGCTACGCGATGGAGGCTGCCGCCGAGGCGGGGGTGATCACCTACGACTTTCTGGCCGGCTCCGGTCAGCGCACCGACTACAAACGGCACCTGAGTCAGGCGCGGCGCAATCTGAGCTGCGTGCAGGTGCTCAGGGGCTACCTGTTGCCGTCGCTGTACCGCTGGCGCGATCGCGCGCGCCACCCGCACCCACCGCCCGGTTGAAGTCTCGGCCTCGCGCACCGCGGCGTCGCCAGATTAAGACAAATGTGCAGCAGCGGCGGCATAGCCGCGCGTGCGAGAATGACTTTCGCTTTACACGATCGTGTAAAGTTTGATGCTCCAGCCTGCACTGCCAGAGGTACTCCAGCCCTCCATGCGCGTCCGGATCCTCGGGCAATACATCCCGGCATCACTCGCTGCGCTGGCGGTGATCGAGGCACTGGTGTGCTTCCTCGCGGTGTATGTCGCGGTGTGCATCCGCTTCCAGGTGGGCTTCAGCGGCCTGCCCGAGCTGGTGGGGGAGTTCGGTCCGCTCTGGCCGCGCGGGGTCGCGTTCAGCGCCACCGTAGTGACCTGTCTGCTGGCCTTCGGGCTGTACAACTCGCGCCAGCGCACCCAGCTCAGCGGGACCCTGGCGCGCCTGCTGCTGGCGTTGCTCGTGTCGTCGTGCATATTTGCCGCGGTGTTCTATGTGTTCCCCAGCCGGCACCTGTTCCGCGGAGTCGCGGGGCTCGCGGTCGTCCTGTCCGTGTGCGGAGTGCTCACCTCGCGGCTGATCTTCGCGCGCGTGGCCGATGAGGAGATCTTCAAGCGCCGCGTGCTGGTTTACGGTGCCGGATATGCGGCCGCCGCGCTCACGGGGATGCGGCGAACCGCGGACGGGAATGCGTTCGCGCTCGTGGGCTTCGTGCCCTCGCTCGGGGAGGAGCGCGCCGTTCCGGGCGAGCGCGTGCTCGAATACGACGGCGACTTGTGCGCGCTGTGCGAGCGGCTCGCCGTCACCGAGGTCGTGGTGGCGATGGATGACCGGCGGCGCGGCTTTCCCATCCCCGAGTTGCTCGAGTGCCGCCTCTCGGGCGTCGATGTCACCGAGCTGCTCACCTTCCTCGAGCGCGAGACCGGTCGTGTGCGCATCGACCTGCTCAACCCG
>Ga0306920_100011295_pt1 | contig 12047 bp, 4 predicted proteins | sample flu12Cox44000170_FD_204666 | JGI IMG/M metagenome (GOLD analysis project Ga0306920, IMG submission 204666) | Lab enrichment of tropical soil microbial communities from Luquillo Experimental Forest, Puerto Rico - flux4day.12C.oxic.44.000.170 (v2)... | ecosystem: Environmental > Terrestrial >...
CCTGGGACGGGCCGTCTCCATCGCGGATTACCAGAACTTTGCCTCCACCTTTGCCGGCATCGCCGGGGCTTATGCCATCTGGATTCCCAGCGGAGCTTCGCGCGGGGTCTTCATCACGGTGGCAGCCGACGGCGGCACCGATCTTCCGCCCGGCAATCCCACGCTCACCAATCTCATCAGCGCGCTGCACAGCTACAACAATCCGCTCATCCCGGTCACCGCGGTCTCCTTCATGGAAACCCTCTTCGGCTTCTCGGCGGACGTAACGTATGACCCCAGCTACTCGCAGCCGGCCGTTGAGGCCGCGATATGGCAGACGCTTGCCACGGATTTCAGTTTTGCCAATCGCACCTTCGGCCAGGGCGTCTCTGCCGATGAGATCGCCACCGTCATCCAGGGCGTCGCCGGCGTCATCGCCGTCAACGTCACCGGCCTCACGCCCCTGCAGAGCAGCACGGCGGGCGACCTCGCCAATCTCTCCGGCGGCTTTACCGTCTCCAACTGGAACACATGGATGTCGCAGCAGGTGCTCAACGTCCCGCGGCCCAATGCCGACACCACCAGCCGCATCTGCGCCTACATTCCCGTGCCCAGCACCCAGAGTCTGCCGCTTCCCGCGGAGATTCTCGTCCTCAGTCCCGATCCCACTCAAGTCACGCTGGGGGTGATGTCATGAGCACGCCGCCGGTCACTGTGCGCTCCAACCTCTTCGACCTTCTGCCCGCTCTCTATCGCCTGCGCGATGCGCAGCTCGCCGCAGGCGCCGGCGACGAGATGGGGCCGCTGCAGTCGCTGCTCTCCATCGTGGAGGAGCAGATCGCCGTTCTGGAAGAGAACATCGCGCAGCTCTACGACGATCTCTTCATCGAGACCTGCGCACCGTGGGTGGTGCCATACATCGGCAACCTCATCGGCTACCAGCAAATCAACGGCATCGCATCCGCCGTGGACAGCCCGCGCGCCGAAGTTGCAAACACCATCGGCTTCCGCCGCCGCAAGGGCACCGTGCCCGTCTTCGAACAGCTGGCCCGCGACGCCACCGGCTGGAGCGCGCATGCGGTCGAGTTCTTCCAGGTGCTCGCAACCACGCAGTGCGTCCGAAACCACCTTCGCCCGCACAACTACTATGCGCCCAACCTGCGCAGCTGGAAGCCGCGCGAGTTCGTGAACACCGGCTTCGACCACACCGCGCACAAGGCGGATGTGCGCCGCATTCCCCCAACACCAGATCAGGGCCAGCTCCCCGGGGGCATGGGTCGCTACAACGTGCAGAACATCGGCATCTTTCTCTGGTCGCTCAGCGCCTACACGCTTACTGAGGTTCCAGCCACGGCCGTTTCCGGAAACTCGCAGTGCTTCCGCTTCAGCACCCTCGGCGCGGATATGCCGCTCTTTCACCGGGCCACGGAGCTGCCGGACGAGACCACCACGCTCGCCGGACCCGCCAACGTTCCCGACCGGCTCACCCGCCATCTGCTCTGCCAGGACATTCGCGCCATCACACAGAAGGACGCTTCGCCGGTCTACTACGGTCCCGGCCTGAGCCTCGCCATCTACAGCGACGGCTCGCTGCAGGATGCCTCGCGCATTCTCGTCGCCGACCTCTCCGGCGCCGACGGCGCGTGGGCTAATTTCTCGTATCTCTCCGATCCCTCCAATCTCCCGAAGTTGCCTGCCGGCGCGAACACCATCGCCATAGATCCGCGCCTGGGCCGCATCGCCATCCCGCCACCGCCCGCCGGCAAAACGCCCTCCATCTCCACGTTCTGCTGCTACGGCTTCAACACGGCCATCGGGGGAGGCGAGTATCCGCGCGCATCCACCTTCAAGGCATCGCCGGAGCAGGCCACCATCCGCGTTCCCGGCGACTACCCCAACATCCACGAGGCGCTGACCGCGCTTTCGGGCGACGGCGTCGTTGAAGTCAGCAACAGCGGCGTCTACTCCGAGCCTGCCGGCCTCGACGTCAGCGTTCGCGCCAACGGCCACATTGAGCTGCGCGCCGCCGACGGCTCGCGCCCCACGCTCATCCTCGGCGAAACCATTTCCGTCACCGGCGAGTCAGCGGGGCAATTTGACCTCAACGGCTTCCTCATCACCTATGCGCCGCCGCAAACCTCATCAAAGCCGCCCGCCGCGCTGCTCTACTCGCCCGCCGTCAGCTCCAACGAACTCACCAATCTCGGCATCACGCACTGCACCTTCGTTCCAGGCTGGGCGCTGCAATCCAACGGCGAGCCCGAAGAAAACTCTTCCGGCGCGCTCACCTACACCGGCCCCGCCGTCCTTATCGATAACCCCGGCCTCGCCGTCACCATCGCGCAATCCATCCTTGGCCCGCTCTATCTCAACGGCGAGTCCACCGCCTCACTCACCGACACCATCCTCGACGCCGGCGGCCCCACCGACGTCGCCATCGTGGCCTCGATCGACGCCTCCACCAACGCCCCCGTTGCCTCCGGCGCGCTCACCATGAATGGCTGCACCGTCATCGGCAAGGTCTACACCTCGCTGTTCACCCTGGTCAGCGACTGCATTTTCGTCGCCGCGCTTGCCGAGGCCGATGTCTCTTCCACGCCCCCGCTCTGGAATGCGCCGCTGTGGTCCGCACGCCAGCAGCAGGGCTGCGTGTGCTTCAGCTATGTTCCCGCCGGCGCCATCCTGCCTCGCCAGTTCGAGTGTGTGCAGCAGGCGCCCGGCACGCCCGCGCCGATGTTTTACTCGCTTCAATACGGCGACCCCGCATACGCCAAATTGCTGCCCACCACCGACTCGTCCATCCGCCGGGGCGCGGACGACGGCGGCGAGATGGGTGCCTACCATTCCGTTCTCGCGCCGCAGCGCGAAGCCGATCTCCTCACCCGCCTCGCTGAGTACATCCCCGTCGGCATGCAGTACGGCATTTTTTACGAAAGTTGAAAGGGCGCAACCATGAGTTTCGACATCAGCCGCTCATCCTTCCGTCCGCGCAAGAACTTTCTCGGCGTCGTTATGCAGCAGGGTCGCGTCCAGCTCGACTCCGACTGGAACGAGTGGCAGAGCGAGTACCTGCGCCGCATCCAGGCCGGGACGCTCGACACCATCGGCCAGGCCGTCTATCCCGCCTCGACACCCAACGCCTTCCAGATCACACCGGGCACCAACGCCAGCGGCGACACCCTCTTCATCGGCGCGGGCCGCTATTACGTCGACGGCCTGCTGGCCGAAAATCACGGCCCCGAATCGGAAGCGGCCTGGGACGATGCGCTCGCCGAGATGTCCGGCGCGCCGGCATTTGCCACCACCAACACCGCGCAGACCGACTACACGCAGCAGCCCTATCTGCCGAATGCGAAACTCCCTGCCGCCGGCGACGTTTGCGTCGCGTATCTCGACGTCTGGCAGCGCGATGTGACTTATCTCGAAGATCCGTACCTGATCGACCCGGCCGTCAACATCGACACCACCGGCCGCCTGCAGACCGTCTGGCAGGTGAAGCTCCTCAATCTCGGGACTCCTTCGACCACCCCCGACTGTTCGACCGACATTCCCGCCTTCGACGCGCTCTCGGCGGCGCCCGCCGGCCGCCTCACCAGCGGCCTAGTGCCCAACGCCGCCAGCGGCCCGTGCTGCCTTGCGCCCAACACCGGCTACACCGGCCAGGAAAACCAGCTCTATCGCGTCGAAATCCACACCGGCGGCACACCCTCCGCGCCGCCCGCGGCCGGTTTCCAAACTCCACTGCCCGCCGACACCCCCACCTTCAAGTTTTCCCGCAACGACGCCTTCATCCAGACCAGCGTTTCCGCTATCTCCACCGTCAGCACCTCCTCCGGCTCGGTGAGCCAGCTCACCGTGGCCAGCCTCGGCCGCGACCAGGTTCTCGGCTTCGCCGTCAACGACTGGATCGAAATCACCGACGACGCCTACGAGCTCAACAACCAGCCCGGCGAGATCTACCAGATCACCGGAGTCACCGCCGCAACCAACACCATCACACTCAGCGCCACCGTCTCCAGCCACTTCCCGCTCACCGGCGGCCAGACCGATCCCAAGCTGCACACCCGCATCACCCGCTGGGATCAGTCCGGCCAGGTCTACTCCACCGACGCCTCGGGCAACCTCACCCCCTGGTACGACCTCAGCGCCCCCGGCGCGGCCGGCGTCATTCCTGTTCCGCCCACCGGCACCACGCTCGTCCTGGAAAACGGCGTCACCGTCTCCTTCGACCTCAGCCCGGAGCCCACCGCCGCCAACCCGACTGCTTTGCGCGCCGCAGACTACTGGCTCTTCACGGCCCGCGCCGCCGACGGCTCGGTCGAAACCATCACCGAAGCCCCGCCGCTCGGCATCAACCACCACTACGCCAAACTCGCCATCGTCACCTTCCCCTCCACCATCACCTCGTGCCGCGTCGAGTGGCCCCCGACCGCCACCGGCAGCAGTTGCTGCTGCTCCGTCACCGTGTCGCCCAGCGACCTCACCGGCGACACCACGCTGCAGACCATTCTCAGCAACTACCAGTACGCGGCCACGCCCACCACCATCTGCCTGGACCCCGGCACTTACTCGCTGCCCGCGCCGCTGCGGCTCGGCTCGGCATACTCCAACGTCACCCTGGAAGCCTGCCAGCGCGGCACCGTCACCCTGCAGGCCCTGGCCGGCAACGAGTCCCAGTTCAACGACGGCCTCATCGTCCTCGACAACAGCGCATCCGTCACCCTTTCCGGCCTCACCCTCCTGGTTCCGGCCTCTCCGTACTCGGCCTCCACCTTCGCCGGCCTCGCCAGCTCCGAGCTGCCTTCCTCCGTGGCTTCCATGGTCCAGAACCTCTTCGTCTCCGTCGGCGTGCGCATCGTGAGCGGCACTGATATTTCTGTTCAGAACTGCACCTTCCTGCTCGCCGACTCTCCCAAAGAGTCCTTCAACGACAACGCCGCCCTCTTTGCCTCGGGCATCTTCCTCAACGGCGCAACCGTTGGCCTCACCGTCGAGGGCTGCGAGTTTCAGCTTGCAGAGGTCACCGTAGTGACGCGCTTAGGCGCGCATGCCAACGTCCTGGTTTTCGCCACCGGTGTCGCCATGGCCTCCAGCGTCTCCTTCGGCACGGAAATCTTGTTGCAAGTCAAGCCGGCCGCCGGGGCTGAAGCAGCCAATCCCGAAACCGCGAAACCCGAAGCCGACACGGGCGAAACCGCCGTTTTGGCCGACGCGCCCGCGCCCAGCCTCAGTTCCAGCGCCAGCTCCATTGCCGGCTCCGTCGCCTCCGGCGCAGTCGTCGGCCGCCCCGGCCTGCAGAACATCGGTGGCACCCTCCAGAACATCTTCAGCTTTGGAAACACCACCCCGCCTGCGCTCGCCGCGCAGGGCGGCACGGTGCTACCCGCCACGCTGGACCAGGCCGTAATCACCGGCAATACCTTCACGTTTCTCACCTCAGCCGCGCTTCTGCTGGGCGAAACCGCGGGCCTCGACGCCTCGGATAACCAGCTCAACTGCATCGCCGGATTCTGGGTCCTCGTGCCATCCCAGACGCAGATGCTGCTGTACGAGCCGCCGAGCCTCGCCCTGCTCGGCGCCACCGTTGCGCTCGCCATGCCGTTGCCGCAGGGCGATACCTCCACCACCGTGCCGGTGGCCGCCGCATCGGACTCCGTCTACCTCTACACCGGCGATAACCCAAGCGGTTTCACCGATTCCCACGGCAACACCTGGCTCCCGGACACCTCCGTGGACAGTGTCACCATCACTCCCCCCCCGGCAACATTTCCGACTGAACCCTGGACCTACCCTTCTCCCAGCCTTCCCCGCCTCGGCCCGCCGCCCACGATCTCGGGCACCCCTGATCAGCCCCTCTATCAGAGCGAGCGCGCAGGACCGTCGTTCAGCTACACATTCACGGGCCTGGAGCCCGGCTTCTACTTCGTCACGCTCGACTTCGCCGAGATTTATTACACGCAATCCCCGGACTCCGGCATACGCATCTTCGACGTCTCCATTAATGGCGCGCCTGTCCTGACCAACTTCGACATCGGCGCCATAGTTGGCCCGCTGGCTGCCTACCCCCAGACCTTCACCATCTCAACCATCAGCGGCCAGATCGTTGTGCAATTCACGGGTACCACCAACGGCTCCGACGACAACGCCAAAATCAACGCACTCTCACTAAGCTCCGTCTCGTCAGGCGCGCCATTCCTCGGCCCCGGCGATGAAAGCGATTCGGCCCTGTTCTTCGACCAGCTCGCCCAGGTTGCCTGGCAGGCCTATGTCTCCATCAGCTCGCAGGCGCGGTGGCGCTTCGACAACAACGAAATGCAGGGCCTCACCGCAACCGCCATCCTCCTGCTCGACGACGACAACCTCTACAACGAAAACTCCGGCTCCCTCATGCTCACAGGCAACCGCATCGACGGCCAGATCGAGCTGCAGTTCTTCAGGGCCCCACTGGCAGAGACCCAGGCAGCGATAAAGACACCTGGGGAAACAATCGCTTCAGGCAACATCTCCACCTTCGAGTCAACGTTAGCGCGGGCGACTTCGTGGCCCCTCGTCGCCGTCGACGCCGTAAGCCGCGCCGTGATTACCTCAAACATGCTCACCAACTTCAACAACGCCACCGGCTACTACGGCAATTGCCTCTTCGTCTCCAATAGCACCGTCCAGGACGCATTCGTTACCATCATGAGCAATCTGTGCACGGGCTACATCACCGTGCCCCCGCGCAACATCAGCGACACGACCCTGGACGCCTACGCGCAGTCCTGGAACTTCCTCAACACCAGCTACCCCTAGCTGGCCTCATCTCGAGGAATGGTGGAATGGAGGGCATCTCGGAGCGCATCGAGGGTAGCGGTATCTGGTGGATTCGGTGGACCGGGGAGGATTGTCCGGTCGATTAACAATTCGCCGTCGTTAAGTCGGCGCGATCGGCGGCTCGGGCTCCGATCAAATCGCGCGGTGTACGCGAATCACGGTCCAGTCTCGCGCACAGTGATAGACGGCCGGCGTCCCGTTACGTGCTCGAAGATTGCCGCCAATTTGCTGAGGTCCTTGGCCGACGATGGCGAAAGCGTGGGAGTTGTGATCAACGCCGTGTCTCGCGCGACAAGGTCTCGCCAGATCTGGTCGAGCTTTGTATCTGACAGGTCTCGTTCGACCGTGATTTCGTGTATCCCCTCGTCGCCGATTCGAGGCTTATCACCGGCGCTGTGCCTTTCCCGGGTTCCGGCGCCCTGTGGTGTGAGATCGCTTCCAATCATCCGCTCGTACGGATGCCCAGCTGCGGCTCTCTCTTGCCGCCCAGCCTTGGGGTTGGTCAGGACGGCCGTTATTTGCTGATTCTCAGCTGCCAGCCGGCCCGCCACTGGTTGCTTGAACACTCCGACACGCGCTTTTGGATCTGTTCTTGTTCCGCTGTGACGATTGACGGGATGACCGGCGATGTTCGGGAAGTCGCTGAAATTGGGGCGCCGTTTCTTCGGGTCGAACGGTTCGTTGGCGGAAAGTCTTGGCGCTTTCGTGGGGCCGCCGTCCTGTTCCTTTTCCTGCAGCCGCCTGAGATGGTCAACTGAGGTCTTGAGGTCGGCGGATCGCTTTTCTAAGGCTTTTTGCGCCTTCTTGACCTTTTCCGTGACGGCATTGGCGTTCTTTTCGGCGCGCGTCAGCTCATTTTCGGCCCGTGCCACGGCTTTTTCCGTGTTGGCCGCGTCTGTTCTGGCGCCGGTCGCCGCCTTTCCCCGCTCTCGCTTTGAACCCTTCGCAGCGTTGGCGTGCGCCGCTTCCGCTTTGGTCGCCTTCGCTTTCGCTTGCTCGTGGGCCGCTTTGGCGGACTCCAGCTTGGCGCGCGCCTGGTTGACCGCTGCATCGGCCTCAATGGCTTGCCCCGCCAAGGTGGTGTGGCGCGATTCGGCCCGGTCTCTCGCTTTGACTCGCTCGGCGACAATGGCCTCCTGTGCCTGGACTCGGCTGATCGGCTGTGCCGCGGTATTTGTCGCGGGAACTGGCCCCGTGCCGCTGACATGCGGTGTCGCCATTGCCGCCTCGGCGCTTGTGCTGGCCGGCTTCGCAGCCACGGCAGCGGCGGTCCCCTTGACTGCGTTTTCGGTCGCAGCCTCATGGTGCGCGCCGGGTGCGGGAGTCGGCGTCGGCCCAGGGGCACCGGTGGTCGCTGATGATGCAGCAGGGTTTCCAGCGCTGGCGCGGGTCCCGGTGGCGCCGCTCAGATTCGATGCGGGAGTTGGTTCAATGTCATGGACAACCTTTGCAGGCGCCACATCGCCGGTTCCGGTGGGTTGCAGGACTTGTCTCGCAGCCTGAGCGGTGTTGCCCAAGTTGTTGTCGTTGGCGGCGGTTTTGTTGGCCAGACGGGGGTGGGATGCATCCACATCGATATGGCGGCCGGTGGGTTTATCGGCGTGGAAAAGCAGTCCCTGAGGTTTGCCGCTCCCCTCGCCGCCTCCCCGGATCGGGTTCTGCTTTGGACCGGTGAAATGCTCCGAGGAATGGGTTGGGGTGGGCGAGGAGGAAAGGGTGGTGGATGGGGGTTCGGGTGCGTGGGTCACAGGGCTGGCAGCCGCGGAGGGAACCGCCGGAGTTGCCGCGGTTGCCGTGCCGGGTAGAGCCAGCGGCGCCAAATCCGGCAACGCATGAACGACAGGGGAGGCCGGAGCAGCAGGGGCGGGGATTGCGGCGTCGCCAGCAAGTGCCGGGGGAGCAACTTGCGGCGGGGCTGCTTCGGGCGGAGGCGCCGCTGGCGGTTCAAACTCAGCCGCTTTGGTCTGGGCCTTTGAAGCTGCGATGCCGTGGCCGACAACGTGCGTGACCAGATTGGTGGGGTCGGTGAGGTTGTCGACGAAAGACGTGTTCGTGAGTTCGGATGAGATGAAGGTGTTGGTTGTATACTCCAATGCCGACCGGCCCACACCGCTGAATCTCCCTAACTGGGAGAGATAGGGGGACGCCGCGTTGCTCACTCCGCTGGCTCCGTAACCGGCGACGACGGAGACGGCGGTGTTGATGGCGTTGTCCACCGCAATGCCCTTGTAGTCGATGGATTCGCGTTGTCCGTAAGCGACTTCGGAGGCTTGCCCGGCAAGATCCTGCGCGGAGCCGTAGAGGAAACCCCCGGTGGGGTCGAACTCACTGGCGGCGACGCGGCCGGCGGTTTTCGCCACTTTAAAAGCGGTGACGCTCCGATTTACTCCGCGCTCGATGCCCTGCGTGTAGTCGCCGAATCGCGACGTCAGATCGTGGTACTCGCGTGCGCTTTGGGCGAGCAGATACTGCGCATACTGCAGGTTGTCCTCTTTGACCGCGTTGGTGGCCTCGTTCAAGTATATATTCGCGGGGGCGAAATCCCTGGGTTCCAGTTCGGACCAGGCACCGCCCCAAAAGTGGGTTGGGCCGGTGACCCAAGATGAAGTGGAGTTCCTCAAATCATGGAGTTCGCCGGCGCGGTGTTGGAGCGACTTGATTGTGTCTCTCAAGTCGCTGATCTGGTGGGTCAGAGCTTCGGCCTGGGCTTTTCGTTCAGCCGCGGCCGCGGCCGCTCGCGTGTCTTTTTCCCCCTGGACGTTTTCAATTTCCCGCCGTAGACGCTCCCGCTCCTTGGCGTTGGGGTTGAGGATCTCCGCCTTGCGGAGCTGGTGGAGGTGATCGTCCACTTGGTCGTCCGTTGCGTTGGACAGGTCCCGACTGGAATTCGGACCGGAGCGCGCGGGGTCGCGCGCGTTCTTGTTCTTGTTGCGGTTGTTCGTTTTGTTCTTATTCTCTTTCGATTTCGCTTTTTGCTTGCGGGCGACTGAAGCACGGGCCACATCGATCGTTTGTAAGGCCTTTTCGTCCAGTTTGCCGGTCGCGATATCTGTGCCGCCGAGCGCCCCGCGGCGCTTGTCGGCAGCGGCCTGCAGGTCCAGCGCTCTCTCGGCCAGTTCATCGTCGGATAGGAGTACAGACTGTTGTGCGGCTTCATCTTCGATAGCCACTCCGTTGTCAGCTGCGAGGGAGAGAGGCGCCGCGGGTCCGGCATCGAGAAAGTCTGCGCCGGCGTGCTGATCCCGGGCAGCGCGCCGCGCATATTCTTCAGAGCTGGACGGCTGTCCAACGGAAGGGTGGCTGCGGGTGCCGGTCTGCTGGATCACGTGTGCGAGTTCGTGGGCCAGCAGGGCCTGGCCGCTCGCCGTTCCCGGTTGAAACGCACCCTCGGCGAAGAAGATTTCGCTGCCCCGCGCAAAGGCCGACGCGCCGATGCGTCGAACTGCCCGCGATGCGGCGGCATCGTGGTGGACGGTAACGTGGCTGAGATCCTGCCGGAACTTCGCCGTGAAGCTTTCTTCCACGCTGCCGGGCAGGCTGTCTCCGGGCGGGAAGTGAGTTGCGGGGGTCTGGATTGGGCGCTTTGCGGGCTGCGGGAGAGGCGCGCCGACCTCGTCAGTACGCTCTCGCAGCGTGTGTTTGGTTGGGATGGCCGGCGATTCAGGCGGGCGTATGGGGATGCGGGTGAAGTTCCAATGCAAGCGCGTTGCAGCGGGGTTTGCTGAGTCCGAAGCGGCAGCGGCTTGCCGATCTGAGGTGTGCTCTAGGGAACGCCGAAGGGGAAGCTGGTCCTGCTGTTCGTGCTGACCGGCAAGATGGACGGTCGCAGCTTCCGGGCCAGGACGGTCACGAGCGACGGAGACCGGCTCAGTCGATTTCCCCTGGGCTCGTGCAAAGGCCGGCATGCTCCTACGTCCTATCCCGGGCTGACAGGATCCTGTGCTCGGACGAGAACGCGCGTGTGCCGCTTTCCTGTCTGAGCACCGTCGTGTCCCTTTTGTGCGGTCGCTATCACAGCAGGTAGCAGGCCTATTATGCCTGATATCGCCTGTATGGAGCAACTTAACAGGCGGCTAATTCCGGATAGGTAAGACGGAAATCGGCTGACTGGTAGATGGCGGGCGTTAAGAGAGTGATGTTGAGCGTCATCGTCCCACGCCCATCTGTTCCAGCACCTCACTTACACCTTCGCGGACGGGACGGTCATGCCCTGCCTGGTTGCCGGATGTGGCGGTCATTCTCCCCTCGAAGTGCTCTCCGACCAGTGTGACGGCGAGCCTGGAGAATCGCAGACGGTGCCTTTCCCGGCCGTGACCCCGGGGTCTTTTCAATATCCGGAGGGCGACTCGGCGCAGGTCGAATACTACGAGGACGGCAACAGCGATAAGAGTGAGTTCGGCTTCCCGAAAGTTACGATCGAGGCGCGGACGTTGATGTGTCAGTTCATTGGTGCGCCTTCGAATCAAACCCCTCAACCAATTTGCGCTGGACCTCGATACCCGCCAGTATCGGTAGTGAACGCCTGAGACCCCACTTCGCTCACTTTAGTGTTCATGTCTGCCGCTGATCTTGGCGAGTGCGTCGCGGAGTTCGTCGGGTAGCGGGTCGGCGGCAGTCAAGGTTTGTCGTCCGGCTTTGACCTCTACGGTGCGGTAGCGGCGTGCGGTGCGGACGAATTTCTTTATGCTCCAACCTGTTTGGTGTTCGATGCAGTGGGCTGACGGGAACCAGGTTGCGTTGCAGGCCGCGGGACTGTCGTTCATCCTGGGCAACCCATATCGCGCACCTGCCCGATGTCGTGCGCCAATGGTGCAACAAACGCCCTGATGAAGTGATCCCCGACGGGTTGGTGTTGACCCGCCGTGGCCGGCCAACCATCGGTGAACTTGTTGCTATTTCGGTGTGGTTGCGGGGCAGAAGCGGTCGAATTTCTGGCGCGATAGGTGCCCCGCATTTCTGTACTGGACATTGCATGTTAGCGCGCTGGTAATGCCAGATCGGCCCGCCTGCGGCTGCGGCCGACACTAGGATTTTTTTGGGGGGCCTGGGCTGCGCGAGTCGAAGAGCCCAAAAAAGTCGAAGACGGGTTCCCGGGCAATTTCGGCGCACTCCGTTTTTTTCCCGCGGCGTTTTCGCCCAGATCCGTTGGGACAGGGCATTATTCGCCGCTGGCGGTGCTACGTAAACCGTTACTTGCGAGCCGATTTGGGATCACAACACCGAGTCTAAGACGTTGTAGGTGGGCATGACGACGG
>Ga0306920_100011296_pt1 | contig 12046 bp, 13 predicted proteins | sample flu12Cox44000170_FD_204666 | JGI IMG/M metagenome (GOLD analysis project Ga0306920, IMG submission 204666) | Lab enrichment of tropical soil microbial communities from Luquillo Experimental Forest, Puerto Rico - flux4day.12C.oxic.44.000.170 (v2)... | ecosystem: Environmental > Terrestrial >...
TAGGGGCATGGGCTGCCGGCCCCATCAGCGGCCGGGGAGCGTCCGCAGTGGTGCGGTAAAGCGACCTCGCCGGGCCCGCGCGGCGGTGACCCGGTTGCGCAAGTCGCCGATCGCAAAATCTGGAAACACAGGCTCTGTGCGCGGTGAGGCCGAAATGATCCAAGGCGCCGCCGGGCCCGATCAAGACCAAGTGGGGCCTCGGCTTCCGCGACTACGACGAATGCCTCAACTACATCCGCCAGTCGAACAGCATCAAGGCGCCGCCGGGCGGTGTGGCGCTGCCGCTGCCCTATACGGTCTACGAGCGGCCGAGCTACTCGGTCGTGCCGTCCAACGCGATCTGGCGGGACCCGGCGCGCGCCGAGACAGCCATAATCCTGCGCACGAACGAGCGGGGCAACCGGCGGCGGGACCTTTATTTCCCGCAGGTGCTACGCGATGCGCGGCGGATCGGCGAGTACTATCCGGGCCTTTCGCCGAACAGCCCCGAATGCATGGACAAGCTCGGCGTATCGCTGGCGCATCTCGAGTCCAAATGCACAAACATCTACGATGCGGCTGAGGTGGAGCGGGTGTACTACCCGGAGATCGAGAAGCTGCTGCTCGAATTCTTTCCGAATGCGACCGATGCATTGGTCTACAACCACGATGTCTTTGACAGGACTACCAGGGCGACCGCACGGAGGACCAGGACGGCAAGAACCCTGGCGTGAACGCCAATTACGCCAACTTGGTGCACAACGACCTGAACGACAACAGCGGGCGCGTGCGCTGCCGCGAGCTGCTGACGAAGAACTTGCGCAATTTCGGGCGCCAGCAGCACTACACCGAGGAAGAGGCCGACGCGAAGATGTCGCGGCGGTTCATGTCGATCAACCTCGCCAAGCCGATCGAGACCGTCGAGCAGTTTCCCTTTGTGCTCTGCGCCTGGCCTTCCTTCGCCGACCAGCCCTACATCACCAACTACCGGATCTACGACGACCGCGTCGGCGAGACCACCCGCTTCACCTACCGTCCGAACCACGAATGGTACTGGTTCCCCCAGCAGAAGCCGACCGAGGTCTCGATGCTCAAATGTTATGACTCGGTGACCGACGGCTCCGTTTCGCGCTGGTCTTTCCATACCGCCTGTACCGACCCGACCGCGCCCGCCAATGCGCGATGCCGCAAGAACGTCGTCGTCCGGTCCTTTGTCTTCTTCTAGCAAGACAGGAAGAGGCAGCGGGCAGAGGAAGCCGACATCGTCGTCGTGGTACTTGATGACCGGATGACCACTTACGGCGCATCTCGCCCGTTGCCTCGTGTCCTCCGGAAGGTCCCGTGACTGAACTACAGCGGACGATCAACCGTGGCCGAGGGAACGCGTGCACATGCCCCATTGCGGTCATCAGCCGAGGTCGGCCCAAATGGCGCGGTCCGCTGGCAGCTGCCTCTCGTTCTCCGCCATCCGTCGTCAGCGAACCGATCGATCGCGCGCTATCGCGGGTTGATTTGGCGGAATTTCGACGATGCTTAGAAAGCATCGATAGGATGGCGGCATAACGCGGACCAAAGCTCCCTACGCCGTGTTGCAGTGAACAACGCCGATCCATCCGATCGTTTCGGAACTTTTTTTGATCTGATTCGTTAACCGGCATCCCCGCTAGATGAAGCGCCCTATGAAGAGCCTTCGCGATAGCTTGGTGGAATCCGCGCGCAAAGCGACCGCCATTGGTCATTTCAACGTCTCGGATCTCGTCGGACTGAATGCCGTCACGGCAGCCGCTCGCCGACTTGAGGTGCCGGCTTTGATCGGAACTTCCGAGGGCGAGCGGGCCTTCATCGGGGTCCGCCAGGTCGCCTCCGTCGTCACAAGTATCCGCGATGAATACGATTTTCCGATCTTTCCGAATGCCGACCATACGCATTCGCTGGCCAAGGCAGAGGAGGCCGCGCGAGCCGGATACGATATGATCGGTTTTGACGGCTCGACGCGCCCTTTTGAAGAGAATGTGCGCCAAACGAAAAAGGCCGTTGAAGCCATCAAATCGATCAATGCCGACGTGATCGTCGAAGGCGAGCTTGGGTACATCGGCAGCGGCTCCGAAATTCACGATACCGTCGCGGAGAGTTCGCTGATCCTCACAAGACCGGATGAGGCACGGCAGTTTGCCGAGGCCACTGGGGTCGATGTCCTAGCGCCTGCGGTCGGGAACATGCACGGTCTTCTTGCGACCATGGTGCACGGCGACGCGAGAAAGCACCTGGACATCGAGCGGATCGCGCAGATTAAGGCAGGGACGGGCATGCCCTTGACCTTGCACGGTGGCTCGGGAACCGACGACGGTGATTTCCTCCGCGCGATCGAGGCTGGCATGACTATCGTTCATATCAGCACCGAATTGCGCCTAGCGTGGCGTCGCGGGCTGGAGGCCGCGCTTGCAGCCGAGCCGGAGAACCTCGTCCCGTATCAACTTTTTCGTAAAGCCGGCGAGGCGATGCAAGAGGTGGTCACCAAGAGACTGAAATTGTTCAACCGACTGTAAAGCAATTACAAAAGCCGGTAACCGTCCTAACTCGACGGAGAACAGCGATGACCAACACAAATCTTCATCAAGTAATCGGCGCCTGGAAGATATTCGAGGGCCCGTAAGGCCGCACGAACTGAACTGCGCGCAGCGCCTGAGGTGCTGATGACTCCTTATCCCGCTGAGCCGGACATTGAATGTAGTAGCCACCGTGGCGGCGTTACGGCCGGGTTCCAAAATCTGATGCCTGGAGGCTGTGCAGCGCCAGAACTTGCAATCGGCACCTTCGGGTCGAAGTTGCGGAGGCTGGTTTGCGCAAGCGGATAGCCGTCGGCTTCATCGGGCTGTGCGTTCTTGGCGCGCTGGGGTTTCTCGCCTTGGCTTGGCGATCAAGCATCGCGCCGATCGATCCGCCTGCGGCCGCCGGCTTTCCGCGGGAGCTGATCGCCAAGGGGGAGGCGCTCGCCGGCGCGGGATATTGCGCCACCTGTCATACCGCTAAGGGTGGTGCGCCTTATGCTGGCGGCTATGGCATGGCGACACCGTTCGGCGTCGTCTATTCGACGAACATCACACCCGATCCTGAGACCGGCATCGGCCGCTGGTCCGAAGCGGCCTTTGCTCGTGCGATGCACGAAGGCGTCGCCCGCGACGGCTCCCACCTTTTTCCTGCCTTCCCGTTCGATCACTTTACGAGGGTCACGGACGAGGACGTAAAGGCGCTCTACACCTATTTCATGAGCCGGTCGCCGGTCCGCGCGCCGGCGAAATCGAACACCCTGCCCTTCCCGCTCGATATCCGGGCGCTGCAGGCCGCCTGGAAGCTCATGTTCCTTTCAAACAGCCGCTATCAGCCCGATGCCACCAAGAGCGCGGAATGGAATCGCGGCGCTTATCTCGCCGAAGGGCTGAGCCATTGTGGCGGCTGTCATACGCCGCGCAATTTTCTTGGGGCTGAGGAGTCCTCCGCTACATATGCCGGTGCGCTGGTCGACGGCTGGATAGCTCCGGCCTTGACCGACGCGAACCCTGCCCCGGTACCGTGGTCGCAGACAGACCTCTTCCGCTATCTGCGAACCGGCTCGAGTGCTCTGCATGGTACTGCGGCGGGTTCAATGTCCGCGGTGGTACACGACGGGCTTGCGAAGCTGCCGGATTCCGATATCGAAGCGATTGCAACATATTTTGCCGATATCAACCGATCGGCTAGCCGTACCGGCGGCCCCGAAACGGCGGTCATCGCCAAGGCGATCAGCACATCCGGTCTCGGAATTCGGCAGGAGTCGGACCCGGCGGCCCGGGGTTATATCGCTGCCTGCGGTTACTGTCACTACAACAGCGGAGCGACACCACTCGAGGTCCGGCCCGAGCTAGCCCTCAATACCGCGCTGAATTTACCTCAGCCTACCAACTTTATTCGGGCTGTCCTGGATGGTATCGGAATCCGGGACGGTATGCCCGGAGTGATGATGCCGGGCTTCGCCAGCGGGCTCAGCGATGCCGATATCGCACAAATGGCCGCATACCTGCGGCGCACGCGCACAGATCTTCCAGCCTGGACAAACCTCGCAGACCAAGTGGCAGCGATCCGCCGGGAGCGAACGGCGCCACAATGAGCATCCTCTTCGGAGCAGTCTGATCATGACCACGTTCGAACTCAACGGCCGCACCGTTTCAGTCGATGTTGCCGAGGACGTGCCGCTGCTGTGGGTCATCCGCGACGAAATCGGGTTGAAGGGAACAAAATTCGGCTGCGGCATCGGCATGTGCGGAGCGTGTACTGTGCACGTCGAGGGACGCGCGATCCGTTCCTGCATCACGCCACTTGGAATGGTGGCAGCCGCAGCGGTCACAACGATCGAGGGGCTTGACCCCGACGGTCGGCATCCGTTGCAGCGAGCCTGGATCGAGACGCAGGCGCCGCAATGCGGCTATTGCCAGTCCGGACAAATCATGCAGGCCGCAACCCTGCTCAAGGATTTTCCCGACCCGACAGACAGAGACATTGACGCCGTCATGGGCGGCAACCTGTGCAGATGCATGGCTTATATCCGCATCCGGCGGGCGATCAAGCTCGCTGCGGCCGAAATCCGAGGCACGCATGCATAAGCTGCTTGCAAGCCCCATGGTGACGCGAAACGCCTTATCCCGTCGCAGCTTCCTGATCGGCGCGGCAGGCGCGAGCGTTCTGTTTGGGTTCCCGCGTACCGGCTTTACAGCCGCCGATGCTGTTTCGACCCCTCCGGCCGCACTGTTCGAGCCGACGATCTGGTATCGCGTCGATCGCAGCGGCGTCGTCACCGTTTCGATCATCAAGGCCGAGATGGGCCAGCATATCGGCACGGCCCTTGCGCGCATCTTGGCCGACGAACTCGAAGTAGACTGGGAAAAGGTGCGGCTCGATTATGTTGATACCGATCCCAAATGGGGTTTGATGCTGACTGGCGCGAGTTGGTCGGTGTGGCAGACTTTCATGCCGTTCAGCCAGGCCGGCGCTGCTGGCCGCATCGCTCTGCTCGAAGAGGGCGCCAAGCTTCTCAACGCAAACAAGACAATGTGCAGTGCGCGCAGTGGCGCCGTCAGCGCCGGCGATCGCTCAATTTCATTTGGTGATATCGTCGCACGCGGCTCGTTGACACGCAGCTTCACTGCCGACCAGTTGAAGGCAATGCCGATCAAGAAACCGGCCGAGCGGCGTCTGATCGGTCACAACACCCAGGCCATCGACATTCCGGGGAAGACCAACGGAACCGCGCGCTATGGCATTGATGCCCAAGTCGACGGCATGGTCTACGCGCGCCCGAAGATCCCACCGACACGCAATGGCTCCAAGGTGGTCTCGATCGACGATTCCGCCGCGAAATCGGTAAAGGGGTATATCAAGACCATCGCGCTCGACGACCCGTCCGATACGGTGCCGGGATGGGTCATGGTCTTTGCCGATTCGTTTTTCGCTGCCGACCGAGCTGCCGACAAGGTGAAGGTGGAATGGATTCCCGGTGATGCGGTGAATGTCTCCGAGCAGGATTTGCAGGATTACGGCGCGAAGCTCATCGCCGACCGCAGCGGCGGATCACTGTTGGTCGACGATCCAGGTGTCGAGGCTGCCTTCGCTGTTGCCAAGTCGAGCTTGGAGCGAACCTACACGACGAGCAGCGCACTGCATTTCCAATTGGAGCCGGTCAATGCGCTCGCCTTCGAGAAGGACGGCATTTTCGAGATCCACACGGGGAATCAATGGCAATCGCTGATGCTGCCTGTGCTGGCAAAAGCGCTGGCTGTCGGCGAGGACAAGGTCATCATGCGCACTTATCTGCTCGGCGGCGGCTTCGGGCGGCGGCTCAACGGCGACTACGCCGTGCCCGCAGCACTTGCCGCCAAAGCCATCGGCAAGCCGGTCAAAATGGTCTGCACGCGGGCCGACGACATGCTGTTCGACTCGTTCCGCTCGCCGTCGATCCAGACATTGCGCATGGCTTTTGTTGAAGGCGGCAAAGTAACAGCCATGGAGCATCATGCTGCCGCTGGCTGGCCGACGCAGATCGCAATGCCGAGCTTTATGCCGAAGGGTGTCAACAACATACCCTTCGATCAATTCTCGATCTGGGGGGCCGATCACTGGTACAATGTCGGAGCGCAAAGGCTTCGCGCTCTCTCAAATGATCTCGCCAACCGTGCCTTCCGGCCGGGTTATCTGCGCTCGGTCGGCTCGGGCTGGACCAATTGGGCGGTCGAGAGCTTCATGGACGAAGCGGCTCACGCGGCTAGTGTCGACCCTGTCGCATTCCGCCTCAGCCTGCTTGACGGTTCCGGCCGGAATGCGGGCACGACGCCGAACTCCGTCGGCGGCGCACTGCGGCAGGCCGCGGTCGTCAAACGCGCAGCGGAGAAAGCCGGCTGGGGCAGCACGATGCCAAAGGATACGGGCCTCGGCATCGCGACAACCTTCGGCCAGGAACGCACGATGCCGACATGGCTCGCCTGCGTGGCCCGCGTCCGCGTCGGTCGGGCGCGCGGAAATGTGACTTTGGAGAAGCTCACCATTGTCGTCGACGCCGGGACCATCGTTCATCCGGACGGCGCCCTGGCGCAAGTCGAAGGCGCCGCGTTGTGGGGTGCCAGTTTGGCGCTGCACGAAGGCTCGGAATTCGTGAATGGCCGGGTGAAGGACACCAATCTCGATACCTACACGCCATTGCGTATGGGCGACGTGCCGGAGATGGAGATCGAATTCATGCCCAGCACCGAAGTGCCGACAGGGCTTGGCGAGCCCGCGACCACCGTTGTCGGCCCGGCGATCGGAAACGCTGTATTTGCCGCGGCCGGTGCACGCCTGCGCCATTTGCCGATCCGGCCGGACGCAGTTCTGCGGGCTCTGAAGACAACGAGTTAATCGTGTGGGCCCACCCGTTTCGCGGCGATGTTTGCGGCTGTGGAGCCTAGCATGCCCTTGGGCGCGCACCTACTCTTAGAAAGATCTCGCCGTTGTCCCGGTCAGGATGTCGGCTAAGACCTGGATGCCATGGCGGCGCCTGAACCCCAACCGGTAATCCGATCTACCGAGCCGGTGCCGGGGCCCTTGATACCTGCACCGAGCAGCTGGGCCTAGCGGCTACGTCGGCGGGTCGGCGGCGCTCCCGTTACGGTCGCTATCCTGTTGCTGGCCGGCGTGGTGGTGGCGCTGTTCATCACCCGGTGGGAGACATGGGTCGGCGCAAGTGTTCGGCAGATCACGGACGATGCCTATGTCCGCAGCGACATGACGCCGCTCAGCGCCAAGATCGAGGGCTATGTGCGCCGGGTGCCGGTCAATGATTTTCAGCAGGTGAAGGCGGGCGATCTGCTAATCGAAATCGAGGACGACGACTACCGGGCCCGAGCCGACCAAGCCGAGGCCGAACTCGCCGGTGCCGAAGCGGCGATCGAGAATTTGAAGTCGCGCAAGGCGCTGCAGCAATCCCAGATCGCCGAGGCTCAGGATGCGATCAACGCGACCCAGGCCGATGTCGATCGCACCCAAAAGGAGGCGGTGCGCCAGCAGAAGTTGCTCGCCTATACCTTCGGCACGCCGCAAAAGGTCGAGCAGGCGGTTGCCGACGAAAAGCGGTTCGAGGCGAATCTGGCGCGCAACGAAGCCGCGCTCGCTGCCGCACAACGGCAGATGGCGGTGCTCGATACCGAGGAAGGCCAGCTGCGTGCAGCGGCCAAAGCAAAGAGGGCGGCGTTCGACCTGGCCAAGATCGAGCTCGGCTATACTCGCATCGCCGCGCCGATCGATGGCATGGTCAGCGAACGCGGCGTCCGCGCCGGGCAGTACGTCCGCGATGGGACGCAGGTCATCTCGGTTGTACCGCTCCACAACGTCTGGGCCATCGCCAATTACAAGGAAACCCAGCTGACCCATGTCAAAGTCGGGCAGCGGGCGGAAATCACGATCGACACCTTTCCGGGCCTCGTGGTCACCGGGCGCGTCGACAGCATTTCGCCGGCCAGCGGTTCGCAATTCACCTTGCTACCGCCTGACAACGCGACGGGCAATTTCACCAAGGTCGTGCAGCGCATTCCGGTCAAAATTACGCTCGACCAGAGCCACCCGCTCGAAGGGCAGTTGCGCCCTGGCATGTCGGTGATCGCTACGATCCACACCGATACCGGCCGCGAAGCGCCGTGAGCGCGATCGCGCCGCCAGTCGCGGCCGCGGCGTTGTCCCCCGCGCCGCGCCCGGCGCATTGTCAGAGGCCTTTGCTCGGCGTCTTTGCGGTGTTGTTCGGCGCCTTTCTGTCGAGCCTCAACACCCGCCTGACGACTTTCGGTCTCGCCGATATCCGGGGCGGCATGGGGCTGGGCTTCGATGAGGGTTCCTGGCTGACGACGGTGTTTGGCGCCTCTCAGATGGTGGTGGCGCCAAGTGCAGCTTGGCTGAGCACCGTGGTCGGAACACGCCGGTTTTTGTTGTGGACGAGCGTGATTTTCGCTTTGACGTCGTTTGTGGTCCCGTTGACGCGGGATTACGGCACGATCATCGCGCTGCAGGTGGTACGCGGGCTCGCCGTCGGCGCCTTCATCCCTGCATCTCTCGGATTCATTTTGCGCAGCCTGACGCCGCGATGGTGGATCTGGGGGCTCGCGGCCTACGCTTTCCGCTTCGTATTCTCGCAGAACATCGCGGGATCACTCGAAGCCTTCTATTCGGAAAGCGGTGCCTGGCAATGGGTCTTCTGGCAAAACGCCCTCCTCACGCCAGTCATGACCGCGCTCGTGTGGTACGCCATGCCGCGCGAGGGGATCAATCGCACCTTGTTGGGCCAGACCGATTGGCGTGGGATCGTGCTGGTCGGAATCGGCCTCGGTATGATCTACGCCGGCCTCGACCAGGGCAACCGCCTCGATTGGCTCAATCGGGTGTGGTTAGCGGGCTGTTCGTCGCCGGCAGCTTGTTGGTGATCGCATTTGTCGCGACCGAGCTGACGGCTGAGCACCCGCTGATCCGGCTGCGGGTGGTGGCCGAGCGCAACGTCTGGCTTTCGGCCGTGCTGATCTCGATTTACGGCTTCGGGGTGATGGCGACGGCCTTTGTGCTGCCCGACTATCTGACACGGGTGCAGGGACTGCGCGATCTGCAGATCGGCGACGTGTTGAATTGGATTGCGCTGCCGCAGTTTGTTTTTGTGCCTCTAGCTGCTCTCCTGCTGCGCCGCACCGACGCGCGGATATTGGTGGCGATTGGCTTCGCACTAATCGCGTGCGCCGCTTGGCTCAACACCGGGCTCACCCATGACTGGGCAGGCGGCGACTTCCTTCCTGCCGCGATCATCGGGGCCGTCGGGCTCGCCTTTGGCATCACCGCCCTGGTCGTCTTCGGCGTTGCGAACATCACCCCCGCTGAGGCGCCGACGATCGCCGCGGTGATCCAGATCGGCCGGCTCTTCGGCAACGAGATTGGCACTGCCTTTATCCAGACCTTTGTGCGGGTCCGCGAGCAGGTCTACTCCAACCTGACCGGATTGCACTTCATCGCCGGCTCACACCGGTCCGACACTGCGATCGCGACGGCGACGGCGTTATTCGCGGCGCGCCCGATCGGTGCGGGGTACCCGGCACTGCAAGGCCTCGCCGGGATCAGCAGCCTGATCCGGCGCGAGGCCTATGTCCTCGGCTATATCGACGGGTTCTGGATCATCGCCTGGGTAATGACCGCCGGCATCTTGCTGCTGCTGTTGCTGCGGCCGCCGCCGCCCAATCCGCTGACCCCACCGCGCAGCGACCTATGACAGAATGCCGCTGTCCGGATGCGCGGGGGGCGACCTGATCGCTGTCAGCCGCTTTATGGCTGATACCGATAATAAAGATAGGAGGGCAACCAGCGAACGGCCGCTATCGGCGCGTCTCGCCCATTGCCCCGCGTCCTCCGGAAGGTCCCTTGACTGCATTGACAGCGGACGCTCAACAGTGGTGGCGGGAACGCGTCCTGATGCCCTAACAGGGTGCGGAAAAAGTCACGATTTGGAAAAAACGGTCATGAAATGGGCTCAACAACGGAATTTCGACACTCTGTGCCTGGCCCTCCTTCGCCGACCAGCCCTACATCACCAACTACCGGATCTACGACGACCGTGTCGGCGAGACCACCCGCTTCACCTACCGCCCCGACCACGAGTGGTACTGGTTCCCGCAGCAGAAGCCGACCGAGGTCTCGATGCTCAAATGCTATGACTCGGTGACCGACGGCTCCGTCTCGCGCTGGTCGTTTCACACGGCCTGTATCGACCCGACCGCGCCCGCCAATGCGCGATGCCGCAAGAACGTCGTCGTCCGGTCCTTTGTCTTCTTCTAGGAAGATAGGAAGAGGCAGCGGGCAGGGGAGCCGACATCGGTCTCGTGATACTTGACGATCGGGTGACCACTTAGGGTTGCCAAGCCGCCGTCGAAGTGTCCGTGAACTTCCGCTTCTGGGATTACCTGAACGGGCTGCTGATTGCCGACTTGGGTCGAAATCCCGGCGCTCGGTCTCTGTCCCGCGAGCGGCCCGAATCGGCACAACCTCACCGTTCACCAGGCGTTGACGAAGGCCGGGTCGCCGCGCCTTTCCGGACCTTCATCGCCGTCATCCCGGTGTTATAACCTACACAACTGGCAAGTCGCCTGTGGGCAAGCTGGATGGAGGTGACGGTGATGACGGTGGCCAGGGTTTCGGTGAGGTTCTCGAAGTCCTTGGCGAGACGCCGGTTCCGCCCGAGCCAGGAGAAGGTTCGCTCAACCACCCCAGCGGCGCGGCAGGACGACGAAGCCGTTCATGGCGTCGCTCCGCCTAACGATCTCCATGCGAAGCGGCGGTACTTTTGCCACCGCAGCTTCAACCTGCCACGCGTTGCAGCCGCCATCGGCCCAGATCGGTTCGAGCCACGCGAGATGCCGCCGGCGACGCGATCGCGCGTGATGGGGATCGTGACCATGTGCATCGGTACCGGGCCGGTCGGTGTGATGGCCATCGGCATCCTGTCGGGATAAGTCGGCCCCCGGTAGCGGTCCTGATTATGGCTGGCCTGGGGCTCTGCGGATTGAGCTTGGATTGGGGGAAACGGATCAAGGCGGATCACGGCAACGACTGAAAGAGGAGGACGCAATGGCCGAAGGAGCGGACCTATTCGAGATAATGCACACGACCCGCGCCATGCGGCGGCTCAAGCCCGACCCGGTGCCCGATGAGTCGATCCGGAAGATCCTGTTGGCGGGTCAAGCGGCCGCGAGCGGCGGCAACACCCAGCCCTGGCGCTTTTTGGTCTTGAAGGACCAGAAAATCAAAAAGGCGGTGCAGGTCTATTACAAGCGGGCCTTCGACGAGGTGATCGGACCGCGCTACGCGAGCAGCCCGCCACCACCGGGGTCGGACGCGGCCCGCCATAAGCGTCAGCTTGCGGCCGTCGAATACCTGACCGATCACTACCACGAGGCGCCGGTGTGGATCGTCGCCTGTCTCGAAGACGGCCCCAATCCGACACGGTCGGCCGGCTCCTCGATCTACCCCGCCGTGCAGAACATGCTGCTGGCGGCGCGTGCACTGGGACTCCTCTCGACGCTGACGACGCGGCACATCACCTATGAAAAGGAAGTCGATGCCGCGATGGGCATCCCGCCCGGGTTTCACTCCTACGCTATCCTGCCGGTCGGCTACCCCATGGGACGCTTTGGGCCCGTCGGCCGCGGGCCGCTGGCCGACGTCGTCTATCTCGACCGGTGGGGAAAGCCCTACCCGGGCATATGATCGAGGCTACTTTTGCCGCCGCCGCGGCAGCCGCAGAAAGCAAGGGAGAGCACCCGATGACCCAGGAGCTCCGTGACAAGGCCCGTGTGCTCGGGCTCGACCGTCTGACCGAAGAACACCTCGCGCAATTCGAGCGGGCGACGACCGCTATAGACCGTCACCTGAAACGCCTGCCGCGCGACTTACAGCCGGCGCAGGAGCCGGCACATGTCTACCGGGCGAAGCGGGATGCGCCATGAGCGGCGACCTCGCCTATCTCGGGCTCGCCGAGGCCCCG
>Ga0306920_100011297_pt1 | contig 12044 bp, 13 predicted proteins | sample flu12Cox44000170_FD_204666 | JGI IMG/M metagenome (GOLD analysis project Ga0306920, IMG submission 204666) | Lab enrichment of tropical soil microbial communities from Luquillo Experimental Forest, Puerto Rico - flux4day.12C.oxic.44.000.170 (v2)... | ecosystem: Environmental > Terrestrial >...
CCCTCGAATCGGCGGGAGTCCTCTTAAGAATCCACTATTTGCAGCTTTGCAAGCCCCCTCTGCTCAGATCAAATGCGATTCCCCTGCATTTTGGGGGAGAGAAAGTGGAGTTATCTTTCGACTTCTTGAGATAGCCGCCATCGCTCTCGGTTCGTCTCACGCCAGGCTTGCGTCTTGACCTTGCGCTAGTCCCGACACTCGCCGGAGCGATACGACACTGTCCTGCGCGCTCACTCACCGCGCCTTCTAACCTAATGCCGTACCTCGAGGAGTTCCTCTCCCTCATGCCAGGCAAATTGGAATAGTCGCCGCTCTCGTCCGTTCTGGTTGTAGTCCGCCGTCTCTTCTCCTCGACGGGCTCATCATGCAGGCGTTCTAGCCCTGGCAACGACGAGGCCTACGGTCCACACAATGAATAAGTAGAGGTAACTCTTGCCAAAGAATTCTCGGATGCTCTCGTCGGTGATGACAAATGCAGCGACCAGGCAATGCCCCGATGCGAGCAACATGACGTTCAAAGCGGTCCCTACCCACCGAAGCGCGATCTCGTAATTCATTCGCGCACCTCGCTGCGCTATTGGCATGCGTCGAACCAGTCTTTGCCCTCGACCCAGTGCCGGACCCAGCCGGCGAAGCCGGTGAGCGCATCATTTTGGTCGCTAGGGTGGGGGCGTCGACAAGATCGCGGAATTCGATTTCCGCGGTAAAACGCACCCACTCATGGTCGCTCGCCGCCTGCGGCGGGAGAAACCTCGTAGATTGCCCACACGCCGCGCCTCGCCGACATCACCTTCATGTTGACGAAATCGCCGAGCGACACCGCATCCGCGTCCCCGCTCGGCTCGAGCGGCTTGATGCCCCACTTGGCCGCACCATCGCGCGCGGCCGTGCGCACTGCGATCTCGAATGCGATCGTGCTCGAATCCACCTCATGGTAAGCCCCGTCGAATAGCATCACCTTGGTGTCCACCATCGGCAAGCCGATGAGCACGCTGTCAGGCCGTTATGAGAGGCGCTTCTCCGCAGATTTCATTTTCGTCGGGTTACGGACCCCATAGACGCTCGCCAGCGATGAAGTCTGGCTCAAGACACATCGCCTCGCTGGCAAACTGGTCGTCATCGCCGGCGTTGGTCTACTCGTCTCCACTCCGATAGGCGGAGGCGGCGGCCAGATACCGCTGCTTGTGGCCTAGAGGTCGGTGGCGGAATCCCGGTCGTCTACTCGTACCTGCTCTATCGGCGTATCGAAGGGTTCAAGACTGAACCCTCGGGCGAAGACACGTCGCACGGCTCCGCCTGAGGGATCTTTTGACACACACGCGATACTTGCAGCGTCAAATCATGCCGATTCAAAATAGGAAAGGTTTCGCATACGGATATCCGCAAACTTACCCGATTGCAGGCGAAATGCTCTCTATCACTGGCTATACTTGGGTCGTACGGAGCTTCGGCCGCGTGTACGCCCAGCAGGGACACGGTCATTGCGAACTCATTAGGGCCGCGTGCCTGAATGCGGGCTTTGCGCGCGGGTGGCCTTCTTGATGGACTTAAGCCACCCACAGAGCTCGCGCCCGACCGCGTAGGACCGCCAAAGAGGTCCCCAACCCTGGGGCGAAGTCGCGGATTGTCCCGGTCGAGCGGCTCAGATGATCGATCGCCTCGTCCGAAGCACCCTTTAGCCATCGGCCCCTTTTCCGATAACTTGGGTGCAGGATATAGGCTGCCAACTGCACGGCCGGCGGCTTTCAACAGTAACGCTGGGTAATTCGCGTATCAGCGATCGAACCGTCGGGACCGGTGGCGCCATTTCGCGCCAGGCACGGGGAACATCGCAGGGTTTGGTCGCTTGACGGCCATTGATGTCATTGCCTTCAGGAGGTGTTCTCGCTGTCCGGAATAACCTCGATTTCTTCGTCAGGTCCCGCGATGCATTGATGGTGGACCAAAGCAACCCTCTGTTCCCCGAGGTATCCCGACGTATCCTACGGGCCAAACCCGGGCATGGCATCGGCGCGCTTGGCCCGTCTTTCATGGCCCTTCCCGACCGCTGACGAGACTCGATGAATGCTGGTATGATGGCAACATGACCAAACAAACTCATGAGAGCGGGGGCAAAGTGCTTCCGACACTGCGGGAGGTGATTGAAGGTGCGCTGGGCTTCCAGCTACCGCCTCTTCCGGCGCCACCTCTGACGGTCAAGAACCTGGACAAGGTCTGCGCAGCGCTCCTCGACGTGCCACGGGCGCATGTTGAAGGGTACGCCGCAAGCATCGGCAGACCGGAACAGGGCGAGAAGGTAAGCTCGGTTTTTGTCGATGCGATACGGCGCCAGCTTGGGGGCGCCTCAAACGAGAAGATCGCTTCAGTCGTAGATGGATTGGTGGCAGATTACATTGAGAAGCGCAACCGACGAACCCGCGTGCTTGAGATCGCAGCTCAAGAAATTACGCTGGGCCCCCCAAGCCCAGACGCGAATGCATTGCTCGACGACGACTGGTTGGCATTTTTCAAGGGCAAAGTGGATCAGCTTGGTACCGAGGAAGCCAAATTACTGTTCGGCAAAGTCCTAGCCGGAGAAATCAAACAGCCCGGCTCCTTTTCAAAGAGATCGGTCGGTATATTGGCCGAGATGGGTCCGGTCGTGGGCCGACTATTTGACTCGCTTTGCAACATCAGCATCGTCATCTCCAAGCAGCATGTGCGAGTGGCGACGCTTGGCGTCGGTGACGTGGGGGAAAATAGTCTGGAAGAATTTGGGCTACCGTTCGAAGCCCTTAATCATCTCATTGAGGCGGGGCTTATATTTTCCGAGTATGATACTTTTATTGGTATGCCACTCGCCGCGGTGGGACAACCATTTGACCTCGGCGGCACCTACTACCGGCTGCAAGTAACTGAGACGAAGAAGACAGAGTTGGATACCGATGAGAAACGCACGGCGGCCTTAGCCGCGGTACCGGGCGTAACACTGAGCGCAACGGGCAGAGAGCTAAGGGCAATAGTGGCAAAGAAGACGGTCCATGCATACGTCGAGAAGCTGGCAAGAGGCTTTGCCGAACGAGGCTTTGACCTACAAACAGCTTAGCCCGCAAGCCGTCGAGAGCTCCCGCGCGCGATCGTCGGAGGCCGACCCGTCGAAGCTCACTAGCACAGCGAAACGGCGTCGGCGGCATGAAGCATTGAATACGGGCGAGATTTTGGGGATTATCTGCTCACCTTCTAGCTGTGGAGGTCATTGAGAGTCTGCATGAGGTCCGGGGTGTTTCGTCCCCTGCGGAGCCCTCGGGCTCCTCGTGAGGGAACCGATTTTCAAGTTCAAGCTCCTTTCGCAAAGGTGTGAGGCTGTTGTATTGCCCGTTGCGTGGGGTTGGGATGCCGTCAGGAGTCGTTACCGCCTTCCTCCCAGTGCCGGTGTGGGACAATCAAGATCTGAACAGGCCCTTCTTGCCGTAGCCGCGACAGCGCGAAGGTTATTGTGAAGGATCACTTCTTCCGCGACGTCCTGCGCTAGAGTTTCCCTCCCTCCGACAGGAAGTTGTTTTACGGGTCGAAGAAGAGGAGAGCGGCGCATACGTTTCTTATTCTGTTCCGCTCTCAGCAAGCCACTTTGTATTTGTCGTGACACTAGCGGGCCTACGCGACCTCAATCGTCAACGCATTCACGGAGTCGTAGGAAGTATCCGAACATCCCGAGCATACCATCTAGAGCCACGATCGGATCCGGTCTATCTGAGTTCATCGTCCAAACTGCGCGAGCCGGTTGATGACGACCGCCGGCTCCGGCACATGACTCCAAACCCGGTGGCTCCAACGCCCGAGTCGAGCGTAAGCGGAGCGCCCCAATAGCAACCACGGGGGTGGAGTGCAAAACCACGCAGACGCCGATGAGCTGGACTTATTGCACCACTGTGGGCGCTGCAGCCGCTACCCGCACACCCAAAATTACGGTCTGACCCCCGGGGTCTCCATCGGCATGCCGCGGGCGCGCCACATGAGAAACGTCTCCAGCGCCACGTACTCAGGCGCACCATAGGGATAGATCTCGGCGCGTATGCCGATCAGGCAGTTGCGCAGGCGGCGTTGCAGCGACCCCAGCGTTTGCCATTCGAGCCGATAGAGCGGGTAACCGGTCGGATGGCCCTGCGGGACGGGAATGCCGGCGAGCTTCTGGCCCCAGTTGTCATCGTGGCAGTGCGTACAGGCGAGGTTGAGCTGACCCTGACGCCGCTCGAAGATGGCCCGTCCCGCGGTGATGAAGGGCTCAAGCCTCGCGTCGGCACTCTCGATGGCCATCCCACGCGACTGGCGCCCGATATAAGCGGTGAGGGCGAGGAGTTCCTTGCTCTCGAAGGCGAGAGCGGGTGCCTGCTGATGTTCGGTGCGGCAGATATTGATGCGGGTCTCCAAGTCTACCGGCGCACCGCGCTTACTATCGAAAGCCGGATAGCGTGCGGCGACGCCGTTCATCGCATTTGGCGCATCGCCGTGGCAGTCGGCACAGGATCGCCCAGTCGTGCCGACCTTAGCACGCCAGGCTGCGTGACCTTCGAGTACCCACAGCATGCCGGGATTGGCTGTATCCTCGTCTTGCATCGCCCTGGTGTCGGCGCTCATCTGCTCATAGGTGGACTTGCGTTTGTCTGGGGGAATGTCGCGCGTGACAACTGGAATAGTGGTAACGAGGAACGCAGCTATGATCGTCGTGGTGGTTAGTGAAAGACAAAAGACGCGCCCAGGCGAGCGGTGGGAACCGTTGAATGCCCCATTCCTCATTCTACGATGATCTTGGCTTGCTCGGTGGCCACAAATCCATTGTCACCGGTCCACTTGAACTCGATGGTGCCGCTGACGGTAGCGATTGTGTAGAAAGTGATGAACGGATTGGCAGCGATCGCGGGAAAGAGCTGGGCGCTGAAGATCTCCTCGCCGTTATAGCTCGCGACGAAATGCGTGACGATGTCGCGCGGGATGGGCACGCCCGTCTCAGAGTGGCGAAAGCCGGTCTCCATCTGGTGCGAGATAAGGGTCTTGATGGCGATGATCTCGCCGCGTTTGGCTTTGGGCGGAACATTGATAAGGGCGCTTGCCATCAGATCAGGTTCTCCAGGCAGGCGCCGAGCGTGATGATGACGCTGACACTATCCGACCAGAAGGACCCGTCGGCCATCTCGCCGATCGCCACGACCGTCTGGGAATCTGTGAGGCGAATACGGGTGGCAATGCTGGCGCGCCCGGTACGAGGGCCGAGCCTGGCGCTTATCACGTTGGGCTGCGGATTCTTCTCGTTGAATACGTGGATAGCCTTGACGTAATCCTCAGTCGTCATCGGGCTCTCGACCGAAACCGTGCACGGGACGGTATTGCCGTTCTCCACGAGAGGCGGGATCTCGATCTTTACCCTTCCGACATTAAGCTTCACGTCACCGATCACATTGGCGATCGCCGCCCGCATGTCGGCGGGAGTGGCCGTGGCGCGATGTAAGGAAAGGATTGGCAGCGCCGCGCCCGCGGCGAGCGCGCCGCGCAGGGTGTCGCGACGCGTGGCGAGCCTGTTGCTGTTGCGTTGCGGCTGGTGCATCGCGCCAACTACTCCCGCAGGGTTTCCAGAAATGCCACCACATCCTCGATCTGCTCTGCCGTCAAGATCGGCCTGCCGCGGAACACGGGAGCAACACGTGTGAGGCCATCGATCCGGTAGTAGGGAGGCATGATGGTGTCGGGATTGATCTGACCCGCATCGACGATCCGCAGGCGTAACTGCCCCACCGAGGAACGCGAGCCGGCGCCCATGAGATCCGGGGCCAGTGTGCCTTGCAGTGTCTCCTCCGGGAAGGGACCGGAATGGCACAGAAGGCATAGGCCGACCTGCCGGTTGGTCACGATGGCGCGGCCGCGCACCGGATCGCCTTTCTGGCCGGTGAGCGACGCGGGAATGGTGTCTCCTACTACACTATAGGCTCTAAACGACTCCTGCGCCGCAGGCGCGCCCGGCCGTACCAGAAGAAGGGCGACGAAGGCGAGGACGCACCTGACCATCTGCGTACAGCCACTCAACCGAAGACCTCGCCGGTGATGGTGTTGAACCATCCTTCGGCGAACAGCGCCTCCTGTGCGCGCACCCAACGCGGCGCATCGATTGGGCTGACGCCGCCTGCCCCTTGGACGTCCGTCAACACGCCGTTGAGCGGAACGTAGACACCGGCGACGGTGATACCGTAATTGGGGCCGACGATGCTGTAGCAGGTGTTGATGAGCTTGGGTTGGCTCGGCGGCTCGCCCGCCAGCAGCTTGGCGATGGCGGCGGCACACACCTTCGCCTGTGCATTGGCGGCGAATGCCGATTTGGGCATGCCGCCGGCGATCGTTGCATCGCCCAGCACGTGGATGTTGGGCACGAGCTTGGATTCGAAGGTCACAGGGTCGATCGGGCACCAGCCCGTATTGTCCGCAACCCCGGCAAGCCGGGCGATGTGTCCGGCCTTCTGCGGCGGGATGACGTTCGCCACCGTCGCCTTGAACTTGGCGAAGTCGGTGGTAAGCGTCATTTCCGAGGGATCGACCGAGGTGACCTTGCCACCCTTGGACAGCGCCACCCATTCGAGATGTTCGGGGTAGAGTTCTTTCCAGGCATTCTGGAACAGCCGCTGCTTGGAGAAGGTATCCTTGGCGTCGAGCAGGAGGAGCTTTGATCGGGATTTGCTAGTCTTGAGGTAGTTGGCGATCAAGCTCGCCCGTTCGTAGGGGCCCGGAGGGCAGCGAAATGGATTGGCTGGCGCCGACATAACGACAACGCCTCCGTCCTCCATGGCTTCGAGTTGACGTCGCAGGAGGAGGGTTTGCTCGCCCGCCTTCCAGGCATGGGGCATTGTTGTGGCCGCCGCTTCCGTGTATCCCGGCAGCCCATTCCAGTCGAGGTCAATGCCGGGCGCAACGACCAGGCGGTCGTAGCTTAGCGTGGAACCGCTCGCGAGTGCGACGTTACGGGTTTGGGGCTCAACTCGGGTGCCGGTTGTGAGTGCGATCTCGATGCCATCCGCGGCAACGTTGTCGTACCCGAACTGCTGCTGATTGAGATTGCGTAGGCCGCCGATCACCAGATTGCTGAAGGGGCAGGCTGTAAATGTGCGGTTTGCTTCGACCAATGTGACGACGATCCGCGGGTCGGCCTTCTTGAGCGCACGCGCGACGCTGGCCCCGGAAAAGCCGCCGCCGATGACGACAACGCGCGGCGCGGCTTGCGCGAGCGCGGGGGCCGTCACCAGCCCGGATACAGCCGCTGCTGAAGCAGCGGACGCAAGGAATTCACGGCGGGTAGAACAGTAGGCCGTCATGGCTCGCCTGTGTTCATTTCTGCTGGGCGTACCAAGCAGCAATGGCCTCGATCTCGGCATCGGTGAAACCCTTGACGATGCGATCCATCACAGTCGCGGGCTTCTGCCCTGACTTGAATGCCTGCATCTGGGCGACGATGTCGGCGGCTTGGCGGCCGGCGAGCGGCGGCACGGCCGTGTCGACCCGTCTGGCCGCATGACATCCCGAGCAAGAGGATGCGCCGGATGGAGCCTCGGGCGATGCAGCCGATGTCTTGTCGGCCGTTGCCGCTACCGCAAGAATGCAAAGCCATGCTCGCAGGGCACCCATTTCATCACCTGGAAACGAAGAAGCTGGCGAAGGGCGGTCAGAAACCGCCCATTTCGCACTCATGCCGTCATGGCGATCTTGTGGTTCTTGAGCGGGAACGAACGGATGCGCTTGCCGGTTGCCTTGAAATAAGCGTTGAGCACCGCTGGTGCAGCCACGCAGATGGTCGGCTCGCCAACGCCGCCCCATGGATCCTTGCCACCCGAGGGCATGATGATCGATTCTACCTTTGGCATATCGGCAATCCGCATCGAGTCGTAACTGTCGAAGTTGGTTTGTTCGATGGCCCCCTCCTTGACGGTGCACTCCTGGAAGAACAAAGCGGAGAGCCCGTACACAAATGAACCGGCGACCTGGCGGTCGATCTGCGCCGGGTTGACGGCGTAGGTCGGATCCGTGGCTGCCACAATGCGGTGGATCTTGATCTTGTTGCCCCTGTCTTCGACAGAGATTTCCGCGGCCGCAGCCACGTAGGCGTTGAACGCCTTCATGTGGGCGAGCCCGCGGTAGACGCCGGTTGTTGCCGGCGTGCTCCAGCCGATGCGCTCGGCTACCGCATTGAGGACCGCAAGGTTGCGCGGATGCTTGCCCAGCAGCTTGCGGCGGAAGTCCAGTTCGTCTTGGCCGACGGCCTGGGCAAGCTCATCCATGAAGCACTCGATGAAGATGCAGTTCTGGTTGATGTTAACGCCTCGCCAGAACCCCGGCAGGATATGCGGGTTGCGCATGGAGTGGTCGATCAGGAGGTTGTCAATCGTGTAGCTGAAGGCGTGCTCCTGCCCCTGACGCATCAGACCTTGGAAGGTGAGTGGATCCATGCCCTGCTGCAGGTTTTGCGGGAACACGGAGGCGAGGATCGACTGCCCAGAGAGGCGAATGTGCAGGGCGGTGAGGTTGCTGTCCTTATCGAAGCCACCGACGAGCTTGGCCTGCATGACCGGATGGTAGCGCCCATGCGTCATGTCCTCCTCGCGGGTCCATAGGAGCTTGACCGGCGTGCCCGGCATCTCCTTTGCGATCAGCACCGCTTGGGTGACGTAGTCGTGGAAGGCGCCGCGCCTCCCGAAGCCTCCGCCGAGATTGATCTTGTAGACGTCGCACTTGTCGGCGGGCAGGCCGGAGGCGGCCACGGCGGCCGCGAACGCTGCCTCTCCGTTCTGCGTCGGCACCCACACCTCACATTTGTCAGGAGTGTAAAGTGCCGTCGCGTTCATGGGCTCCATGGTGGCGTGATTTTGATAGGGGTAGGAGTACACGGCCTCCACCTTCTTGGCGGCGCTGGCGAGGGCGGCCTTGGCATCGCCATTCGCATTGCCGACAAAGGCTTCGGGGGCATCTAGTCCCTCCTTGAGCCAGGCGGCGATCGTCTCGCTGGAGACCTTGTCCTTGTCGCCTACGTCCCACTCGATCGCAATGGCATCCACGGCTGTCTTGGCTTGCCACCAGGTCTCGGCAACGATGGCCACGCCGGATTCGCCTACCTTGACCACCTTCTTGACGCCCTTCATGCCGGCGGCTTTGGCCGCGTCGAAGCTCTTGACCTTGCCGCCTTGCACCGGGCAATCGCGGATAGCGGCATTGAGCAGGCCGGGAAGCTTGAGATCGGCCCCATAGACCTGCTTACCAATGACCTTATCGGCGGTGTCGAGCCGCTTCAAAGGCTTGCCGGCGATTTTCCAATCCTTCGGATCCTTGAGCGGTACGTCCGTGGGTGGATCGAGCTTGGCAGCGGCCTCGGCTACCTTCCCGTAGGTCGTGTTGCGACCCGATGGCGTGTGCGTGATGGTGCTGTTGGCCACGGCGCATTCGGACACCGGCACCTTCCACTCGTTGGCGGCGGCTTGGATCAGCATCATGCGCGCGGCGGCGCCACCCTTGCGCACGTACTCATGTGACGAGCGAATGCCACGGCTGCCGCCGGTCGAGAAATCGCCCCACACGCGCTTGCGCCTCACACTCTCGCCAGGCGTCGGGTATTCGGTCGTCACCTTCGACCAGTCGGCCTCCAGCTCTTCGGCGACGAGCTGGGCCAACCCGGTGATGGTGCCCTGACCCATCTCTGAGCGCACGACTCGAATGACGATGCTATCGTCCGGCTTGATGACCACCCAGGCGTTTATCTCAGGCGTTACCGCTTGCGCTCGCGCGGCCGTACCCCCTAGCGGAATGTCGAGGCCGAGGGCCAATCCGCCACCGGCAGCGGCGGCACCAATGACGAACGAGCGGCGATTGATTTGCGCAATATGTGTCATGGCAGCTCTCCGTTCACGCGTTGGCCGCCGCGTGGATTGCGGCACGCACCTGCTGGAAGGTGCCGCAGCGACAGATGTTGGTGATCGTGCTGTTGATGTCCGCGTCAGTGGGCTTGGGCTTGTCCTTGAGCAGCGCCGCCACCGCCATGATCATTCCTGACTGGCAGTAACCGCATTGCGGCACATCGTGCTCGATCCAGGCCTTCTGCACCTTGTGCAAGGTGCCACCCTCTGCTAGCCCCTCGATCGTGGTAATCTTCTTGCCCTCGGCGGCGCTCACGGGAAATGAACAGGAGCGCACCCCATCGCCATCGACATGGACCGTGCATGCGCCACACTGGGCGATGCCACAGCCGTACTTTGTGCCGGTCAACCCGATCTGTTCGCGAATAACCCACAGAAGTGGGGTGTCCGGGTCCACTTCAATGGTATGGGATTGCCCGTTGATGACCAGCCGAGCCATTCGCCGCCTCCTACCTTCAATGAGTGATCGCGCATTGCCTCACGAGCAGTAGCGGTTGGCAGTATAGGCTGAATGGTAGTCATAAAAATGACCACGCGAGATGAGGGATCACGGCTCCGCGAGCGATGCGCGCTGAGGGCCACAGTGAACAATTGACACGCTGCCGATGAGCCTCCATGCAGGATGCGCCGCCTTGCATAGATCCATACGCAATGCTGTTGTCGGCATGTTCGCTGCACACCTGAGACCAGATCAGCTGACCCCCTTTGATTGCATTGGCGGACTATCCTTTCATTGATGTCGCGGAACGATTGAGCACTGTTCACTGCACTAACCGCTCGTACGCGGCCAGCACTCCGAGCTCGCGGCCCATTTCCTCAAGGTCGCAGTGCTGCCTCACAACGCGATTGCGGTCGTCAATGACGTAGTAGCGACCTAGGTCCTGCACGGCACGTGTGTTGGGACGCGCGGCCTTCAGAACCTCGGACTCTTTCCAAAGTTTGCGGTTGATACGCTGAACCAACGCCCGTTCGCTGACTGGCACCATGGTCGGTTTCTCCTTCTTGTCCATGGTAGAAATCTCCTAGTCTGTGGATAAGATCATAAGCAGATAAGGTCATAAGCATGTGAGCGGATAAGTCAACAAGCTTGACGACGTTTATCCACACATGCGATAAACGACGCGGGCCCAAACGGTTGGACAGACCCGCGGGAGTCCTGACCTAAACCACGGAGCTAACCCATGGCCAAGGCTACCACTAGGCTACCTTCCCGCCGGCGCACCGCCAAATTGGCGCCCGACAGTTGCATCCCTATTCCCCACGCAGACGGCAATCACTTGATCGTTGATCTTGAGCTGCAGCCAAAGCCCGGGGATAGCGACCAAAAAAGCCTGGAGTTCTAATCACGTAGAAAGGTGCGCAGTATGACGATGCGTTGTCGACCACGACGATTAATGTTTTGTTAGGATCGAACGGTGTAAGCGAGGGGCTCAGGTCGTTGAGCGGCTTCTTCTGCTTCTTCGGCTTGCGCATCGATGGGCTCCATCGGCTGGGTTGATATGCGCGCCGATGGAGCCATCTCTCGGTTAATAATCTGCCGATGGACGCGATGTCATCGCCGCTCGCCCCATAGCATCTTCACACTTTCAGACCTGAGCAATTGCAATAAAATCCGCACGCAGAAGGTCGCTACTCGATCACCTATCAGCGTGTAAGCAGCGTGGGCGGCACAGTCAGGCCGAGGGCCTTAGCCGTCTTGAGATGATCACCAGCTCGAATTTGACCTGGACCGGAAGCTCACTTGGCTTCGCACCCTTGAGGATACGATCGACGTAAGTCGCCCGCGCGCCGAAAATTATCGGCCTGGTCATTTCCGTACGACATCAGCTCGCCAATCTCTGCGAAAAAACGGAACGGGTAGGCGGCCGGAAGACGATGACGAGCCGCCAGCGGCGTAATCTCTACACGGTGGGCGTTCGTGAACGTATCTGGCATCACAGGTAGTCCACCGTTCGGGCTGTGAGTTAGCTCGCACATCAAACCTCTCAGGCTAAGGACATCCGCCAAATTAACTGCTGCGATTTGGTGGTGAACGCGGGCGAATGGTGTAGTTCCAGTCGGGATGGAACGGGTCACCCGAGATGTTGAGCGCTTTCATCTCGGCCTTGCTGATCCTCTTGCCCTTTT
>Ga0306920_100011298_pt1 | contig 12044 bp, 9 predicted proteins | sample flu12Cox44000170_FD_204666 | JGI IMG/M metagenome (GOLD analysis project Ga0306920, IMG submission 204666) | Lab enrichment of tropical soil microbial communities from Luquillo Experimental Forest, Puerto Rico - flux4day.12C.oxic.44.000.170 (v2)... | ecosystem: Environmental > Terrestrial >...
TGGTCGGTGATCCATTCCTCGATCGAGGATTGGAACGTCGTGATGAGGTCGAGCCCGACGGCCCGGGCGGTGGTCTCGGCGCGGATGGCCTCTCCCACCATCAGACGGACGAAGTCCTCGACCTCGAACATCGAGACGAGGATGTCGGCCAGCAGCTGACCCAGCGGCGACTCGATGTCGTCGTACTTCGTCGGGTCGGGGGTGGACGTGTTCACCGGCAGGAACCCCTGCTCCACGAGGACCGCCTCGAGGAGCTCTCGTTTCGAGGGGAAGTAGTGGTACAGCGAGGCGACGTTGAGGTCGCAGGCCGACGCCAGATCGCGCATGCTCGTGCCGTCCACGCCCCGTTGGGACATCAGGCTGAGGGCGATCCGGAGGATCCGCCGCCTCGTGGCCGAACCCTCGCCGCCCCCGGCTGCCGGCCGGGCTCTCCCCGGCGGAGATTTGGCGGTCGAACCCGGCTCTGACGAGGGGGAGTCGCTCGTCGTGTTCATTGGGTTCCTCCGCTCACTGACTTCTGTAAAAGCCCTGGACATGGGCAATTCCAGGCGCACCGACGACCATCTGCAGGCCCATCGTGACCCGCCCCGCAGGTCGACGTCCGAACGTTCGTTTGCTATATATGACACAGGTGTCAGAGACGACCTGTATTCAGGGCACCAACGGTACGGGGTCAGGGGGAAAGATGCCAGGAATTGACACTGCGGCCGACGCAGCGGCCATGCCGTTCGACCCTTACGAGCTGAAGGACATGGTGGGTGGGACATTGCGCGACCCGTATCCCCTGTTCCACGAGCTGCGACGGCAGTCGCCGGTGCACACGGGGCCCATCGACCTCGGGGAGGACGAGGATGTGAACCCGGACCCCTCCAAGCCGCCGCCGGTGACGGTGTTCGGTTTCGAAGAGGTCGTCCAGGTGCTGCGCGACAACGACACGTACTCGTCGATGGTCTATGCGGACGTCATGGGCATCGTGATGGGACGGACCATCCTCCAGATGGACGAGCCAGAGCACAAGACGATCCGGGACCTGGTCGCCTCCAGCTTCCGATCCAAGATGCTGGCTCGCTGGGAGGAGGAGCTGGTCGCCGTCGTGGTCAACGAGCTGATCGACTCCTTCATCGAGCAGGGGCACACCGACCTGGTGCGCTCCGTGACCTTCAACTTCCCCGCCCAGGTCATCGCGCGCATCCTCGGCCTGCCGCGCGACGACTATCCGCGCTTCCAGCGCTGGGCGCTCGAGCTCACAAGCGTCGCCCGGGACTGGGACCGGGGCGTCGCGGCGTCGGAGGCGCTGCGGGACTACTTCGCAGGCGTGATGGAGGAGCGCCGGGCCAAGCCGGGTGACGACCTGATCAGCGACCTCGTGCGGGCAGAGGTCGACGGCGAGCGCCTGAGCGACGAGGACATCTACTCGTTCCTGCGCCTGCTCCTCCCGGCCGGCGTCGAGACGACCTATCGGGCGTCGGGCAGCCTGCTGTTCGCGCTCCTCAACGACCGGCCCCAGTTCGACGCGCTCTACGCGGACCGCGCGCTGTTCCAGCAGGCGTTCGAGGAGGTCGTGCGCTGGGAGCCTCCCGTCACCGTGATCCTGCGCCGCGCCACGCGGAACACGGTGCTGGCGGGCGTCGCCATCGAGAAGGGAGCGGACGTCGCGCTGATGATCGGCGCCGCCAACCGTGACGAGCGCAAGTACGCCGACCCCGACCGCTACGACATGTTCCGCAGCCAGCGCCAGCACGTCGGCTTCGGATTCGGCGTGCATGTGTGCCTGGGCATGCACCTCGCCCGAATGGAGTCGCGCATCGCCATCAACACCCTCTTCGACCGGCTCGGGCCATTCAGGCTCGACCCCGAGGCGGAGCCGCCGTGGATCGAGGGCATGGCGTTCCGTTCGCCGTTGTCGCTCCCGGTGGTCTTCGACGCCCGCTGACCTCGCTGCGCATTCCTGGTCACGCAGCGTTTCCGCTGGAGCCGGCGTCCGGCGCCGGGACCATGGGCGCCCGACCAAGCAGCTAGGTTCCTGCGCATGGCCGAGATGAGCGACGGCGAAGCCATCGAGATCAGGATCGACTGGGACCTGTGCATGGGTTCTGGCAACTGCATGTTCTGGGCACCCGACACCTTCGACCTCAGCGAGGACGGGCACGCGGTCGTCACCGATCCCACGGCGTCGCCCGAGGACAAGATCCGTATCGCCGCCCAGGGCTGTCCGGTCGGGGCGATCTCGCTGTGGCGCAACGGCACCCAGCTCTCACTCGAGGACGGCGGCTGATGCCCATCGCCGTCACCGAGGAGCACGAGTCGCTGCGGCGTACCGCGCAACGCTGGCTCGAGACACACTGCCCACCGACCGAGCCGCGCGCACTCGCCGAGGCGGTTCCCACACCGTCGGCCGTCCCACTCTCGTCGGAGCTGCCGCCGGTATGGGAGAAGATGGCCGCCCAGGGCTGGCTCGGGCTCCACATCGACGAGGCGGATGGTGGCCAGGGCTTCACGCTGGCCGAGGTCGCCGTCGTGCTCGAGGAACTCGGCGCGGCGCTCTTCCCTGGCCCGGTGCTGCCCACCCTGCTCGTCTCGGCTGCGCTCGCCCGTCATGCGGACGTCGAGGCGCGTCGACGACTGCTGCCAGGCCTGGCCGACGGCTCGCTCACCGCGGCTGTGGCGTTCGGCGCGTTGGCCGACGCCGACCGGTCCGGTGACGGTTCTCTCCTCCTGCGCGGCGTGCTGCGCCCCGTCCTCGGCCTGCCCGAGGCCCGGCTGGTGCTGGCGCCGCTCACCGGATCCACCGAGTGGTGCCTGCTCGATCGCTCTGTTCTCGGCGACGCCCTCAGCGCCGACGCCCTTGCGGCACTCGATCCGACCCGGTCGGTCGGCGCCCTCGAGTTCACCGGCGGCGAGTTGCGGCTGCCCGCAGAAGGACACGTCCTGATGCCCGACGAGACCGTGCGCAGCCTTGCGCTGGTGCTCTGTGCGGCGGAGAGCGCCGGCCTGGCGCGCTGGTGTCTCGACACAGCATCGGACTACGCGAAGGTGCGGGTCCAGTTCGGCCGTCCCATCGGGCAGTTCCAAGCGGTGAAACACGCGCTCGCCGACATGCTCGTCGCCGTCGAGCAATGCGCGGCCGTCGCGTGGGACGGAGCCGCCGCGTGGAGTGAACCCGCCGATGAGGCCGATGTGGCGAGCCTGCACCTCTGTGCGCGCATCGCGGGCGCCGTCGCGTTGCCGGGAGCCGCGCACTGTGCAAAGCAGTGTGTCCAGATCCTCGGCGGCATCGGGTTCACGTGGGAGCACGACGCGCACCTGTATCTGAAGCGTGCGATGGCCAATCTGCAGTTGGTGAGTGGTGGGGACGTCGGTGCCATCGAGCGCGACGTTGCGTCGCGCGCCGTTGCCGGGGCCCGACGCGACCTGGCCGCCGACCTGCCCGACGAAGCAGAGTCGCTGCGGGCCGCCGTCCGCACCATGGTCGAGGAGGTGGCGGCGGCCGGCGCTGACGACCCGTCCGGCATGGCGCAGCGCGCGGCCCTGGCCAAAGCCGGACTGATCTCGCCGCACTGGCCACCGCCGTGGGGACGGGGCGCGTCACCGCTCGAACAGCTCGTCATCGACGAGGAGATGGCCGCGGCCGGCGTGCTGCGTCCGCACCTCGCCGTCGGCGCCTGGGCGCTGCCGACGATCATCGCCTACGGCACCGAGGAGCAACAGGAGCGGTGGGTTCGGCCGACCCTCCTCGGCCAGCTCAACTGGTGCCAGCTCTTCAGCGAGCCGGGCGCCGGCTCCGACCTCGCTGCCCTCAGCACGAAAGCCGATCGCGTCGAGGGTGGCTATGTGCTGAACGGGCAGAAGGTCTGGACGTCGTTGGCGCGGACGGCGGACTTCGGCATCTGTCTGGCGCGTTCGGACCCCGATGCACCCAAGCACGCGGGCATCACGTACTTCATCGTCGACATGCACGCCGAGGGCATGGACATTCGCCCGCTCCGCGAGCTCACAGGAGCCGCGATGTTCAACGAGGTCTTCTTCAACGATGTCTTCGTCCCGGACGACTGCGTCATCGGCACGCCGGGCGACGGCTGGCGCATCGGCCGCACGACGCTGGCGAACGAGCGTGTCTCGATGTCCTCGGGCGCGTCTTTTGGCAACGGCGTTGAGTCGCTGATCCGCACCATGGCCCGGCGCGCCGAGCGCGGTGATTCGCTCCCTTCCAGCCTCGAGGAACGCCTCGGCCACCTGATTGCGGAAGCGCAATCGGTGGCCCTGCTCGGCCATCGCTCGACGCTGCGGACGCTTTCGGGGGTCGACCCCGGGAGCGGCTCGAGTGTCCGCAAGCTGCTGGGTGTCGAACACGAACAACGCGTGCAAGAGATGGGCATGGCGCTCTACGCCGCCGACGGCGCGGTACTGGACGGCAAGGCCCAGCGATGGGAGGAGGGGTTCCTCTCCACTCGTTGCCTCACCATCGCCGGCGGCACGAGTGAGGTACAGCGCAACGTCATTGCGGAACGCATGCTCGGCCAGCCCAAGGACCCCGAACCGGGCAGCTGACCGGCGTGCCATAGTTGGGCATGCGGCTCGCAACCGACGAAAACCTGCTCGAGTTCCGGCGCGAATTCGAGGCATGGCTGGACGCGCACCTTCCCGGGCCCGACGTCGTCGAACAGGAGCACCGCAATTCGTCCGCCCATCTTCCGGGTTGGGCGCGCGCGTTCCAACGGGAGATGTTCGATGCCGGGTATCTGGTCCCGGGATGGCCGCCCGAGCTCGGCGGCCGCAATGCCACGCCCCAGGAGCAGATGATCTACTTCGAGGTCATCTCGGAGCGACAGGTACCCCGGTCACTGAACCCACAAGGGCTCTCCATCTGCGCCGCTTCGATCGTGGAGTTCGGGACGGACGAGCAGAAGGCTCGCTTCGTCGTGCCGACCCTCAGGGGCGAGATCACCTGGTGCCTCGGCATGAGCGAGCCCAACGCCGGCAGCGACCTGGCGTCGCTGAGCACGAAAGCTGAACGCCGTGAAAGCTGCTTCGTGGTAAACGGGCAGAAGGTGTGGACCTCGGGTGCACACGATGCCGACTTCTGTCTCTGCTTCGTGCGCACCGATCCCGAGGCACCGAAGCACCGTGGCATCAGTGTCCTCATTATCGACATGCGGACCCCAGGCATCAGCTGTCGGCCGTTGCCCGAATTGACCGACCCCGACCATGCGGATTTCAACGAGGTCTTCTTCACCGATGTCGAGGTACCCGACGAGAATCTCTTAGGGGAGCTCAACAATGGATGGTCCATCAGCCAGGGGTCGCTGCGTCACGAGCGCGGGATGCTCTGGATCTTGAACGCAGCGCGTATCGAACGCACGATGCGCGGGCTCGTGCGCGTCGCCCGACGTCCGGACGGCCATGGTGGGACCCTGGGTGACGACCCGCGCCTTGCCGAGGCCATCGGCCGTGCGGCAACGGACGCCGCCGCGATTCGCTGTATGGGTTACCGGGGCTTCGCCAAGTCGGTCCGCGGTGAGATGGCGGCGGAACACATGGTGCTGAAGCTGTTCTCCAGCGAGGCTGAGCAACGCGCCTGCGAAGTTGCCCGCGATGCCCTCGGTGCCGACGGACTCGACCTCGATGGGGCCGGTCCGAGGCGGTTCACCGATTGGGACGTCGAGAACTTCGATGTCGGTCCGGCCGAGGTAATGGGTGCGTTCTACGACGGCGCATGGGCCGACCAGTACTGGCGATCCTTCTCTCACACCATCGCCGGCGGGACGTCGGAGATCCAACGCAACATCATTGCGGAGCGGGTGCTCGGCCTTCCGCGCGGGTGAGCTCATTGTCGTAGCCCGACGCGTCGCCTTCGCTCGCGCCGACTCCTGTTCGATCAGACCTTTGAACCCGCGACACGCCGGCGACGACGACGCGGAATCGTTGACGGTCCGTTGTGCAAAGGCGTGAGCGGTGGATTCCCCATCGACGGCGCGTAGGCCAAAAGACCTATACGCGCGTCGCTGATTCACACCAATTGGTCAAAAGGTCCCGTTGTGATGCGCAATTCGCCAACACGATTCACACGTTTTAGTCAATAAGTCCCATTCACTTGGGAAAGCGCCTTCCCGATACTCACTCTCCAGAAGCAAGTGTCGGAGGGGGAAAGCGGTGTTTGGTCAGGGTCGTTGGCGGGTTACGGCGCTGCTGGTCCCGATTGGCATCATGATCGCGAGCACGTTGGCTGCTGCTGCGTCGAGCGCGCCCGCGGCTGCGGCGGGAATCCTTCCACCGTCGAACCCTCCGGCGAACATCGCACCGAGCAGCGGTGACTGGCTCGCCTCCATCAATGCCGCCCGAGCACAAGAGGGCGTGGGCCCGATGAACATATCTGAGTCACAGCTCGCAAGTCTGCCGATCGACGAGCAGGTTCTCACGGTGGTGAACGACGAGCGGGTGGACCGGAGCCTGCCGCCAATCAACTACGTGACGTCGCAGCTCGATTTTTATGCGCAGGGCGGTGCCAATGCCGGTGGCGACCCCTCGTTCCCGTCTTTGCTGTCGGGTGGCGCCCCCATCACCTTCGGTGGCTCGGTGTGGGCGGGCGGCCTCACGTCGGTGCTCGAGGCCGACTACTACTGGATGTACGACGACGGCTGGAGCGGCTCGTCGACGACGAACGTGGCCTGCGGCGGCCTGTCGGGCTCCGAGTGCTGGGGTCACCGCGACATCATCCTGCACGAATTTCCGAATTGCCCGAGCGGCGCGCCCATCTTGTCGATGGGTGGGGCGTTCTCGACGGGCGGCTACCCCGGTGGTTCGCTGAGCGGGGAGTTCGTCAGCTCGTGTGCTCCGCCGAGCGACATCACGCTGAGTTGGGGCTCGGTGGCGTCCACCGTGCAGTCCTCGTCGGACACGATCGGCATCGCGCCGTTGCCAAACGGCACCGGCTACTGGGAGGCCGAGGCGAACGGCACCGTCGCCGCCTTCGGTGCGGCACAGAATTTCGGGTCGGTCCGGGGCGGGCTCAACGCACCGATCGTTGGGATTGCTCCGACGCCCAGTGGTGCTGGCTATTGGCTGGTCGCCAGTGATGGCGGCATCTTCAGCTTCGGCAACGCCCAGTTCTACGGATCGACCGGCTCGCTGCGGCTCAACAAGCCCATCGTCGGCATGACCTCGACGCCCAACGGCGGCGGTTACTGGCTGGTCGCCTCGGACGGCGGCATCTTCAGCTACGGCGACGCCCGGTTCTTCGGTTCGATGGGTGGCCAAGCGCTGAACAAGCCCATCGTCGGCATTGCGGCCGACCAGGCGACCGGCGGTTACTGGGAGGTGGCCACCGACGGCGGCATCTTCGCCTACAACGCCCCGTTCTACGGCAGCACCGGCGCCATCCGTCTCAACCAGCCCATCGTCGGCATGGAGGCCTCGCCCAGCGGACGGGGCTATCGCTTCGTGGCGGCCGACGGCGGCATCTTCACCTACGGCCAGGCACCGTTCGACGGGTCTACCGGCGGCATGTCGCTGTCCGCCCCGGTCGTGGGTATCGCGGCCGACAACACGACGAACGGCTACTGGCTGGCCGCTGCGGACGGTGGGATATTCACCTTCGGCGGCGCCTCCTACATGGGGCGGTTGGTCGCCTAGGCGACCCCGGGCCGCGACGGGCCTTGAGTGGTCGCACCGGTCAGAGGACGCCCCGTGCGGTCAGGTCTTCGAGCTCGGCATCGCTGAGACCGACCACGCCGCACCAGACCTCTTTGTTGTGCTCGCCGAGACGCGGTGCCCCTGAGGGCAGGGAGCGGGGGTTCTTCGCCAGCCGCGGGAACGGCGCCTGCTGACGCACCGCGCCGATGACGGGGTCGTCGATCTGCACGAGGTCGCCCCTCTCAGCGATATGGGGGTCGGCGAAGATGTCGGCGGCGCTATAGGCGGTACCCACGGGGACGTCGTGCTGGACGCAGCGCGCGGTGATCTCCCCAGCCATGAGGCTCGACGTCCACGACATGACGATCCCGTTGATCTCGTCGCCGTGGTCGGCTCGGTGTGCCAGCGTGTCGAAACGCGGGTCCTCGATCAGCTCCGGCCGGCCCATGGCGGCACACAGGCGCCGGAAGTTGGCGTCGGAGCCGGCCACGATGCATATGTAGGTCCCGTCTGCGGTCGGATAATTGTCGAGCGGGGCCGAGGTGGAGAGCCGGTTCCCCTCTCGTTGGCGGACGATCCCAAGCCGGTCGTACCCGGCGAGCGTCCATTCGAGGATTCGCAGCATGGACCCGTAGAGGGCTGCGTCGATCACCTCTCCGCTCCCATTCGTGCTCTCCTGGCCCGGGCCCGAGGCGCCCGCCGGGTCCCGCGCATCCCGGCCGTAGAGCGCGGCGACGGCGGCGAAAGCTGCGAAGGTTCCCGTGAAGTAGTCGGAAATGTTCACTCCCGATCGCACCGGCGGTCGATCGGGTTCGCCGGTCAGATTGAGGAGCCCGCCGAAGGCGATGCCGAGCCGGTCGAGACCGGGCCGGGGCGCGTAGGGCCCCGACTGACCAAAGGCGCTGATCCGCACGAACACCAGGTCCTCGGGCAGGTCCTCGGGGCCCAGTCCCCAGCGCTCCATCGTGCCGGGGCGGAAATTCTCGCAGAGGACGTCGGCCGTACCCGTGAGGCGCTTGAAGAGGTCCTTCCCCTCGGGGTGGCGGAGATCGCACGTGACACCCCGCCGGCCTCGGCCTTCCACCGACCACGACAGGGAGTATTCGGGACCATCCTCGACCGGCACGAACGGCCCCATGCTGCGCATGAAGTCGCCTTCGCCCGGCAGCTCGACCTTGATGACGTCAGCGCCGAGTTCACCGAGCAGCCCGGCGCAGAACGGCGCCGAGATCCTCGTACCGACGTCGATCACCCGGATTCCGCGCAGCGGGCCCGCCGGCGAGCGCCGGTCGCTCACGACCCGGATCCGGGTTGCCCCTGGTCCCGTTCGGCGATGACATCCTTCATGGAACCCTTGGCCTTGCGCGCAGAGAGCGCGTTGAGTGCCGTCGCCGAGTTGTGGACCCAGTGGTGCGCCATGAAGTGGTACTTGAGGGCGTCGCGTTTGCCCATCAGATCCGCCGTCTGGTTGATCGTGTCCTTTACCGTCTGCGCGGTGACGGGTGGCACCAGCGCCACCCGATCGGCCAGCTCGCGTGTCTTCGCTTCGAGCTCCGCCCTCGGCACCACCCGGTTCACCAAGCCGAGGCGCCAGGCTTCCCGCGCGTCGATCGTGTCGCCGGTGAAGAGGAACTCTTTCGCCTTGCGGATCCCGAGCTCCCACGGCTCGACCAGCAACTCCACGCCGGCCCCAGTGAGGCGGAGCACCGGATTGGAGAAGACGGCGTCGTCCGCCGCCACGATCAGGTCGCACATCGCGGCAAGCATCATCCCGGCGGCCACGCAGCTGCCCTGCACGGCGGCGATCGTCGGTTTGCGGAAGTCATGAATCCTCAGGCATCGGTCGAAGTACATCGTCTTCTCATGGTGGAACTTCCCCTCGGGTGTCGCTCGCATCGCTACCCACGGGTCCGAACCGTCGTCCGCGACGATCGCCTTGAGGTCATGGCCCGAGGAGAAGTGTTTGCCGGCTCCGGCAAGAATCACGACTCGAACCGTGTCGTCGTCGTCGGCCAGGTCGAAGGCGGCATCGATCTCGTCGATCATCGTCGAGTCCTGTGCGTTTGCCTGGTCGGGCCGGTTCATCGTGATCGTCGCGACGGCGCCATCGGTCTCGTAGCGGATCGTCTCGAAACTCTGTGCCATCTGGGTCATCCTCCTGCCGCCATCATGGCGCGTTGGGCCGAGCCGCCCGGTCTGCTCGTTCAGCCCCGAGGCAGCCCCAGCACCCGCTCGCCGACGAGCGTGCGCTGGATCTCGTTCGTGCCGGCGAAGATCGACGACGCCTGGTAGTACAGCCATGAGCGCTGCCACGCGCCGTCGGCCGGGTTGCCCGGTGCGCCTTCCCAGAGCGGCGAAACCTCCCCTAGCACGCCCAGCGCCGTGCGGTGCAGGCGCTTGGACATCTCGCTCCAATACAACTTCAGCGCGCTGCCCTCAGGCCCGGGCGCCTCGCCCTTGGAAAGGCGGGTCAGCGAGCGCCAGTTGTGCAGCTGGAAGAGGCGTACCTCCGTGGCCGCCTGTGCCAACTCCTGACGCAGCCGCCAGTCGTCGAAGCTCCCGTTGTCCTGTGCCAGGCGGAGCAGCTCTTCGATGAGCTGGGTGTGGATCACCAGCTGCCGGGGGTTGATGCCCCGTTCGTGGGCGAGCGTAGATCCGGCGACCGTCCAGCCCTGGCCTTCGATGCCGACGCGGCGCTCCGAGGGGATGAACACGTCGTCGAGCTCGACTTCGTTGAACTCGGCTTCGCCCGTCGACTGCACCAGTGGGTGCACGCCGACGCCGTCGGCGTGCATGTCCACGATCAGGGCAGTGATCCCGAGCTGGCGTTTGGGTGCATCCGGGTCGTTGCGGGTGAGGCAGAGGCCCCAGTCGGCGAACTGGGCGTAGGAGGTCCAGACCTTGCGGCCGGTCACCCGGTAGCCGTCCTTGACGGGGACGGCGCGCGTCGTCAGGGAAGCAAGGTCGCTCCCAGCGTCGGGTTCGCTGAAGAGCTGGCACCACAATTCCTCGGCGGAGAGGATCCGCGGCAAGAACCGCGACTTCTGTTCCTCCGTGCCGTGGGCGAGGAGCGTCGGGCCGACGAGATTGATACCGATGCGACCGACTAGCTCCGGAGCCCGGGCGCGCGCGAGCTCCTCGATGACGACGTAGTTCTCGAGGGCGCCGAGGCCGCGTCCGCCGTACTCTTCGGGCCACGTGACGCCCACCCACCCTGCACGGGCCAACGCGGCCTGCCACTGACGACCGAACGTGACGGTCTCGGTCAGGTCGTCGAACCGAGGGGGGAGCCCGACGCCGTAGGGCCACGGGAGGTGTTCCTTGAGCCAGGCCCGGAATGCGTCGCGCAGCACCTCCTGTTCTGGGGTGGAGCGGAGATCCATCCGCCGCAGCATGGCACAGCCGCCTTCGGGGGTGACACCCGTGTCAGCCATGACCGTAGACTGCGCCGCCGTGGACTTCGACCTGTCGGCCGACCAACAAGCGCTGCGCGAGGCGGCAGCTGCGCTGCTCGAGGGCAAGGCTGGTCACGACGAGCTGCGGGCGCGGGTGGGTTCGGGCGTGGTCGTCGGCACCCTGCCCGGCGCCGGGGAGGCGGCGCACGGTACGGGCGCGGACGTTCCGCAGGGCTACGACGGCAGTGCCTGGGACGCCATGTCCGAGCAAGGCTGGTTGGCCATCGAGCTGCCCGAGGACGAAGGGGGGCTCGGGCTCGGGCTCGTGGAGGTGGCGGTCCTTTGCGAAGAGCTGGGCCGTCGGTTGGTCGCCGCGCCGTTCCTCCCCACGGTCGTGGCACTCGGCGCGCTGAGAGATGCGGAGCCGGGCGCCGCGGCAGCGACGAAGGAATGGCGTGAGGCGCTGAGCCAAGGCTCGGCCGTCGGATGCGCGGTCGTAGTCCCGCCCGGCCGGATTTCGATCAGCGGCGCGTCGTCGGACGCCGAGGTTCGCCTTCAGGGCGAAGCGCCCCCGGCGCCCTACGCGCCCTCGGCCGACGTGGCTGTCCTGGTCTGCGACGAGGGCACCTACGCCGCCGACCTCCGCACCCTGGGCCGGCCCGATCCCTTGCCTGCGATGGATCGCACCCGCGAGCTTGGCGCGCTGCGCTTTGACAGCGCCCCGGCCGTGCGGCTCGGTGGGGCCGATGCCGCGGCGCGGGCACTCGACCGCGCCGCCACGCTCGTCTCGGCGGAGATGCTGGGGGCCGCCGACCACGTGCTGTCGATGTCGGTGGACTACGCGAAGGACCGCGTCCAATTCGGGAAGCCGATCGGCTCGTTCCAGGCCGTCAAGCACATGCTGGCCGACGCGCTGGTCGACGTCGAAGGGATGCGATCTACCGCGTACTACGCCGCGTGGTGCACCGCGGCCGACGACACGGAGCGTTCATTGGCGGCCAGCATGGCAAAGGCGTGGTG
>Ga0306920_100011299_pt1 | contig 12044 bp, 13 predicted proteins | sample flu12Cox44000170_FD_204666 | JGI IMG/M metagenome (GOLD analysis project Ga0306920, IMG submission 204666) | Lab enrichment of tropical soil microbial communities from Luquillo Experimental Forest, Puerto Rico - flux4day.12C.oxic.44.000.170 (v2)... | ecosystem: Environmental > Terrestrial >...
GCTGCTATTCCAATGAAGGAACCCAGCGTTCCCAGGAGAAGGAGCCCTTGCATCGACAATTTTCGACATAGGAATTGATAGAAAAGGGAGGCCGACAAGCCGCCAATTCCCCCGACAGCCGTGAGGTATCCAATTTGCACATCGGAAAGAGCGAGGGCGTTCTTCTGATAGAAATAGAGAGGCGTCTCGAACGATTGCGGAATATTGAAAACGAGCGAAAAAACAGCTACCAGCCACATGACGCGGGAATTCAACACCAACCGGAGGTCGCGCAAGGGATGCCGGGCCTCGAGAGCCTTGGTTTTGTCCTGAACCGGCTCTGCGACATACATGGCCGCGATAGGGGCGGTCATAACGGCAATCGCGGCGGCAATCAGTACCGCCGTGCCAAACGAAAGTCCGGCGAGATATCCCGCGAGTGGGCCCGCAATCAGAGTGCACGCTTCCTCAACAAATATACGACAAGAGACCAGTCGTCCTTCAGCCCCCAGAAGCCTGCTCCACTCGACGAGAAGGCCTCCCAGTACTGTACTTCCAATGACCAGCATGGACTGCATCACAACGACGGTAACCAATAGCGAGAAATAGGAGCGCGAAACGAGTCCGAGGATAAGCCAAAGCACAGCTGTCAGGAGCGTGCTGATAATCAGGTAGTGGCGCCGATGCGTTCCGAATAACGCAACATTGTCGACAAGAAGGCCAGCAAACGGCTTCATGCCGAACAGCATTGCCATCTGTGATTGTGAAGCATGAAGCTCATCCTTGAGCAGATGACGGATCGGCAGGTCCAGGAGATCAGGTTGGGCGAGAGAAGTCGAAACAGCTCCCGTTGCAATGATAAGCATCGACAAGCGCAGCGAAGGGCGGTTGTTTTGATACGTCACCGCAAAACTCTAAGTCGTCTGCCGCGAACTCTCCGCGTGGGCACTGACGCACGATTTTACCCACGCGGAGAGCAGCGTCGATTGCGCCTAGGTCGTCTTGATTTCAATCTTTTGCTCTTTCTTCGTCACCTCCTCCGACTTTGGCAGGTGGATGCGCAATACTCCCTTATCGAACCTTGCCTCGACCTTCGTCGCGTCGGGCTCGAATGGCAAGGGGATCGCTCGGCTGAATGAGCCATAGCTGCGCTCTACGACGTGCCAGTTCTTATCTTTGTCCTGCTCTTCGCGTTCGGACTTTTTTTCGCCGCGGATCGTCAGGACGTCATCTACGAGCGTTAGATCGACATCCTTCTCATCAACACCCGGCAATTCGGCCGTAACGTCGATCGCGTCCTTGCTCTCAGCAACATCGATCTTTGGCATGTCCGAGCCGAAGCGCGCGAATGGAGAGCGACGTGAGAAGTCTTCAAACGTTTTTTGCATCTCCTGGAATAGCGTGCGCAAAGGGTCTTCTCCGCGCCAGAAAGGAAGATTCGCCATAGTGCCCTCCTTTGGTTAACTGGCCCCCCGTCGAGCAGCCTTTCACTCGACAGCGGCTCTTGGCAACCGCGATCGTTCCAGCAACACACAACTCGCGTGGCATCTGGACGCCACGTGCTCGCTGTTGCCGAGATCGTCGAGATTTAGACCACCGCGGCAGTGTGACTCGGCTGTTCGGTCTTATTGCCGCTACGCGGCGAGGCCGGCAACTGCAACACCGTTGCGTGCTGACCTTGACAGAGGCGGGTGACCAACACGGGCTCTCCGCTAGGGAGTTCGAGGGCGTCGTGGTGCACGTTTGATCTGTCTGCGTTCACCTGGCATAAGCGGGCGACCTTCCCGCCAATGGTCTTTCCATGCGTCCAGCCTGAGAAAATCGAAAACCAACGCTCGACTTTAATTTCTTTATCGAATGCAACCTCGGTGCCGGGAAGAAGGCATACCGCCACGTTTGGCTCCGCCACCGCGGTAACCCTGCGTGTCACCGAGCCGTTGAACTGCGTCGTTACAAGTTTTTCTCCGACCTTTGCAGGTCGAGATGCTACGTGATGCAGACTATAGTCGCACATCGAACCGCACTCCTGCTTGGGACAGCCGAGATGGTTGTCCTTCTCAAAGAAGCATCTTAACGCCACTGGCACCCTTGTGTCTAAGTATCCTCAAGGACGGTCAATGGCAGCAGCAAAGCTAGCAACGGGCACTGATATCGATCGTGTTCATCAGCGGTGAAGATCCCAGTAAGCAGGCCAAGGCTGAGAAGTGAACATAACGCTTGTCGCGAAAAATTACTTGTTCGCTGGAGCGTTTCATCACCTAGCTCTTTAAAAAGTTGAAGCTCTTAATGCCTATCACGTTTTTCGAGAGCGCAAGACTGTGCACCGGAGGTTGACAACAGCGCGAGCGTATGACGCGCAATCATCAACTCCTCGTCGGTCGGAATGACATAGAGACCAAAGCGGCTATCGGGCTGAGATATCAACGCCGCGTGCACAGCATTCGAGGCCAGATCGAGCTTTGCACCGAGCCATGCAAGTCTGGCCGCTATCTGTGCGCGGACGCTAGCGGAGTTTTCGCCGATCCCTGCTGTGAACACGAAGGCGTCGATGCCATCCAAAGCGGCCGCCAACATGCCGGCATAAAGCCCGATCCGGTAGCAAAAGTAATCGAGGGCAAAATTGGCCCGCAGATCCTTGCTTCCTTGCAGCTCGCGCACATCATTGCTGATACCGGACAAACCCTTGAGCCCACAATCGCGATACAAGAGATCCGCAACGGCCGCGGCGCTCATTCCTTTCTGTTCGATCAGGTAAAGCAGTACTCCTGGGTCGATCTGCCCCGGCCGGGTCCCCATAGGAATTCCATCGAGCGCCGTAAATCCCATAGTGCTCTCGACACTGCGTCCACTGGCCAGCGCACACATGGAGGCACCGCTGCCGAGATGCGCGACAATCACGCGCCCGGATGCGATCTCCGGCGCGACTTGCGGCAGCCGGCTTGCAATATATTCGTACGACAAGCCGTGAAACCCATAGCGGCGCACGCCCTCGGCATAGAAGCGCTCCGGAATCGCATAGTGATCCGAAACCGCGCTGTGCCCACGATGGAACGCGGTATCAAAGCAGGCGACCTGGGGCAGATCAGGAGAACGGGCGAGAATTGAACGAATGGGCGCGAGGTTGTGCGGCTGATGCAGCGGCGCCAGCGACACATACCGCTCAAGACGCGCGAGAACCTCGGTGGTGACCAGAACCGGTCGATCAAAATCAGGGCCGCCATGCACCACCCGATGACCGATGGCGGTGGGATTGATCAGCTGTTCATCGCGTAGCCAGGCGGCTGCCGTATGCAGCGCTGCAGGAACATCCGCGATCTCCTCCGGCCGAAACTCGCGATCGATCGATTGAGTTGCATCAGTGCCGCTGCCGCGCAGCCGCGGACGTGAGCCGATGCCGTCGATCTGACCCTTTACCTTGCGCGCCAGCTCGCCGGACGATTGAGCCGCATAGACCTGGAACTTGACGCTGGAGGAGCCCGCATTAACGACGAGGATAGTGTCCATCGCAGCTTAGGCGGCCGGCAAGGGGGCGCCAGTGCGGCGCGCGTGCGCATAGAGAACGGCAACCGCGCAGGAGGCCATGCGCGAGCGCACGGAGTCCGCGCGCGAGGTCAGGATGACCGGTACGCGCGCGCCGAGCACGATTCCCGCCGCATCGGCTTTGGCAAGAAAGCTGAGATTCTTGGCCAGCATGTTTCCCGCTTCGAGATCGGGTACGACCAGGATTTGAGCGCGCCCCGCAACCGGGGACTTGATGCCCTTGATCTGCGCCGCCTGCGGATCGATTGCATTATCGAATGCGAGCGGGCCATCGAGGACACCCCCCGTAATCTGCCCGCGCTCCGCCATCTTGCAGAGCGCCGCGGCGTCAATGGTGGATGGAATTTTCGAGGTCACGGTCTCGACCGCCGAAAGGATTGCGACCCGAGGCGTGCCGAGGCCGACCTGGGTGAACAGGTCGATTGCGTTCTGCACGATGTCGCGCTTGGCATCGAGGTCCGGGAAGATGTTAATCGCCGCGTCCGTGATGAAGAGCGTCTCGGAATAGGTCGGCACATCCATGATGAAGACGTGGCTGATACGGCGCGCGGTACGCAGACCGGTCGTGCTAGAGGTCACCGCGCGCATGATCTCGTCCGTGTGCAAGCTGCCCTTCATCAGGAGTTCGCCTTTCGACTGATGAATCAGCTCCACAGCCTTTGCGGCCGCGGCATCGCTGTGGGGCGCGTCGATGATCTCAAATCGGCTGATATCAATCCCGTGCTTTTGGGCAACCGCCTTGATCTTGGCCGAGGGACCAACGAGGATCGGGACGATGATACCCAATTCCGCGGCCTCGATTGCCCCTCGCAGCGAGGTCTCGTCGCACGGATGCACCACAAGGGTGGTCGCGGGCGGCACCCGCTTTGCGAATCCGATCAGCCGCTCGTACTTACTGTGCAGAGGATGACCCAAGGGTCCGACCGCCGCGATGGTTCCGATTTCGCTGTCCTTCAAATGGTCCCTCCTCAACTTGTAACGATCATCGAGGCTGGGCCCGATCACGAAGCTTTTGCCTGGGGGTCGGGGGGACAATCGTGAGATTTCGGATATTGGGTGGCTCCTCTTCGAGGCTGAGCAGGCGAGAGAGCTGCTGCAGCCGTTCCTTATCCGTGGTGGACAATTCACCGCTCGCACTTAGAACCTGCTTGATCAGCTCAACCGTCTCGTGACGGGTGTCGGCATCAGGTGGAAGCAGTGATGGGATCGCTGCGATCGCGGCTTGCGGATCGATCAGCAGGAGTAAGTATTGCTCGCGCACGAGCGCTTTGAATTCAGACAACGGCATGTCGCCATGAGAGCGACGAATGCGCCGAACCATCTCGAATCCCCGCTCATCGACGGCCGCCCGGTTCATGCCGACGTAGAGCAGCGCGCGAACGACGGCCTCCCGCAATCCGCCGACCGGAATACGTGACTTGAGCTCGGCAATACGCTTCTGCAGCAGCTCGTGATGCAGCGGATTCTTGCTCGCTCGTTGCAGCGGGCGTGTCCCAGCGGGATCGATGCCGACCGCTGCCTGCAGCATCGGCGAGCCGTATATGTTCAGGAACGCGCGCTCTGCAAAAGCCTCGCTGAATTGGCGCCATGCATCGAGACTGGCTACGATCTGATCGGATGCGATTTCCTGCAGCGCGATGAGCGGATTGTCGGCACTCACAGCTTGCCGGTTGTTGCGGACCTGATCTGCCATGCCGGCAACAGGCGCCATCATCGGGTTCGCATTCGAGAACAGCTCGTATTGCAATCGCAAAGGGTGCAGTTGCTGCATCCACTGTGCCGCCGGCGAGCCCACGAGCGCGCGAACGACCGGTTGCGCAAACGTGCGGTAAAGGGCGAGGTTGATCTCGGAAACGCGGGCAGCGGTTGCGAAACGCCGCTCGTCGGCTAGATCGTTACCCCCGAGTGCGCGAATATCATCGAGCGTTCTTGCCTCGCAGCGCATTACCCATTTGCCGGTTGCGAGATCCGGGTTGGCCGTGTCCTCGGTCTTGTTTTCAAGCATCGCTTCGTAGAGGCCGGGCGGCAACGTATCGATCAGATCGATATTGCTCGAGAACTCGCCGTGCTCCTTCTTCGCGACGCCCCCGGAAACGAATATGCCGAGATGACCCACCGTTTCGTGGATGGTGTAGACAATGGTTTGCCCACAGGACCGGATCTCGTCGACGTTATCGTAGAGATCGAGAATCCATCCCAGCGCCTGTTGCGGAGGGGTAATGTTGTCGCCCTTCGAGCAGAACACCACGATGGGAGAGCGGATGTTGCGCAGATCGATCGTGGTGCCGCCGGAAGTCTGGATTTTTCCGGCCGCGAGATTGTTGCCGATGAACAGTTCATCCACGATGAACTGGATTTCCTCGGCATTGAGATTGACGTGGCCTCCCCACCAGCGCTCGAAGCCGAGATAACGTGGGGCTTCGGTGTCGATCTTTGAGTAGAGATTGTACTGCTTGGTCCAGAGCGTGTTTGCAGGATTCTGGTTTTCGAAGTTCTGCACCAGCCAGGCGCCGTCGAATTTGCCGTTGCCGAGATCGCTCGTGAGCGCAGTGAGCCAGCTGCCGCCCAGGAGGCCGCCGCTGTAGCGCATGGGATTCTTGCCGCGTACCCCCGCCCAATAGGAGAGCGGCGAGCCCGCAACGATGAGCGGGCCGAACAATTCCGGACGGACCGCGGCGAGCATCATCACCGCCCAGCCGGCCTGACAATTTCCGATCACGCAGGGCTTGCCGTCGGCATCAGGATGCAGCGCGATGACCTTTTCGAGAAAAATCGCCTCGGCGCGCCCGATGTCTTCAATGGTCTGGCCCGGCGTAGGGTCGGGCAGAAACCCGATAAAGTAACAGGGATGCCCGGCCTTAAATGCAACACCGATCTCGCTGTCGGCCTTGAACCCCCCGATTCCGGGGCCATGCCCGGCGCGCGGGTCTACTATGACGAAAGGCCGGCGCTGCGCATCGATCTCAACGCCCTTCGGCGGAATAACCCGAACTAGGCCATAGTTCACCGGCCGATTGAGCGTGCGTCCGTCAATGATGAGCTCGACCTCATATTCCAGCACGTGCGGGGCGGTCTCGGCCAAGTGCTCACGGTACTGATTGCCGCGCTGGCGCATCGTGTCCCAGAACAACACGGTGCGTTGGGCCGCGTCGACCATGTATTCCATAGCGGGGGCAAACAGCCCAAACATGGACATAGCCGGAAACGATTCGCCCTGTTTGGGCGGCAAATTCGCACTTTTGTTCATTGGAACCTCCGTGCTAAGCCCCAACTCCGCATTCAGCCCCAACTCAAGGTCATGCCGACGTCACCCGGCATACCGTGGGGAAAGTCGACGATTTGCACACGCAGCCTGTAACCGCGTGGACGGAAGTACTTCTCCCACAACTGGTAGATTTCCTTCGGCACGCCGGTCAGTGTCTTTTCCCAGCCCGGTTCCTGCTGATTGATGGCGCGCCCCTTATCCGTGCAGAGCTGGTTGGGAAATCGGTGCACCTGGACCTCGGTGAGGCCGTTGGCTGCCGCGCGTTCAATGATCTTGACAGCGCGCGCAATGGCTTCTTCGTCCGAGACGCCCGATGGCTTGGTGAGCTGATCCAGCAACGCTTTTTTCTCGGCTTCTGCCTGCGCCCGATGGTGCGCCTCCTCCGACGCTTTCTCGGCTTCGGCAAGCGCGATCTTCTGTTGGACGTCCTTGGCCGAAGGCAACAACTTGTCGGGCTTTTTAGCCATGTTTTACTCCCGCAACCGGTGCTGACAGTGTATCATAAAACAATCATGTGACGAATTGAGGGGCCAGAAGCTTTGCCTTGCAAAATTTGCTCGCTGCCCTCAGCTCGAGATCGCGGCACAATCGAGCGATAGTCACTGACCCGCGTTGGGCCTGTTGATGTTCAACTCATCGTGATCTGCGGAACACGCCAAAGTTCCTATTGCGGAAAATCGCGCATGGGTCTTTGATCCACGTCAATGTGCGCCGTTCCTAAGATCGCGGAAGATGAGTGGCGCCCTTTGAGGGGAGATATCGACGATGGCGAGGAATGACCCAGGCGCTCCGAAATCCGGCCCTATGCTGATGTTCGGTCAAGAGACCCCGGAGGCGATGGGGAATCTGCAACGGGAGCTTCTCGAAGCCTACGAGCAAGCGAGCCGCGCCTGGCTTGCCCGCATAAAGTCAGAGGCGGACCTGTGGTCGGGCTTGGCGGCGAAACTGACCTCGACCCGCTCACTTCCCGAAGCCCTGGAATCATATCAGAAATGTGTAGCGCAACGAATGCAAATGGCTGCGGAAGATGGCCGACAGCTGTTTGAGCAGTGCCAAAACATTACGCAGAAGATTACCCGGGCGCTCAATGGGCGTCCGACCGGAAGTAGCTGACAACGAGCGATGACGTTGCATTGAGCTCGCACGAAGAAGGCCTTGCCATTACGAACTAAACAAACGATAGGCAGGCTGGAAATGGGAGAACGTCCATGGAAAAGGAGCAGGACGGTGTGGTCGCGGTAAGTCGGCAGGCGCGGGAATGGGCGAAATTGCTGCGCAAGCTACGCTGGGTCGGGTTGGACGAGGAGGCCCAGCGTCTGGAACTGGCTCTGAGCACGCTGCCCCCGGAGGAAAGAGGTCCAGCGGCCGAGCTGCCCGGCACCGACTAGGACGCACTCTACCGTTTTTGGCGATTGAGGCTCGCACGCGGTGCCAGACAGCGCGTGGGGCCCGTGCGCGCCCTCGCATGACCTCCTGAAAGCGTTCGCCATGCAGACTCGTCCTCTCGCTGAATCGGTCGCCATGATCCCCGATGGCGCAAGCCTCCTGGTCGGCGGTTTCATGGCGGTGGGTACGCCTGAGCGCATCATCGATGAGATCGTGCGCCAGAACAAACGCAATCTCACGGTGATTGCGAATGACACCGCGGCGCCGGGCAAAGGCATCGGCAAGCTCGTCGATGCGAAGCTGCTGCGCAAGGCGATTGTCAGTCACATTGGGCTCAATCCAGAGACGCAGCGGCAGATGATCGCCGGGACGCTGGTAGTTGAGCTGGTGCCGCAGGGCACGCTCATCGAACGCATTCGCGCCGGCGGCTATGGGCTGGGTGGTATCCTGACCCAGACTGGGATCGGAACGCCGGTCGAAGACGGCAAACAAAGCGTCGAGGTCAACGGCAAGACTTATCTGATCGAGACTCCGCTGCGAGCAGACTTCGCGCTGGTGCAGGCTTTTCTGGCGGATTACCTCGGCAATCTTAGCTACGCCCTCACCGCGCGCAATTTCAACCCGGTGATCGCGATGGCCGCCGAAACCGTCATTGTTTGTGCCGAGCACATCGTGCCGGTCGGAGTCATCTCACCAGACCATATCATGACGCCGGCGCCCGTCGTCGATTATCTCGTTGCCAATTCGTGAGATGCCCATGGACGCTCAAACCATCATCGCCCGCCGTGCTGCCCGGGAGCTTTCCTCTGGCATGCTGGTGAACCTCGGCATCGGAATTCCGACCATGGTCGCGAACTATGTCCCGGAAGGAATGCATGTCTTCTTCCAGTCTGAGAATGGACTGATCGGCACCGGCGCGCCACCCGAGGAAGGCATGGCGCATCCCATGCTGACCGATGCGGGCGGGCGGCCGGTGACGGCGCTGCCCGGTGCCAGCACGTTCGACAGCGCAATGTCTTTTGGACTGATTCGAGGGGGACACCTCGACCTGACCATACTGGGCGGATTGCAGGTCGATCAGGATGGTCACCTCGCAAACTGGACGATACCCAAGAAGCTGGTGCCAGGCATGGGTGGCGCGATGGATCTCGTATCGGGCGCCAAACGGGTGGTCGTGGCGATGACCCACACCGCAAAAGGCTCGCCAAAAATCGTGAAGAAATGCACGCTTCCCCTCACTTCAACCCGCCAGGTAGATCTCGTGATAACGGAGCTGGCGGTGATCGCATTTCCCAATGGGCGCGCAACGCTGATCGAAACTGCGCCGGGAGTGTCTGCTGCCCAAGTGACCGAGGCAACGCAAGCCGATCTCGTGATCGCGAAGAATGTCCCCGAAATGACGCTGTAGAGAGCTGGAGAGATGGCTGCAAGAAAACCGGATTGGAAGGCTAATAAGGACCTTCCCGTTGGAAAAGGTGCCACCTTTCAGCAATGGGTCGCGACCGTCGGAAACGACAAGCTCGAGATGGATGTCGCTCCCTGGGGCGAGGGTCATTTGAAGGTCAACGGGCGAAAAATCGCGCACATCAGCGATGCCAAGGACCGGCGCCAAGCCTTTCGCAATCTCAATTCAATTGCCGAACGCTACCTCCAGGGCGAGCCACTCGAGCCCAAAGGCAGGAGGCCTTCCATGATTCCCGCCGTGAAAGCCAAGCTTCTCGAAGGCAAACGGGGTCTGATCGTCGGTATTGCCAACGAGAATTCCATTGCGTGGGGTTGCGCCAAGGCTTTCCGCGCCTTCGGCGCTGAACTCGCTGTCACTTACCTCAACGACAAAGCAAAGAAATATGTCGAGCCACTCGCGCGCGAGCTGGAAGCCCCAATTATGATGCCGCTCGATGTGAACGCACCGGGGCAGATGGAAGCGGTATTCGAACGCATCACCAAGGAATGGGGCAAACTCGATTTCCTCGTGCACTCCATCGCTTTTTCGCCCAAGGACGCGCTGCAAGGACGGGTCATCGATGTGTCTCGTGATGGTTTCCTCACCACCATGGATGTGTCCTGCTGGACGTTCATTCGCATGGCCCACCTGGCCGAGCCGCTGATGCGCAAGGGCGGCACGCTCTTTACGATGACCTATTACGGCAGTCAGATGGTTGTTAAGAACTACAACATCATGGGCGTGGCCAAGGCGGCGCTGGAGGCCGCCGTGCGCTACATGGCGGCCGAGCTTGGCCCAAAGGGTATCCGCGTGCATGCGATTTCGCCGGGACCGCTCGCAACCCGAGCCGCCTCGGGCATTCCGGAATTCGACGCGCTATTGGACAAAGCGAAAGCGAAGGCGCCAACACGCAGCCTCGTGAGCATCGACGACGTCGGTGTCGCCACCGCCTTCCTCGCCCATGACGCGGCGCGCCTGATCACTGGCGAAACGCTCTACATCGACGGCGGCTACCACATCATCGATTAGATGTTCACTCGCCAAAAGGTCCATCGTCAGTCCTTCATTCGTTCGCGGCGGATCTTTACGAGGACCAAAGACCGATCTTCGCGAAATTCATGTTGAAGGACATAGGAGTTGTCCCATGAGCGAACTTTTGCGCCTTTGCCGCCTCGCGCGCATTCCGCTGTTCACCGTATTGGCCGGCGTGCTGCTTTCGGGCTGCGGCATCAACAACATCCCGACCTTTGAGGAGAGCGCCAAGGCGAAATGGTCGGACGTGCAGAACCAGTATCAGCGCCGGGCCGACCTGATCCCCAATCTCGTCGAGACGGTGAAGGGCTATGCGGCGCAGGAGCGCCAAGTGCTCACCGAGGTAACGGAGGCCCGCGCCAAGGCCAGTCAAATCAAGGTCGACGCTTCGACGATCACCGACCCGGCGAAATTCAAGGAGTTCCAGGATGCGCAAAATGCGCTCACCGGTGCCCTCGGGCGCCTGCTGGTCACAGTCGAACGCTACCGGATTTGAAGTCGAATCAGAATTTCCTAGCACTGCAATCGCAGCTAGAGGACACCGAGAATCGCATTGCGATTGCTCGCCGCGATTACATTGAGGCCGTGCGGGTCTACAACACGGAGCTCAATACGTTTCCAGGCCGGCTGTGGGCATCGACCCTTTATCGAAGCAACAAGCCGATGGAGACGTTTACGGTCGCAGAAGACGTGATGAAGCCTCCGACAGTGAAGTTCTGATAGAGTGAAGTTCTGATAGAGATCTGCGCACTACAAGTGGTGTAGGTTGGCGGGGATGGTGCGCCGGCCATGCTCTCTCAATTTCGCATGCAGCGAGACCGCGTAATTCTCGCATTGCTCCTGTCCGTAGCCGCATTTGCGGCTTATGCGCTCACCTTCCCTGAACTCACCGGCCGTGTGGTAGACGATGCCGGAATTCTCGATGCTTCGACCAAGGCCGCGCTCGAGCGTAAACTCGCGGACTTCGAGACAAAGACGACGGGGCAGCTTGTCGTCGTCACCCTAAAGTCGCTGCAAGGCACTTCGATTGAGGACTATGGCTATCAGCTCGGACGGCACTGGCAGATTGGACAGAAGGAGAAGAATACCGGCGCCCTTCTGATCGTGGCACCCAACGAGCGCAAGGTACGCATCGAGGTCGGCTACGGGCTCGAAGGCACGCTTACCGACGCGGTTTCCAGGCTCATCATAGAGAATGCCATCATCCCACGGTTCCGCGTCAATGATTTCGCCGGCGGAATCAATCGTGGGGTTGATGACATCATCCAGGCAGCGTCGGTCGATTCCGAAGAATGGAAGGCGCGCGCCAAACAGCGCCCAGACAACCAATCCGATTTGTCCGAACTGCTGACGCTTCTGTTCTTTCTGGTGATCTTCTTCATCATCGTCCGCAGCGCC